>Ga0233431_1000146_pt1 | contig 164308 bp, 166 predicted proteins | sample SI_118_April2016_FD_179867 | JGI IMG/M metagenome (GOLD analysis project Ga0233431, IMG submission 179867) | Seawater microbial communities from Saanich Inlet, British Columbia, Canada - SI_118_April2016_200_MG | ecosystem: Environmental > Aquatic > Marine > Inlet | place: Canada: British... | reverse complement strand
AAAAGTTAGTTATTGTATATAGGATAGTAGACCCCGGACATGTCGGACACGGTGGACACGTCTCTCAATTTGGTGACGGGGTTTGAATCTTTTTACTTCCGATTTGGGTTGTGGCGCAGCTGATGGTGTGCACCTAAAATTTTATTCTATTTGGTTTCAATATTATAATGATAAGGTTCGGGGTGGGGACCGAACACCTATTTACTTGTAAAGGGTATATTGAATTTCCATATTTATTGACTTCACTCTCATTACAGATTGCGTGCGTGAGCACGAGGCAAATACACTCAACCGGTTAGAAACTCCAATGCCAAGAAGATCGATAGACAGGGACCTTGTCCCCCAGAAAATCAACCGTTCTTGACTCCCACGCGCGCGCGGTACAAATACAACATCGTGTTCGGGATGCGTCAGATTTAACTTCACTCTAAAGAATAGTTTTAGTATGAATCGGGGAGCCTTAGGAAAGGTAAGTTTTGACTTCAAAGATAGATCTATAATAGTAACTGGTGCCGCACGAGGCATAGGTCGCGCACTCGTGAAAGCTTTCTATGATTCTGGCGCGTACGTCGTTGCCGCAGATCGTGATGAGGATGGGTTAATTGAAACATGCAAGTCGTTTCCTGAACGCGTAGTTGCAATCGTTGCAGACATAAGTACCATTGAAGGGACTAGGACTATTGTAAATGAAGCCATTACCCGATATGGATATCTTGACGTGTGCGTGAATAACGCGGCTGTAGCTCCTCACACAGCACTTTTAGAAGAGCGGATAGAGGTTTGGGATAGAGTTTACGCAGTCAACTGTAGGGGAACATTCCTTATGACTCAAGCGGCAGCTTTGGCTATGATAGACGGAGGTCGGTGTGGACGTATCATCAACTTTTCGTCAGGAGCGAGCCGTCGGGGTTCTCCCGGGGGTGCTGCATATGCTTCTAGTAGGGCAGCCGTCGAGTCGTTCAGTAGAGTTGCTGCAATAGAGCTGTCTCCTCACAATATTCTAGTAAACACGGTGAGTCCTGGCCTCATAAATACTCAACCCAAACCTTTGCCGAGAGATATGGCTAAAAATCTTGAGACTCGCATACCAACACTTCCCTTGGCGAGACCTGGAGAACCAGCTGAAGTAGTTAGTGTAGTATTGTTTCTAGCTTCAGAGGCATCAAGTTACATAAATGGAGCAGTGATTAGCGTTGATGGGGGAGCAGCTGTGGGCACTCGCCCATCCAAACCTGTGACAGATGATGATCCTAGATACTTCTGGGTAACTGACCAATAAACAAAAAACATTCCCCGTTTCAAATATTTAATCGAATATTAACGAAAAATATTTTTTCTTTCATGCGCAACTTTATATCATGTCTCATTCAAGAACCATGACGCCCTCATCAATGCTTCCAGAACTAAACATTTTATTCAAAAACCAACTTGAACAATGTAATCTAAAACCCGGTGAACTTTGTCTATCAATAACAGATATGGCTTACAACCCAGTATATGCAGATGCTTGTATCAGTGCCGCATTGGATATAGGTGCCGAAGCTGTTAAACTAACTTTACCCTATAATAAACCATTACCTAGCAAGTGCCTAGGTTCCGCTATTCTAGAATCAGATCTAATTGTTTATAGCACAACTCATAAGCTCCACTACTCTGATGAAATACGAACAGCCCTCAAAGCAGGTAAAAGAGTGTTAATGGCTGTACAACCTCTTCACACCCTTTTCCGCCTAAATGCAGATCCTGAAGTCATAAGTCGTACAAAAAAAGGAGCAGAATACATGAAAAAAACAAATCAGATACGTATGGTATCGGATGCAGGAACTGACCTAATTATGGAAAGGGGTAATAGACCTGTTTTAGCCCACTATGGTGTTGCTGATGAACCAGGACATTCTGATTTCTGGGGTGTAGGTATGATTGAGACAGCGCCCATAGAGGGATCGCTTGAGGGAACAATGGTCCTTGACACGGGGGATCAAATGTTCTATATGGCACGATATGTAGAGAACCCAGTCAAAATTACTTTCAAAGAAGGACGAATAACCAAGATAAGTGGATGGTTAGACGCCTTCCTAATCCGAAAACACATCGAATCATATAATGATGAAAACGCTTGGATGGTCGGGCACATATCAATTGGTACCGATAAACGTGCTTTATGGGCTGCTCAAACCCTGCAGTTCCCTGAGTCAGGTTTCTCCGGAGGCGATGCGGAATCCTACTACGGAAATGTTCAGGTTGAGATAGGAAGTAACAATGATGTCAATTTTAGCGGAAAAAATCAATCGAATGCGCATCTGGGTCACTGTATGCTCAACACCAATCTATATCTTGATGATATGTTATTCGTAGACAAAGGAGTATTTGTACCGAAAGAACTCCAGTAACAACACGGGGGTTCTTTTTCCAGTTGCGCGCGTATCAGGTAGTTTTCTTAAAAAAATAATATTTTTGTCCAGCATCTCCAATTGAATCTTTCAGCATTGTATCGTAAGCTACTTTTTCAGGGAAATCGTATGGGACATAGACCGCTTTCGTTAATTTATTCTGCCAATTATTAATAGCTGCATCCCACCCATTCTCGTTCAGATAGTCAGCAAGTTGTTTTGTACCAAATCTTTGACCTGTTATTCCTTGTGCATCTTGCAGGGCTAGTAAACTCCACGCCTCAGAGAACGCCTCAACCATGGAGTCATCATCCGCGTATTTGGTTCTGATATCCTCAGACAACTTGCTTTCATCACTCAGCGTAAGCTTACTTGGTTTGAGTTTCTTGCCTGCAGGAGCAGATGGGCTAAGTGAGTTGACGGCGATATTATACTTGTGGAACTCCATAGCAAGGACCTGTGTTAAACCCTCTAACCCAAACTTTGATGGGCAATACGCGATTTCAGCTATGAATCCCCTCGTAGCCGAGCCTGATGAGATATTAATAATGCTGCCCCTACCGTGTTTCTTCATAAGAGGTAAGAATATTTTACTCAAGATGAAAGGAGCCCGCAGATTAATGGATATGGACTGATCCCATTCTTCTATTGTTGTTTCCTCAAATTCCTTCCAAAGGTTATCCGCTGCACAATTAACAAGAGTATCGAGTCGTCCATAATCTTTCTCTACTAAATCCCTAAGACCATTCATATCGTCTCTCTTAAGCAGATCCGTTGGGGCCAGGACACATTTTCCGCCTTGTTTCTCAATAGAATCCTTCAAGTTTGTTAATTCACTAATAGTACGAGAAGCAACTATCACGGTTGCTCCTTCATGAGCATAGGCAAGGCTCATATATTTCCCAAATCCTCTTCCCGCTCCTGTAATGAGGATAATTTTTCCATCCAGTCTATTCATAATGATCGATACCTTGTATTATCTATAATTCTTTTTGTGGATAAAAATAATTTCAGATACCAACAAAAACAGATACTCACGCACTGATGAAACTGTTTCATCTATTCAAGAAATTCGTGATGGTTATACGCGCGCAGGATGAATTATGAACCATAGGTGCGCGTATAGTATGGAATTGTTTTCTTTATCTAAGACTCCACATTGGGCATCAGTTTTATTATAATATGTTGTGTGAAATGAGGGATATGTTGTAGAATTAGTTGAAAATGAGTGGCAAGGATAAAGAGGGTTTTCGATTTTATTGCGAGTGCTCTGATTGATATTGGACATGCACTATTGAAGATTGATAGTGTTGGTTTGGATGCGATGTGAATTGGATTTATTGTTCTTGGATTGAATGAATTTAGAAGCAGAATATCAAATATTAATAATTCTTGTGTTAGTTCGAGGAAGTCTGATTCTAGCTGAACTCTATGCGCCATTAGACCCATAATCCTTTGTCGAAGACCATTCTTAACCACTTTCCGTACTCTACGACTCCTCGTTTGGGACTGTAAACTGGATTGTATCCTAGCTCTTCTCTTGCCTTTTGAGTGCTCAAGTGTCCACGCATCCTGTGAACAGGCGCTACATAATCTGCCTTAATTTTGTCCTCAGCCTCAACCCAATCAACATTAACGTCGGGAATATGGTTCACACCATCCAAGAACTCGTGTAACCCGTGCTGAACTCCCGCCGCAATGTTATAAACTGGACTCAGTTTATTCGCGGTAAGTCCCGCTACCAGTCCCTGTGCGGCATCCATTACGTAGGTCCAGTCACTGGCATAGTCCATGCCATGCACTAGAATTCTGCTTCTTTCCTCAATTATAGCAAGGTTGAGGAGTCTATGTACGGGACCCATGTTTAATCTGCTATTAGTTGGTCTTTCCATAGGACCATAAACTACGGGCAGCCTCATCGAGGTTGCCTCAATGGGGTAGAGCTGAGCATATCTTTCAACGATCTTCTCACAGCTTATCTTGGACACTCGGTATAGCCCCATCATGTTCAGGTATGGATCAGGTGAACTCTCTACAATAGGTGTTACAGTATCACTTGTACTCGGGTACACTCCACTAGAGGAGACGAAAACGAACCGTTTTGCATCTGCTTTTCGGGCAAGTTCCAGTACGTTCACGGTACCACCTAGGTTAGAATCCAGAATTTCCATGGCTTTCTGAGCCTCGTTCTCCGCCGAACCCGGGGTCATGAAGGCGGCGTGTATCACACCGTCGAAACTGTGCCTATCTGCAATGCTCATGACCTTCTCACGATCGCATACATCGAGGGTAACCCACTGGACATATCTCGAATAATCTACTAGATAATCATCAAGCAGAGGATCGGGCTTACTACTTCTACGAGTAGCTACTACACTATGATGACGCTCAATAAGATACCTTACGATATTGGATCCTACGAACCCTGAAGCTCCAGTGACAAGAACCTTGAGCCTTCTCGACATACATAGAAAGAAGCTCTGGGGTGATTAAAAACCGGTGCCCAGGCTAATTCATCCATTCCGGGGGATAGTTGAGCTTCCTACGATACTCGTCAACGTTGACCCTTTGACCAGTCTCGCTTGACTCGATGCACGCGAGGATTGTGGTAAGGGTTTTCATGTGGTCCTTTCCGCTGGTGTCAGGTTTATCGTTGTTCTTCCATGACTCATGGAACTCCACAAGAAGCCGGTCCGTGTCAGTGGCGAAGGGAATAACAGGTCCAGTGTCAATATGCATCATCTTATCGTCCTCATATGACGCTACGTAGAGCCCCCCCTCCCCGAACAGGTGTGGCTGAACGATTATACCATCTGAGCAATCGGTCCTCCACCTGAAGTCAATTCCCGTGTTCATCCCGACGTTCCCAGATATCCAAGTACCCATATAGTTGACGTGAACCCCGTTCTTCAACATCAGGAGAGCTGAGACATTTGGGTCCTGTTTGTACGGGTTGTGATCCCACGCCCCGGGGTTCCACTCGAAGACCTGAACCCACTCAAAATCCGAGTCATAAACATACCGGATGAGGTCAAGGTGGTGGATAGCCTGCTCCAGGAGGAACGTGTGAGCCATATCGTTGCAGTACTGGTTCAGCACCATGCCCTGGTAGTTCATAGGATCCCTAGTTCGGATGTACGAGAATTGGCCGTAGTTGGGGGAGCCGAACTCGCCATCTCGCACAAGCTTCCTGTAGCCCTGGGTGATTGGCATGTACCTGAACTGCATCCCGACGATGAGAATCAAACCCTTCTTCTCCGCGTGCTTCACGATCTCAAGGCTGGTCTCATAGTCCTCGGTCAACGGTTTCTCACAGAGAAGGTGAAAGCCCTTGTCCAGTATTGCCATGGATTGGTCGTAGTGGAACTTTGGAGGAGTTGCCAGGATAACGCCGTCCGCCTCGGCCTTCCCAAGAGCCACATCCAAATCAAGATATCCTGCAACTTCCTCGCCGTATATGGTTTTTATTGTCTCAATGTTGTCTCTGTTGATGTCAACAAAGGCACTGACAACACAGTCCTGATTGGCCTTGATTGCCCTGACCCATGAGCGCCCCCTGACGCCACATCCAACGATCATAAGTTTGAACATTATGTCATGCCTCCACGCACGTGTGTACTGAAATCATACTTTTTTTCTCCTTTTCCTCCTCCAGGAGTTTGATATTTCACGCTTTTAGGAAAATCATATGGTCTATATACAGCCTCCGTTAGTCTATGGCTCCATCTTTTTAGTGCTGCTTGATCTCCTTTGTCTCGAAGATATTCAGATATCTCTCTGGTACTTATTCTCTGCCCAGTTATTTTTTGTGCGTTTTGAAGCGCTAGAAAAGCCCAGGCATCTCCAAACTGATCAGACATCTCTTCTTCCGTTGGAAACAATTTCTTTTTTTCAGGGGGAAGAAGATCAGCCTCTTCTTGAGTCAACCCCGTGGGTTTGAGCTGTTTTCCTTCGGGAGAGGCCACTAGCAAGGTATTTACAGCTATATTGTAAGAATGCAACTCTAAAGCAAGGCATTGAGTTAATCCTTCTAGTGCCCATTTTGAAGGACTGAATGCAACTTCTCCTAAAAAGCCAATCTCAGAAGACCTTGAAGTAATGTTAATGATACTTCCACCTCCATTTAATCTCATATCATTCTTCAGTAATTTAGCAAGTAGATATGGAGCTCGAACATTAACAGCGAATATTTCATCCCATTCATTTGAGGATGTTTCCTCAATCCCATGCCACGGACAAAGAGCTGCGTTATTCACAACAGCGTCGATTCTACCAAAATTGGAATCAATTTCTTTTTTTAAATTATATATATTCTCAGTTTTAGAAAGGTCAGTACATATGGAATGGGAATTTCCTCCGATCGATTTGATTTTTTTTGATGTTTGTTCCAGTTCTTTTTTTTCCAAAGCCACCAATATTGTCGTTGCCCCTCGAACGGAAAAAGAGTAAGCCATGGCCCGACCGAATCCCCTACCTGATCCAGTAACCATTATAATTTTATTATCAATTTTTTTCATAGTTATATTTACTAATTCTTGAATATATTATGATCGACTAATAGTAGAATTAATCTACATATGGTTGAGCAATCAAAAGAAAGGGATGGTAGAAATATTTCGTTTCATTTATTGAAAGTAAATGTTAAATAGGCGGAAAATAAGTTTAGAGGGGTTGAATAGTATTCTATGAGCTTCACCAAAATGGAATTCGGCCCCATTTTTACATTTTAAAAGTAAAGCTATGAATATCATTATGAAAATAAGGTATTAAATGACTGAGCATTGGACTTTGTATTTATTGTCAAATAATTAGATTCGGGAGTTATTCGGATCGAAAAAAACTAGCAATATAGGTTATGATAATAATCAACCTACAGAAGAGGTAAAGTTACCCATTTTTGATGTCTATGAGAAAGTTCTACCGCGTTTATAATCTCTTGAACTTTTGCACTTTGAGCAAAGTTTCCTTGATTTGTAGGACCGTCAATTAGTATTTCTTCCATGAAATCATGAACCAAGTTTGAATAAAACATACTCGACCATGATTCCCCGTCAACGACTCCAGGGGGAAAGAATTTTTTTGGTATTTCAACTGGAACAAACTCAACTGAATCAGGTGTGGCTCGATGTAACGTCTGACAAACTCCAAACTCTTCGACAAGCCTACAGATCAATGCCCCTTTTGACCCATAAGCGCGAGCCTCAATGCCCGGATAATTTCCCACGGTAACATAACTTGATTGAATCGAACATATGGCCCCATTTTGGTATTCTCCTATGTATATGTCTCCATCGTCAATGTTTGTGCGAACCTTTGTGCCATCAAAATCCTTTCTATATGGTACAAAGTTTTTCATGACGCCAACAACGCGAGTTAGGTCGCTACCCATGAATGATAGACTGAGATCAATAATTGGTGCTCCGTAGCCCTCTAGTGATGATGTTTTTATTTGTTCAGTAAATGTTGGAGGTATTAGATCTCTTTTCGTTACGGGTTCATTTGGACTAATAAACTGGCTATTCTGTTCAAATCCATTGAAAATGTAAGGAGTGCCAATGAATCCCTGCTCAATTAATTCTTTCATATACAACATAGCAGGCGCGTACCTGAAAGTTAATCCTACTTTTGATTTGAGTCCTTTCTTTTCTGCGAGACGATGTGCTTTCCAAGTGTTACGATAATCGTGTGCAACTGGTTTTTCACATAAACAGTGTTTATCATTGTTTAGAGCCTCGAAAACTAGTTTCTCGTGGTTATCTGGCTCATCAGGGGACGCCCTGGTACATATATCAATGACATTAAGATCGTCTCGTTTGATCATCTCATCAGAGTCTCGATAGACATCCGGAATATCAAATTCTTTTGCCCTAGCCTCTGCAAGGTCTTGATTCAGGTCACATATCGCCACTACCTCACTCAACGGAGACCTAGTGAACCCAGGTAGATGTGCATTTTTTGCCCATCTTCCTGCCCCTATGATTCCGACTCTAATCTTTTTCAATTAACCACCTCTTCTTTTAATGGGGCAAGAACATAAATCATTGCCCCTCCTTCAACCACCGAGATACGAGGTCTTAAGAGAAGTACAGCGGTTGCTTCGAATGGAGCTGTAAACTCTTGAATCACATCCATTCTAATTGGATCAACTATTTTACCTAATATTGTCCCTTTTTTTATCACAGTGCCCACAAGTTCCTCAGTTATTTTTGGAATAAATATTCCCCCCATATCAGGTCTAAGAACAACTGTAGCCCCTACTTTACGAGCTGACGTATAATTCAATCCAGAATTTATTTCGCCACCTATAACTCCCTGATCGATTAGACTTGTTTTCAAACCGTTAGCAATTCGGATTGCCCATTCATTTTCGCTACTGCATCGACCGCCCATCTCTATAGCTGTTACTTTAGCTCCTATTTTCTTTGAATATTCTGTTAGAGTCCCGGGTTTATTAGAGGAGTCCACAATAAAAGGCGGATTTATAGAGGCCACAAGGTTCTCAGATCCAGAAAAACTAAATCCGAAAGCGTTCACACACCAACTCCCACCGCCATGTAGGTCAAACACATAATCCGAACCATTTAGTGCGTGTTCTACAATTACTGCGGCTAACCTTTGAGTATGAGACCCATGTTTGTCTCCAGGAAATACCCTGTTTAAATCCAGATTGTCAAGTGGGGAAACCCTTGAATCAGATTCCATAGCTAAGGGATTAGCTGCTGGAACAATTTTTAACGTCCCTTTGATATCGTTGGTTTCAATACTATCTAGTAAATACCGGAATACCAATGCACCCCAAGGACCTTCATCACCATGGACACCGGCGATTAAAGTTGCACAAGGAGAGCCTTTACCTAGGAATCCGATTTTTATGGAGCATGTACCATAAGCAGCGGAGGAGGAAACGGGGAAATCCTCCCATGCCACCTCATTGAATACAGTCATACAAGAGAGTTAATTCATCAAGTATTTGTTTTTATTTAATATAATGAGGAAAAGCCATTAAAAATCCAAGCAAGTTATTTTTCGGATAATCCACTAAAGGAATATATACAAGATATTTTACTGTGAATATTATATACTAGTTTCCACGGATATTATATATGCACATTAACATTCAGGAAGTAGAAGGAAAACAGATTTCATCTGGAGTTATTGAACGAGAACTACTCTCTCGGAATCAGACTACCCCCGGTGGATTAGCTGTTCATCACTACGTATTATCCAGCGGGGAGATTAATTTTGGAGAGTCAAATGTTGAGTACCAACATTATATCATTTCAGGGTGTGGACGAATGGGTGGTAAACTGGTTCATGGAGAAACAGCGATATTTGTACCAGGAAACCAGAGATGGGGATCACCGAATCAACACAAAATCGCGCATGCAGGAGAGGGAGAACTCCGTATTATAACTGCTTCATACAAAAATCCAAGAACTAATTTCAGGTGGGCGAAGACTAGATCCAGAAACCTATACCAGACAACCCCAAGTATCAGTAATATCATCAACCAACAGCTTTTCACAGAGGAAGAACATGCAATAATGGGGGCACTTAGGATGCACGCGATTGATATTCAAACACACCCTCCTCTTTCAAACAACCCTGAACACAAAAATCCAGAAGAAGTTATGTACATTCTAAGGGGAACGGGGGAGGCAATCTCAGGAAATAATAGATATCAGGTACGCCCAGGTTCACTAATTTACGCGAAAGAAGGGGATACTCATGGTATTTATAACACAAGCAAAGATCTACCCCTGCAGTATTTCGTCCTAGAGTTTATCGAACACGATAAATCGTGGACAGAAAGAGGTCATCTTGAATAACCATGACCCTTTTTTTTAATTTTCATATTTATTTTAGATAAAGCCTCATAGTCCATTTCATTAGATAATCCCGTACAAGAAAGGAGGTTGAGAAACTGGCTAGGATAGACCAAATACTGAGAATTGAGGCCCCCCAGTTATGAATGAACAAGGAAGCCCTCAGGGAAACAACAAACACCATCAAAAACCCGATGACTCCCGCTAAAAGTAAAGAAAAAAAATATATATTGGATATTAACTCCAAAAAATAGTATTTTATCGGAGTACCATATCTAGTAACAAAAAGAGAAGCCAAAATTGTAGAGTATAAAAATATAGTAAAAACTGTGAAGTTATTAACTATCGTAAACCCTATCCAGAAGAAAAACATCATTACAATCTGCAGGAAATTTGATAGAAACAAATCGATTGAGAGATCTGAACCGTTGCTAAAAAGATTTGTCGCGAAGAGCTTCATTGGATGAAAAAGGAAAATCAAATTAATTACTATCCCAAATTGAGGACCCCATGAATTTTGGTCCATAATAATAATCAACCCAAGAAGGGGTAAAACAAACGGTACCGATATAATATATCCGAAAAGTACCTTGGCGTGCACCAACATATCCTTAGAAACATGGGAGGTTTGTAATAACCACGAAGCACCCCATTCTTCGTCGATTGAGTCACTTGGTGCGAGAGTCAATTTTAGGTAGATTACAGTCAGGAGTGGAAAAATAAGAAAGATATCCTTGGTTATTATTTGGGCCAATAATCTATTTTGATACCGGAGCATTACAAAAGAAAGAATAAAACTAAAAACGAGACTTGCAGAAAGTTGCACACCATAATTCCTTAGAATCATTAATGCGTCCTTCTGTAATAACGACGAGGTTTTAGATTTAGCATGCTTAAGTGAGAAAGAGATTTTTCCAAATAATAGGTCTTGAAAAATCCTCCCGCGGCTTATAAAACGACTTAGACTGATATTCGTTTGCGCATAACTAATTAATATGAATGCCAATGTAACAAAAAGAAGGAGTAAAGGAACTAAGCCTTCCATAAATATCTTTGATATTTGTTCTTCCCCATATACCATTGAGAACACAGCATTTGGCGAGTTCGTCAACAAAACGCTATACCTGAAAAGATTGAAACCAGTTTTCGTAAATAGGAAATCGAAAATAGAGCCTCCAACAATTATAAAAGCAGAAGTTAAGAGCATCTTTTTCGGAAGCCTTGGTTTTCCACCTTCAATGTGAGTATTAAACAGGAAAACCGCGAGATGGCCAATAATCTGAGACGTTTCAACAAGAAGCAAGATGTATGCAAATAAGAGAAAAACTTCAACAATATCCATTCTCATATTGGAAAACAAAGGTATGAGTGAAAGAAAAGTACTAAAAAGGACACAAACGTGTCTAAATCCATTCATTAGTAGTTTCGATACATAGACTTCGTGAAATTTCAAAGGACTAGGAAAAAGTAAAGTGATGTCACCAGCATTGAAAAGAGAGGATACCGTGTTTGGGTATATTCCCTTGAGGAGAGAAAAAAGGAGTAGAACGGGCAGACTCAAATGAATGCCATTTTCAAGCAGTGGAGCTCCTAAAAGTCTCGTTATCGTTATAGAGTTTTCCAATTCAAAGAAAAACCAAAGACCAGTGTACAAAGATAGCCCGGTAATTGCCACGATTAGATAACTAACAAAATATCTTTTGTCGTGAAGAGACCTATTAAATTCCCTCTGAAAGAGGTTAAACTCAAATTTTATTAGAGAATAAATTTTCATACGGTTCCCTCATTTTGTGAGAGTTTGAGGTAAATATTCTCTAACGACTCTTCAGAGAAAATCCGGGTCATTTCTTCAAGTGTACCTGTATACAATGTTTTCCCTTTGGAAAGTAGGGTAACGGAATTACAGATGGACTCAGCTAAACCAAGAAAATGAGTAGCTAGAAGAATTGTTTTCCCTTCATCTCTTTTCTCATTCAATAAGTTGCGTAAAATTAACTGGCTACGAGGATCAAGAGTGTGGAATGGTTCATCAAGTAATAATATTTCTGGATCATGGACCATAACAGCTGCAAGAAGAACCCTTTGAGTCTCTCCTCCAGATAGGTTTCTAGCATATTCTTCCTCTATTTCATGTAATTGAAACAAATCAATATAATGCTGAATACTCGTTTCCAATGAATCTAGTTTCTTAGGATACAAGGATGCGACGAATTCAAGGGTCTCTCTGACGCTTAAAGCACCATACAAAGTGGGGTTTTCGGGGATATATCCTAGATATTCTTTGTATATGTCTTCTGAATGTTCAATGTTTAAGTCATTGATTCGAATTGTTCCAGATGTTGCTGTCAGGAGTCCCGATAATATTTTTAATGTGACAGTTTTCCCAGCACCATTTGACCCAATTAATCCATGTATTGACCCTTTTGGTATAGCTATGTCGAGGTTATCAATCACTGTTTTTTTGCCCATTATTTTTACGAGAGATTTAATCTCGATTCCATAATCCAAGGTACTAGAGAACGGGGAATTACTCTATTTATTATATAAGGTTCTAAATAGGAATAAATTCGGAAGCATTATTTATTTCATTGACAAACAACCTTGAATAACATCAAAGGATAAATATTAGTTCAATATTAATATAACTGAGTGAGTAGTTTTCCAAAAAGTTACACCAAATTGGAACCTCAACTCATTATCCTTTTACTATTGGTAAATAATTTGATTCTCGTCCACACAAATGACGATGATCTTCAATGTTATCTCTTTAGGATGTTTACAACATTAGGCTATGAAACTAATAATTGAACAGAGATCTTAGCTTCGAGAGACTACTCCACTAGTCATCTGGTAAAATGCATTTCCAAATAATAAACATGTACAACCAAGAGTCAGAGATAACCCCCATCCGGGTTGGGTAACTAAACCAATCGATACCCCTCTACCTAAACTTAGGAAGAATGTGAATAATCCGAGAATATGAAACACGAAAAATGTGAGATACAACATTTTCCGCTTCAATTTTAATACATTCAAGAATGAAACCAATAGTATTATTGCTCCCGAGATTGCAGTCCCTTCGCTAACGTACCATAGTCTTGTTTCAAGGACATTTTCGGTAGTAACAGTTGCATAAAATGGGCTCAATTCGATACGGGAACGATAATGCTTCTCACCCAGTTTAGTGACAGGATTCAAAATTGCATATGAGTCATAGTTCAAAGTTACCCAAGGCCCCAATAACCCAATTATTGACAATACTGAGATGAAAACACCAACTGAGCTATATTTTTTCAAAGATAAAGAAGACACCACAGCAACACATCCTACGTCGATCTAATCTCCTTTCTTATGAATAAAACATACGAGATTGTAAAGATGAACATCATTGCAGCGGTTAACGCTGTAAGATGAGGCCATATTATTAGAAGACTTTGAGGTAAAGATAAGGGATTAGGTACCATACCAATTACTTGTTCATATGTCACAGGACCGACTATTCTCATTAAGGGTATCATAATGAGCGAGGCGGATTGTGTAAACAAATATGAAGGGGAGAGAGATAATATTCCCTGAGGGTTTAGTCCTGTACTTTGAACCATATCTCCAATCATGTAAACGAAAATTGAGAAGAACAACCATGATACGATGGATGCTAATGCGGAAGTCCCTTCTCTCTCAAAAATGATCGAGAACAAGAGACCTAAACTAATCCAGAATGCAAGATAAACAACACAAACACCTCCAAAAATAGTGATTCTCATCATTTCTTCGATAGAAGGGAAAGTCCCAAAAGAGGAAACTCCAAGTCCGATTATTAGACCAAACACACCCGTGATTAGTATGAATATATTTGTTGTAGCCGCGAGGAATTTTCCATTGATTAATGAATCGCGGTGTATCGGTTGTGATAGTAATAGTCCCAAAGTACCCCGACTTGATTCTCCATTGATGCTGTCAAACACAAGGATTAAGCTGATTAAAGGACCGAATACAGCAAGGAAACCAAGAAAAGATGGCACCATACCGGTTTGAGTAGTAAATAGCTTCAAAAACAGAAATTCACCTCTACTTCGCATATATTCAAGCTTGATAGAACTTATCGACATAAAAGACATAGAAAAACCGATTAAATATATCAAAGCACCAAGGATTAGCAATCTAGCACTTCGCAGGTGGTCCGATAATTCTTTTAAATATACTTCTTGAAGTCCTACCATTAATATTCCTCAGAGAATTTTCTATACGCATCTATCAGGTTTCTTTCCTTCAAATTCAATGAAAACAAGGATCCGCCGTTTTCAACTATGATCCGGGATATATCGCTCCTCAAATCTCGTTTACAATGAGCAATTAACTCGTCTCCATCAGTTTCTATAGAATCAAGGTCTGGTAATTCCAATAACCGGTTATAAATGTCAACAGAGATATTTTCCCCGGTAAATTCAACTATCCATTCTTGGTCAAGAGTGAATTCTTCAGAATCTATTTCTCCTCGAACTCGCATTTTTCCTTTAGACACAATTCCAATATTATCACATACTTCTTGGACATGATGAATTAGGTGAGAGGATAACATAATGGTGATATCTTTCTCTTTGTTGATTGTTCTAAAAAGGTCTAGAATCTCAGCGATTCCTTTAGGATCAATTCCCTGTGTCGGCTCATCCAAGATTATTAATTTAGGATCTTTGATAAGCACGTTAGCAATACCGAGACGTTGTTTCATTCCCCTTGAGAATGTGTTCACTTTATCCTTTTCCCTTGAGGATAAGTCTACTAATTTCAAAGACTCCTGTATTCTTTGTTGAATCTGGTTCTTATCGATTCGATTTAATCTACCAAAGTACTTCAAATTCTGTTCCGCTGTTAGATGCTCATAGAAACCAACTTTTTCTGGTAGATAACCAACATTTCTTTTGACATCAAAGGGTTGTTTTACTGGATCATAACCCAAAACAGTAACTTCTCCCTCGGTCGGCTCAGTTAACCCTAAGAGCATTAGAATAATAGTGGTTTTTCCTGATCCGTTTGGTCCGAGTAAACCAAAGATCTCACCTTTTGTTATTGTGAGATCCAATTCATCTACTGCTGTAAATGACCCATATTTTTTCGTAAGACCCTCTGTAGAGACCACTAGGTTTTGAGTATTATTCATCTTCGGCCCAGCCGATACACTATTACCCCAAGCACAATTGCCAATAAACCAATGATTCCTATTCCAAGGAACCCCCATCCTACAGCACCCGTAACAGTTACGCGGTAATTCAGGTTATTTGATATTCCTCTTTCCTGAATAGCTGAAAATAGTGAAACAGCGTAATCTCCAGGAATTGCATCCAGGGGCGGCACAATATTTACTCTAATCTGTCTCGAAGTCCCTCTTTCCAATGAATCAATCTCATCAAATTCAATATCAACATCCCACCCCGGAGGTTTGTCTGAGAAAAGGACGATATTCTCAAGAAAAGCAGATCCAGCGTTGGATACGTTTACTGAAATGATGTTTGATTGTCCTTGGATTGCTTCAAGACTTAACCTACTATTTGAGGGTTGGAAATCAAGACTATAGGAACCGGTTATGTAGACGGTAAAGGTTATGCTTTCTTGATGGTCATCAGTTTCTGCATTAATAGTTATGTGATATTGCCCTGGTTCGACTGTCAATGGAGGAGAAACGTCAACTATTACCACGTCATTAGCACCCGCGGCAAACTCAAGGGATCTAACTATGCTACTACTAAACCTTGGTTTGAAACTGACATCCCAATTTTCAGGATGAACAGCGCTGAAATAAATCACTACATCCTTGTTCGCTTTGTTTATCGTATTAACTCTAAACTCATAGTCTTCTCCGATTGAGCCTTCTAGAGAAGGATAAGATGCTATGAGAGATAACCCAGATGCCTCCACCTCTACGGGTAGTTCCACGTTCAAATCAACGGTTTCAGATAAAATGGAGTCCAAAGTAATGACTGAGACGGATATTGTATGGTTCCCAGAGGTCTGCTCATTTAAGGAAAGAACCTCAACACTTATTTTTTTAGTTTCATTAACTGACAAATATATGCTTTTAATTTGATATAACCCACTTTTAACGACGATATCCCAATATTTTGGTCCGTAAACCTCAAGGTCCATAATCTCCTCTTGTTGCCCATTGTTTTTTATAAAAACATCATATATTATTTTTTGTCCTGACTTAAATTCGATAGTTGGGAAAGGAGTATATATCGAAAAATCCCTTTGATCAGCAAACACAGTATTTGTTACTTGGATGCATGTCGTCATTATGAAAAAAATGATTATTAAGGAATCTCTCTTGCGGGTCATCGTAAACATTAGTATCAAAATTTACTTAAAAAACATACCATAAATAGAGGAGGGGGATTATTCGATAAAAAAGTTACATGCAACAAAGTGGTCTTTTTCGATTTCGAATAATTCTGGATGTATTGAACTACATTCTTCCTTTGCTTCAGGACATCGAGGATGGAATCTGCATCCAGAGGGTAGATCTGTTGCGTTACTGGGTATTTTACCTTCAATAGGAATATCCCCGACACGAATATTCGGATCAGGAATAGGGACCGCAGTGATCAATGCTTTTGTGTACGGATGAACTGGATTGTTAATTATCGTCTCGGTGGGACCCATTTCAACTATCTTACCAAGATACATTACCCCAATACGGTCACACATGTAGCGTGAAACCGCAATATCGTGGGTAATAAAGAGACTCGTCATATTGAATTTCTCCTTCAAGTCTAGTAGTAAGTTTAGTATACCGACACGAATAGAGACATCCAACATTGAAACCGGCTCGTCTGCAACTATAAAATTGGGGTTTAAGAGTAAAGCCCTAGCAATGACTACTCTTTGTCTTTGCCCCCCACTTAGTTCATAGCTATATTTTGGTAGAATCATCTCAACTGGGGTTAATCCTACGAGTTCCATTACATCATGAATCCGTTTCAGCAATTCTTCTTCAGTGTCAACCAAATTGTGAATCTGGAGAGGTTCTGCAAGCGTATTTTGAATGTTAAGCCAAGGACTTAGATACTCATAAGGATCCTGGAAAATCATTTGCATTTTTAAAGCCAGTTCTTTTTGTGCCTCGTATGATTTAATTTCAGACAAATCAACTCCATCAAAAGAGATGCTCCCTCCCGTGGGTTTTATAGTATTCATGATTAGTCTTCCAGTTGTTGTTTTTCCACACCCACTTTCGCCGACTAGCCCGAAAATCTCTCCTTCTTTAATATCGAAACTAATTCCATCAACTGCTTTCAGGTGACGAGGTTTAGATCTTGAGAAGATTGATTCCAAGAAAGAACCGCGAATATCGAAGTACTTTTCCAGATTTTTTACACTAATTCGTATATTGTCTTCCATAATAATCACCTTTTTGCCTGGATATCCTCCCATAAATGACACGCAACGAAATGGTTACTTTCCACTTCTTCAAGAGGAGGCTCTATTTGTGAGCATACCTCTTTTGCGAATGGACACCTTGGAGCGAACCTACATCCTACGGGGGGATTAATTAGGTCGCTTGGATTTCCATCAATGCCTTTTAGTTTCCTATTCTCTCCCTTAATACTTGGGAAAGCTTTGATCATTGCATCGGAGTAAGGGTGAAGAGGATTTTCAAATATTCTGTTGACGTCGGTTTTCTCAACCAGTTTACCAGCGTACATAATAGCCAATTCATCACAGGTTTGGGCAATTACTGAGATGTCGTGAGTAATCAAGAGCATAGATAGATCAAGCTTGTTTTTTAAGTTCTGAATGAGGTCCATTACTTGAGACGAGACAATCACATCGAGTGCCGTCGTTGGTTCATCAGCAATTAGTAGAGTAGGGTTACAGGCTAAAGCCATTGCAATCATGGCTCTTTGCCTCATTCCTCCACTCAATTCCCATGGATAGTTATCAACCCGAGACTGTTCAATACCAACAAGCTCTAAAAGCTCCTTCGCACGATCCATTGCCTCGTTTCGATCAACTTTTTCATGGAATATTATGGGCTCTGAAATCTGATTTCCGATCTTATAGAGGGGGTTCAAGGAGGCCATTGCGCCCTGAAATACCATTGAAATCTGTTTCCAACGAAGGTCCTGAAGCTGTTCGTCATTATATTTTAGAATATCCTCACCATTGAAAATGATCTCCCCGTTGATTATTCTTCCAGGAAGCGGAACTAGGTTCATTAAGGAATAGGCAGTTGTAGTCTTTCCACACCCCGATTCACCTGCCAAACCTAGTGAGACTCCTCTTTTCATTGAGAAGCTTACATCGTCAACTGCTTTTACCTCTCCAAAGGGTGTGAAGAAATACGTCTTTAGGTTTTTTACTTCTAATAAACTCATCATTCATTCCTCCTTACTTTAATCTCCTAACCGTTGGATTCATAATAGTGTCTACACCCTCGCTAAATAGGTTGAACCCGAGCATGGCTACCAGAACAAATACTCCGGGGAAAACAACCAGCCACCAAGCTCCAGATAGTAGATAGGTTCTTCCACTTGCAAGGTCAGTTCCCCACTCGGGTGTTGGTGGAGGGACTCCTAGTCCTAGGAAACCGAGACCTGAAATAGCTAGGGTGCCTCTGGCCATGCCTAGTGAGATCGTTACGAATAGTATTGAAAGATAATAGGGGGCAATGTGATGTATTATTATGTGCCAGTTGTCAGCACCCAGTACTCTCTCTGCTTCGATGAAGCCTCTTTCCTTGACAGAGATGGTTAAACTTCGTATTAACCTGTAATTGTAGGGGATTCTTCCTATAGATAATGCAAACGCTGTCTGCCATATACCTGGCCCCATGACGACCACCATTATCAAGACGTAAATGAAGCTAGGGAAAATGTAAAGCGCATCCATCACTAGCATAAGCACCCGATCTAAGTTCCCTCCGAAGAATCCGGATGCAGCACCTAGGAATAATCCTACCACAAGTGAAAAACCAACAGCAATAAGAGAAATTCCTAGAGAGTATCGGGCTCCAACGATTAACCTGCTTAACATATCTCTCCCAAGATTATCGGTTCCAAGTAGGTGTTGAGAAGAAGGCGGAGCAAGGGTTTCAGAGGACATCTTTAATGGGTCATATGGAGCTAGGTAGTTTCCAAAGACGACAAAAGATAATAGTAATATGATCAGTGAACCACCTGAAATGACCATGAGTTGTGCGGATCTTGGTGCTGCTTTGAATAGTTCGACGAAATTATAACCAGTCTTTAGTTTACTCATTTTTCATCACTCCTAATATTTGACTCTCGGATCCGCCGCTGCATAGACTATGTCAATAACTGTGTTCATGAAAACCACAACAATCGCGTAAATAGCCACTACACCCTGTATCATAGTAAAGTCTCTTGAAGTGAGAGCTTCCATCAACAATCCACCCAATCCAGGAAGAGCAAAGATTTTCTCAGTGATTACGGTTCCTCCAAGAAGAGAGGTAAATGAAGCTCCAACAGAAGTGATTACAGGTAATAATGCGTTTCTTAGAGCATGTTTAAAGGTTACAATCCGGTCGGGAAGCCCCTTTGCTCTAGCTGTTGTGATGTAATCCTCTCCAAGAACATTTAGCATTGCAGCTCTTGACAACCTGCTTAGATAAGGTACTGAAGTAATCGCTATAGTAAGCCAAGGAAGTAGCAGATAACTAACACTCTGCCCAAGCGCCTTGAAATTAAGAGTCAATAGGCTATCAACAACATACATGCCAGTTATTTCTTGCAATCTAAACCCAGGAGGAGACCTTCCACTTATTGGGACAACACCTAGATAATACCCAAAAAATAGCTGCATCAAAAGAGCTAACCAAAACCCTGGACTTGAGTGTAAATATAGCGTAATAAATCGAGAAATATGATCAAAGGTTGTATCTCGTTTAATAGCAGAGAAAATACCTAGGGGTAAACCCATTATTACCGCTAGAAGTAGCCCCCCTATAGCCACTTCTAGAGTTGTAGGAAATACGTCCCGTACTTTCCGAATAACTGGTACTTTGTAAACCATTGATATTCCAAGATCAAAACGGAATAAATCTCCCATAAATTCCACATATTGATCCCATAATGGACGATCCAATCCATACGCGTGCTTTATTTCATCAATATAGGCGGTTGGATACCTATCTCCAAACATAATAGTGACTGGATCCCCAGGCAAAATATGCATCATGAAGAATACCCCCGTCATTAAAAGGAGGAAGGTTGGAACGGCTAGAATTAGCCTCAATGTTAGATAATATCTGAGCTTCATGTTAGCACCCTGTACTAAAAAGTAATAATCGACGTTATAAGTTTAAAAAAGTAACTATGAAAAAAAGGTAAGGAAAAAAGAATTAGATTGGAGGATCCATGGATTCCCAATCTGCAGGACGTTCTTTGCTAACTTGCCAAACACCCATCCAAGGTTTATCACAAGTCATCCAAGGTTCATAGCCTTTAACCCATGACTGGTGAGCATCCCAGAAACCATCATAATAGAGAGGTACGCTAAATCCTTCTTCGACAATATAGTCTTGGAGGTAAGTGTAAATCTCATCTCTTCTGGCTTCAATAACTGGATCACCGGATGGATAAGCACCATCGCCTTTAGCGTCCATGTATGTGTTACGAGCTTCTTCTAGCATACTATCGATTTCAGACACGTTAAACTGTATTCTCTTTGCCAAGTCAACACTCGAAGAGTGCATCTGGTAGAATAACTCAGTGTCTGGATCATAGTAGTCGTATGTCCAACCTCTTAGGAACATTGGTAATTGTCCTCCTCTAGCCATCTCGTAGAACGTACCTCTCTCAATGAATTTGAGATCGATAGCGATATCTGCTCTGGCTAGTTGTGCTTGTAGGATAGCTCCTACGTCCCTGCTAAAGTCTTCTCCTGATCCTGCGGGGTACCAGAACTGAGTTGTAAACCCGTCGGGATATCCTGCTTCAGCAAGTAGATCTTTGGCTTTTTGGACTCGTTCGGCCTCAGGAAGATTCCTGATCGATTCCATTACTGGTTTGTAATAGAACTGGAATGGACGAACTGGAGAATGAGCAACAGTGGCTGTATCGAACATTAGTTTTTCAACTATTTCATCTGGTTCAACCAAGTACTGAATTGCCTTCCTTACGCGTGTGTCATTTAGTGGTGCAAACTCGTCCCCGTAGTTCATGTGTAGGTTTTGTTGTGCCGCTACACCTGGTACGAATACGTAGTTCAAGTCTGGATTGTTCTTTATGTCTGGAGTGTCAGCTCTAGCTATTCCTTTACCCAAGGTTGAGTCAATTTCACCTTTTTCCAACGCCAGTCTTTGGGACGCGGGATCTGAATAATGACTTATTACAACCTTTTCAAGTCCATCCATGTAGCTTGGACCAGCTTCTGGACCTAGAGGGTTTACAGGATAATCATCGTTTCTAACCATGACTATTCTTTCTCCTTCAACCCACTCGTCAAGATAAGCTGGACCCCAACCCTCCTGATTCATGAAGTCATCGACAGAGTTTTCCTCTAAAGCCCACTGCTCAGTAGAAGTTGGGCTATATAGGAATGAGTGATCTAATGAGAATAGGAAGCACAGCCATACTGGAGGATAATTAGGCCATCCAGGATTTGTATACATATGCATAGTTGTATCATCGACTACAAAGAGCCCCTTGCTCTTTTTACCCCATGATACTTCATGACCGTATACGTGATATGCTTCTCGGTGTTGTTCTCGATTAGGCATCTCAAGCAGCTCCTGCTCCCAACAGTACTTTACTGCATCAGCATCAATGGGAGTTCCATCATTGAATGTCATGCCTTCTTTTAGCTTGAATTCAACATAGTATATATCATCCGCATCTTGCTTGAGTTCCCAGCTCTCCCCCACTAATGGGTTATAAGCATCTCCATTTGTTCGATCAACCCAGAAAAGTTTAGTTCCTGATAGATGTTTTGCTAGCGAGTTCATGTAACCGGATCCCATGTTTATCCCAGGGTGGAAGTCAGTTGAGGTAGTCCCCATATAGAAGGTGTTTTCCCACTCTTCCCACATAGTATTTCTTGCTTCTAGCGCTTGGTCACCTGATGAGCTCTGCATGTAATTGTAGCCACCATATGCTGCGACTACAATGACTAATACTGCAACCGCAGCATACATCATGTTTTTGTTTTCCATTTGAACACCTTTAGAATTGTTCTAAGATAAATAGCTCCAATTTGCTTTTAAAATTTACCATAAGTAAATCATTATTGGGTCATTATTTAAGATTAATAACTCAGAATAGTTTTTCTATTCCATTTTTTTAGTATTTAATAGAAATTTGAGTAACTCTATTAAATTAATAATTTATTTAGGTTTCTTCCAAGAATTAATTTTTTTTGGAATGGAGTCAACTCAGGAGATATTTGTATCTTGTTGACTTCATGACCAAACATTCCCAGGGGAGTGTTTGTTCCAATTAAAAATCTATGAGTACCAATTGATTGCATGTGTCTTGTTAAGTCTTGACTAAGCTCAAAAACTGGAGTATCAATGTAAATGTTTTTGAATTTACTAGCAACATAAAACGTGTTTCGAAACATACTGCTAAGAATGAATTTTACACCACCAAATTTTTGGACCAGATTTTCAAATGCCGAAATATTTAGTGAGATATCCTTTTGATCAGTATGAATCCAAACAATGAGTTCATTGATGAAAGCACACTCCATCAATTCATGTACTCGTCTATCTCCAAATCCTGGTCCAAATCTGAGATCTAACGTGACGCCTCTAAACCCTTGTTCCTTGTATTCTTCCATAAGATTGATTCTTTCAGATAATTTGGGATTCATAGTGAAAAATCCAGTTATTTTGGATGGATATTTTTTGATTGCTTTATGTATTATTTTATTTTGTCCGATAATATCGGGGTTTGATGTGAATGGAAACACTATTGCGTGTGTAACTGAGTTATCATTCATCTCAGATATCAATTCTTCAATTGAACGATTACGCTGATTGATTGGATCAAAACCAATATGGTTATGACAATCAAATATCATAATTGAACCCCCACAGATTGTAGAAGATTCTGGGCGTTTCTTCCAAGAACGTTAGCTAGAACCGGTTCAGGAAGATCTAGTTTTTTCACTCTATCCATTTCCTCTTGTGGCATTGTTTTTTCATATCCTTTTATGGTATCTGAAGCAAACATCAAGCGTTTTTCGTTTATTTCAGAGATAAACCGTAAAATATTTCTGGGATGGATTACCGCACTGGTATCTACGTAAATATTTGGATTGTTTTTTGCTACATTTAATGCTTCATCACTCTGGGTTAGGCCAAAATGCTGCATAACTATCTTCATATCAGGAAAATTTTGCATTAAATCACCTATAATTGAAGGGTTAGTCCAATATGACCAGTCACTATGTAACACAGGTAGTATGCCCAGATCGTCAATTTCATTGAATATTTTTATTGCTAATGGACTATTGGCTGGAACTTGAACGGATGAAAACTTGATTTTGACGACGCGTATACCAGTTTTTACCATTCGGTTTAATTCAAGGATTGCCTGATCATCCCAGCTAGGGTCTATTAGACAAGCCCCGATTAGTCTTTCTGAATTCGAAGCTGAAGTAGAAATGTAATCGTTCTCTTTTCTCATAGATTGGGGAGATTCGCTGTGAAGTGAATTGAAACTGAATACTAAGGCCTTGTCGATTTGAGGGTCACAAGTGTCCATCTTTTGAATGAACTGCTCTGAGGTATGTACAAATTCTCTGGTTCCAGGCCACTGCTCAGATGCCCAGTTTGAAAGGGGTTTCGAGTCGGTAAGATGAACGTGCATGTCAATGATCATAAGAGCCCTCTTTGGTCAATGCAACTTTCATTTAAAATAATCTAAGGTTAACTTGTTTTTAATGTTTGGTTATATCTGTAACATTTTAATGTAGCCACCTATAGTAGAATTTGTTGGTTTCAATTGAAGAATACACATGAAGAGTCGATGGCGGTCTATGATCGGTTAGTAAAAAATCCCATCCCAGGACCATTAGTACCTTACAAGGGTCAAAGATCTGAGCTTTATTCCAATGGTAAAAAACATAAAGTGGTTATAATTCGAACAGAGGACAGGCAATTAGGAATAAATGAGGGCATAAAATTAATTGGTGGGGCTAGCTCACTTGTCAAAGATATTAAGAAAGAAGTAATCATCAAGCCTAACTGTAACACGGATGATCCTTTTCCGAGAAATTCGCACGCGGAGACTGTCCGAGTAATTGCGGAAAACTTAATTAATTCTGGACTGCCAGCGGATAAAATATGTGTAGGTGACGCTTCAGGACGATATCGTGGACTTCCTACCAGAAATACAATAAAGGAAATGGGAATAAAAAAAGTAGCTGACGAACTTGGAATAAACGTCGGTTATTTTGAGGAAGAAGAATGGGTTACCGTTAAACCACCAAATGCTTCTGCGTGGCCAGATGGCGTAAAGATACCTAAACGAATCTATGAGGCTGACAGAGTCATATTAACTCCAATAGTGCGCCCCCATAGATCTCCATACTTCACAATCAACTTGAAACTGGGAGTTGGTTTGCTTGATCCAGTCGGTCGAGAGTGGCTTCATTGGAATAAGAATCAAGATTTCATGAACAGAATGGTTCAATTAAATTTGGCATTCTCAACAGATTTGTGTGTGACAGATGTAATGAAATTTTATACAGGAAAGCCTCCGGTACACGACGATATGGTTGAGCCTGGAATAATCATTGTAGGTAGTAATCGGGTAGCAACTGATGCAGTAGCGGTTTGCCTGATGAAACAATATGGAGCTTCCAGATTGGCAGGTATACCTGTTAGAGAACATTTGTCGTTCACTCTTTCGGAGGAAAAAGATATGGGAAGTTCTCACATCAAAGATATTGACTTAATTGTCTCAAATATGTCGGATGACGATAAATTTGATGATAGAGTTAATCAAATTAGGGAAGAACTTTCCTAATTTTCTTTAAAATTTGAAAAACATCTCCTTAAAGCCCCCTTCAGGGGTCTGATATCTTACACTTTTTGGAAAATCATAAGGAACATAAACTGCTTTTGTCAGTTTTTTACTCCACATCGCTGTCGCTGCATCCCAACCGTTTTGACGTAAATACTCTGCAAGCTGCCGGGTTCCAAATCTCTGACCGGTTACGCCTTTGGCATTTTGTAAGGCGAGAAAACTCCACGCATCAGTGAAGGCTTCAGCCATAGAATCATCGTCAGCATACAGACTTTTTATTTCCTCAGGCATTTTTTCTGCCTCCTCCAAAGTCAACTCCGTTGGTTTTAATCTAAGACCTGGTGGCGCACCAACTCCTAAACTATTTACGGCGATATTATCCAGTTGAAGCTCCATTGCTAAACACTGGGTAAGACCTTCAATACCAAATTTAGAGGGGCAATATCCTAACTCAGCAAGGAACCCAATTTCAGATGACTTCGAAGTTACATTGATAATGCTTCCCTGTCCTCGTTTGCGCATAACATCTACAAAAGCCTTAGAAAGAAGGAATGGCGCCCGCAGATTGACATAAAGAGTAAGATCCCAGTCACGTACGGACATATCATCAAAACGCTTCCAAGGACTTGTAGCTGCATTATTCACCAAAACATCGAGATGCCCGTATTCATCCATTACTTTCTCTTTGAGAATTTGTATGGCTTTTTCATCAGTTAGGTCTGTTGGAACGGTAAGCACTTCTCCACCTTGTTTGCGGATACTTTCCTCCAGACTTTTTAATTCAGAAATTGTTCGGGATACAGAAACTACTTTTGCTCCAGATAATGCATATGCATACGCCATTGCACGACCAAAACCTCTTCCTGACCCAGTAACTAGGATAACCTTCCCATCGAGCATCGTCATTTTAAGTCTAAACATTTATTGAATATGGATTATAAAAAATAATGTATAATAATCAATTTGAGAACATCGAACTTGGTTAAAAAATCCAAAAACCCAAGTTATTTTTGAAATATATAAAGAAAAAGTGATGAACAATGGATTTTTGTTAAAAATTTTTTATATGCATAACACTAAACATTTAATGATATTATGTCAGACATTTTAAAAGTAAAGAATTTGGAAGCCCCCAAAGGTACCAAAGTTCAAGGTATGCTCTACATCCATGAACAACCGGCATACAAGCACGAAATCCCCATCACCTTAGTGAACGGAGCTGGAGACGGCCCCACCCTTTGTATCAACGGAGGAGAACACGGATCAGAATATAATGGCCCAGCAGGATGCTTGAAACTTATTGATGAAATTGATCCAAATGACATCAATGGAAAGGTCATTTTAACTCCTGTTGTGAATACTCTGGCATTCGAATACAGATGGATGCATGGTAACCCCATAGATTACAGAGATCTGGGAGGATGTTATGTAGAGAAAGTTCCTTTTGGAGGTTCAGGAGCACCTAAACATAGTTATCAACTCGCTGTAACATTTTACAATGAAGTCTTGGCACAAAGTAAATACAGATTAAACCTTCACGGAGGAGATATTGAAGAAGATCTACTCACGGGAGTCATGTACAGTCGATTCGGAGACCAGGAGAGAGACGATAAAAACCTAGCCATGGCTCGCAATTATGGGTGGGACTGGATACGTGAAGGGATTAGAAAACCAAGACCCAACGCACCTCCACGAAGATATATGCCTATGACGGTTGGAACTGAGGCTGGTGGTATGGGTAGATGTACAATGGACCTGGTAGATATGGTCGTTAAAGGATGTAAAAATACCATGAAATCATTGGGTATGATGGACGGAAAACCAGATATCCCCAAGAAAGCCAAGGTATACAATCCTTTCCACTTGTATGCAAAGCGTGGAGGCTTCTTTATTTCCAACGTAGTTTCTGGTGATTTTGTAAGTAAGGGAGACACTCTCGGTGAAATTCGACATCTGAATGGAAAAGTTGTCGAGGAGATTGTGGTTCCTACGGACGGAGTCATCCACATGGTTACATCACCGGCTATATGGGAAGGCGATGTCACCTACGAGATAGGCAAGGACATTAGGGAGATCGATTAGAACTCCTTTTTTATCTATTTTTTTTATTTTATATACAGGGGATTCTATGACTGAAAGAAAAACGGGCAAGTACGTTGAAAAATATACTATTCCACCATCAGGAACGTTTAACACAGTACCTCCGTTCTCTTCGAGCATAGTAAAGGGACCAAAGTGCACTGTCAGCTCGGTGAGGGTAGTTGGTAATTCTTCTTCGCCTTGTATCTATATTGGTGCCGGGACCCACGGAGACGAAATCAATGGCATAGCTGCTATACTAAAAATAATTGATGAGATTTCACCAGAGAACTTGAAAGGAACTCTAATCCTCGTTCCAATACAGAACCCATTAGGTTTCAAATTCCGAAGTAGGCTCAATCCCTTTGATCCTATAGATCTAGACTGGGTTCACCCTGGAAAGCCAAGCGGAGAATACTCTAAGAATGTGAAGAAAGTTCTTTACCAGTTAGCCGAGGAAGCGGATTGTGTCATAGATCTACATACGGCGGGACGTGGAGGGTTTAACAACACGATGATATATGTTCCCCCTGAGACTGGGGATGGGAGAGGTGAGCTTTCACTCAAACTCTCGGTTGCGTTTGGGGGCGATCAGATTATTCAAGGACAGAAGCTTGATAATTATAATTGGCCGGTGCACTATGCTATGCCTTTTGTCTTTACCCGTAGAGGAAAGACCGGTATTTACGCAGAATCTGGGGAGGGGGGCTCTACTATTCCAGATGAAAAGTCGTTAGCCTATTTCGTAACAGGTATATATAATGTGATGAAAACCCTGGGTATGATTAATGGTGACGTAGTAGAACAAGGGAGAAGGCAAATAATTGATCCTCTGGGAGATAACAGCATGACTATCAAGGCCCCGGAGGAAGGCGTTTTTATCACCAACGTGGAGACAGGAACCATTGTCGATAAAGGAGTGCTTCTAGGTAGGGTATATGGTATACCTTCAGGAGTACATGAAATACTTGCGCCAAGGAAAGGCTGTATAACGTGGCGATGTAGCTTCGGTTCTGTTGGAAGAGGTGGAAATCTTTTCTCTATTTCATATGATATCTAGCTGAATGATTATAATAATCATAGAACGAGCTATCCTAGATCAACAGCCGAGGATGTATATTATAAAAAAAAGTTATTTGATGTATTTTTCGGGGACTTCTAATTTCTCGAAATCTCCCAACATCTTAACGATCCAATCTCGACAGGTGTTTAGTATATCGTTCCCTAGTTCAGCACTAACTTTGCCTTCCAAGCTTGGCCAGTCTCCTGGTTCAGGGTTATTTATATCAATGATAGCGCTTGGCAACGGCATTTGGATCACACCCCCGTCGTATGTTACACCGTTGGGTATACTCGTGATCTTCGGATCTGAACCTGCACAAATAAGAACACCGTCCATTTTATTGGGCACACCAAAAGTGTCGCCTAGAACATCATTCCTGACTTCCTGATAAAATGCGCCAAGTCTTGTCTCACCGTCTCTCTGAACAGATGGATCATTCTTCCCACATGCTGCATCAACGCTCTGTTCCAGAATGTTGACGTTTCTGTAGTTGGGACTAACATCTCCCTTAAGTTGAATTATTAGATCCCACCATCGCACATGGGCACATAACACTCCTTTACTAGTGAACTCACGGGCAACGCTGAGATAGGCGTTATCGTTACCTCCATGGCCTGTCAAGTACAGGAAATGTTTGATTCCGTGTTTAACAAAAGAATTTGTAATTTCCTTTATTATTTGTTTAACGGGTTCAAAGGAGGTATCAATTCCGCCGGGTAGTACCGCCCCATTTGAAACTCCATAGGGCATCGTAGGTATCACAATAACTTTCTCAGGAATGGCTTCCCCAATCCTTTTTGCGAGTTCGGTACACGAAAACATGTCGGTCCCCATGGGCCCATCACCATGCTTGTGAATGGCTCCAACTGGGACAACAACGATTTTTCGGTTTTTAACTGCTTCAGCTGCCTCTTTGGCTGTCATGTTCTCAAGTAGATATTCTGTCATGATGATGACCTTTGTTTTATTTACTATTAAAAATTATCCATAGTTAATCTACTCGAAAAGAACATCATATTAGAATTAAATAAGAGTCATAAATTTATGGAAATTGTTTGTTCAGATAGTAACAGTTCAACAAGTGATTCATAACTTAGTATCTGATGATTGTATCTTGGTAAGGGATTACGTTTTTCTATATCGTCCGATGTTACGAAGAGATTTGCCCCATACTTTTCAATTTCATCAAAAAAACTCTGTTGGGTTGGATCGTTAAGGAGGAAAACAGCATCAGACAGTAATATCAAGTTCAACCCATCTTTTTGTTTAGCTAATTCAGATATCATAGGGAACGTCGAAGTTTCCAAATTGGATAGAATTACACAAGTTTGCATTCAGTACACCATCAAAAATTCATAACAACATCAGCGGAAGCAATAATGGACACCAGAGTATCATTGTTGATCGTCTTTATCTGGGTTTCAACCATGTTTTCATCTATTCCAAGTTTAATCAACTCATCCTTAACAACAAACAATTCTATTTCCATGTCCTCTGCTAATCTAAGAATTGCCTTGGTCATGGTCTTATCAACCGTATTTTTAGTGAAGTGAGTTGCTTCATCCCTCCAAATCACAGATACCTGATGATCAAACAAGGAAAGAGAGGTTCGTAGAGCCTCATAGTTATTTAATGTTGAAAATGGACTGGATGAAATTAGGAAAACTATTTTTTTCTCGCCCAAATCATTACCCCGTAAAACTGATGACTGCGTCTGCGTCATCAATCAAGTCATTTAATTCTGCAATCCCAGAAGCCTGAATATAAGGAGAAATCATATCATCAGTAATCCCCCTGAGAATTTTGCATAGTTTGCAGCAATATATGTCAACCCCCATATCCAAGAGGTCTTGTAGTCTTTGAGAGATCGATTTGATTTTGAAAGGTTCTCCATCTTGGCTTGATATCATGTTGTATACGCCATCCATAAATAGAAAAATCGATGCAGCATGGTTGTTTTTTATCGTTGTTTCCGCGATTTTAATACTCAAGTCTACCTTATCTGAGTGAAAAGGAGTTTCGCATAAAATTATCAGTAGTTTTTTCACTTTGGTGTTACCTGCCATTTTATTTTAAAAAGAAGTGTCCAGCTATTTTTTTATTAAAAAAGCTAGACCATCATCATCCTCAGTTATGGATTCCAATGTGAGTCCGTTCGTTTTACACCATTCGGAGATGTCTTTTTTTGTGTCCGGATCGTCTGCCAATAATTCAAGATAACTGCCTTCCTCAATTTTTTTAATAACACCCTTAAGGACTTGGAGGGGCCCAGGGCAGAATAACCCACGAGCATCCACTGTTTTTTTCTCCATCATCATTACCTCTTACTTAATATCAAAAATTGGGGGAGTCTTGTATGTGCTTACCTTGCTCTGAGATAGTCCCATCTGAATTAAAGAATTACAGACATGAACGCCTGCTACCACGGGATCGATTATAGGTACGTTGAGTTGTTTCTCTAGATCTGCCCTTAGACCAGAGAATCCCGAACATCCCATAACTATTAACTCAGAACCAGTTTCCTTTAGAGCTATCTCACAGTTGTTCGCAATCAAATCCTTTGCGCTCATTCTATCAGACATTACGCCCAAAACAGTTAGTCCAATTGGTCTTACATCATACTGGAAATCTGAAATACCCAAGGACTTTATATACCGTATTTGTCTTGGAACCGCTGTTTCTGCACTTACAACTACTAGGAACTTGGTTGACAAAAGACGCGCCAATGCATAGGATGCTTCTGTTATTCCAACAACGGGAATATTAACTAACTCTTTGGCAGCCTCTATTCCAGGATCACCATAACAGGCAATAACAACTCCGTCATATCCTTCTTTCTCGGCTTGAATAATTCTATCATGTACATTGACTGAAGCCAAGTAGTTGTGATAGTAAGACTCTAGACCGATCGGTCCTTTTGCAGGACTAACGGTATCAACCTCAGTACCTTCCGGTTTGAAAGGTTCGATAGCTTTTGCTATTACGGCTGTATTTTTTGGATTGGTGTTAGGGTTAATAACCAGGATTTTGGTCATACCCATCCCGTATTCTCAGCAATTTTTAGTAAAGTGTACAATCCATCATTTACATGGACGATACGTCTTGGTAACATTGTGTGGACAATACCATCAATAGGGGATAGCACTTCGTGAAGTACCGAACCATCGAGTCCTTTGATAAGTCCAATTACCTCGCCCTCTTTGAGAATATCTCCATGATCAGCAATTGCTATGAAGACACCAGGACCGGGCGAACCAACTCTAACCCACTCCATATCAAGGTAACGTTGAGTTTCTGGTTTTTCTGGATTACCTTCCAACATTCCAAATTGTTTCATTACATTGTACGTTGCGTCGATGTGTGCCTGTATGTATTTTTCAAGCGGCTGTTCTCTGAATCCAAGGCCTGCTTCGGTGATAATTGATGCGCAACCTGCTTTCATTGCTTCATATATCATTGTACCTGGGCTAGTATGACCTATTTCTGGGGTTCCAGGTAAGACATAATCATAACCTGCCGCCTTTGCCATAGTTTCAGCGACATCATCTAGGTCGCCACCTAATCTGTCATATATTGTGTGCTGCAGATGAGATTCAGGCAAGTCCCCTCCCCTGAAATCAATGTGATAATTCGATTTGGATAGGATATCGAAGACTCTCTTTGCATTCACTTGTGAAGGTTTTCCGTTTTCATCACCCGGGAATGAGTTATTGATATTTAACATATCTACTGGGTTTCTTCCCGTAGAGATGAGTTTCATTGGGCCTCTGAATTGGAGCCCATACATGTTTATGACAGGAATTGCGATAAATCGTCCAGAGAGCTTGGATGGGTCTAACTCCTGATATAGTCGTGAAGCTGACTCAATTCCATAATATTCCGTTGGATACAAACCACCAGTGACAACAAGAGTCGGACCATCCTTGGCTCCGTTGACTACACAAACAGGCATATTGTACCTGGCGGATACGTTGTCGACCACATCGATGTATCCAAACGCTTTTTCATTTTTTCCTATTTTAAAAGGATCAAAACTTTCAATTGACATATAATGGGATGTGTCGAATTTATTTAAGAGCCTTGCGTTTAAGTAAATCTAAATTTTTCAAATAAGGTCGATTATGGACTATTTTTCTTAATGGTGCCCACAAAATGGAATTATTGACCAAATACCATAGAATATTTTAATAAATTGACCACGCATCGAAATATTATAAACATTATTTAAATCGAACCATTTCTCCCATATTCAAAGATTAGAGAGGGAGTAAAAATGACATTCGTTTATGAGGATAAAAAGAGCGGATTTTGGAACAAATACTGGAACCAAGCGTTGAGTTTAGATAAGTTCATCGAAGGAACAAAACCTGATGAGCAAGAACAATGGAATGATCGCAAGAAGCGAGTTCCAGATTTATCTAATGATCAAATTGAAAGACTCCAAGGCTTCGATCGGGAACTAAATGTTCTCATGTACGCGGGAGGCTATTGTGGAGATTGTAGCAGACAGGCTCCGATGCTTCAAAAAATGGTTGATGTCGCGGGAGAAAAAGTCATTTTTAAAGTTATCGAGAGAGAGGGTTTGATCGAGTTGCAGGACGAGTTAAGAATCTTGGGTGCGCTACGTGTACCTGTTGTTGTGTTCTTAACTGAGGACTTTTGGGAAGTGGGCCGATTTGGTGAAAGATTATTGAGCGTTTATAGATCCAAGGCTGCTCGCGAGATAGGACGGGGCAAGGATCAAGGAGTTCTTTCTCCTAAAGCACTAAAAAGAGAAACTTCAGAATGGTTAGACATCTTTGAAAGGATGCTGCTCATGGTACGATTAGCTCCACCACTTCGAAGAAGGCACAAAGACTAAATTATTTTTCTCAATTTCTATTATACTTTTATCTTTTTTATCGAATTAGACATCATAAACTAAAGTATAAAGCCCTAAGATGCAAAGTCAATTCTGAACTACCTAGAGTTTGAAATTATTTATGAAGCGACGTGTTAAAAGACCGTATATCTAATTAGATTATAGAAAAGATAATGGTATCAAAGTTACTTGGAATAGTCTTTATCGTGTCAGGTTTTCTTGAAATAATCATCCCAATAATTCTTGGGCTATACATCATTAGAAAATTCGGAACAAGTTGGAGGAATTGGTTTGTTGGAGCACTCATGTTTATTTTAAGTTTGATTAGACTACCGTTGAACGCATTTGCTACACAACTAGTAGTATCTTCATCGACTGGGTCTTTAACATACATCCTGGTTCTACTAATTCCAGTACTTGCTGCGGGTGTCTTTGAAGAAACAGCTAGATACGTAGGGTTGAAGTATATTATAAAAAATGATACCTACGAGACTGGGCTGACTTATGGAGCCGGGCATGGTGGAATCGAATCTATTCTTCTTGTTGGATTTAATGTCCTCTTTGTGGGGATATTTATTCTCAGTAAGCCTCAACTCCTATCCCCCGTTCTAATACAAGCTCTAAATGTTATGCCAACATATTTTCCATTAATAGGTGTATATGAGAGATTAATTGCAATGACTGCACAGATAGGATTCTCATTAATGGTGATGATCTCCATTAAGAATAATGACCTTAGATATTTTATATTGGCAATAGGATTGCACGCATTCTTTGATTACCTTGCTATTGCAGTGGTAGACTATAGTATAGTTGCTTCCGAGATGCTTCTCACTGTGTTTGTTCTAGGACAAGGCTATTGGCTAAGTAGAATTATTAAGACTGAGAGTATAAAATAAAAGACTGAATCTATTTCTTCATTTGATAAGAAATCAGGCGTAGTAGTCAAATTTCTTTGTAATAGTCTTAAACCTTGGATTCTATCCGTTGGAACACTACCCGCAATCAAGGAGAATATCCATACCTTATCGCTTGACTCCATATTCTAAACATTGATCGAGATTACTATAAAACTAACACCACAAACATCTTTCTGAAATCTTCCATTAAAACAACTTCAGCCCAATGCGCGCGCAGGCTCAGAGGGAGTGCTCATTATTTATTCTCCCAAATTACCTCCTACTCTTATATGAATTGATTCTAGATCGGGATTCTTTTCTTTAACAATTTTTATGGCCTTTGCAAGTATCTCTTTTCCCTCTAAGCCTTTACTATGGTCTCGCCGTTCCTGAATCAAACCAGCCCCAGGAGGCGAAAATGCAGATGAAAAGATCAGCCCACCATAAGCATCTTCAATATATTCACGTGTATGATCAAGTAGATCAAGGTTTGATTGATGATAGAAACTGCCTCTAGCAGTAACGTAATAAAAAACATTCCGTCCAATCTTTTCCTTCGACACATTCCCATCACTTAACAGGCCTTTAAGATAACGGGAGACCTGTGGTCTAGCTGACGCTTCTTTCACTTGATCATTCTCTTTTATAATTCGATTCAACAACATAGTATAATTTACACGGGTTTCAATTTCTCCCATTTTTCTCCTCTCACTCACAGCTCTAATTAAAGAATCAAGAACAATATACTCGTTTAAATCACCCAATTGTTACACCGAATTAAAAGGTAACTTTTTTAGTAATTAAATCTGTTGGTGTCCATATTATTATTGAAATGGGTTCAAAATATAAAGCCGAAGCCGAATACCAAAGCTATGTCGATATTTCTAAGCTTAAAGGTTGGGCGGTCCAAAGTTTATCACCCGAGTCAAGTCTTCGGTCTTTATTGTTAATTGAAAAGGAAACATTACCGGTACATGAGTTCTTATCCAAGATGGAAACCTGGTTGAAGCTATCTAGAATTGAGACTCAGAACAGGGTTTGAATCAGAACATGCTCGTGCGCCGGCCTCCTAAGAAAATGGCTTGTGAAATTATGTCCCGTTCTTGCCTTTACTGAATTGACGGAGCCTAAGTGATAGAGTCTTGATACTCTGAACAATATTGGTCCATAAAGGATCAGGTGAGTTGAGGATCGAGTATGGTTCCTCTAGGGTCGTTATGCTGCTGTCCAGTACCTGCGTAAGAAGCCCCACAACTTCAAATTTATCCATTCTCAACCCACGAGGATCTACGAGAAGATTCACTACCTGTCTCACCTCGGCGTTTCTCTCATATACTCCCTTCGTCTCGATGAGGGTATAATTCAAGGCAGTAAGATGTCCATTATGCATAATCGTATCCCTTTTCACCTTATCCAAAATGGCTCTCTTTGAGGCAGTTTCTTCATCTATCTCAGTTATTGACTGATATTTTGTGATAGCTTCAGCTACTTTATAGGGACCGCCTAGATTCTGGGCTAGCACCGAAATCATAATGAGACTAGCAACATCAAACCCCATACGTATGGCGTTGTTAGTCGCGTTGACCAATTCCTTATTTCCAGCTATTTCGAACTCAAGCAGTTCCTTTTCACCGCTGAACCATTCCACTTCATTACTAAGGCGTAATCGGTTAGACTGGATTTCGTTCAAATCATTATACAATCTTACAGCGTTTAGCGTCTCAGTAACTCCGCCAAAGTTATTACAAAGCTGAAAAAGGATGTTTCTGGCTTCTTTATTAAATCCCTGCTCAATTAGTTCATGGTCTAATGTTACCCAATACTGCACTATATTTACTGGGAGGTTTTGCTCCAGTAATCCCCTTGATAAGGTGATTAACCTCGATATTTCCCTGGGGTGTAGATCGAGGTTTCTGAGTGCAATGTTTAACTCTGCAAACTCTTCGAGATTTGAACCTTTTGCTTTCACCGATCTTTCCAATGTGAGACAATTCTCAATATCAGTGATATCATAGTTCGATGAAACGAGTTCCCTTAAAGACGTCATCAAGCTATTTCTTTGAATATCCAACTCTTCATTCACTCCTCCCCAATTTTTTGTGTATTGACGGACCAGGGTGCTGCTCCATTTCCAGCCAGAAAGTTCGCTGATCTGGGAACTCGAATAACCGCTTCTGCGGAGTGTGGTCATGAGTTCTTTTACTGATGGGTCACTGCCTTTGACGCCGTGTTGTTTTGAAAGTGTTACAAACCTGCGAACAGCGTCGATTAACATAGGAGATCCGCAATTACATAGAGACTCCTTTGAATTTAATTACTAATTTAGTTACGTTTAAGCGCCGTTTGAATCTTGGTTAAAGGGTGTCAAAGATTTGTTTGAGATCTGTTTATGAAGTGTTTATTTTTTTTTCAAAAATTTAGGTATATTAGTACTCTAAAGGATATGGAGAATGTAAGGCAACTCAGTGACTGCGAGTGCTCAGCTACCTTCAACTAGTGATCACTAGCCGGATACGTACGTTTTAATGTATTTTGAGTACTGCTTTTTCATCGCTGAGTTTTGCTACGAAGCTCCAACCGCGGCCAAGAAACTCTTCGACTTCGCCCATGGAAACGACGCGTTGATTATTACCATTATTCACCATGGACCCGACAAGCCTTTTTCTGACCGTTTCCTGGAACTCATCATCACTCATTCCAAGATCCAACTCATCGATCTCATCACCATCAAACCCAGCAACCAATAGCAACTGTCTCCGTAACGCGTTCTGCAACCGATCCTCAGAAACCTCAACCTTCGTCGTCTCTAGATACTCAAGACTTTTCCTGTAAGATTCCCTCATATCCTCAATGAACTCCTCTGGCAATCTGCCCTTATTCGTCGTATAACGTGCCTCCATGTCACCTTTATGACCCATGAAAAACTGCCGATAAGCATGAGCAATCTTACCATTATTCTCTGCAATCAATAACTGGGTATCAAAATATGACCGCAAAACATAAGGACGCCAATCATATCTGGGGCGCATTGCAGTTCGGATTTCTTTTGTTAATGTTTTTGTTGTAATATGATCATTTTCTCGCCCTGTTTCTCGGTGTCCTGTTTCGCCATATCCTTTTTTTACGCTTACTAATGCTGATTCAGGTTGAATCAGTTCTCCTTCTGCGAGGCGTTTCTCTAGATATGACTTAAGGTATTCACATCCTTCTGGGCCAAGGAATGTGAAGTATTTTTGTTTGGCTTTGCTTATCTCTGGTCTTACAACAATCATTGTCGGTATTTTAGTGAATGATACTAGGTTTTCTTTGATTTCTAGTTCAGGTAGGTCTCTGATTTCCAGTCCATCTAACCCGTGGCTGTAGGCTAATGATTCAGGTCTTAATCCACTGAAAGCCATGAGAACGATTGAGCATTTTCCTCTTGCCTTGGCATAGTTCAAGATTTGTTTTAACTCATCTTTGGTAGGTATTCTTTCATCTTCGATTGTTGGAGTTCTGTTAAGGTTCCCAACTTTGATTTTTCGTTTCAGGTTTATCTCATTATATTCTAACCAGCTTTTCAGAATCTTGAGATAGCTATCAATGTAGCTTGGTGCCTTTCCTTCTCGTTCTAGTTTAGTGACAAAATCAAGGATCGTATCTTCGAATCCCCGTTGATCCGCTCGTGCATTATCTAAAATTTGAGAGGGAGTTGTTTCAAGCTTTTTGGATAGTCGAATGAGAGTCCGAGCATAAAGATTGCCAGTATTGATACTCCCCCGCACAAGGTTCTCATACCATCGTCTAAAGTCATTATTCTCTTCTAGTAGGCTTTTCCAAGCAGCTTTTCGAGGCAAATACTCACCCAAATAGCTTAATCAAGACAATAATAAAACCTTTTGGAATAAAATATGTGGCGCAGCTGATGGGATTCGAACCCATGAGGCTCAAAGGCCACTGGTTTTCGAGACCAGCACGATAACCGCTCTGTCACAGCTGCCCGCAAAGATGAGATACGATGAGCTTTTAGGCGTTACGCCTAGAAGATGAGACTCAGCTGGTCAAACAATGTGATGCCAAGCAGGTAGATCACTATGATTGAGATGCCTTCATCCAAGGTCAGCCTACCATCATCAACGATGCTCTTCTTCACAATCCAGAGAGTGACCGCTATCGCCAGGAACTGGTATAGCACATAGCCGTCAAGGTAGACAGGAACCAGCAAAGCCACAATCGGGAATATCAGCAGGATACTCTGCACGATACCTGACAGCAGATTGGACACCCCCATCTCGACGTGCCCCTTATTTGCCCCAATAAGCGCCATTCCGTGCTCGGGCACGCTACCGGCGAACCCGATGAGGGTAGCCGCGAAGACCACGTTCAGGTGTAGGATGTGGACAAAGTACTCAGAGCTGCTTGCGATCAACTCTGCTGCGATAACTGTGCCGATTAGACCCAAGACTATCGGCGTGACGAATGACCTTGACTTTTCCTTTTCGTGAAGATGGTCCTGGTGGCCCTCATGACCGCCCTTGCCACCCCTCGCGACGAAGAATAGGTAACTCACGTAACCGATGAGCATGAAGACGGGAAGCTCCCATGGGAGCAGTGGTGGCCCTCCCTCGCTGTTAAGGGTCAGGATTATCCCTGTCCCGAAGACGATTACACAGAAACCGATGGCTAGCCTCATGACCTCGACATCATTCTCAAGCGCCTTCTGCGGGATCTTGATGCTGCCACCCTTCCAAGTCAGCATCACCACAAGAATACCGAGCAACAACCCATTGAAAGTGGATGCCAGTAAAACCGATAGAATCGCGACATCCTTCAACTGCGGGGAATAAATCATGAACAGGGTCATAATCATCTCTGGCAGGTTCGAGGTCAAGCTCGACAATATGCCAGTAACATGACTTGAGAGCCCAGTGTACTCACTGAACTCCCCTAAACCCTCCACCATGGGCTCCCCTATCATCACGACAATGACAAGCCCAATGAGCATACCGAGGATACTGAAAGGCAGAGACTCTGGACCAAAAAGGTACAGAGCCACACCAACGACCAAAACAGTTACTGTTGATTTGATGTTCAAAGCGATCACCGAATGGATGAAGTCACTTCACCAGTTTTAAAAAGGAATCGGAGTGGCTAGAAGCTATCCAACAACTTGCGCAAGCCTTTCCAGCCTTCCCTGTCCTTGGTGGTGATAATCTTCAACGCGTTCTCGCTACTGGACAAACTGGGCCGATACGCTCCTGTTCGCTTTAACAGGTACTCCGCTGCTCGTAGGAGCTTGCCATTCAAGTCACTGTCAGCGAGGTCAGCCACCGAGACGATGAGCGCTTCAACCGTCTTGGGCTTAGTTGGTCCAACATCCCCATGGTGGCTTGCTACAACGTGAACTACCTCAAGTGGGAAGTCACGTTTCATCAACTCGCTTACCATCAATGTGAGGTGGTCCACTTTTCCACCGAAATCACTTGTCCTGAACCCTCCGTCTTCATTCTCCTCGTAGCAGTAGCACTTCATCACGTCGTGGAGGATTGCGCCGGCAAGCACCGTGTCCCTGTCAACGGAGCCCCCGTACAGGTTTTCCACCATGTCACACAATGTAAGGGACAGTTGGGTGACCCCTAATGTATGCTGTAGCAAACCCCCATCGTAGCTGTGATGCATAAAAGCACCGGCGGGGCACACCTCCAATGGAAGCGCCTTTGCGTCAATGTCTGAAGGAGGATCAGTGAGAAACGCCCTCACTTTTTCTCGAAGCCCTTCGTCTCCAATACCGTTAACAAGTTCAAAGATCTCGCTGAGCACGTTCTCACCGTCTGATGATTCTTGAACTCGTCTCGAAGAAACTTAAAACCATCGTTGAGGAACGCTATATATCCAAGTGAAGGTGATTCATGGATAATGGTAGAAAACGAGGGGTACAGCCTAAGGTTCTACGCCCTCATGCTTTCAGCCACAACATTCGTACTAAACTTCACCCTGATACAACCAATATACAGCCTATTCCTCATAGGAAAGGGCATCACGGTTGTCCAGCTTGGAGTTTTACTCAGCATCCAGAACTTCATCCCACTACTCCTGAGAATCCCCATGAGCGTCGTTGTGGAAAGATTTGGCAGGATCAGGTCATTGATCGTTGGACTCATCGTCGCGGGTATAAGCGCAGTGCTCTTCATTTATGCACAAAATTACAGCCAGCTGTTACTGGTCATGGTGTTCAGCAGCATCACCAACAGCAGCTTCAACCAGACCGCCATGTCCACTGTAAGCGATGCAGCCCCACCAATGAAACAGGGAGACGCAATGGGGAGATACCTCACATTCCTTGCGATTGGGATGCTCATAGGACCAGCGGCGTGCTCCAGACTCGTCGAATCAATCGGTTACAACGGGCTATACTGGATAGCGGCAGTAGTCCCCGTGATCGGGGTAATACTCTTGGTCTTCCTAGCGCCCCAGAACATCAGGAAAAGGCAAAAACTTGAAGACACAAAATCAATAGGAGCAACGGAGTCCATGAAAATGCTACTCCACAACAGAAGCGTGGTGCTGCTAAGTATATGCAGAGTAGGCTTCAGCACAGCCCAAGCGATATTCCTGGCACTGTTCAGCATCTACGCCGTCGAACAGCTTGGATTCAGTGAGGCGACCGTGGCTCTTCTATTCACGGTCAGGGGTTTCGCCAACACTCTCGCAAGATATCCCGCGGGGTGGGTTAGCGACAAGATCGGCAGGAAACCACTGCTATTCGCAGGATACGGATTACTTGTAGTATCCTATACAATGATAGCGTACACAAAGAGCGTGCTGATGCTCAGCATCGCATTAGCCCTATACGGGCTATGCTGGGGCACCAGGGCTGTATCGGAGTGGGCTTATCTCACGGACCTGGTTGAGCCTGAGATTAAGACAATCAGCATCTCGTACCTGTCAAGCGTGTTCAGCCTCGGCTCAACGATAGGAAGCGTTGCGGCAGGCGTTTTGACGCTAATCTTGCCCTACAGTTCAATATTCATGATAGGGGCAGCGCTAAACCTGGCTGCATTACCCGCTTTGCTCAGCATCAAGAAGAAGCCTTGAAGCTAGCCATCTTCTCAACCATGGCTCTGTATGCTTCATCTGGGTCATCAATGCCTTGGACCATCCGTTCGAAGGGGCAGAAAATCACGCCGTTCTCCATCTTGATGTGGGGAACCTCTTCGCGGTAATGGAATTTCATGTTAAACGCTTCAAGAACCTGTTTTCCCGGTGTGCTGACTATGTTCGTGATAGCCTCGGCTGCCTTACTGTAAATCACCAGGAATGCTGCTGCACGTCCAAGGATCTTGTCAACCATCAAAGTATCTTCAAGTTCACCGCCAAGCTCATCTATTGCTTTCAGGTGCGGGCGGATGCCTCCGAGGTTGCTCTCGAAGATTAGTTCACCGCCTTTGTATACCATGAGGCTGTTTCCAGTGGATTCCAGGACTTCTAAGTAGTTGGACATTGGTCGCAAGTTGATGTAGATGGTTGTTTTTATTCATTGTTAAAATGGGATCCAACTGAGGTCTAGTTTCCTTATCAGAATATGAAATAAAAGGGAATTAGCCACTACATTAGGCTTAACTTGATCTGCTTTATCCCACGGATTACGGATAACGCGTTTGAAAGATTCTTTATCTTCGACGCGTCTCCTTTGACGGCAAGTATCTCTAAGCAGTTATCATGATCCATGTGCACATGGGTCGTGGATGAGATGATATCATAGTAATTGTGCTGTAGTTCGTTGAGGGATTCGGTCAGACCACCGGTGTGATGGTCGTATATCATGGTCAGTGCACCTACGACGATACCTTCATCGTCTTTCCACTTGTGCTCGGTAAGGAAATCACGCATCGCAATTTGAACCGCAGTTGAACGATTATACCCCTGACCAGATATTACCTCGTCAAACTCATCAAGCAACACAGGGTCCACGGATACACTGAACCTTGAAACACCATTAGCCATCAAAACACCTCTCTAGAACTGGTTAGTGAGAGCTGATATCTGTTCCGCGGCTGCCCCAGCAGAGAATTTACTCCCAATAAGACTCGCTTTGAAGATCACAGGATCATAGTCCAGAATAACATCAGCCTCCAACCCCTTCTCTTTCAACTGCTGAACCATTATTGGTTCAATCTCTGGCGTCATCTTATTCAGCACGATATGGAGAACCTTACCAATCCTCTTGGCCTCAGAGTCAAGTTTCTCGGCAATAGCCACGCCCTCGGCGGTTGGATCAATAACCACTAGGAGGCGGTCGATCCCCTCCTCAACTCCTCTTCCAAGGTGCTCTATACCAGCCTCTGTGTCAACGATCAGGTATTCATCATTACCAAGGTCAATGCGGTTCAATAGTTCCTTGCTTAGGAAACCATAGGGGCATGCACAGCCCTCACCGAACTCCTCAATTTTACCAACTGCGGCGAAGGTTATCCCGTCACCTGTTTTGGACACGTACTCGTCCGGTAGATCACTTATCTTGATCTTTTCATGTGTTTTTATCTCGTCGCGGAGAGTTCCCCTTCCACCGAGATAATTTGCAATGGTATCGGGTGACTCTAATCCGAGGTTATGTGCGAGCAACCTGTTTGATTCATCGGCATCCATTAGGATCACGTTTCCCCTCTTGCTGAGTTCCTTGGCTATGAGTAGGGAAACCGCTGACTTCCCCGCTCCTCCTTTACCGCTAACCAGTAGCTTCATGGGCTCACGAATAGGAAGGGCGATATTAAATATTACGAATAATTCGAATCGTAATACTATCCGGGTGGGTGGATTCTAAGTAACACCTATATCGTGCCGGATATGAAAAAACCACATGCATGAATGGGCACTGGCTGAGGGCGTAATCGCGACGGCGCAGAAGTTTGCCGAGGAACACGGTCTCGTTAAGGTAACAGAAGTAGTGATAATGGTTGGAGAGCTCCAGCAAGTAGAACACGATGTACTGGAGTTCGCGTTTGAACAGACAAAACCGGAGCTATTCAAGGAAGCGAAATTCATTCTCAAGACACAGCCTGCAATGTTCAAGTGTAGGGCATGTGGAAACGAGTGGTCATTTGAGTCACAGGGATTATCAGAGGATGTAACGGAAGCCATCCACTTTGTGCCAGAGATGGCCCACGTCTACATCAAGTGCACCGAGTGTGATAGCCCAGATTTTGAGGTTAAGGTAGGCAGAGGAGTCTGGCTAGAGACTATCAAGGGTGTAAAAGCCGATGAGTGACCCCAGACTCGCAATTATTGAACGCAGGTTCGATAAAGTAGGTAAAGTAATCGCGGTTAGTAGCGGTAAAGGTGGCGTAGGGAAGAGCATGGTTGCCACGAGCCTAGCATTGAACCTCAGAGACAAGGGGTACAAGGTGGGCCTTCTTGACCTTGACTTCACCAGCCCAGCGACCCATGTGATACTCGGAGTGGAAGGACTCTACCCTGAAGAGGAATACGGAATCATACCACCCCTCGCCCATGGCATGATGTACATGAGTATAACACATTACAGCCTCGATGAGCCCGCCCCATTAAGGGGAATGGACGTATCAAACGCCATCATCGAGCTACTTGCAATCACAAAATGGGGTGAGCTTGACTACCTTGTAGTCGATATGCCACCGGGCATTGGTGATGCCACTCTCGACACCATCAGGTTAGTGCCAAAACTGGAGTTCGTGGTGGTCACAATACCAAGCATGGTCGCATACCAGTCGGTTAGAAGGCTTCTAGTCCTTTTCAAGAATCTTGGAATCAACGTCACTGGGGTCATCGAGAACATGGTGATGAAGAAAACGGACTATATCGAGTCTGAACTGAAGAAGATGGATGTACCTTACCTTGGGAGTCTGGATTACTGCGAGGAACTTGAATTGGCTCTTGGAGCCCCAGATGAGCTGAGGAAAACCGATTTTTACGTAAAAATTGGGGAATTAACCCCAAAAATCATCTAATTTTATTCTTTCAGCAGGGTCGCAACGAAGAACGCCACAACTGCTAGTGCTGCGAAGAAGTAGAATACGCTGTCCAGCCCATAGTTGACTGCAAGCCATCCTCCGATTGCTGGTGTGAAGAAACCGATACCATATTTGAGGGTAAAGTTTACTCCGTAGGTTACTCCAACTGTGTCCTTTGAGGCGATGTCTCCAAGCAGTGCGTTCATTGGGCTCTGGGTTACAAAGAAGGTGAAACCCAGCACAGCTACAAGAACAAAGAGAACAGGGATCGAACTAGGCGCGTAAATTAAACCGAGGAGGCTTAACGCGAAACCCGCGAAACCCATCAGGAGAAGTTTCTTTCTTCCCATCTTGTCAGATAGCTCACCACCGATCATCTGGGCGAAAGCACCAACAGTGTACTTCAGGGTGCTTAGACCTCCAGCGATTACTAGGGTCACAGCCTTCATGTCCTTGATGTAAACCATGATAAAACTAGAAACACCGGTCCAAAGCATACCGCTGAGGACTACGATTCCAAGGGTTATGATTAGCTTTGTGCGGTCAGTTGACCCAAACATCTTCTTTATGGTAGCTACTGGACTCGCATGTCCACCTTCAGGTAGTTCACACGCGATGTCTTCAGCAACAAACAGATCGATAACTGCCATAACAAGCCCAATAACACCCCAAATGATGAAAGTCATACGCCACCCGAATCTTGCCCCTAGAATGCTTGAGGTTAGGTAGCTGATAGCCATACCCATGTCCCCTCCGAGACCCTGGATACCCATGTACCTGCCCCTCTTCTCATCTGAAACGAGGCTCATGTGTGCGTACCCGCATGGGTGATACAGGCTTGCGCCAATTCCTAGTAAAATCAGACCTACCGCGGCAATTGTAATATTGGGGGATAATCCGATGATTATCGCAGATCCTCCACAGAAGACCATGCTGCCAGTGATCAGCATTTTTTTACTGACTCTATCGGCGAGGAAGCCAACGGGTAGGCTGAACCAGCCGTAGAATAACGTAACGAGTGAGGCTAACATTCCCACTGTTGCGATGTCTCCGAGTTCTCCCCCGAGTATGGGGATCATTGCTGGTAGTAGCACGAGGTATGCGTGCATTATTCCGTGGCTGCTTGATATTGCTATGATGCTTCGGTCTTGACTGTCCATGGTCATCCCTTCAATGTCCTTTGATACATTTCCACTCGTATATAATCCTTGATTATATCAAGGAGACCAACAGACCTCGGTGAAACCCTCCATCCCGCTTGGCTGGGACACGTCATGTTTTAATCTACTTGAGTTATTTAGGGTATGAAGACAATGTCCGCGTCAACTATGAGAAACAAAATTGGTATCCTCTTACTGGATAAGCCACTGTCAATGAAGGAAGTTGCAGAGATAATGGATATCAAGCAGAAAAAGGCATACAGTCTGCTCAAGAACATGTTCCAGAAGGACAGGGTAATTGGATTCAAAGCAGCGGATGGTCAAAGAAAATACCGCATAACCGAGAAGGAAATCGAGGCTGCCACAAAGAGGAAAGTAAAGGCAGAGAAGAAGGCTGCAAAGGAAGCAGCCAAGAAAGCTTCCGAATAATCTAACCTCGCATAACATTTTATCCTATTATACCAGCTCTTACTCATGCCTAGTTTTGGTATTAACCACGAATCTGGTAAATTAAAACGGGTGATGGTTCATCACCCAGGTAAAGAACTTGAGTTAGCAAACGCCAACCCAGTGGCACATCATTTTGATATGCCCGTTGACGTTAAACGTTTCATCAGCGATCATCAGGAGCTAGTCGATGCCCTTGGAGACGCAGGGGTAGAAGTGCTAAAGGTCAGGGACCTACTCGCTGACAACAAGGAGATGCTTGAGCAGAGCTATCAGGCTCCAAATCTTGTCTTTGTTAGGGACAGCAGCACCATGACCAATGACGGTGCCTTCCTGTTCAGGATGGGATTACCATCAAGAAGGGTTGAGACACCAGTCATAAGGGCAGCACATGAAGCAAACGGTGTCCCCATCACCATGAAGATGGAAGATCCTGAGACCTTTGAGGGCGGAGGTTTCGCCTTATTGGAGGGAAAGACAGGCGTCGCAGGGCTATGCGACAGATCAACTCAAGGTGCACTTGACCAGATGGGAGATTATCTGCTCTCAAAGAAACACTCAGACCTATGGGTCCAACTCAATATGCCTGAAGGTATTGTCCACATTGACGGAGAGTTCTGTGAGCTGCCGGGAAAAGTGGCGTTGATTCACCCCGAGGTAATGAACGAGGTTCCAACCATTTTCAGGACAAGGGAAGAGAAATGGGAGGGAAGCTTCGTCGAGTGGCTCAAAGAGGACGGCTGGGATATTCTTGAGATCACGGACCAAGAGTGCTTTGATATGGCGGCAAACTTTGTCACCATAGACAAGGATCTTGCATTCCACTACACTGGGAACCCCAGAGTTATGGAAGAGGTCAAGGAAAGGGGAATTGACGTTGTCCAGATTCCTGGTGAAGAGATGCGTAAAGGCATGGGCGGCATACACTGTATGACTTGCCCTGTATTACGTGTATAAAATCGGGGATTATCCCCTTATTCTTTATCGCCGTAGATTAGGCGAAGGTCTTCGAAACTCAGTTTATCCCCGCGACCCATCTTTTCCATGGCTTCTTTCTTCATGGCTTCGGCTCTCTGCTGGGCATTCATCTGTCTAAGCTCAGAGACTTTTAGATCGGAAGCCTTGAGACCTGCCCTTAATGCGTTAACCTGTGGCATGATAAAGTTCATATCTTGCTTAATTGCATCGACCTCTTTGATTTTCTCCACGTACCTGCCGTGGACATCATCGGCGCTCTTTTTGGCTTTGTCAGCCTGTTCAAAGAACAAGATCATCCGTTCGTGTTGTTCCTGACTCTGCTCGGCTAGACCGGAGATCTCACCCCTCATCTTGCTGATCTCTGTCTGTGTGACCCTCTTGTCTGCTACGAAGTTCTTTTTCAGACCTTCTTTTACCTCGATGTGCTTGTAGCCTTCTAGGGTTTTCTTTAACTGTGCAGCGCGTTGAAGCAGCTCGTCCTCCCTTCCAAGCATCTCGGCTGTTGGAGTGGTCATTACCTCCCATTCGATTTCTTCAAGGTCTTTTTGGACGTTTGCTTTCCTTGGCATACCACGGTACTCGGCACGGAGTTCTTTATCAGCGTTATAGAGGGCCTCGTTTTTCTCGTTCAATGAATCGAAAAGTGGACCAAGGTTCTGTTTGATCTCTTGGATCTTCTTATTGATCCGGTCTCGCTCGGTGCGGTGCTTGATTGCCTGATCCCTGTTTGCCCTTGTAGTTGTATTATGGGCGTCCCTTTGCTCTCTGAGTTTCTTAATCTGGTCAAACAGAGCGTTTCTGGTACTCCGAAGCTCGTTCGCTTGGGCTTCGAGCTCGTCTAATTTAGTTTCATCGGCAGACATGGCGTTAGCACACAAAGAGTTTTTTCTAAGTTGCCATATGGGAGGTGGTACCAAGGTAAAAGGGCTTCTATGAGTTCGTATTACAGACAATACAAGAATAAATTTTTATATATTTATGACAAATGTTAATCCTATCTGTCAAATATAATTGACAATATGGGGTTCAAATTAGCATCCTCAAGTTGGAATGACTGCTTCATATCTTGCGCTAGGGTTCGGCGTTTTCTACTTTGTTCACGCGTAATAGTACTATGCATCTGGTCTGATCGCCCTAGGAATATTCAATATGGCCCTATCGGATACAGTTGAGAACCACCCCGCTCATAGGATCCTAGCCCAACAGGGTCTGGAGTACTAGGGAGAGAGCCCGTATGTTTCTGTTCATCTTCCTTTTTTCAATGAGATTAACGTTGCGAGGCGTATAATGGAGGCGTGTCTGGACATTGATTACGATAACTTCGAGGTTATGGTGGCTGACGATTCCAGCACTTCAGAGCAATAACAAGCCCTAAAACAGCCTATTTCAAAAAGAAGTGGGTACAAAAGTGTCATTCACCAAATTATTATTCGCGTTCTGGAGTGTGGTTAAGATGAAAAAAACGCCTATGGTATGTGATGGAGATAAATTTATTTGAAAAACCGTATAAGCGCGGCTCCGATATGTGTTTTGTTGAGTGGCTTGGAGTCTAACCGCCTTTTACCCGTAGTCATCATCCTTTCCATCGGTCTCTTCGGTAGTCTTTTCCTGTATTATGACGCAACCTCTGCGGGGGAAGAGCTCCCATTTAACCCCGGCTTAGTGGATGACCTTGTCCAGGAGCTAGAGGAGGCAAACCAGGAGATCAACCAACTTGAGATAACCAACAATGAGTTGGGGGAAAGAGTGGAGACTCTTGAATCAGAGCCCCTCGTCGTTATCGTGGAGAACCCAGAACTCATTTTGGATGTCTCGGGGGAGGGGGATGTCAAGAATGTCATATTGTTTATCGGAGACGGAATGGGGGTTGGTCAACTCACGGCTGCCGAGGTGATGAACGGAGACGAGGACTTGGTCTTGACGAGACTTCCATTCAAGTCACTGGTCACGACCCACTCATCATCAAACTTTGTAACAGATTCCGCTGCATCAGCCACAGCACTCGCAACGGGTCACAAGACCAGAAACGGGAAAGTCTCAGTCACCGCGGATGGCGAGGACATTTTCACTGTACTTGAGGACGCAGAGGAACTGGGCAAAGCAACCGGTATAGTGACCACAGCAAGGGTCACACACGCCACACCTGCCTGCTTTGTGTCACACGTTGATAACAGGGATAAGGAAACAACCATCGCGGAGCAATTACTGGAAAGTGGCGTAGATGTTGCTTTGGGAGGAGGGAGCACATATTTCACGGGTTTAAGCCCAGAAACTGAAGGATACACGGTGGTCTACGACTCAACGGAGCTAGAAAATATAGAATCCGGGAAGGTTCTCGGACTGTTCACACCGGGATACATGAACTATGAGACCGATAGAAGTGAAAGTGAGCCAAGCCTCTCAGAGATGACCACAAAATCATTAGAATTGCTGTCCACTGACCCCGAAGGCTTCTTCCTGATGGTAGAAAGCGGGAGGATAGACCACGCCTCACATGACCACCACTTCGATAACACCATCGCTGAGATGCTAGAGTTTGACCTAGCTGTCCTAGAGGCGTTGGAGTACGCTGCCGGACGGGATGATACGCTGGTCATCGTTACGGCAGACCATGAGACAGGTGGACTGTCCATAGTTGGAGGTTACCCTTCTGGCGGAGGAATGCAGATCAACTGGGTGACAGATGGGCATGTCGGCGGCATGGTACCGGTTTATGCCTATGGACCAAGGGCTTCAGAGACTATCACTTTTGATGATAACACGGACATTGGTGTGTTCCTACTGTCGGTTATCGAGTAAACGCCCTAGTTAATTCTATAACCTCCTTTCATTGAGTATTGTTTGGTGTCACTTTGCCCAAGTTTTTCGATGATGGAAACTCGACAAGCATTCAGGAACGCGTAGCAGGATATTCTTCATGGATAGAGGTTGACCTTGATGCCATCGGCTTCAACCTTGAACAGGTAAGGAAAATGACTGGCTCGGAGGTCGTGCCCTGCATCAAAAAGAACGCGTACGCTCACGGGATAGTTCATGTTGTTGCTTACCTCATGGAGAAGGACGTGAAACGGTTCCTCGTCGCAAAACTCTGGGAGGCTCAGCAAATCAGGAGAGCAGGCCTGAAATGCGGGGTAATCAACCAGGACCCATTGTTCACGGATGCCCAGTTCAACGAGGTGGTTGAGAAGGACATCTCACAGGTCATCTACCACAGGAAATCAGCGGAAAGGCTCAGCGGAGCAGCGAAATCTCAAGGAAAAATGGCATCGATCTGGGTCAAGGTGGACACGGGGCTTGGTCGTGCCGGGGTCGTCTACGGTGAAGCTGTTGAACTCATAGAGTACGTATCCTCCCTACCCGGTCTTCGGATTGATGCGCTTTACACGACGCTTCTAGAGGATGAGAACGACCCGTTGCAGATACAGAGACTCAAGGACGTGAAGAAGAGCCTTAGCGAAAAGAGTGTAGATGTGGCAACTCTAAGCATTGCAAGTAGCCACGGAATATTCTTTGACCCTGATTCTCATCTGGACGCTGTTCGACCCGGCGTTATGCTCTTCGGTTGGTACCCTGTTTCCGAGGCAAGGGGAGAAGGAGTGGAGTTACGGCAGGCGTTGAGCCTGAAGGGGAGGCTTGAGCACGTGAAATGGGTTGAGCCGGGAACACCACTGACGTATGGCGGTGCCTACATTGCTGAGAAAAGAATGAAGGTGGGCACCATGCACATGGGTTACAGCGACGGTTACCTGCGGCAGCTATCAAAGAAGGGAATCGTAAAGGTAGAAGGAGAGATATGCCCAATAATCGGAGGCGTCTCCATCAACCACTTCCTCATAGACCTTTCCGGAACGGATGCCGAAGCAGGGGACATCGTGGATGCTGTCAGCTTTATTGGTGAAAATGACGCACACGGATTATGCGACATTGCAGGAGTAGAACCATACCAGCTAGCAGTATGGATGAGCCCACTGACTCCGAGGGTTTACTACCGGAATGGAAACCCTGTGGCGTTAAGCGAACCTGAGTTACATAGCTAACTAATTCCCATCAAGTTTGCAGTGTGTTTCAATTAATCGATGATGACGATGCTCTAACAGTTTATAACAATCGATTAGACCCTGGTCGAGGATAATAGGTCCATTCTTCTCCACAATTTGAGCATTTAATTCTGGTAGGAGCTATTAGTAGATTGTATTTGGGGTTATCTGTTCCACATTTTGGGCAGCTAAGCTCGTCTCTTCGGTATGCTGAATCAAGATCGATTTTTTTCCTTTCTTTGGGATTCATCATTACGTCATCTTTGAGAAAAATCCACCAAATGATAACCCCCAGAATGAGAATAGTTAAGGCATATCCAAGTGGACTTTCAGGATTAATTGCCATGTTCAGTTTACCGTAATGTATACCTGATATTTAGGGTTAATCGATAATTTGTTATCCCTATGACGCCTAGTTTCTTTGATTATTTTGAGCGAGAACGGTAAACTCTCAAGACACTGGCTACAGGAGCTCACAAGACCAGCCTTCGAAGACTGGTTGACCAACGAGCCTGAACCAGTGATAGTATTCGGTCTAGGAGCCATCGAGCAGCACGGTCCACACCTGCCCCTCGGTACAGACAGCCTGGACACAATGTCTATGATTGAGGATATAGCGAAGAGGAGCAACAGTGTATGCGTGATGCCTAGCTGGGTCGGTTACAGCCCACATCATATGGGGTTCAAGGGAACCATTACCTACAGCGAGGAGACGTACCTAAGTGTCATCCTTGACACAATCGGCTCACTTGCGGAACACGGGGTAAAGCGTTTCGTCTTCTACAGCGGACACGGCGGAAACATGCCCGTGTTGAACCTAGCGATGCAGATCGCACGTCGTAAGTTCAAGGTGATGTGCTACTACGCCATGGGACCAAGGGGAAGCGAGGTCGGAAAGAAGATCATGGAGCGTATGGTCAAGTACAATGACCTGCACAGCGGCGTAAACGAGACAAGCGCTGCCCTGAAGCTGTTTCCTGAGTTAGTAGAGATGTGGAGACTCGATGATTGGGAACCCATGCTCAAGGTGGACCCCAAGATCAAGGAATACATGGACCCCGATCATCCGGAGGGTGAGATTGCACGACAGGTCGCTGATGCAAGCAGGGAACCTTCGACACACCACTTCACATCGGATGGAATCTACGGCACCAATGACCCTAGGACTGCTGACCCGGAGGAGTACGCCAAGAGAATGGATGAGAGGGCGCAATATTATGCCGACTTTATCAAGCTCTGGAAGACCGTTCCTGTTCCAAAAGGCTACAAATAGGTAGACTTCTACCTACATTATTTCTTAAAAGTTTAGGTAGAGATTGTTCATAGTTTCTGTACCAATTAGGTAATAATACTGAAATCTGTTTAAATTCGTTTTTTCGACTGTTTCGTCTGTGAATAGATAAAATGGACGAAATAATCACAAAAGAAAATCCATACTGCAAGACATGCGGTAAAGACCTCCCAAGCAACGCAGACTTCTGCCCAGCATGCGGAGAGACCACTCACAAAAGCGGAATAACATATGTCAAACCCAACAAGGGCGGCATCAGAGGAGGACAGATAATAGCCATCATAATGGGCGGCTTCCTGATCCTAATATCAATCCCCATACTCTTCGGAGGAGGAGCAATGCTCGGGGTCGGAGGAGTGTTCAATCAGGGAGACGGCTACATCGGCATCGATAACGTTGACCTGATAACAAGCACCCAGGTCATCGTGGCCAAGGAGCTTGACATCGAAGACATGGTGATAGATGAAATTGATGATTCCAACAGATGGAACTGGAATCCAACCGTGGGTGACTTTGTCACTTTCAAGATTACCGCGGACAGTAATGACGGAAAAGACGTCTTCATCGGCATCGTCGAAGACGACCACGCGATGAACTATCTCAAGGACGTCGAGTATGATTACCTCACAGATTTTGATGTTGACGACTACCGCCATGACCATCATATCAGTTACAGAAGGAGCACGGGAGACGAGCTAACCACTCTACCAACAGACGTAACCATCTGGGAAGCAGAAGTATCAGGATCTGGAATGCAGACCCTGAAGTGGTCACCTGAACCGGGTAACTACTGGCTGGTCATCATGAACGAGGATGGAAGCCAGGATGTGAACGTTGAGACGAGCATGGGAGTCAAGGTACCCATCATCGGAAGCATCGGCAGGGGCATGTTCCTAGGCGGATTCGTGGCTCTAGCCATCGGAGTCGCGGTAGTATACTATGGGGCTGTAAAGCCCAGGGCTTAAGGAGATAATCAAAATGTACTGTAAAAAATGTGGATCAGAAGTAGCTGAAGACGCAGAGTACTGCCCATCATGTGGAGCAGGAATCAACGTAAACGAGCTAATACTCGCAGGCTACGGTGAGAGATTCCTAGCCTTCGTCATCGACTGTATGATAATCGGGTTCCTAGTTGGAATCGTGGCCTGGCCATGGAACTGGGGCGCCAATCATATCGGTTTCCTTGACTTTGGACTGGACAGTGTAGCATTGTTCCTCTATTGGACATACACTGAAGGTACAACAGGTCAGAGTATTGGCAAGAAGATCATGAAGATCAAGGTCACAGACCTTGAAGGCGAGCCAATCGATGTGAGCAGGAGCATGTACCAAGCACTGGGAAAGGCATTCCTGATGCCCCTCGACGTAATCGTGGGACTGATGATGTACCAGGACAAGGAACAGAGGCTCTTCAACCACCTCAGTGAGACAATCGTAGTAAGGGAGTAAAACTCCCCCAACTCATACTTTTTATTATACCATCAACGAGTTTTTTTAGATTATAATGGAATCAAACTGTCCAAACAAAGCAAAAAACCTCGAAGGTTGCCCATGTACAGCAGACTGCGAAAGGAAAGGAATATGCTGTGATTGTGTGCGACACCACAGGAAAGCAGGCAACCTGCCAGCTTGTCTAAGACCATCAGAGTAAAACCTGTCTGGTGTTAATCACCAAGACTCTATTTTTTCAGCATAGTTTTCGCCGGTCACCACTCGATAGATTTTCCCTGAGTCATCCTGCTCGAAAACAGCCTCTTCTCCGTGGGAGCCGTAACCTGATGAGACCATTTTGAACCTGTTACCCTCAATGTGTTCTAGTTTTGTGGGGTCCAACAAGGGGTCAAGCAGGTTGGGAGTCACCATGATTAAGCCTCCGTTGTACTCGATGACCTCCATGTCACGCCAGTCGTTCCTATATTTACCAATGTAATCTCGCCAATCCTCGTCAATTGATTTGACAGTTTCTGGTTTCTCGGGAACATGAAGAGCCACCCATGGGAACGCCTTGTCCACATACTTGACGGGTTCTCCATCATCAGCGTTTGTGAAGACAATGACTGCTGTCTTATCTTCAAGACTGATCCTCAGGTTTGTCCTGTAGCCTTTCACTGCTCCTCCGTGACCATGGTAGGTTCTATTGTTTTGCCTGACAAGACTGAATCCAAGCCCCCATCCCATGGTCCATTTGGGGTCAAGCCAGTGAATCCTATGCATTTCCCGCAGTGTCTCGCCTTTCAGTACACCGGAAACAGAGTCTTCCCTGAACTGAAGCATCGCGAACTTGGCTAGGTCCATTACAGTTGTTGCTAGGTTCGCAGCGGGTGTTATGCCGTTACACTCTGTGAATGGACTTTCGGATCGAGCCCCATCGGGTAGCCTTCGCCCATAGCCTTTGGCTAACTTTGGATGGTCCTCGGGAAGGGTTTCCATATAGCTGTCCTTCATTCCAAGTGGGTCGAGGATATTTTCCTTGATATATCGGGTATACTTCTGACCTGATGCCTCCTCAACAATCATTCCAGCAAGGCTTACGGCAAGGTTGCTATACTTCCACGTCATCCAAGGGGGAAGTGTATGAGTCTGCCCAAGTAGACCGGTCTTTAATTCTTCTACAGATGGAAAGTTATAGTCAGTCCAGTAGGGTCCGGCTGCTTCACGAGGTAAGCCACTAGTGTGAGTAATGAGATTCACTACCTTGATCGGTCCTTTCTCATCCTTTACTTCAAACCAAGGAAGATAGTCGCGAATAGAGTCCTCCAAGTTCAATTTGCCTTTGTCGCGCATCTGCATAACTGCGGTGGCGGTGAACAGTTTGGATATGGACGCGACACGGTAAATAGTGTCAGGTTTTGCCTCGATCTCGCTCTCCCGGTCTGCGTACCCAAACCCCTTGCTCCAGACCACTTCCTGATCGTGTACAATGGCAACGGAAAGACCTGGTTGACCACTGTAAGCCATCTGAGAGTCAACCCAGGACTCAAAAACCCTGAGCCCGGAGGCTGCCTTATCATTCAACTTACCTAAAATACTCATGGTAAAAGACTGTGAGGTTCAGGGATAAAGAATTAAGTATCGAACCTCGGTTTTCCACCGAACTTGGTGATATCCATTATCTCCAAACCGTTCCCGTATGGGTCCTCTAAGATTGCACACTTGCCGCAGCGAATATCAAATGGCTCTTCAAGTACTTTGTAGCCCTTTGCCTTGTACTTTTCAACGAACTCCATGACATCCTCAACTTGGAAGCTGACATTCGGGTTTGGGAGATACTTGTTCATATGTAGGACAATCTCGGTGTCGTTACCTGGAAAAAGCATCCCGATCATCTTGTTCTCGTCGTCAGTCCAGCCGCGTTTGAGACCCATTACTTTCTCGTAGAACTCCGCAGCCTCGTAGATATCGTCCACGAGGTGCATCACGGCATCGACTTTCCTGAGAGCCATGTTACTTAACCTTGTCCCAGTGTTCCGCGATCTCCTTGGCGTTGGCGAACCATACGCCTTTGGGCTTTTTCATGAACCTGAGAAGCTTATCCAGCAGCATCATGTTGCCTGGTTTACCGATGATTTGGGGGTGGAACATGCTTGTCCAGCAGAGTCCGTAGCCATAGTACCCCTTGAATGCGTTTGTCCAGATCTCGTATCCCGTCTCTGGGCTCATCATTCTTGCCTTGTATCCGCCCATGGGGTAGTCTGCGAAAAGGTGGAAGTCGTCCATCTCGTAGTAGGAGGGCACGATAACTAGACCGTTGTCCAGTTTGTAGGGCAAGTCGCATCCCCTCATGCTGCTGTCGTAAAGGAATCCGAGTTCTTTGAGTATGTCATGGGTGTTTGGACCGATCTCGCCTCCAGCGACACGGTTCCCAACGGGTCTAACACCTGTAACGTCCTCCAACGCCTTGATCATCTTAATGCGAAGCGCTTTCTCTTCCTCGTATGGTAGGTGGTCCACCTTCTCGTGCTTCCAGCCGTGTGTAGCGACCTCGTGACCACGGTCAGCAATCTCTCCAACAACCTCAGGGTGGTTTATTGCGTTCTGAGCCACAACGAAGAAAGTTGACTTGATGTGGAACTCGTCAAGTTTGTCTAGTATCCTTGGGATAATTTTGGAGTTCCAAACGTACTCTCCCTGTGATTTTATCCTCGGTTTATCCACAACACTCGGGTCGTTACCCATGAACACCCACTCGGCGTCAAGATCAAAAGAAAAACAGGCAGCGCACCTGTAGCCATCCGGCCAAACTGATTCCATATGTGTAGAATACGGTTTGGGATTATAGGTTCAACTATTGAAAATGATTATATTCACACCTGATTAAACCATTCATGTGTCAGATCAATCTATCAATGATGTTTACTATGAGGAAGTGAATCCTCCTGCTTTCTTCCAGTATTTCCTTTATGGGATTGTTGGACTTCTTGTCTACCTGGTATCAACAAGAGGAGGAAAGGTACCACCGATACTTGGAATCCTTGGGATAGGAGTAGTTTTTGCCCTCACCACCGTGTTTGGAAGTCTAACCATTGAAATTAATGAATCAGAGCTGTCGGTTGGGTTCAGCTTCTTGAAACACAGGATATCCCTCGACAACATCGATTACGTGGAGGTGAGACCACTTGAGTGGTGGAAATACGGTGGCTTTGGTGTCAGGTATGGTCTTGATTGGAGCGTCGCGTATGTTGTGAACTATAAACGGGGTGTGAGGGTCGTCCCGAGGAGGGGCAAAGTCCTTTTCTTCAGCACAAACAGCCCTGAGGAAGCAGCCGACAGGATAGTTGAACAGAGCAGGATCAAAGTCGGCTCAATTTAACTGCATTTTTAGAATTGCATAAATCTGAGCGCTCAGCCTTTGTGGTATCAAACACTTGGTATCGCCATGCTGTCAAAGTTAAAGAAAGAGTTCAGTTTTCTCAGGGGGAACCTGCTTGTCCTGATAATCAGCTATATGTTATTCAGGGTATCAGGGGGGCTCACAACAGCATATTATCCGCTTTATGTTCGGGAGTTAGGGGCATCCCCCTTCGTTATCGGGTTGATCAGTAGCCTAGCGTCGCTTGTTGTAGGTGTGATGCGAATTCCGGGGGGATACTTCGCCGATAGGTTTGGCAGGAAAAAGATTATTGTGGTCTTCACATTCGTTGCGGCTTTCTCCTACCTGATATTCGCGGCTGCCCCCAACTGGAAATACATCGCCCTCGCAACCGTTGTCACAAACCTGTCCTTCGTGTACTTCCCAGCATTGAACGCACTGGAAGCAGACAGTATCCCAGAGGAAAGTAGAGGGATGGGTTACGCTGCGACCCAGATGCTCCCCCACCTCACCAGTATAGGAGCCCCGTTATTGACGGCGTACTTCATCCAGAGAAGTGGATTAATCACAGGCGTCCGCTACGCCTACGTTGTGGCAGCAGTCTTCGTTTTCGCTTCAGCTGTCGTCAGACATTTCTATCTGCAGGAGACACTCAGTGACCCAGAGCCATTCGAGATGGGCCAGCTGAAGAACGTCTTCAGCGAGAGCCTCGGCTCAATAATGGGAGCCTGGAAAGATATGCCAAAGAACGTGTCATATTTTGCAGCTGCCCTCCTAATCCACAGCCTCCAGCAGCCAATACTGATGAACTTTCATCCACTTTACGCAACGGATATTGTCGGAATAACTGAGTCGCAGTGGGGTCAATTCAGCTCAATCAGCATGCTGATTGCACTTGTGCTGGCGTTACCAATGGGGAGACTCATTGACAGAGTTGGAAGGAAGCGGGGGATATTGTTGTATTTCCTGTTCTCGATACCGACAATGGTATTCCTGATAATTTCGCGGGGCTATAACCAGCATTTTGTGGTGATTGTTCTATTCGCCCTGAGTAACACGTTCCTACCCGCATTCACAGCGTTACAGGCGGACATGATACCAAAGGAATCAAGAGGCAGGGTGATCGGTAGCTTATGGACGTTGAGGAATTTTGCGATGATCCCATCCGCATCTATAGGTGGATTACTCTACGAGTACCATACCGCGGCGCCTTTCGTACTCGCATTTGTACTCCAAGCAATATCCATGGGGATAATAATGCTGAAGGTAAACGCACCATCCACTAATTAAAAATAAAAAATAGAAACCAAAGCCTTGAGGGCTTAGTTAATTACGACAGTGTCGAGCTGGAAGTATCTCTTGGCTAGGAAACGGATCTTCTTGATGTTATCGCCGTTCTTACCAATGGCAATACCTTTGTCCTTGGCTTCAACGTTCACCATGGCGATCTTCTTTCCTTCCGTCCTGTCAACAATGCGGATATCCTTGATCTTCGCGGGCTTGAGTGCGTTCTTGATGAACTTGTCTGCCTCATTCATATACTCGTAGATCTCGACTGCTTTGTTGGTCATGCTGCGGAATCTTTTGATCTTCTCGCCGCCTTTGCCGACGGCTAGACCGACTTCTCCTTTCTTGACTGTGAACATGATTGTCTCATCGTCCACAATGCAGTCTACCACTGTTGCTCCAGTCATATTCTGGAGTAACTGGATAAACTTCATCTCGTGTTCCGTAATTTTTATGTTGCTTATCATCTTATTCGTCTTCCTTCGCAACATCAAGAATCTTGGAGTCGCCTGGGTCGTTAATCACAATTGCAGAAACTGGGTAAGGTTTACCACATAGCATACCAAGGTCAACGCTGTCCTTGTCGTGATGCCAAACTACGGTTTCACCTAACTCACCATGTTTCTCAATGGTTTCTTTGTATACTACTGGGCAATTTGAGCTGATGATTACCATCTTGGCTCTGCCCCTTCTTAGGTCTCTAACCGCCTGCTTGGAGCCTAGTTGGATCCTTCCAGTGGATAGAGCGAGTCTCAGCTGTGGGTCTATGCTACTCATCGCTATCTCCTCTCTGATTCATAAACAGCTCAACGCTTCCTGTTCCCAGGGGCATTGACTGTCCGACGATTATGTTTTCTATGACACCTTTAAGTGGATCGATTTCGCCCTTTATCGCGGCTTCTACCAGGTGCTGGATGGTCAACTCGAAAGCTGCCCTTGCCAATACGCTTGATTTATCTCCGCTGATGCCGTGACGACCGATCTGCTGTACGGTTCCTGTCTTGGTCATAATGTCCGAGACAAGCATTACGTGCCGGATGTCTACGTCTAGTCCCTGCTCAGAAAGCACAGCGTGTGCCTCCTTGATCAGGGCATTCCTGGCCGCCTCGATTCCGAAAATCTTGGCGATCTCATGGATATTGTTGGTTGTTACCCTCGGTGGATCGATTCCTGGGATACGTAGCACGCCTTCGAGGTTGCTTCCGTCTGTCCTGATGATCCATTCTCCGCCCTCGATGGTTGTGAGGACACGCTTGATCTCTGGGATTCCCTTGATACGGGTCTCGGTTACGTTCTTGATGATTGGTCCAGGATCATTGCCTTTGTCCTCCTCAAGACTGATTAGGTACTCATTCTCGTTCTCGGATGAGAACTCGTATGGCATTACCCTCTCGACATCCTCGGAGGTGAGTCCTAGGGTTTCCATTCGTTCAGGGTCAATCTTGATCCTGACGCCCTCTGCCCTAAGGTCAACGTTAACGGTATCGATTACGTCGTCAATCGTTGTGTATGTGAGAAGCATGGCTACTTCACGGGCTTTACGCTCGGATTTCCTGTGCTTCTCATCTAGGTAGATGTTCATTACTGGAGTTGATGGACTCTTACGTGCGTCGACGATCTCGATGAGCCTTGGAAGACCCAGCGTTACGTTAAGCTCCGCGACTCCTGCGTAGTGGAAAGTCCTTAGCGTCATCTGCGTACCGGGCTCGCCGATACTCTGAGCCGCTAGGATTCCAACTGCCTCGCCTGGCTCGACTAGGCTGTAATCGTAGTTCCTTAGAACTTCCGCTATGACCGTTTCAACACCCTTCTTGGTTAGATTAGACTCAACCAGCCTCTTACGCATCTCGTCCTTGAGTAGCGATGGGATGTTGGTCTGAATCTTGTCGATCTTGTCGTTGATGAACTTCTCAGTTGCAGCCGCTCCCTTCTTCATGGTGATCTGAGTGCGGTTTGTTAGTAGTCCAACGTTTACAGCGACGCCGTGGTCACTCTTGGATGGGTCTACGCCGTCCTCACCGTAGGTGAACTGGACGATATCCCCGACGCTGTTCCTGACTGTTCCGTCGTACTCGACCCTCAGGTGCTCTAGGGCGTTGATTAGCCTTCTCTGCATGTATCCGCTCTGCTGTGTACGGACTGCTGTATCGACTAGGCCTTCTCGTCCTCCCATAGCGTGGTAGAAGAACTCTAGTGGTGTTAGTCCGTCACGGTAGCAGTTGTAGACGAAGCCTCTTGCGATTGGCATTGGGTCGTCTTCTGTAAAGTGGGGTAGGGTTCTGCCCTCGTATCCCCTCATGATTCTCTTGCCCCTGATGGACTGCTGTCCTACGCTGCCCATCATCTGACCGATGTTTAGGCTGCTGCCTCTTGCGCCGCTACGAGTCATAACGATTCCACCGTTCGATAATGGTAATCCCATCTGCACGATGTTACCTGCGCCATCCCTGGCCTTTGCTAACTCGTTCATGACCTTGATTTCGAAGGACTCTTGCATTGTCTGTCCTGGAAGCCTTTCAAGAACATCGTTTTCTAACTCCTTGGTTAGCTTTGCTACGTTCTTCTCCATGCTTCTCATGACCTTGCTGATGCCCTTGTGCTCTTTCTCTTGTAGGGATAGCTCATCAAAGCTGTAGGTGAATCCTGAGATTGTTAGGAATCCGTTGATTAGTCTGCTGATTCCGTTTAGGAAGTCATGCCCAGCATCTGTTCCGTAGTCCTTAATGATCCTGTGGAAGATAGTGTCTGGACGCTCAGCTCCAATACTGTTCTTGTCGATGACTCCTGTCTTCAGTTTACCGTCCTGGACAAGTACATATGCATCAAACTCACATGCCTCCTCCTTGCACTCTGCGCAGTGCTCACAGATGTTTGCCTTTGTTACAAAGGCGAACTGGTCTGGCATGAATAGGCTGAAAACATCCTTGCCGCTCCACAAGTTCTCCGGTTTGGTTACCGTTGGCTCAGGGAGTGGCCCCTTGTAGTCTACATAGCTGAGGATCTTGCCCAGCTCGTTTGCCTTGAGCATTGTAGTCTTCCTCGTTAGGAGGTATGCACCGCTGATGTAGTCCTTGCCTGCCCCGATGATTGGTGCACCGTACCTTGGACTCAGTATCTGGTCCTGTACCTGCATAAGCATACGTGCCTCAGTCTGGGCTTCCTTGCTCTGTGGGATGTGTAGGTTCATCTCGTCTCCGTCAAAGTCCGCGTTGTAGGGTGGACAGACGGTGAGGTGCATCCTGAATGTCTTGTATGGCAGCACCTTGACCTGGTGGGCCATGATGCTCATCCTATGCAGGCTTGGCTGTCGGTTGAACAGTGCGATGTCTCCATCCATCAAGTGTCTTTCAATGATGAAACCTGGCTCTAGAGTCTCAGCGATCACTGATCTGTCCTGAACGAACTCTAGTCTGATTCTTTTCTGATCTGGTCTTATGACGTAAAGTGCACCTGGGTGCTGACTTGGGCCACGGATGACCAGCTTCTTGATTATCTCAAGGTTTCTCTCAGTTACAACGTCAGGTACAGATAGCTTGCTTGCGATGTGAACGGGGACGCCTACCTGGTTGATATCCAGGTTGGGGTCGGGGCTGATTACAGTACGAGCCGAGTAGTCGACACGTTTTCCGCTCAGGTTACCCCTGAAACGTCCTTCCTTGCCCTTGAGCCTCTGTGCGAGGGACTTTAGTGTCCTTCCGCTCCTGTGGCGTGCTGGGGGGATTCCGCTTACCTCGTTGTTAAAGTATGTTGTAACGTGGTACTGAAGAAGCTCGGAGAGGTCCTCGATGATGAGTGTTGGTGCACCAGCCTCGATGTTCTCCCTGAGCCTCTGATTGATCCTGATGATATCTACGAGCTTGTGTGTGAGGTCGTCCTCTGCCCTGATTCCTGACTCTAGAATGATTGAGGGTCTGACGTCCACCGGTGGGACTGGCATAACCTGTAGTACCATCCACTCTGGTCTTGCGACCTTTGGGTTATACTCAAGCATCTCAAGGTCATCGTCTGGGATTCGCTCAAACCACTCCCTAATCATGTTGGCTGTGAGGCGACGGGTTACGTCCTCCTCGACCGCACCTTCAACGTCGAAGAACTCCTCCTTCTCAATCTCATTGAAAGTAGTTGGCTTGTTGAACTTGACAACAGTCTGGATCATGCCACAGTAAGGGCACTCCTTGTGCTTCTTGTACTTCTTAGCCTGCTTGATGATCTCTTTGACTGTATCCTCGCCGACTTTGCCGAACATTTTGATGTCTAGGTTTCGCTGTGCATTCAGTTTCTCCTTGAGTTCCTCGGCAAGCAGCACGCTTCCACAGCCCCTGCAAGTAGCTGATAGAACCCTGTAGATCTGCTTGGCGAACTCTACGTGGATAACTGGTACGGCTAGCTCAATGTGTCCAAAGTGTCCTGGGCAGTTGATGGCAATGTTACCGCATGTGCGGCACCTCTGCCTTGGCTCAAGTGTTCCAAGTCTCTGATCCATGAGGCCACCTGCGATTGGTGCCCCGTCCTCGTCGTATGTGTCGCTTGTATCTGACTCGACGACGCTCAGTCGCCTGATCTCATCTGGGGGCAGTAGCCCGAACTTTATTGCGTCGATTACCTTGCTCATTTTATACGACCTCCTTGGCCAAGACCAAGCTTGGCGACAGGCATAGGCTCTGCATCTCTTGTAGCAGTAGCTTGAATGCGTAGGATACGGTTACTGGCTCGATGTCGCTCTTACCCTCACATGTTGAGCAAGTGTATTTGCGTTGCCTGATGTCATAGTATCCCTGCCTTCCACATCTCTCACAGACGTAGATGGTGTAAGCGTCTGACTCTTCAAGGAGCCTGTCCTTGAGGAGCATAGCTGCACCGTGTCCGACGAGGCAGTCCCTCTCCATCTCTCCGAACCTTAGTCCACCGCCACGAGCACGACCCTCTGTGGGCTGCCTTGTAAGCATCTGGACTTGTCCACGAGCACGGGCGTGGATCTTGTCCACGACCATGTGGTGTAGCTTCTGGTAGAAGGCTACGCCGAGGAAGACTTCTGCCTCGAATCTTTTTCCTGATTGTCCATCGTATAGGATCTCACGTCCGCCGCCCTGTAGTCCAAAGTTTACAAGGTGCTCCTGTAGTGTCTTTGGGTCCTCGTTGGCGAATGGTGTTCCGTCTACGATCTCTCCCCTGATGGATGCTGCCTTTCCGCCTATTGCCTCGATGAACTGTCCTACAGTCATCCTGCTTGGGTAGGCGTGGGGGTTCATGATGATGTCTGGGGTTACCCCGCTTGCGCTGAATGGCATGTCCTCCTGTGGGACTAGCATGCCGATGACTCCTTTCTGTCCGTGCCTTGAGACGAACTTGTCTCCTAGCTCGGGGATTCTGTTGCCCCTTACCTTGATCTTGACGAGCTGGCTGCCCTCAATATCTTTGGTGATGAACACGCTGTCGACTACGCCGACTTCTGTTGGTCGTACACCGACGCTTGTGTCCCTCAGTTGGGGTCCTCGTGCCTCTAGTCCACGGTACTCTTCCATGAATCTGGGTGGGCTTGTCTTTCCGATGAGTATGTCTCCACCCTTGACCTCGGCTTCTGTGGCGATGAGTCCGTCAACTTCTAGCATCCTGTAGGAGTCTGCTCCGTGGTATCCACGGATACCTGCCTCTGGGACGCTTAGTCTGTCCTTGCTTCCTCCAAGGTACTGCTTACACACGGCTTTGTAGATCCTGTAGAAGCTACTGTGGCCCAGACCTCTCTGGACTGCGCCTTTGTTGAAGATGATGGCGTCCTCCATGTTGTACCCGATGCTGCTGAGGATTGCGATGACAAAGTTTTGTCCCGCTGGTCTTTCGCTGTATCCGGTAACGTCCATGGGTTTTGTTGCTACAAGTGGCTTCTGTGGGTAGTGAAGCAGGTGTGCACGTGTATCGGTCCTGTCTTTATAGTTGAGGGCGTAGATACCGGGTGCCTGTTTTGCCATTGCGGCCTGGTATGTGTTACGTGGTGACTGGTTGTGCTCCGCGTATGGGATGATTGATGCGCCTACACCTAGTATGGTGTATGGGCATAGTTCCATGTGTGTGTGCCCTGAGGTTAGTTCCTCGTTGTTGATGGCGATGTACGCGTTCTCTTCCTCGTCGCTGTCCATGTATTCGATGATGCCTTCCCTGACAAGGTCGCTCCAGCTCCAACGCTCCTGCCTGATGTTACGGATGTAACGCTGCTTGAGCTGTGATTTGCCGTCCTCGACCACGACCAGTGGCCTCCTGATTCTTCCCTCGTCTGCGTTGACGTAGATCTCGTTATAGTTGCGGTAGTAGACGATGTTTGCCTCGCCGCTGATCTCGCCCTTCCTACGCATCTCACGGAATGTGTTAACCAGTATGTCGGGTGTTGTAGTGTATCCCAGAAGGTACCCTTCTACGAATATCTTGGAACCAGTGTGCCTAAGCTGCTCATCAACGTCCTTGCTTCGGATAACCCCCATGAATTCGAGGGTGCGCTTTATCTTCTCGGTATCTGCTCCGACGCTGACGCTGCTCATGAGTGCCAGGTTCTTGACAAGCCCACAGTTGGCTCCTTCAGGAGTCTCGTTGGGGCATAATCGTCCCCAGTGTGTGCTGTGGAGGTCCCTAGCCAAGAAGTTTGGCTGGCTCCTGCTCAGTGGGCTCTGCAGCCTCCTGAGGTGGCTTAATGTTGATAGTGTATTTGTCCTGTCGAGAAGCTGTGTCATTCCGACCCTGCCCCTTCTCCAGTTTCCAGTTGCTAGTGCGTGCTGGATTCGGCTGGTGATTATTCCTGGCCTGACAGCTGCGCTGATGAGCACGCCCTTACGTCGTGTGCTCATTCTCCTGAACTGGTACCTCATGTCCCTGTATAGGCTCCAGAAAGCGGACCTGAAAAGCTCTGCAAGAAGCGGTCCGGCTAACTTGATCCTCTTGTTCCTGAGGTGGTCTTTATCGTCCTCTGAACGCTGACCTAGTTTTAGCTCGATGATCCTTGAAGCCATCTCGCCTAGGAATACGGCTTTATCGAACCTTGCCTCCGGCTCTCTGCCGATGTGTGGGAGTAGGTTTCTGTCAAGGATGGTCATGGCTCTCTTGATCCTGAAGTCCTTGACCTGTCCGAAGGCTACCCTGTTACCTATGTATAGGATTGCCTCCTCGACGGTTTGAACTGCGGAAGCTTCCCTGAAGCTTGCTTCCAGTTCGTTGAGTATCTCGGGGTTCAGGCTGACCATTTCAGCTACTTCACGGTCAGTCTCTACGCCCAGTGCCCTCATTAGTACGACCAGTGGCACTGGAACGGGTACGCCGGGGATGGTTACACCCGTCTCGCCCTTTGCTTTACGGGCCATCTCGATTCTCGCACGGAACCCGACGGTCGTGCTGAAAACTTTACCCTTGTACACGGGTTTTGCTCCGCGGTTGTCAGTCTCAACCAGTACCCTGTTGGGCGCTAGGTCTTCGAGGCTGACGATTACACGCTCGGAGCCGTTTACGATGAAGTATCCACCGACTTCAAATGGGTCTTCACCTATCTTTACCAGCTCGTCCTCTGAGTGGCGGCTGAGGAGACACAGGTTTGACTTGACCATAATTGGCAGGTCACCTATGTTGACGCGCTCATATGTCTCGCGTCCCTCGTCGTCCAACTCTATCTCCAAGTAAAGAGGAGCTGAGTAGGTGAGGTTCCTAATTCGGGCTTCACGAGGGTAGACCTCACGAACTGTTCCGTCTACCTCGACGACACGCGGGTCGCCGATCTCGATAGCGCCGAACTTGATCTTGTACACGTGGTTTGGCACCTCGATTGAGATGCCTCCAATTTCGTCGATGATGTGTTGCAGCGTATTCCTGGTGAAGTCATTGTAGCTGTCCAGGTGCTGCTTGACGAGTCCCTCCTCCTTGAAGAAAGACTTCATCAGGTCCCAGTGGTCGTTATCTGAGAGTAGCATTTAGTTCAACCTATCTTGATAATAATTATTTCTGCTAACGGTTAGTGTAACTAGGGGTCTAAAGTTGGAATCTAGTCCTGTCATTTAACCAATATTCACCTTATAAAATCCATACTAACCTTGCAGAGGCTAGACATTAGGCTAGACACTAACTAAAAAATGTTACTCATTTTGGACTATATTAGTACCCATTATTCGGAGAAATACTGTGATAAGCCTTCTTTACTCTCACCGCTTAAGAATATTGCTAATGCGAAAGTGGGGTAAAATACAAACTTTTATAGGCGAACCCTGATATCCAGAGTAGAGCCCAATAATACAGGAATGTGCAAATAATGGCAGACATGATTGAAAGAGTCTTAGAGCGCAGCGTTGGAAAAACCGTGCTCATCAAGCTACGTGGCGGCAAAACACTCAGGGGTACACTTGAGGGATTTGACCAGCACGTAAACCTATACATGAAAGACTCTGAGGAAGTAACTGACCCACTCAAGACAATTGAGATCGGGGATATTGTTCTCAGAGGCGACAACGTAATCATGGTCAGCCCACCACCAGAGTAGAAGTGACGAACAATGCCAACTAAAGGACCTATACATCACGGTAAACGTATTCATATCAGTTGTAGGCGCTGCGGACGCAGAGCTTACCACATCAGGAACAAGGCATGCGCAGCATGCGGCTACGGTGCAACTGCAAAGATCAGGAAGCTTGCTAACAACAGGAAGCCTCTGCAGCGTAACAGAAGAATCCACTAGGATTCCTTTTTCCAATTTAATATCTTCTTAGTAATCGATATTCCCTATAAAGCAGAAATGTCACGTTTCCTCGATGTCGTTATGCTATTATTGTGGTAGGGACGAGGAGACAACCAGTTGTCCTCACTGCGGGATTAGCTATTGCAAGGACCACTTGGACCCTAAGGCTCACAAATGCATGGTGTATAAAGGTGCCCTCAAACAGCAGGAGAGAGGGAACTCGGGTCAAGAAGTTTTGGTCGAATTACCCGTAAAGCAGCCTAAGATTAAGCAACAACACAATAAGATGTTGATAGCGGTCGGTATGATTATGATTAGCCTGTCAAGCATGTTTCTGGTAGCCATGTCAGCGGGGGGAGCTCAGGGTTTACCCGGCGTTACCCCATCTGAGACTGATTATGGACTTCATTCAGTAGCATTAGGCCAGGTGAATGTGTACCGTTTCAGGGATAACCTGCCTGACTTTGAGTACGATATATCGGATGTGGCACAGGAGTGGGCTCATAAGCTGTCTAGGACAGGGAATCTAGTCCATAACCCGAATCTTTCATCCAAGATGGGTGAGAACGTCGCGGTTAGGACTGAGAAGGGTCAGGACCCGGCGGTTGCCATCTCGTTGATGGTGCAGGATATGGTTGTCAACGATGTGCAATTCAAGAACGCCAACAGGGCGAATATTTTGGGTGATTACGAGAGGATCAGTATCGGTGTAGCGGTTAACGGTGACACGGTTGTCCTTGTCCTGAATTTTGGTTAGGCGTCAAGTTTTTAATCCTCTTGCTGCCTTGTATTTCTCCGTGCGGGGGTACCCGAGGCTGGTCAAAGGGGCGAGACTTAAGATCCTTAAGTTTCGGGTAAGACATCTCGTGTCTAAGGACTTCGAGGGTTCAAGTCCCTCCCCCCGCACCTTCTCATTCTTGTGTCAACCACATGTATTATGCGATTTCTTCTGAATAATTGGTGACCATTATTTTTATCTGGAAAAAAATTCTGGTAACAGTGGGCGGTAACTTTTGGCTTTTTTGCGTATCTTGGGTATAAATGATGGGGTACTCTGGTTGAATGTGAAGGGGGACAAAACATCCCAAAAATCAATAGCGGTGAGACCTACCAATCTGCATGGAGTTCGAGCTGGAGAGAAAGTATCTTCTAGAAAGGTTACCCGAGAATCTTGGTGATCCCGTTCTGATCCAGCAGGGGTACTTGTACACTGATCCTTTTGAGTTCAGGGTCAGGAAGAAGGGTGCCCTGTGTTTCATGACGTACAAGAGTGCTGGATATGAGGAGCGGGTTGAATGGGAGAGGGAGATACCGGACTGGCTCTACGATGAACTCATCACGAAGAGAGCGGGATATCTCATAGTAAAGAACAGGTACACGGTGGAAAGGGACGGGCATATTTTCGAAATTGACGAATACCTGAATGAGTTTGATAGGTCAATTATCGCGGAAATTGAGTTCATGAGCAGAGATGAGTTCGATTTGTTTAGTCCTCCAGTTTGGCTGGGGCAAACAAGAGAGGTAACATACGACCCCGATTACAAAAACAAGAGCTTCGCGACGAAAGACAGGGACGGACCCAAGAATGCAAGCTGACCTGATAATACACAACGGAAACATCATCACATTGGACGAGGAGCAGCCATCTGCATCAGCCATAGCAGTCAAGGATGGTAGAATACTCAAGGTTGGACACTACGAAAATGTGAAGCCTCTGATGGAGGAACAAACCAGAGTAATCGACCTTGCGGGAAAAACAGTTGTTCCTGGATTCATTGACTCACATATCCACCTCATCAGCCTCGGCTTGGACATGCAGGTCATTGACCTGAGTGGAGTGAAGACTAAATCAGAGGTTTTAGCCAAGCTCAGGGAGAGAACCAGCACTCCAAGGGGAAACTGGGTCAAAGCCTACGGTTTTGAGGAAGAAGAACTGAACGAGTTACCAAATAGGCTTGATCTGGACAAGGTTTTCCCATTTAACCCAGTCTACCTGGAGGAAAAACACTCCAAGATGTGTATTTGCAACAGTTTAGCCCTTGAAAACGTGGACGAAACAGGCGTAACAAGGGTAGATGAAGAGGAAATGCTGTACAAGGCAGTCAACATCCCCACTCTTGACCCGGTTGACGATTATCTCAGGGAATCAGAGCTTGAGTTAGCCATCGAGATTGCAAGCAGGAAAGTCATTGAAGCAGGTATCACATCCATCCATGACCCACAGTTACCCCCAAACGCATTGAGAGCCTTCAAGAACGCGGTCCGTGACGGCAGAACGCCGCTGAGGCTGTATCTTGGCGGGGATAAAAACAAGGATATCCCGCTGGAGGACTATGTCAGCGAAGGGATGGGCACGGAACCATACCTGAATCGACTCAAGATAGGCATGGTCAAGTTGTTCGCGGATGACAGGATGTCCGACCCAGAGTTCAGGAAACGGGTCAAGGAAGCCCACAAAGCAGGATTCCAACTCTCAATACACGCGACAAACATCCATGAGACGAGAAACGCCATTGATGCCCTTGAAGAGGCAATAGTTGAAACGCCTAGAGAGAATTGCCGTCACAGGATTGAGCACGCTGACAACATCGATGAAGACCTCCTAGAAAGGGCAAAGATACTGAAGCTGGTTGTTGCGGCTCAGCCTGAGATTGTGTACAAGTTTGACCCCAAGTACCCCGAGAAAGTCATGAAGGTAGCCTACAAATCATTGACCGAGGTGGAGATCAACGTGTCAGGTGGCTCAGACTCACCAACTGTCCCGATTAAGCGACGAGCTATGCCACCCCTAGCATATCCAACGCCATTAATCGGTATGTCTTTCGCGGTTACCCGTAAAACCAAAACCGGTGCGGTTATCGATGAAGGTGAAGGCGTCTCGGTTCGGGAAGCCTTGGAGATTTACACAAAAAACGGCGCGTACACCAGTTTCGAGGAGCACTTGAAAGGGACGCTGGAAGAAGGCAAGTTTGCCGACCTGGCTGTATTATCGGATGACCCATTCAAGGTGGAGCTTGAGAAGATAGGTAAAATCGAGGTCGAGATGACGATAATTGGTGGAGAGGTCGTCTACTCCAAGGTCTAGGTCTCTTCGTCTTGGAATAGCTCGATTAGCTCGCCGTCAGGTCCCTTGAAGAAAGCGATCCGTATCGGAATCGGAGGCACACTGGACAGTTTCACATCCCTTGCCTCAATAGTGACCTCTGCACCTGCTTTCCTGGCTAATTCAAGCGCGGCTTTTGCATCATCTGCCCTCAGGGCTAGGTGTCGGAAGACTCCTTCTGGGTACTCTGCCTCTGGGTCGCCTTGGGACATCTCAAAGTAGTTCCCATCTCCCGTGTCCATTAGGACAGTCTTCTTGGGAGCTTTGCCCCATGAGTATTTTACCTCGAATCCCAGTGCTTCGTAGAATGTTATCGATTTTTCAAGGTCCCTTACATGCATAGAGATGTGGTGAACCCCGCACCCCTTGATTTTCTTGTTTGATCCAGACATTTCACATTCTCGTGTTATTCTGAGTGATTAAAATTATCGAATATTTTATCCAATAATCAGTCATGGGTTATGGTATGACGGTACTGGAGTCGCTCCTAAACATACTGCCAATTGTCAGCCTAACCATCGTCCTGTTCTACTACAGCTACAATATCAGGAGCCAGACCATTATGCGTCAGGTTCAGATGTTCAACTCCATTGCTAGGGACATCAACAACGAGAAACTGTGGAAACAGTACTGGGAGAGCTTTGATTTGGAGTGGGAAAGTTTCGAGGATTTCGATAAAAAATATGGCAGGAGGGCAAACTCTGAGGTGTTCGCCTCATTGAACTCAATGTTCTGGACGTTCAGTGGAATAGGTAGTCTTCTGAAGGAGGGGATAATCAAGCCTGATAGGACATACGAGCTTGTCGGCCCGATGGTTGTCCCTCTCTGGGAGAAGTGGAGCCCAATCATTGAAGGACTGAGGGAAAAATGGGGAACACCTGACTCCTACAGGTCGTTTGAGTACGTGTGCAGAGAGATGACCAAGATGCGGGACCAGGGACACGCTGATGAGGTAGTGAAAAAATACGCATCTAGCTAGACCAAACTGGTCTTACCATGCATCTTTTTGTACCCTAAAACCCGTCGGTGAATGACGTTTTTGTATACTATTTGATCAGAAATAAGCCGTTTTAAGGCTTTATTTACGATAAAAGCCTCTGTTTAGTCTTAGACGCTGGTACCCCCCCTCCCCCTACCCGGGGAGGATTAATCCAAGGCTTTCTCCATGTTGCCCCAGAGGATAGCCTCTTTCTCCGCCTCATTGAGAACGGCTGAGTTCTTTATGACGTTCACTGGGTCAACCACCGCCATAGGTGCAGGCCAGTCAGTGCCTAGGACAACTCGTTCAGCCCCTACCATGTCCACTAGGAAACGCAGGTTCCTGTCAGTGAAGGTTGTCGTATCATAGTAGAACCGGTCAAGGTATGTGCTCGGGGGTTTCTCCGCCTCGCCTCTATACTTTGGGAACATCTCCCAGCCCTTGTCCATCCTGTCAACCGCGAAAGGCACATAGCCACCCGCATGACCCAAGCATATCTTGAGGTCAGGGTGCCTGTCCATAACTCCGCCTCCGACGAGGCAGCCGTATGTAAGGGTCCTATCAACCAAGTTTCCCACTGTGTTGTGGAGGAAGTACTTGCTTGTCCTTGTTCTGGTTACTGTTGGACCGTACTGGTGTACCAAGATGAACGCTCCGAGTCTCTCGGCTAGAGCCCAGAATGGTTCGAAAGAGGGATCATCATACGTCGCCCCGTTCACGTGGTCATCGATCATGAAACCCTGTAACCCGAGTTTCTTCATTCCCTTCTCCATCTCGGCTAATGCAAGTGGAATATCCTGCATTGGCAGGGTTCCAAGTCCCATGAAGCGGTCTGAGTGATCTCTTGATAGCTCGGATATCTCCTCGTTGCACTCGGAGGCGATCTTTGCTGTGACCTCCGGCTCTTGGTTGTACTGGTAGAACACGTCGGTGGGTGAGACCATCTGGGTGTCAAGCCCAATGCGGTCCATCTCCTCGATTCTACGCTCTGTTGTCCAGAGGTTCTTTGGGTTATCCAGCTCCCCATCCTCGGCTGTCATCCCGTACCAGTCCTTGCCGGTTAAAGCGACCTTGCTGAACCTGTGTGGAGTCAGGTGTATGTGTACGTCAATTATTTTTCCCATTTTATTCCCTCGTCAAGTACTCGTAAGCTGATAGCAGGTGTACCTTCACGATGTGGATGAATTCCTCCACCTCGACATACTCGTCAACAGTGCCCATCCCGTGGTTCATCGGACCATAATAGTAGGAAGGTATTCCCTTGCTTCTCCAGAACTTGAGATCTGAGCCGCCAAGGCTCACGATTGGAACCGGGTCGATACCCAGTAGTCTGGAGTTTCCACGCATAATGGACGTCATATCCGAGTCAGGTGGACTCCAGAGTGGACCATCGTACCTTGTGACCTCAACGGACGCTCCTTCATATTTGGCAACTATCGCCTCTACCTTTGGTAGTACATCTTCCTTGCTTAACCCTGGAGGCAAACGTAAATCCACCTCGAAACTGCACTCCCTCGGTATCACGTTCACTTTAACTCCACCCTCGATAGTGCCGATGTTGACGCTTAGTTTGCTCATGACCTCCGCCCCACCTTTCCCAAGGGCTTTCTCGGCTGCATCATGACCCGCATCAATGGCTTTCTTCAGGTTCTCAGGGTATGGGACTGGGATCTCGTTCAGAGTCTCCAGTTCAGTGATAAGTTTGGACGCGATCTTGATGGGATTCACACTAAGATGGGGATAAGCTCCGTGCCCTCCAGGGGAACGGACTCTTACCCTGAGCCACAGGATGCCTTTCTCGCCGAACCTTATGGTGTATGGGCTACTGGGCTCCCCGTTGATACAGCAATCGCCCAGTGTCTCTGGGACGTTATCGATTAGCCAACCTGCACCAAGCCTTCCACCTGTCTCCTCGTCGCTAACCGCTGTCAATGTGACGCTTCCCTTGAGCTGGTCCCTGAGCTCATGGAGAACCAGATAGGTATAGATTGAAGCCGTTGTGCCTGCCTTCATGTCGCATGCGCCACGACCATAAATTTTACCGTCAACAAGCTCACCACCCCATGGCTCCTGACTCCAACCCTCACCGGAGCCAACCGGGAAAACATCGATATGCCCGTTAAGAATCAGGTTCTTGCCCTCGATAGGTGCCTTGAATGTGCTGACAACGTTGGGCTTCTCCGGGTCGGGTCCAACCACATGGTACTTGACGCCCTTCCCGTCAAGGAAATTTGTGATATAACTTGTCGCTTCCCGTGTATCTCCAGGTGGGTTGGGGCTCTTAGCCCTCAGAAAACCTCTGAGGAAAGATATGAGCTGGTCCTTGTCAGATTCAACCCGGTCAAGAAGCATTTGCTGTTCGGCGGTTGGTTTCATAGGAGTAGGTATGTTGATGGGGTTATGAGATATTCGTCAGAACCAAATGTCGTGACGAATGGGTCAACGTGAGGGTGAGACCCAGTTTCATTTTCCCTTTGTTTATGGCTTTTTATCGCATTTTTTCATGTTTAATTTTATATAATAATTGATAGACGGTTACGGTAAGAGAGAAAAAACAGGAATGATAATGTAAATGTTAGATGAAATTCTAGGATTTAATGGCATTGACTTCGCACTGTTAGTGGTATTCGCAATATTTGTGATGCTGATCGTGGTGAGACTGGCGCTTGACGCTTTCTCATACTTTTACGTAGTAATCCCACCGGAGCAAGTCCATGTCATAGTAAGCAGGAAAGGAAAGAAGGCCTACATGAGCCGAGAAGGGTACGCTTCAACATACTGGTACTTCCCGTGGTGGATGTCAAGAAACATCCTACCACTGGAGCAGATACCCATCAACGTAGACAAGTCCAATCTTGGGCTCCACGATCTTAGCAGGATCCCCTTCAGATGTGACGTAGTTGCATGGCTTGTGGTTGATGATCCGATAATTGCCTCGGAGAGGGTTGGTAAACTCATCTCGGACTCCGAGTTCAAGTCCATGGGTAAAGAAGAGATAATCAACGAGGTCAGCAGAAGGCTAGCAAAAGACATCGAGCCAATGATCTGTTCCGTAGCTCGTACCGCATCAATGAAGACCCACTTGCTTGAGATCATGCAGGACAGGAAAACCTTCGCAAACAACGTCGAGGAAGACCTTGACGTATCCTTAGCGGAGTGGGGTCTTCACATGACAAGTCTAGAGGTTCTTCATATTGAGGACGATGAGACGGATGACATCTCAGGCGAGAACATAAGAGGAGTCATCAAGAACTGGGAGCTCCAGGAGACAAAGAAGATCGACACCGAGACCCGTATCTATATCGCCAAGAAGGACAGAGAAGCCAGGCTCACCGAGGCTGAGATGACGAAGGAGTCCGAGATAGCTGAGGCTCAGAACGAGGAAGAGTCCAGGAAACGTCAGATCGAGAAGGAGCAGGCAATCGGTATCGCTGAGCAGGAGAGGGAGTTGGCTATTCAAGAGATGGCCCAGCAGGCCAACGTTAAGAAGATTGAGGCTGAGCGTGAGCTGGAGGTCGGTAAATCGAAATACATAGCCGATTCAGCCATCGAGAGTGCTAGAGGAGAAGCCGAATCCGAGGTCATTAAGGCGGACGGTGAGATGCAGTCCACCTTCAAGAAGGCGGAAGCCGAGAAAAAGAAGGTCGAACTGGATGCGGAGGCAAGGAAGTTCCAGCGTCTAGCACAGTCGGAGGCCGAGTCAACGTATACAACCCAGACGGGTGAAGCTCAGGCAAACGCTAACCGTATGAAGCTTCAGGCTGAGGCTGACGGTGTTAAGGCAAAGCTTGTCGCTGAGGCGGATGGTACCAACCAGCTGGCTGATGCGATGCAGAAGCTCCAGGAGGGTGCTCTATCCATCAAGACCTTAGAGATACTCAGGGACATCGAGATATCCAAGTTCACTCAGATGGCGGAAGCTATCGGGAAGAGCGACACAAAGATCTACGCAGGTGGAATGGCTGAGATTCTCGGCATGTCCGTGAGTCCAGCCCAAGGCGCGGGTATCGGTGTGACCCTGAACTCGCTCATGGAGAACCTAGATGACGAGACTAAGGAGAAACTGAAGGACACATTAGGTGGAATTATCCCATCTAAGGGTGATAACTAACACCACGGTTTTACTCTATAAACCGTGATATTTCCCTTATTATTCAAGGGCTTTTTTCTTCATAGCCTCATAGGTTTCCCTGTTTACCTGTTCCATCCACTTGTCGAAGGTTTCCCGGTTAACGGCTCCACTGGTCTGCCTCGTCACTGACTTGAACAGGGGAATGAAGTTGTGCCTGATGGCCTCGATGTACTCGTCTGAGACATCCTCTGACCAGATATCGTTCTCGATCATCACTTTCTTGAACGCCGCGATGGCGTGTGGGTTGTCCAGCAGGTTGTAGCAGTAGCTCTCACCTGTGAATGGTGTGAAGAACACCTGTTTGGATGTCATGTCAACTGTATCCTCAAGGCGGATATCGGCAGATGATGCCCCAACCAGTACGGAGTAGACACCAGTGTCCACCACCCACTCCTCGTAGTGGTCATCGTAGTAAGCGAAATCCCTCTCGGATAGCTCGAATGTGACATCCTTGGACTCACCCGCATCCAGATGTATCTTCGCGAACTCCTTCAGCTCCTTCTCTGGCCGCTTGAGCTTTGAGCCATGTGGGGCAATGTAGAGTTGCACCACCTCTTTTCCAGCAACTTTTCCTATGTTTGTAACAGTGAGCGTGACAGCGAGGGCTTCCTCGTTTGTCATTGCCTCCCTGTCCAGTTTCAGGTCGCTGTACTGGAACTCGGTGTAGCTCATACCGTACCCGAATGGGAAGGTTGGTGTGATTTTTCGTTTCTCGTAGTACCTGTAGCCTACGAATATGCCTTCAGCGTACAGATGTTCCCCGTTCTCGCCGGGGAAGTTCAGGTACCCGGGTGAGTCCTCGATCTTTTCGGGGAAAGTGATGGCGATCTTACCAGACGGATTAACGTCACCGAACAATACGTCAGCAATGGCTCCAGCGCCTGATTCTCCTCCTAACCAAGCCTCGACGATGGCTGATACTCTGTCCATCCATGCCTGTACTGCAATCGCAGACCCGTTCTGCAGTACTACTACGACATTCTTGTTCGCCTCTGACACGGTTTTGATGAGTTCAAGGTGTGTGGATGGCATATTGTAGTCCGTCCTGTCATGGGTCTCGGTCTCCACCTCTTCGGGCAGACCAGCAAACAGTATAACAACATTTGATTCCGATGCGAGAGCTTTTGCCTCGCCAAGAAGTTTTTCACTGGTCTCGTGGTCTACAGTGTAACCTTGCGCGTAGGATACGTTGTCTGCCTTTGCCTTGATTTCAGATAGCGGTGCAAGCAGTTCCCTTGGGTTCACGATTGAACACCCTACTCCTTGGTACCTTGGAGCCTCAGCGAATGAACCGATGACGGCTATCTTCTCGTCGCCTTTCAGAGGTAACATTCCGTCGTTCTTTAGGAGCACGATTGATTCACCCGCTGCTATCCTTGCCAGTTCGTGGTGTGCATCAAAGTCCGCCTTCACTTTCTCCAGACCGGCGTAGTTCACGACGAGGTTCAATATCCTCCTAACTGAATCATCCAACTGATCTATGGATACCCTGCCATCCTTGACAGCCTCACGGAGCACAGCCTCGCTGAACAGGTTCTGGGGCATCTCCATGTCCATGCCCGCGTTGAGCGCGTCAGCCCTGTTGTTCACAGCCCACCAGTCACTGATTACCGCTCCCTTGAACCCCCACTCCTTCTTCAGGATATCAGTTAACAGGCGCTTGTCCTCGACAAGACTCGTCCCGTTGACCTTGTTGTAGCTCTCCATAACCATGGATGGATCCGCTTTCTTGACAATCCGCTCGAAAACAGCGAGGTATATCTCCCTTAGAGCCCTCTCCTCGACAATCGAGTCCATGCTGAGTCTCTCAAACTCGGCGTTGTTGCACACGAAATGCTTCAGCGTCGCCCCTACACCAGTACTCTGTACTCCCTTGATGTATGATGCTCCAAGCTCTCCTGCAACAACAGGGTCCTCGCTCAGGTACTCGTATGACCGACCACACAGTGGATGCCTCACGATGTTCACGCCAGGCGCCAAGAGAAGCCCTATTCCAAGCTCACGACACTCTTCTCCAATTGACTTTCCGATCTTGTACAATATCTCTCGATTCCAGCTGGACCCTAGGGTAGCCATTGAAGGGAAGCTAGTGACGGGGGTGAGAAGATCAAGATAACCGGACTTTGTTGTCAAGTGAGAGAGGCTACTCATGTCCCATTGGGCACTCTGGGTATAGCTCTGTTTCTTCATCCACCGGGGACCATGCGGGCCATCACTCATGAAGACGGCGGGTATTCCAAGTCGCTCGATCTTTTTGGTGCTCCAAGGTCCAAACCCGGAGCACAGCGACACCTTTTCCTCAACTGTTAACTTTTGGAGGTAATCGTCTACAAGGGACATACTCATGAGTTACCCATTTTGGTAGATAAAACCCTCCTTCGATAACATTTTCAAAGGATGACTCCTACTCTATCGGCATGTACGAGAAAGACGGCAAGAGATACAACTGCTGTGAAAGCGTTATCATGTTCGTGAACGACGAGATCCCACTGGAAGGCTTCGGTAAGGGAGTCATGAGGGCAACATCCAACATGGGTGGCGGCGGCGGTGGCTGGGGAAGCCTCTGCGGCGCAGTAAGCGGAGGATGCATGGCTTATGGTCTGCTCATGGGCTCGAACGGCGATGAGACACCGGAAGAGTTCAACGAGATAAGAGCCAAGGCGAGGGAAAAATCCCAAGAATACATCAAAATGTTCGAGGACAAGTGGGGACACGTTGATTGCTATGGCTTGCTCGGGGCAAACATGAGAACCCCTGAGGGCAAGGCAAAATATGATAAAGACCGCGCAAACGGGATCTATTTCTGCGAAGACTATGTAAAATGGTCAGCAAAAAAAATAATCGAGCTAGTCAGGGCAGACCCTGACATCAAGCTCCCCTAGCCACACCAGTTTACGATTATTCTAGCCGTAACTTTGATGGCCTCGACGTAGTCGTCAAGGTCAACCCATTCGTCTGTACCACCAGTGGTAGCTAGGTCACCTGCGAGGGGACCGAAGCCGACGTTTGGAATGTTGGCGATCAGCATTGGGGTCCTGACGTCGCTCTTGGAGTACAGGGGGTTGCTGAATGGTCGTTCACCTGTGACGTCCTCGATGGCGTCCATGGTTGTAAGCACAACTGGGTGGTCCAGTGCAACTTCGACTCCCTGGGTTCCCTGGATCCATTGAAGCTCCAGTGGGTTCTCTTTGAGCCATGGGTCGGAGTCTGAGATTCTTTTCACCTCTGCCTCGACCTCTTTAACGAGATCATCAATGTCCTCTGGTGGGGGGAAGGTCAGACCGAAGCCAAGGACACAATCCGGTGGCATGTCTGTTAGGTTGTCCTTCTTTCCTGACTCGATGTAGGTGTTTAGTAGCTGTGTTCCCCTGCCGATGTAATCGTTGAGTGGTGGGTAGATGATCCTCTTCCTCCTGGCTTCATCGTATTTTTTTAGCTCCTCGATTACGTACATTGCCTTTTCGATGGGACTGACTCCAAGGTGGTGGAATGTGACCTGGACGAACTCGGTCTTTGGTGGTCTCATGCCCTTAACCTTGATCCTGAACTTGAGCAGCCCAGATGTTAGGGTTTTAACCTCTTTCATGCCCAGCTCGGACTCACCGGGGTGCATGTAAATCGCTGCATCGGACTTGAACCCATCCATCAAAATGGCGGCTATACCCCAAGCCTGTCTCTTGGCGGTGGCGCTCAAAAGTGAGATATCCCCCTTAGGCTCGTAGCCTGCCTGCATTAGTGCCCTGACGGCCTCAATCATCATGGCTATACCTGCGCTGTCATCTGCAACTGCCCAACCGTACATCTTGCCGTCAACTATCTGGCCCGTGTGGGGTTCCTTTGTCCAAGTATCGGTCTTTATTGGATCGGCGTCTGGGTGTGTGATGAGCATTAAACTCTTGCCTCCGCCTGTTCCCTTGTACACTCCGATAACATGGGTCCTCTCGGTCATGTCGATTGCCTCAGCAACCGCGAACTCTTTCTTTAGCTGGACATCAACGGGCAGAAGCTTCTTTATGGTGACCTCGCAGCCTAGTTCCTCCATTGTGTCTGCGATTCTCTGCTGGAAAGCCTCTTCTCCCTCTGGGTACCACCGGGTTAGGTTGCCCAGTAGCTCGACGGAGCGTTCCCTGTTCTCTTCGATAATCTGGTCTATTTTGTCAAACATCGGCATTACCGCTTTGGGAATAAACAATCCTTATTCGATATAAAGCATGAGACGACGAAAAAAGCTGTATAAGGTTAGCATAAATATCCAGTTTTGGTAAAAAATATGCTAATATTCAGAATAAATGCTAAAAAGCACCCTGTTTCTGGATTAGAAGTAGATTGTTATGGTAAAAATTGAATGGAGTGACGGCCTGAGTGTCGGAGTAAAACTAGTAGATGATCAGCACAAGGAACTATTGTCAAAGATGAACGCCATCTCACATGCCATCGAGCATAACCATGCTGTAGAGTCGATTACAAAGACACTTGACTTCATGATGGAATACACCGATTACCACTTCGGTACGGAGGAGAAGCACATGGAGGCAACAAAGTACCCGAGGATCGAGTACCACAAGAAGATGCACGTGGAGTTCGTGGACATGATAAAGAAAATGACCACCGATTACTTTGAGGACGGGGCTACCCAAGAGTTAGCCGAGTCCGTGAACGTGTTTCTGTTCAACTGGCTTGTCAAGCACATCAAGGGTGTAGACGGGGCATTCGGCAAGTACCTCAAAGAGCAGGGTATCGTAATCGAGTAAACCAGTTTTTTATACTCATCCACCCGACTATTTTCCGATTAATATGAACGTCCCTCAGTGCGCTAAATGCGTTGACAGGAAATGTTTGGTCGAAGGCTGGACTCGTGAACAGTTACCAGGGTTCTGCCCCATGAAGCACAAGCAGGATGTAATAGATGAAGCCATGAAGAAGTACGATGACCCCGAGGAGCTGAATCTGTTCAAGAACGCCACAGTGAACGAGCAGCGAGCCTACATGAAGGTACGGGGCAGGGTAATCGCCGTACGTCCAAGAGTACTGGAGATAATCAAGTTCAGTGAGATGATGGGCTGGAAAAAACTGGGCGTCACCTTCTGTGTCGGCCTAGAAAACGAGGCAAAGAGAGTTGTGGAGATATTCGAGTCCGCCGGGCTGGAAGTCTACTCCGTTTGCTGCAAGTGTGGAAGCGTGGACAAAACAGAATGGGGCATCTCGGGGGAGGACAAGATCAACGCCCTCAGGGGAGACCCGGACAAGTTTGAAGCTGGCTGCAACCCCATCGTACAGGCTGAGCTGTTGAACTCGGCGGGGGTTGACCTGAACATCATAGTTGGGCTGTGCGTCGGGCATGACATCCACTTCACCAAGTTCGCCAATGGACCAGTGAGCACCCTTATCGTGAAGGACAGGGTGACAGGTCACAATCCATTCGCCAGCCTGTACAGTAGCTACCACCACCCACGCATGTGGAAGGAAGAGTAGCCCATCTCATTTTTTATTTAATTGAGTCGATTACTGGTCTATGGACCAGTATCTCACCCTTCTTCTGCTCGTAGCCGACCTGTTCATCGTAGCCATAACCCTTCTGGGAGTAAACGACTCGGCCAAGGAACACGAGACACGCCCAGCGGCGATCATGTTACTCGGTTTTCTCGGGCACATAGCACTGATTCCGGTTATTCTCTACATGCCAAGCATGGAGCGACTGGTATTAGGCTACTTTGGAGTGATTGGGCTGGCGTTACTGGTATTCCTGATCCCGGCTAAACCCAACAAGGACGCACTCCTCGGGAGTCGTGGTTACGTCAGGGACACACGGGGAAGGGTTGACGAAAGGGACATCGTGTTCGCGAGGAACAAACTCAAGCCGGACATGCCCCAGTACGACGAGTACTACGAGGCACACCCCGAGCTGAAGGAGATAGACGACAAGATTAGGGTCCAGCGGAGCGTGAGGCAGCTGGGTAAGATCGATGGCGGACATCCATCAAACACGGCGATGATTCACGCGAACCACTCCATCTCACCTGTCCTCGGCAGGGTCGCCAACGCGGTACCCGCTGAGGGAGCCGTTCGAAAACAGTTGACCCCGGAGAAGGCATCGGTGGTCCTGAAAGGGTTAGCCAAGCACCTTGGAGCCTGTATGGTCGGTGCGTGTGAGGTGAACCCGGATGTGGTGTACTCGCATCAGGGGGAGATACATTACGGTAACTGGGATGACTGGGGTAAACCATTCGATGACATTCCACCCTACGCACTGGTGTTCGCCACGGAGATGAACTATGATAACGTGGCATCTGCACCACACACACCCGAGTCAACAGAGTCCAGCAACAACTACGCCAAGGGCGCGTATATCAGCACAATCATCAGCCAGTGGTTCAAGAGCATGGGGTACATCGGGCTGGCACAGCATCAGAGGCACTATGATGTCATTACACCCGCACTTGCACTGGACGCAGGTCTGGGAGAGGTTGGGAGACAGGGATACCTCATCACTCCAAGGGAGGGTGCAAGGGTGAGGGTCTTCGCTGTACTCACGGATATGCCGTTGAAGGCTGACAAGCCAATCAGCTTCGGTGTTGACGAGTTCTGCGTCAACTGCCTGAAATGCGCGGAGACGTGCCCCAGCGAGAGCATCCCAATGGGGGAGAAGACTATCCACAACGGCGTGGAGAAGTGGAAACTGGAGGCAACATCATGCTTCAAGTACTGGGGGGAAGTGGGCACTGACTGCGGAATCTGCATGGCTTGCTGCCCGTTCAGCAGACCGGATACCTTGTTCCATAACATAATCAGGTGGTTCATCTCTCACAGCTACTTTGCTAGGATTTACTTCCCGTACATCGAGTACGCCCTCTACGGCAGGGAGTGGAAGCCAAAGCCGGTCCCACAGTGGCTGGATTACAGGTCCTAGCCTGTTTTTTTATACGACCAGTCAAAGTATCGTGTATGGCTTCCAACGTCGTTGCTTTTATGCTGGTCATGGACCTTGGCATCATACTATTCATGTTAATCGCCCTCATAGACTCCTGGAACGAGAAAGAGGACAGGGCGGTCGGGATTTCAGGTATCGGTTTCCTGTTCCATGTGACCATTGGACTCGCACTGGTGATGTACCCCTGGGTACAGCAGTTAGGGATGGTCTACTTTGGGGCAATTGCGGTGTTTGGATTACTGATGCTGATTCCCGGAGGAACAAACGAGAGGGCGCTCAAAGGGACCAATGGCTACGTCGTAGACGACGTGAAGAAAGTCGATGAGAGGGACATCGTTTTCTCAAGAAACAAGCTGAGACCAGACTCAAAAGAGTACAAGGCATACTACGAGGCCCACCCCGAGCTTGAGGAGATGGATAAGAAGATCAGGGATACTGGAGTCCTGAGCACAGACGCTGGAATAGACAGGGCGCCAATGAACCTCGCTATGATGCACAGCAGCTTCGTGGTGCCAAAGTTCCTCGCAGAGTACGCTGTCGGAGAACCAGTGGAGGGCAGACCAAAACCGGATGTCACCATGAAAGACGCCACGGAGGTCGTTAAGAACTTCACAAAGCACCTAGGGGCATGCGCTGTCGGTGTCTGTGAGGTTGACCCAAAATGGGTTTACTCCAAGAGGGGTGAGATTCACTTCGACAACTGGGAGGACTGGGGTACAGACATCCCGGAGCTGCCCAAGTACGCGGTTGTCTTCGCTGTTGAGATGAATTTTGAGCACGTCATGGCTGCGCCACACACCCCAACGGTAGCCGAGTCCGCAAACAGGTACGCAGAGGGGGCGTACATCAGCACGGTTCTAACCCAGTGGTTCAAGGACATGGGGTACAAGGGGGTAGCCCAGCACCTCAGGCATTATGATGTGATGACAACTCCTCTAGCGGTTGACGCCGGGATAGGTGAGTTGGGCAGGCAAGGATACCTGATCACACCGGGGGAAGGTCCCAGGACAAGGGTATTCGCCACGTTGACTGATATGCCGCTCCTGACGGACAAGCCAATCAGCTTCGGAGTGGACGAGTACTGTTCACACTGCGGAAAATGTGCAACAACTTGCCCAAGCAACAGCATTCCACTCGGAGACAAGACGGTTCACAATGGTGTGGAGAAATGGAAGCTGGATGCGTTGACTTGCTATCAGTACTGGAGTCAGGTCGGCACAGACTGCGCCATATGCATGGCTGCATGTAGCTTCAGTAGACCAAACACTCCACTGCACAGCATCGTGAAATGGTTCATCAAACGCAAGAACCCAATCGCGTTGAGGCTGTTCCCGCACATAGATGACCTGTTCTATGGGAAGGACTGGAAACCTAGAAAAGTTTCAAGCTGGCTCAAGTACGACTAGAACCTGCCGCGGTACACCGAGGTGGGGTATTTCTCCGCGTTTTTCACCACTTTTGCCCTGATTGCCTTGGGTAAGTCGATCCCCAGGTCTTTACTCAGGAACAGGAGGTAGATCAAAACATCTGCAACCTCATCCCTGATGCCCTCCATGCGCTTGTGGTCTGACTGGATGTCCTCAACGGTTTCGTTGTCCCTCCAGAGGAACATTTCAAGCAGTTCACCCGCCTCGATGCTGAGGGCAGTGGCTAGGTTCTTCGGTGAATGGAACTGCTCCCACTCCCGTTCATGCCTGAAATCAAGGATTAGGGGTAAAATGGACTCGAGGGTGTCATCGCTCATGGGGTAAAATGGGTTTAACCAGTAAATAACTGGCACTAGACACCCGTGGAGACATAGCTGAAGGTCACGCCCTTCCACTTGTTTTCTAGGCTCCTGAACAGGAATGCGGAGACAAAGAACAATAGGATTGATGTCCCGTAGATCAGTTTGACTCCGAAATCTGGCAGGAACTGCATGAGCATGGTGCCTATCTCGATTGTAGTCAAAGGTGGGACCACTATTGCGGTGAACTTCAGGATGGTTTTGGCGCTGAAGAACATTGTATTGGTCCAGAGCCCGGTGAGGTACGCGGTTACTGCCACCACGAATAGTGATGTGGAGGCTGCCACGAATAGCCCCATTGGCACGAGGTGCATCTGGTTCTTGAGCAGTCCAATGATAACCACGTATAGGACTGTGATTCCTGATGTCAAAACGAAGTATATTGATAGCTTGGCTTTGACAACGGAGTCCACGCTCACTGGCATCACGTTGAGGTACTCGTTGTGCTCAAGGTTTGTCAGGAAGCTGTAGGTCATGACTCCCATGAACCCGACGAAACCGCTGAAGAACACCACGTTGAAACTGATTGGTATGCCGAAACCTGACTGGAATAGCCAGGAGACGAAGTAGATTGCTAGAAGGTGTCCAGAGAACCCCATTACCGCTGGCACGAGGCTTCCGCTACGCCTAAGCTCAAGCCACTCCTTGGCCACCATTGTCCTCAGTGATCCGAACGCTGAAAGCTGGTTTTCTACTGCTAGGAACGACTCGTCGTACCGTTTCTGCCTTATTTCGAACTGCTCCTTCATGAAGAACACCCCTATGAGGGCTAACACGATGGACTCCACTGCTGAAATGGTTAGCAGTGAGACGTTGCCCGTCTCCCAGTATCCGAGAGGTGGAAGTATGTAGCTTGCTGGTATGAGGTCTAATGGGTAGACCATGGCTACGAGACCTAGGATACCAAGGGTTAGGGCCAGTGATCTCTTCTTTGACCTGATGCTCAGGGCTGACAGCGCGAAGCTGATACCCATACCCATCATGAATGTCAGGAACATGGTTCCACCGAGCTTGAGTACGCCTGTATAGGTGACCCCTGCGTGGGGTGCTACGACTCCAATGCCTAGAACTAGGGGTATGAACGTGTAGACGATGTAGTAGAGCGAGTCCTTGATGTAGAATACACCCATCACCCGCTTGAAGCTGATGGGGTAAAGCAGCGGCAACTGGAGTAGCATGTTAACCTGACCCAGCCTTCGGGTCATTACGTGCTCACCTATCGCACCGAAGCCCCCGACGAATATGCCGTAGATTAAGGATGATACGTGGAGCATCAGTAGGATTGTGGTTAGCTGGATGTTGCCCATTATGTAAGGGGTGATGTACGCCGCTATCGCTGTGAACATGAATATCATTACTGGGAAGAGAGCTGACCCGAAGCCGCCTGTAAGCGACTTGTGGAGTCTCCACTCTTCCTTTAGCATCCCCTTGAACAGGAGCCAGTCAGTTGACGGCAGGCTGCTCCACCACTCTCAGGAATATATCCTCAAGGTTCTCGTCCTCGTTCTCACGTAGCTCATCCAGTGAGCCATGGCTGATTATGTGCCCATTGTTGATGACAGCGATGCTGCCGCACAGCTTTTCTGCCATCTCAAGTATATGGGTGCACATGAACACGGTTCTACCGTTGTCAACTATGTCCCGTAGGTACTCCCTGACCTTTCTCTGGTAGATTGGGTCAAGGTTGATGAACGGCTCGTCAACCAGCAGAACCTCGGGTTCATGTATGAATGCGGCTGCGAGCATAATTTTCTGGCGCTGCCCCTTGGACAGGTCCCTGCATAGGACGTTCTCCTTGTCCTCAATCTCAAAGAAATTGAGCCAGTATTCGACTTTTGATAGATCCTCGACGCCCCTGATCCTGCATGTGAGTTCAAGTGTCTCCTTTGCTGTGAGGAACGTTGGAGGTGTCTCCGCTTCCGGGACTATGCCTACCTTGGATTTGATCCCGATGGGATCAGTGTGCGGAATACCCATGACCAGAGCATCGCCGGAGTCGGGTGCTATCTGACCCGTTATAATACGTAGGAGAGTTGTCTTTCCTGCCCCGTTTGGACCGAACAACCCGAAAAAGTCTCCTTTCTTGACGTTGAATGAAATGTTGTCGAGAACAACTACGTCCCCGAAGCTCTTGGAGACTCCTCTAATATCGATTACTGACATGGTTTCCACTACCGTGGGTTCACCTCAGAAATTAGAGTAAAAGGGATTATGAATTTCAAACAAGTAATCATGGGTTAAAGGGCTACGACCTTGTACCCAGCCTCGACATACCTGAGGAGACTCGGGTGCCCCTTCATCTCACCGCAGATAGTCAGTCCCTGTTCGACCGCTGATTCGTAGCCACCCATCTTCTTGCTGCACGCTTGACATACACAGTCAATGAGACCAAGGGTCTTCACCTTCTGGAACAGTTTCCCGAACGGAACCTCTGGGTCAGCAAGTTCCTTGATCAGCTTGGTTGCACTGCCCTCGATGATGAGTTTAACATCATGCCCCTTCTCCTTCATCTCTTCGGCGTACAGTAAAGCGTGGACGAAGCACATCATCTCACCTTGAAACGCGAAAATCGCTACTTTTTCTGACATAGTTAAACAAAGAACCCTGAGGAAATCAGTGTTTCGGGTTCAGGAGGGGCTCCACCTGTTTCCTTAGCTCCTCCATCATCATCTTGATGTCGATGGACTCCATGATGCCCTCTTCAGTGATGATTGCGGTCACCAGTTCAGGTGGGATTACCTCGAAGTAGAAGTTTCTGACGCGCATATTGGGCATCGGCATAACAACTTCCTCCGGAGCCATCTCTTCTAACTCGATGTCCTGCCCAAGGTAGTTCAATACGTTGAACTTCATTGTGTCGCAGAGCACGTACATTGGTTTGTTGAACTCTTTCGCTGCGTACCCAAGCATCTTTGTGCCCACCTTGTTGATGAAACTTCCATTGTGTTGGACACTGTCGGCTCCAACAAGCACAATGTCGGCTGCCTTCATGTACATATGGACCATGCCGTCCACCCCGGTGAGGACATTGATTCCCTCCTCGGCTAGTTCTTTTGCGAGTGTAATCCCTTCGTTCCCGGGTCTGGACTCGGTGACAATGACGTTCTCGACACCAAGGCTTAGAATTGCCTTCTTCACAGTGGAGCTATAACTGTAGGTGAAGACGGTCTCAACCTCGGGAGCCACCATCTTTAGGTGCTCGATCATCCTGATTTTCGAGTTATTGGACTCTTCAAGAATAGCTCCTGTGATCTCTGTCGCCTTGGCTCGGTACTCACGGAGATCATCGATTAAGTCAAGCTTGTTGAAGAGAATGCCTAGCTTATTCACCAAAGGTGCCATGCTTGGTCTGCACCCGGCTAGCTCTATTGCGTACTCCCAGAGTATTGCGTGAAGCTCATCCACTGTTTTCGCGGTCTCCTTGAGACTGGCTGTGGCGATTACACTTATGGCTGCGTCGCTGAGCCAGTCAGCCCCATGAACCTGATCGGTTCGAATATTTTCAATGAGTAACTTGGGGTCGTATGGAGCCATGTCATGGAGAAATAGCTCGAATTAGGTTTTAACAATGATGGAATAAAAAGAGATTAAGGTCCTGTTGACTGCCCAGATTTCGGGCAGTATTGCGCCGAAACGGGTATGCTGAACACCCTTGCCCCAGAAGAGAAAGTTACTTTCGTGGTACTACTAGGGTGATCATCTCGTCGTTACGAACAGGTGCACCGTCACTATCCGCATAATACTGCTTGAGATCAGCAACGCCCTTCTCCAACCCCTCCTCGGTGATTGGTCTGAACATACTCCACAGCTTCTTTGTGGCGATCTCAATGAACTCCTCCACTGTCTGGTACCTTTCCTCGTTATACTCGTGGAACTCTACCTCCCTGAAACCTGCCTCTGTGAAGTACTCGGTGAACTCTTCGTCACTGGGATAAGTGTTAAGCTGGTTCTGCTTGATCTCCGGGAAATACTTGAAAACAACTTTCTCGTGAAGCTGCTTGTGCCCAATAGTCCTGATGACTACAGCTCCATCCTCCTTCAGGGCTCGACCACACTCATCCGCTGTCCCCTGCCTGTCCTGAATGTGGTGCCACACCTGGCTACTGAAGACGCACTTGAACAAGCCATCCCTGACCGGCATCCACTCACCTATCCCGTTGAACCAGTGGACATCCCTTGATTTCTCACGTGCCTGACCCAGCATACCAACTGCTGGGTCCATCCCCAGCATCAATGCGTCGGACTCCCTGCCCACTCCAACGGTGTACAAGCCAGTGCCACAACCTAGATCCAGCACAAGGTCTTCTTCCTCAAGGTTGGCTAGGCGGGCGGTTTCGCTGCCCCAGAACTCAACGTTCTCGCCTTTCCGCCCCTTATCGTATTCTGAGGCGATCCTGCTGAACTCTTTGCCCGATTTCTTGCTGTAATCCCGGCTCATAGGTTAGAATACGGGGGAATAATGTAATAAAACCAGCTAGCCGATCAACTGGTTGTACTTCGCTGCGTCGATGTTCCTGCTTGTAACGATAAGCACGACCTTCTCGCCCTTCGCCTCCACCTTTCCCGTCATCAACGCGGCTAATCCAACAGAGGAAGCGGCCTCGACCATGAGCTGCTCCTCGGTCTGGAAAGCCCTCATCGCCTCGATTATCTCAGCATCGGTTACCAGATGAGTTTCGTCAACTGTCTTGCTGCATATCTGGAAAGGCAGGCTGCCGAACCCTCCCAATAGACCATCAGCGATACTTTCCTCGATTTCAATCTCCTCATGGGCTACACCATCTCTTAGAGAGGTGTATGCACCGGGGGCTGCAGTTGGCTCCACTCCAACGATCCTGACTGTATCTAAGATGGTCTTTGCTGCAACTGATATGCCGGATATCAGCCCACCTCCGCCAATAGGAACAAGAATTGTGTCAACGTCTGGTAGGTCCTCCATGACCTCAAGCCCAATAGTTCCCTGACCCGCAATCACCCTTGGGTCACCGTGGCTGTGGACGAAAGTTGCACCTGTCTCTTTCTCGTATCTCCTCGCCTCCTTGTAAGCGTCAAAGAAGCTACTGCCATGGTAGACAAGCTCTGGGTCCCACTCCATGATCCGTTTAACCTTGGCAGGGTCAGCATCCTCTGGCACGTATATTCTGGTTGCAGGTTTGCCGAACAAAGTTGAAGCAAACGCAACAGCCAATGCGTGGTTACCACTGGAGGCTGTCACTAGTCCTTTCGCCAGTTCTTCTTTGGAAAGGGATGAGACATGGCTTACCGCTCCTCGTACCTTGAAGCAGCCGCACCGCTGCCAGCACTCTGGTTTAAGGTACACCTCGCTTCCAGTTAGCTTGCTCAGCGAGTCACTGTACACCAAGGGGGTTCTGTAGATGTGTGGACTGATCCGTTTCCTTGCGGACCAGATATCAGTAGGATCAAAAATGCCTTCGAGTCGATTGCCATGTACATGAAATGCCCTGAAGGGTATTCAGTTTTACCTCACGTTCAAGCATCAACCCGGCGGGAGCAAAGTTTAATATTGTTTAGCCCATATTTGGGAAAGCGCGTGCCGCCGTAGCTCAGCTCGGTAGAGCGTCTGCCTGTTAAGCAGTTGGTCTTCGGTTCGAATCCGAACGGCGGCGCCAATCATACAACTTCTGTCTGGGTTACCGCTTTTGATGTGATTGCCCCTGTATCGATGTTGATTGTTGCCCTTACCTCGATGTGCATCTTGCTTACCGTAATGCTAGCGGGTGTGAACTCAAAGTTGAAGAATGTCTCCAGTTTCACCTGATAACTGTCTGACCCCACCTCAACGTTCTCGGATGGGTTCCAAACCAGTCCCCCCATGAGGTTATCTATCTCCTGACGAAGCAGTAGTTTGGCCGTGTTTTCAGAGTAGATTGCTACCCAATCCACAAAATCTGGGCTCGACAATACAAGAAGATCATACACTTCGTCTGAGATATCATCCTTGAACCCACCTGAAGGGTTTGCCATATAGGTGGTAAATATCCGTATACCGTCATTCTCCCTGACCAGTGCCTGAACATCATCAAGCTCGTTATTCGCAGCATAGTACGCTGTCTCAAGGTCATCGAAACTATTCCTCGTCGTATCCCATTCATCAGTCAAGTCAACGAACTCCTCGTTCATTGAGTTCAACGTGTCCTCAATGTCACCAAGCTCGCTGTTGAAGGTCACCTGTCCGGTCTCGATTGCCGTTACACGCGCGGATATCTGATCGATCACATCTGAGAGCGCTAGAATACTGTCCAGACTGTCTCCAATAACCGACATACTGGTGTTCATCTCATCCAACTGTACCCCTATCAGGTTCACGTTGTCCTCGATACCGCCAACTCTTTCCTCTATGGTTTGGGTTCTCTCCTTAACCATACTGGGGTAGAACACTGCGTATCCTGATCCTAGTCCGAGGCTTGCTCCGATGATTAAACCGATTAAAACCAACAATAACGGCTTAGAGATGGGAAGTCTGGTCTGCATATATGTACATTAGCTACGGGTCAAATAAACTTTTGAATAATTAGGATGAGAAATGGTTCCAGCCACCCTTCTCGATGGGTATCATATCGCCTTCCCGGTCGTATACGATGTCCTCACTCTCGCTTACTGTTCCCATTACGATGGGAGTGCAGCCTACGCTTTCAAGAGCATCCATTATCGCTTTCTCATCCTTGGGATCATACGTGAAGACAAGCTCATACTCCTCTCCTCCAAACAATGCCAGAGCGTTGGGATCGAGATCGGTGTACACCGCGAACTTCTCAGCGGTCTCGTCCACCGGGATGGTGTCGATGACGAACCCGTATCCTGTGCTTCGCCGGAGGTCGTAGAGGCAGATACTCAACCCGTCGCTGGAGTCCATGCACCCCGTGACCTTAGCAGTATTTGCGAGGGCTAACCCTTCCTTTACCCTTGCATTTGGCATGTAAACAGAGTTTAAGACCTGTTCTTTGAGTGGCTCGGGTATCTCAACATCCTCGATGAGGTGCAGGAATCCGGCGGAGGTGCACCCAAAGGGACCCGTTACGGCGACCTTGTCACCGGGCTTCATCCCGTTGTTCCGCATCATAATCCAGGGTATCCCGATTGTGCCAAGGGCCACGCCTGCGATGATCACGTCACATGCCTCGTTGGTGTCCCCACCGACGACGTAAGAGTCATACATCCTTGCCCCTGCCTCGAACCCCTTGACAAGCTCCTCGGCATCCTCCACTGAATAATCGCTGGGTAATGCCAGATTGGGCATGAAAGCAACTGGCTTCACTCCCTTAGCCGCAAGGTCGCTTATGTTCATGACCACTGCTTTCCTTGCCGCCTGGAATGGAGTCATCCCCTTTGGGATATCAGTCTCCCAGACCAGCATATCGGTGTTGATGACAAGCGCCCTTCCATCACCTAGGTCCAGTGCAGATGCATCATCCCAGAACGGGATTGGCATATCAGGCATTGGTGTCAGATGTTTCATGAATAACTCGATAAGACTGCGTTCCCCGATCTCGCTGACGGATGGCATGGGTATTCAACCAGAGTTCCACCTACCCCCACATAAACTTGGCTTCTGGTAAATGTCTTATACGATAAATTATGCCATATTGGTGAAACGATTTGACCGACAAGAAAATGCCACTCGATGACATTCGAGTTGTGGACATGACACATGTTTGGTACGGCCCTTGGAGCACAATGATGCTTGCATACCTCGGTGCGGAGGTTATCAGGGTAGAGCCCCCATGGGGAGCAATTGACAGGCTAAGCCGCAGTGGAGTCTACGGAGGAATCCCGTACACGTTCCATCACCTGAACCTCAACAAGAAGGACGTTACACTCAACACAAAGGACCCAGAAGGACTCGCACTCCTCAAGGAGCTCATCGGCACGGCTGATATCCTCGTCCAGAACATGAGCGTCGGAGCCATGGAGCGGATGGGACTCGGGTACGATGTTCTACAGGAAATCAAACCAGACATCATCTACGCAGCACTAAGCGGCTTCGGCCAGACAGGTCCATACAAGGAAAGAAAGAGCTACGCAATGATCGCGGAAGCCATGAGCAGCCACACAAGGCTCACTGGTGACGGCGTGGACCCGGATGGACCACCAATAGAGATGGCGATGGCTTACGGAGACATTGGACCAGGAACAATGGCAGCCATGGGTATACTCGCAGCACTGCGCCACCGTGATAGGACTGGCGAGGGACAGATGCTTGACCTAGCCCAGCTTGACATCATGACAGCGTTCAACCCCGGGGTCACACTGTACCAGCTTGGACAGGTGAAGCCATGGGAGATGAGGAGGGACAACCCCGGAGGAGGCGTTGGTGGTATGTTCAAGACAAAGGATGATGGCTATATCAGGATCGGAGCATACAGCCCCAAGGCGGTTGACGCCATCAAAGCACTGTTCGATGACGACGAGATGAACAAGGAAAAACTGGAGAAATGGGCAAGCGAGACAAACAGGGATGAGGCAGTTGATTTCATCCTAAAAGCGAAGCTCCCAGTTGCACCAATCTACCACCTTGACGACACTGTCGCTGACCCACACCTTGAGGCGCGTGGAATGTTCCAGGAGATCGAGCACCCCACGGCGGGCAAATACAAGGCCATAACATTCCCCTTCAAGATGAGCAAGACTCAGCCGGAGATCAGGAACCCTGCACCAGTACTGGGACAGGACAACAAACACGTGATCTGCGACATCCTCGGTAAATCTGAGGAGTACTACGAGGAGCTCAAAAAGAAGGGTATCATCGCCTGGACCTAACCTTCCACACTATTTTTTAACAGCCTGTTCTATTACAGGCAATACAGTGCCTCGGTAGCTCAGTGGTAGAGCGGCACCCTCGTAAGGTGTAGGTCGCGAGTTCAAATCCCGTTCGAGGCTCCATTTTCACTACTTCTGCAGGAGACTATCCAATTCGCTTGGCGAAATGTCAAGCTCGATCTCGGATACGTGCAAATCGATGTTCCCCGCGATATAGTCACCGAACTCATTCTCCATCCCGTTGAACATGGTGGAATTGAAGTGCTCACCCCTGTACCTGAACGGGTAGAGTACACTGGGGTTCAGTACTTTGTTGTCAATGACGAATGCCTCAAGGGTCGTGGCTGGCATTGTTGGGTCGATATAGTTCCCCACGTTGATCGCGACATCCATGTGTTCCCCGTCCTCGTTATGGCCTGTCCAGATCAGTATGTTGTCATGGATGCGGTTCCCCACTATGCTCTCGCCGTGCCACTCCTGGTCGTTGATTCCAGAGGAGGATATATTGTAGAGGACATTGTAAATCGCCTCGTTGTCATTGGAAACGTAAGACTGGTCCCCGCTCATGGCTGGGGTAAACACGATTGCATCTCCCTGTGGTTCCTTAATTACTGGAGTCTTCCACTGCCCGTAGACAAGGTTACCGATGAGCACGTTGTGGTCACCACCTATCTGTATTTGCACGCTGCAGTTAGCCACTGTGTTCCCCTCAAAGAGGTTGTTGCTGCAACCACCGTCCCTTCCCTTCGTGGAGAATGCTCTCCCGTAGCTGACCGCCCCTGATGTGAAGAAATTGTCCTTGATCGTGTTGTAGCTGGCGGTTGTGTCGCTTCTTGACTGGAATATGTCGATGCCCGTGTGCCCCCAGTTGCGTATCTCCGAGTCAGAGATGGTCCAGTGGTTCACGTTGTCCCGCATGTGTATCCCGTCCTCGGTCTGGGCCTTCTCGAAGGGGTAACCCAGCCTGAACCAGGGGTCAACGATGCACCACTTGATCAAGCCATAGTTTGAAGGTGTAACAATCTCACCCGAGTAGCCACCGCTGATCCACATCCCGATGAAGCCCGTGTCCTGTCCAATCTCACAGTCAATGAACTCGATGTGATTAGAACCAGAGAGGGACACCGCTGACCCGCCTCCCTCCAACCGTAGCGACCTGTAACTGTGGTAGTTGGCGTTGGTTACACTGAGACTGGCCCCATGGTAAGCCCCTGATTCCTCCACGGAGTTGAACCTGTTCGCAGGGTTTCGTGGACTGTACACGTAGATTTGTTCCTCCTCACGCTCCCAGAGCCAAGGATACGCCGCACTTAGGTTTACGGGGAACTGGGCTTTCACCTGCTCTTTACCGTCAAGCCAGAGACGCGCCGCGTTTTTCCATGGGCCATAATAGATGCTCCAGATGTTGTCCCCATGGTTCGTCCACAGTGTACTGTTGTCCCAACCAGGGACGGCCCCCTTTTGGGTGATTATTGGGTCAACGCCGTCACCGTAAGCACCGATGGAGATGGGGTGCTCCATTGTACCGTTGTTTTCTATCTCAAGGGTGTCGGTCCAGACACATCCTCTCTTAAGGAGAAGGTTTTCACCCTGCTGGAAACTCTGTGCCCTTGCTCTTTCCAGTGTTTTCCACGCTGTCTCAGGTGTTTGACCGTCATTGGAGTCGTCTCCCTGCTGGTTGTCAACGTAATACGTGGTGTCTGGGTGTGCCCAGATGATGTCGGACGCCTTGCTTTCCCCGTGCGCGGATACGGCGGTTACCTCAAAGTACTTCAATTCACCATCGGTCAAGCCTCCGAGCGTGTACGGGCTGGACACATCCTGCACAACGTATGACGCGGACAGGTCAGGATCAAGGCTCCAGTACAGGTTGTACGACTCGGCTCCATCCACCGGGTCCCATGTCAGTGTCACTTGCCCGCTCTCCGCGATCGCGATTAGCCTGTCTGGTCTGTCGATTGGCTCACATGAGCTGGTTAGCTCGACGGTTACCATGGTGTTGTTCACGTCGTTTGTTGATATTGATAACTGGGCTTCACTGGTACCGGTTGACTTTGGTGTGTAATCCATGTGGATTACCTTCCCTTCGCCGGGTGTGAGCGTGAAGAAGTCGGGTCTTGAGAACTTGAAATCCGATGCGTGGTCACCGTCCAAGGACATACCGGTTACTTTGAGGTTGTCATTCCCCGAGTTGTGGATTATGAGAAACGTCTCAGATTTATCGCCCAGAAATGTCGAGGGCATGTCAACCGTATCGACCACCTCATCGAGGCCGTGATAGAGTGTTACCTTGGGGTATTTTGGTTCAGGAACTTCCGGGTCTGGGCTGTTTAGTAGGATTACCGCCCCTCCAATCAACATGAAAATGACAATACCAACTAGGACTGAGCGTTTCAAGTGTAACGGGTTCTGGGTTCCAAGATGACGATAAAACGATTATGATATAATGAAAAATATCTTATCAAAGGACTCTATTGCGATAACCAATGATTGGTTCAGTAACATATTTTGAGACACCGGGTAAGGTGAACACCGAGGCTACCCTGAAGATAGCCAAAGAGAAGGCAATCGAGTCAGGCATCAAAACCGTGGTTATGCCTTCAGGTGACGGGTACACGGCTGACAAGGCGTTTGAGGCATTCAAGGACACGGACATCAGGTTGGTCGTCATATCATACTCCAAGAGTTTCCCAGCTGAGCTGGCATCAAAGATGGAGAAAGAAGGCCACGTAATAGTCCACTCGGATAAACATGAGTTTGACCACCCTGATTGGGCATGGGAGTTGTTGCGCAGGTTCTGTGAGGGCATGAAGGTCAGCGTCCAGGGCATGCTGATGGCAACGGAGCTTGGTATAATCGAGGCAGGGGTGGAGGTTATCAGCCTTGGAGGCACTGGGTCCATAGGTTTCGAGCCCGGTGGAGGCGTGGACACAGCGATGGTCATGGAGGCAACTAGGGGAGAGAACTTTTTCTCGCTGGACATGCCAACTTATGAAAAGAAGATGAGGGGCAGAAGGGTCAAAGAGTTCCTCTGCAAGCCCAGGTGATTAAACCTGGGAGAGGGCCTGGTCAAGGTCCTCGATTATATCTTCAACGTCCTCGATGCCAACGCTGAACCTGACAAGTCCGTCTGTGAGTCCTGCCTTTAGTCGTTCCTCCCGTGGGACGACGCTGTGGGTCATGCTGGGTGGGTGACAGATCAATGTCTCCACTGCACCGAGGCTTACAGCCAGTGAGCACAGCTTAACGTTGTTCATCATCTTTCTGCCAGCCTCCAGTCCGCCCTTGAGCTCGAAACTCATCATGCCGCCTGGTCCGTCCATCTGCTCCTTGCCCAGCTCGTATTGTGGGTGGCTTGGGAGGCCAGGATAGTTGACATGGTCAACCTTGGGGTGTGATTCAAGGAATTCGGCGATCTTCTGGGCGTTCTCGACTGTCCTGTCCCACCTGACGTGTAGGGTCTTGATGCCCCTGAGGGTGAGCCATGCGTCCCAAGCGCCCATGGTTGCCCCCATGTTCTTGAATGTGGGGTCCATTTTCTTGATGAAATCCTTGGAGGCTACAACTATTCCGCCGACCATGTCGCTGTGTCCGCTGAGGGATTTAGTTAGGCTGTGGACTACAACATCGATTCCCATCTCGATTGGTCTCTGGAGGTACGGGCTCATGAATGTGTTATCGATGACCGTGACGATTCCGTGTTTCTTGCCTATCTTGGCAACTGCCTTGATGTCGGTGAGGGACATCAATGGGTTGCTCGGGGTCTCGATGTAAATCATCTTGGTGTTTGGCTTGATCGCCTTCTCAAAGTTGGCTGGATCCATGGTGTCCACCAGTGTGTGCTCGACGCCGTAATCCTTGAGTATGTCAGTCACGAGTTTGTGTGTGCCTCCATAGAGCCTATCCCCTGCGACAATGTGATCACCGTTTTTAACGACACTCATCACGACTCCAGTGATGGCAGCCATTCCAGTGGCAGCTGCTCTGGCGTCTTCACCGCCCTCAAGGGCAGCCACGTTGAGCTCTAAGGCTCTCACGGTTGGGTTTCCTAGCCGTGTGTAGATGTAACCCGGCTGTTTCCCTAGGAACCTGTCTGCTCCTTGCTCTGCGCTCTCGAACACGAAGGTTGATGACGCGTAGATTGGTGTGACCACTGACCCTGTTGTTGGGTCTGGCTCTTGTCCAGCGTGGACAGCTTTTGTCGCGAATTTTTTGTACTTCAATATTCTCACCGATTTATGATTAGGTTATATTTCCAAGTATTAGAGGCATATCCATGAACCCCTGATAATTTAAGCAGAAAAGCACGTGTCTTATTGGATTCACATGGTTGACCTCTGCTTCACAAACGCGCGAATACTCACAGAAAAAGGACTCATCGAGGGGGGACTGGCTGTCGAGGACGGAGTCATAGTCAAGATTGGAGCAGAGACCAAGCTCGGTAAGGCGGAGAGAACCATCGATGTTGGGGGGAAGATAATTGCACCGGGTCTGGTTGACCTCCACGTCCACTTCAGGGAGCCGGGTTTCACCCAGAAAGAGGATTTCCTGACAGGTACAAGGGCTGCGGCTGCCGGAGGGGTGACAACTATCGTCGATGAGCCCAACAACAGCCCCGTCACAAACAGTCTAGAGACCATTGAGAGCAAGATGGAGATCATCAAGGGGAAGGCTTACGTGGATTACTCGCTCCAGATGGCGACCTACGGAGACAAGCTGGATGAAATAGCGAAGGCAAGAGAGTACGGAATCAAGGCGTTCCCCGTTTTCGATGAACTTGGGGACAAGCCCACTGGTATGGAGAACACGGGAGTGCTCCGCGAGGCAATGCAGAAAATAAAGGCAGTTGAAGGGCTAGCATTGCTCAACTGCAGGGAGTCCGACTTGGTCATCAAAACCATGAACGGCATCAAAGAGGCGGGAAGAAACAAGCTATCAGACTATATGGCGCACTTCCCCCACGTCGCGGAGTCACTTGGAGGGGCAAAACGGATACATCTGGCACATGAGACGGGTGTCCAAGCCCACTTCAGGGAGGTCTCGACCGCGGAGACTGTTGAGATGCTCAGGTCAATGAAGGGGTACATGGGTAACATCACAGCCGAGGTCCGCCCAGACCACCTGTTCCTCAACATCGAGAACACGGAGGACATGGGACCATACGCTCAGCAATGGACGCCCCTCAGAACGGAAGCCGACTCGGATGCGTTATGGAAGGCATTGAACGACGGCACCGTGAACGTCATCGCCAGTGACCACGCCACCCATGCATGGGAGGAGAAAGAGAGGGGTGCAGAGGACATCTGGAAGTCTCCACCGGGTCTGCCAGCGATAGAATCCATGCTGCCTCTGCTTCTAACAGCGGTCAACAGTGGTAACCTGGGTCTGGAGAGGCTGTTCGAGTGTGCATCCACTAATCCTGCCAAGATTATGGGGCTTTATCCCAAGAAGGGACCCATCAAGGTTGGGTCAGACGCTGACCTTGTTGTCATCGACCTCAAGAAGGAGTCAGTCATCAGGGGTGAGAATTCCAAAGCTAAGACTCACTGGACCCCATTCGAGGGCTGGGAAACACAGGGAACGGTAGAGGCTACCTATGTGAGGGGTATCGAGACGTACATGGAAGGGGAAATCGTGGGTACGCCGGGTCAGGGCAGGTTCCTGAGCCTATAACGATACCCATATCAACCTGTCCTGTTTCCAGTTTCTTGGTGAAACATGTGGCAAAATACATTCTATTATCCACACTGACATCGGGTGGACTAGCGACGCTGAAGGAGAAGCCGGAGCGAATCAAAGAAGTCAACGTAGAGGTCGAAAAGTATGGCATCAAAGTGCTTGAACAGTACGCCGTGCTGGGACCCTACGATTTCGTAACAATAGTCGAGGCACCGGACAACGACACAATATTCAAGATGAGCGTCGAGCTGGGAAGCAGGGGAACAGTGAAAATCCTCAGCATGCCCTCCATGACAATCGATGCGTTCATCGACTCAGTAAAAAAATAACCCGTTTTTTTAAAAAGGGGAGATTATTTTCTCCCAAAATACTCTTTCTGGTAGCTGTCCTCGTCCAGTATGCCCAGCCGCTCCATTGTCTGCTTCATGGTCCTCTGGTTTGGCTCGGATAACTCCATCAAGGGCTTCCTCGGCTTGCCCACATCGGCCCCGACGAGACTCATGGCGTACTTGAGTGGAACAGGGTTGGTCTCGGAGTACATCATCCTGATGAGTGGAAGGTACTTGAACAGCATCTCCCTCATGTTCTCGACGTGCTCATAGTTCTCCCATGGGGTGCTTATGGTGGCTATCTCCCTTGGGGCTAGGCTTCCTGTGACGTTGCTGGTTCCCTTGCCTCCACTGGACATGACCACGGGGATCAGTGCGTAGAAGGCGCAGTCACAGCAGAGTACGTTGAATTTTCCGCGTGTCAGCTCAACCGTCCTCATGACGCCGTATGGGTTTGGTCCGGCTTCCTTGATTGCGACAAAGTTCTTGTGCTGTGATAGTCTAGCAATGGTTTCCGGTTCGATGTTGACTCCACACCGCTCCGGATTGTTGTAGATGGCTAATGGGATGTCAACCGCGTCCGCGATGTCCTTGAAGTACTTGTAGAGGCTGCTCTGCTTTGGCTTGATATACGGTGGCTGAACGATTAACCCGAGGTCTGCGCCTGCTTCTTTGGCGTACTTGGCGTTCTCGATGGTCTGCTTGGTGGTCATGGCGGCTACTCCAACCATGACTGGTATCTTGCCCTTCGCCTCGTCGAGGACCGTGTCAATGATTTTCTTCCTCTCGTCAGCACTCAGTAGGATTGCCTCACCTGTTGAGCCCATCAACAGCAAGCCTGTGCTGTTGTTCTCTGCCTGGAAATTCACCAGCTGGCGGAGCACATCATAGTTGACCTCGTCCTTGTCGTTGAACGGGGTGACTATGGCTGGCCAGCTTCCTTTAACATCATATTTCTTCATACCCATGAACCCGTGTTTAACCAAGATAAGGGTACCCTCGACGGTTTCATATACGCTGGACACAAAATCAGTACATGGTTCAGCTCAACCGTAGAGCGGAATGGGAGCGCCCCAAGCATTTTGAGGCAAACACACGAAAGCCACACGTAAACGTTGTACCGGTTGGGCCGGAGAACATTGTTGACCTCAACGGGGAGTGGGATTTCCACTGGGTGGAGAACCTCAACGAGGCACCCACGAGTTTTGATGACCTGAAATGGGACAAGGTCAAGGTTCCGCACTGCTGGGAGGCTGATGGTTACGGCAACCCCATCTATGTAGGAGCCGGATACCCTTTCGTGCCTGACCCTCCGAGGGTTCCAGTCAAGGAGAACCATGTTGGGACCTATAGGACCACATTCAAGGTGCCTAAAGACTGGACTGGCGAGAAGTATATCGTGTTTGATGGCGTCTGCTCCGGTTTCTACCTGTACCTAAACGGGAAAGAGGTGGGGTACAGTCAGGGGAGCAGGACACAGGTCGAGTTCAACATCACCGAGTGCCTTGGGGAGGAGAACGAGATGATAGTCCAGGTCATGAGGTGGACCGACGGCGCGTACCTTGAGGACCAGGACATGTGGCAGTTTTCCGGGATACACAGGAGTGTCTACCTGTACTCGGTGTCCAGTGTCAGCATCAGGGACTATCACGCGAGGACTATGTTCGATGACGAGTACAAGGATGCTGAATTACATGTCACGGTCAACCTGGAGACACTCCACAGCAAGGAGGAGAAAGGATACTCGGTCAAACTGGACCTACTAGACAGAGGACAGGTCATCGCAACGAGCCAGCAAGAATCCATCGAGTGGTGGATGCGGGAATCGATAATCAAATTCATGGTGCCAGTTGAAGAACCGAGGCAATGGAACCATGAGACACCGAACCTGTACACACTTGAGTTAACGCTTGTCAAGGACGGGAGTGAGACCCAGACGGTGAGTCAGAAGGTCGGTTTCAGGCAGGTGGACATCAAAGAGGGGCAGATTCTCATTAACGGCAAACCGGTCCTGCTTAACGGCGTGAACCGCCACGAGCATCACCCGGTTACTGGTAAGACCATCTCACGGGAGTCTATGATCGAGGACATTGTCCTCATGAAGTGCTTCAATTTCAACGCCGTTAGAAACAGCCACTACCCAACTGATCCGGAGTGGTATAGGCTCTGCGACGAGTATGGACTCTACGTTGTGGACGAGGCGAACATCGAGACCGATGGAATCGCCAAGATAAGGGCGATAAAACCGAGACAGGAGCCGGCAAACGACCCGGATTGGCTGCCTGCAATGATGGACAGGGTGGTCCGAATGGTTGAGCGATCCAAGAACCACGCATGCATCATCATGTGGAGCCTCGGGAACGAGGCGGGTAATGGTCCAAACTTCGAGGCATGCGCCGGCTGGGTACACAAAAGGGAGCCCACACGTCCGGTCCACTATGAGAGCGTCATCGACCACTGGGAAAAGATGGATGAGTACGTTGACGTGCTCAGCGTCATGTACCCGGCTGTAGACGATGAAACACGTTTCAGGAGGGGAAAACATCACTGGCCACCACTATCAACCATGGCGACTCATGAGGGAGAGGATAGACCACTGATTGCATGCGAGTACGCCCATGCAATGGGAAACAGCCCGGGCAGCTTCAAGGAGTACTGGGACCTGTTCCGCGCAGAGAAGCGGCTATGCGGTGGATTCGTGTGGGACTGGGTTGACCAAGGACTGTTGAGACACACTCCAGAGGGAGAGCCCTACTATGCCTATGGAGGGGAATGGAGTGACCCACGTACCGCCGGTAGTTTCTGCCTCAACGGGCTGGTCTACCCTGATAGAAGGGTCAAGCCAAGCATGTACGAGATCAAGAAGGTGGGGCAGCCGGTCAAGGTGGAGGCTGTTGACCTTGAGAACGGTTTGATCAGGATCACAAATCGGAGATATTTCACTGACCTTTGCGATCTGGCGATTTCTTACGAGGTTACACTGGACGGTGTGGAGGTCAAGAAAGGCGATCTGCCAAGGCTGAGAATCCATCCTGGTGAGTCCATGATAATTGATGCACCAGTAGGCACACTGGAGAAGGGGGTCGGTGAATACTGGCTTACCATTTACTTTGAGTCGGACACATCGACTTGGTGCAGGGATGGGCATCTGGTTGCATGGGAGCAGTTCAGGTTAAACCCAGACGAGGAAAAAGTTCCGAGCAAGACAACATCAAATCCCCAACTGGAGTCAACGGACACAGGGTTCAAGGTTGAGGCTGGGGACACCATCATAACAGTTGACAAAGCCACGGGAAACATGACCCTCACCTTTGAGGGAAAGGAAATGATCACCCATGGTCCCGCTGTCAACCTCTGGAGAGCACCCATCGACAACGACATCCCCAACATGGTGCCAATGTGGAAGGAACACAAACTCGACCAGTTGGAGACCACGATACTGGGCGTTCAGGCTGAGCCCACAGAGGGGGGAGTCCAGATAACCTCGCAGGGCTACCTGCAGGCAAAGGAGGGGGCGGCAAAGAACGAGTTCGCCCTCAACTACCTAGTAAAGGGGGATGGCTCCATCCATGTAACGTCCAGCGTTTCACCTGTACCTGAATACAACTGGCTCCCTAGGACAGGGGTTCACTTGAGGCTGCCCAAATCTATGAAAAGAACCCAGTGGTTCGGCAAGGGCCCCTACGAAAACTACCGTGACAGGAACGAGGGGACGAGGGTTGGGCTCTACGAGAAAAGCATCGATGATTTGTTCGAGCCGTACATCGTGCCACAGGAGAACGGGAACAGGTCCGAGACACGGTGGCTTGAAGTGTGCGATGGAAGGAGAGGACTGCTCATCACGGGGGACCAGCTTTTCGAGTTCAGTGCCCACCGGTACGATATCAAGGACCTGGAAGATGCAGAGCACCTTCACCAGCTTGAGAAGAAACCATACGTGAACCTGTACCTAGATCAGATGCAGGCAGGGCTAGGGAGCGCCGGGTGTGGACCAGACACCCTGTTCAAGTACAGGGTCAAGAGCGAGCCACATACATGGAGCTTCACCATCAAGCCCATCATACCTTTTTAACACCCATCAACCAGTATCCAACCATGAAGGTACTAGGAATAGTTGCTGGACCAAGAAAAACAGGAAACACGGCAAGACTCGTTGTAGAAGCCCTTGAGGGCGCAAAGGAGGCGGGACATGAGACAGTTTTGTTCTACCTCGGCGACATGCAGATCAACCCATTGACAGATGCGGGTGATGGGTACGGTTACCCGGATGATGGTTTCATGGATATCATGCCCCACATCGAGTCCATGGAGGCATTGGTGTTCGGTACACCAATCTACTACGACCAGGTCAGCAGCAGGGCCAAGCTGTTCATCGACAGGCTCTACTACTACGCCAAGAGCCGTGGAGCAGAGTACAACAACAGGTTCCCAAGGGGAGTCAAGTTCATCAGCGCGGTAACATGCGGCTGGGACGACAGGAACGCGTACACCGAGGTAGTGGACTGGCTCAACGAACGAATGACCCACTACTGGGAGATGGAGATCGTTGGAGGCTTGAAGGCCCACGGAAGCGGGAACAAGCCTGTAAAAGACAACAAAGGGTTGTTAGAAAAAGCAAGAGAGCTCGGTAAGAGCCTCTAAACCGTTTTAATATCTATCTTAATCTCTGGCTGGTTCTTCATGGAGTTTCCTACGAAGCACCTGTTGCACTCCTCGACCAAGCCCTTGTAGTGCTCCTCACTGAGGGCAGCCTTCACGCTTATGCTCATGTTGAACACGGCGTACCTGGTTGGGTCTCTTGCGCCCTCGGTTGTCAGTTCAAGCTCTAGGTCTGTGTACTCGATGTTGTTCTTGGTGAGGTAGGTAACCGCGTGCATCCCGGTGCATAACCCCAGGCTGGCAACCATTAGCTTACCGGGACTCATGCCCGTGTAGTCTGACTCCCTTGTTTCCTGTCCGCTCACCAGTGTTACGCCGTTATACTCGGCTTTTAGTTTCCATCCCTCGACCTGTGAAATCTTGACGCTCATATCCCGTGTCCGTGTATTCGGTAAAATATAGGGTTTAGCGTAGCTCAAGGTATCCTTCGTGCATTAACGGGGTAAAGTATGGGGGCGCGGCTATCGTACCCACCCTTACGTACTTGACTTGGGTCTGCTGCCAGAACTTTGGCTTCTCACCATCACCAACCCTGAGCACGTAGTGGTGCCTCATCTCCAGTGGCTCATCGGCTTTCTGATAACCAAGGGGAGCCTGATACCTGACCGTAAAAGTCTCCAAACTGAAGTCACTCATGTCAACACCTTCCACATCTAGCTCGCTTTGATAGAACCACGGGAAAAAGTCCCTCGGGTGGAAGTTCAGTATCCTCCACAGGAAGCTGAAGAGCCCAGTCGGGAGCTCGTTTGATGGAGGCGCATCATAATCGGAGAGGAACACATTGGAGTCTCCCTTGGAGCCGTTCATCGTGTAGGTCAGCCAGCCCCACTCCCAGTCGCTCCCACTGGTGTTTGCACCAGGGGTAAGAGTCTGGGTTACGGTTACATCGTACCAGTCGAACTCGGATGAGGTGTCGTTGACCTTGACAAGCTCGGTTTTTGATTCAAGCAACCCGTAGGGTTCATGATACTCGATTTCAGTCCTGATTGCTAGGACTTTGAAAGAGTTCTCTGAGAAATCTCTTGCCTCATTTAGCCACTGGATAGCCGTTTCCTCGTGATCTGGATGGAATGAGTAATCCTTGATGACAAGGGAGTGCTCAGTGGAGCCTCCTACCCAGGCTCCGTTGACAACTCTTACAGTGGTGTTGTCAGACTCACCTTTTAGTGAGAAACCCAGACTCACGGGAGTGGGGCTAATATCTAGAACCTCATCTGAGACCTGAGCACTAACTGGGACTAGGAGCACCAATATGAAAAGAAGTAATCCAAGCCGTTTGCTCAATGTTACCTGAAAAATAGATTCCCCGTATTTAGGTGTGACAGAAGTTATCAACCGGTAGTGGAAGTTTACACCATGATATCAAACCCGGTTATAGATTGCATGATGGACCACAAATCCATCAGGGCTTACACAGACGAGATTCCAAGCGACGAGGTCATCGAGACCATCGTGCGTGCAGCCCAGCAGGCTCCCTTCGCGGGACAAGGCTACAGCTTCCTCCTCAGCAAAGAGAAGGAAAAACACCCATTCAAGGCACCACTCCTGTTCACGGCGTGCGTGGACAACTACAAGTTTGAGCGGATAATGCAGCAGAGGGACTGGAACCCCAGGACCAACGACCTGAACAGGCTGTGGATGGGGATACAGGACGCTACCTACGCCACCCAGAACCTGATTATTGCCGGTCGTAGCCTTGGTTTAGGCAGCTGCCTCCTTGGCGCGGCTCCAGCGTACGCGGACAAGATCGCGGAGCAGTACGACCTACCCGAAAGGGTAATGCCAATGGTACAGTTGACCATGGGGTACCCCGATGAGGCGCCACCGGTGAGACCAAGGTACCCGCTTGAGTACACGTTATTCGAGGGCAAGTACACCCACTTCACGGACGAGCAGGTCAAGGAAGCCATGAAGGTCATGGACGAGGGCTACCTTGCTCAGGACTATTACTCGGCGAAGAAGACCAAGATCAAGCTGACGGTGGAACGGGAGGAGACCCATGACTTTGACACCTACAGCTGGACGGAGCATATCTGCAGGAAGGTGGGTCAGTGGAATCCAGACCCGGAGATCATGAAGAAGCGGCTCAAGGACAGGGGCTTTGACCTGAACAAGGTTAACCCTTAGCCTTCCAGTCTACGGTACTCTCTGTAGCTGAAGGCAAACAGGTAAACTATTGATACAAGTATCGCGGAAACTAGAACCCAGACACTCGTAGCGGGGAAGAAGACACCGGCGATGGCGATGATGCCCCATATTTTGAACATTATGCATGATTTCTCGTGTGTCGTGCGCCACACCTCATCGTTGCTCAGGGTCCAAGGGGTGCGTACCCCCATGAACCAGTTGGGCTCAGTCTTGCCCAGTATATCGCCTATGAGGATCAGTAGTACTCCAACCGCTGGCAACATTACGGAGGTCATGTTGTACTCGTAGCCCAGGTTCTGGGTGATGAACAGGACGTTGAAGAACATGAAAAAGCCCAGCATCAGGTTCATGAGGTTGCTGTAGTAACCTGTTGATGCACTGATTTTCTTCTCCGGGTCTATTCGTGGAATAACGACGTAGATGCCCATCATTATGAACTGGACTACCTGCATCAGCAACACCCCTGTCAGCTTTGAACTGTACCCATCAGGTACTCCACCGGGACCCCAGTGGATGATTATCTCGTCAGGCAACATTGGGTAGGTTACCAATCCGAGCAGTAGGTTCGCGGCCACGATTATGACGGCAATCTTCATCCCTGAACCTGTTTTTGAGCCCATTTTATACAATCAGGAAGAGGGAGAGACATCCGGTATTAAACAAATCGTTTCCCGGTAATCAAAAATAGACAAAAATTTATCTGTAAGACCCTGTCATAGATGGTGCGTGCCTTGGTAGCTCAGTGGTAGAGCGGCAGCCTTGTAAGCTGTTGGCCGCGGGTTCGACTCCCGCCCGAGGCTCCATTTCTATTTAATTAAAAGAAGGTGGGTTGGTCCTCGAAGCTGTGCTTCCCAGGCTCCATGTCTTTGGTCTCGGATGCTGGCAGAATCTCCACCAACTCGTACTTCCTTGACCCTAGCCCAAGCTCCTCGCCGTACACGTTCACCAGGTATGGGTCCTTGTATGGTCCCCAGACCCTCTGGAACGGGTGCAGGTTCTCGTCATCGCTGACGTGCTTGAGGTATGGTGGCAGCTGGTCCTTGAGGAACTGTGCTCCCTTGACTAGGTCCAGACTCGCCTCTTCAACCGCTACAATATCCCGTCCACCGACGATACCAATGTCCGGCACAATCTGTGGCTGTACCATTCCGAGGCAGTCGCAGTGGGGTGTGACGTCCATGATGAAGTTGAGGAAGAATACCTTGTCCTCCGCGTAGCAGTCCAGTATCTTCTTTGACGCTATCGCCATGAGCTCCTGGAAAGCCGCGAATCCCTCCTTGGGGATGCTGAGACACCCGACGCCCTCGTCTGCCTTGAGGCATTCTAGGCAGTTGCCGTTATGGCAGTTGCCGAACCCGAGGTCAAGGTGGTGCTTCTTCTTGTCGTACTTCATTGCCTTGTATGGGCATGACTCTACGAGTTTCTTTGCGTGCTCTGGTGTGCACTTGTCGGCGTCCCAGTAGGGTGCGCTTTTCTCGACTCCGTGGATCTTCCTCCACCTGCTTGTGCCGCAGTAGCCGCCGAGGGCGATGTTCTTGAAAGCCCCACCGAAGCCTGCTGTGCCATGTCCCTTTACGTGGGACACATCAATGAGCACGTCGCTGTCCTTCATGACCCCTGCCATGTCCAGGAAGTCAACTGTCTTGTAGTTGACATCCACGCGTTGCTTGTAGTTGTCCTTTAGCCCGGCGATGGGGATGAGTGGGCACCCACATGTCTCCGACGTGTAGCCCCTGTCTACGGCGTTGTAGACCGCAGTTGGGTTGTCTGTGATGAACGGGAAGGCCCCGGTCTCCTTGACCTTCTGCACGAGCCTCCTGATGAAGAACACGGGCACGGTCTGGTACCCGTCCTTGAAGCCAAGGTGCATCTTGATTGCCACCTTGTCCTTCTTCTTGATTGCTGAAAAGTCTAGTTGATTAAGTATCTCGTCGAATTTTGCGGCCATGCTGAACTCACGGGCTATCTTGCCGTGGTTGAATGAGCCGAAGTATACTTTACTCAATGTAATTCAAAAGATACCCATATTGGTTGAATATAAAGCGAACCGCGTTACTTTTTCTTGGAGACTGCCTTCTTTTTCTTCGCTGGGGCTTTCTTAGCGGGTTTCTTCTTTGCCGCTGTCTTCTTGGGCGTCGCCTTCTTCACCGCTCCCCTCTTTATTCTGGGTTTCCTTTTAGGTAAATCCTCACCGTCGTGTTGGCTTCTCGTGTGGGCTTTCATACCTTTCTTGCTGTTGAAAACCTTGCCACAGTATGGACACGGGATTTCGATAGCCCCCAACTCGATGTTTTTACCCATTAAGTCCTTTTTCAGCTGCTTGATAAGTCGTTCACCCTCTGCATAGGTCAGCTTCTTATCGGATTTCAGCTTGATTCCAACTGTAAGATTGTATGAGGTGAACTCTTGTGCATCGCGCTCTAGACCAATTTGACTGACAATGCCTAGTTTTTTCACGTCTTCTTGAGCCATCATGACACCAATCGGGAATCTAATGGATTGAAAGAGCTAAGCGCTTAAAAATTAATCCCTATAAATAGGATTGTCCCATGAATCGTTTTGTATCGCACTGGTTAACAGGACAATCCATTGGAGTCTGTTTTTAACTGAACCATGCACAACTTGGCTCGGTTGGGGTGGTTTGAAAAAGGGTTTCCTTTAAATAGGGAAATTAGGGCTGTTTTTGCTTCTTACTGAAGCTGACAACCAAATCGACCAGTTTCTTGGAGTCGATCTCGGCTCTTGCTCTCCAGTTGAGGAACATGACGCCCTGGTCGTCCTCGCCTAGGTAGCCCTGCTGGATGTACCTGTCGATGTTGAGCTTTACCCTCCAACCCGGCAGTTTCTCGGATAGGACACGCTCAATGTCCTGCCTCGGGACCTTGCCCTGCTTGGAGATAATGTAGGCGACCGATACTGCCAGTCCAGCGATGTCGTCTATACGCCACCCGATGGTCTTGGCTGTCTTCTGGTCAACCGTGCCCCTCATGGTGATGTAGAAACGTGCGTCCTGTAGCTGTGCGCCTGTCGGCTCGATGATGTCAGGCTCTTCAAGAACCCTTGTGACCTTGAGGTCCAGTGGCTGAAGCTGTTTGTCCAGCACCTCTACTATGTTCTGCCAGTCTGTGCCTAGCTCCTTCCGTAACTCCCATCCCCTTACACCTGGTAGTTTGTGGTGTGTGAAGAATAGTAGGTGGACTGCGTCCTTTAGCTTCCTCTGGTATACTGCGTCTGTCCTGCTTACTCGTTTAGCCATAGTTTCCACTCCTCGTAGTCAACCATCGTTGGTAGGCTGACTTTTGCCATGCCAGGATCTGGTCTGATCTCGACATTGTGTATGATCTTGTGCTCCTCCATGAGCCTGTCCCAGCTTGCGTTTGCGTACCCGTACCCGACCATGAATACTGTGAGGTATGCCCTGTAGACTGTCTCCTGGTAGCTCTCTGCGCCGATCCACTCCCAGTAGTCGATAGCCTCTCCTGGCCCGGCTTTTTCCCCAAGCTCGATCCAGAACTTTTCGATTATATCGGTGAACCCTTCCTCGGGTATGAACCCAAGCTGCCGTGCCTCGTCCATGCTGGCGTACTCGGTGTCCCTCTCCTCGGCATAGCTGTCCACAGCTCGTTCGTCGTATGGGATGACTCCGCCCCAGTACTCCAGGCTCCCTGCAAGTGTCTTGGCGCTTATCTGCTCCATCTCCACCAATGGGTGCCAGGACCTGAGGAACGCGTCCGCTATCTTGCCGATGTCCATGGCCATGAGGCTCTGGCTCAGCATGAATGGGTCCTTGTAAAGTGTTGTTGACTGGTGCTCGATCCACTGGTTCTGTCTTTCCAGAACACTGCTGAGCTCTTTCAGAGCCTGTGCGTCGAGGCAGAAGTCTTTGATGTCCTTGATATCGGGGTAATGTTTCTTGATTACTCCCATGACGTAATCGAAATCGATGTCAAATGGCTCGATCTTGCCGCTCTGCACCATCTTGCACAAGTTAATTACGGATTCAAGCTCAGACATCTTACGCCTCCACTATCCTTGGGACTGATATTGACTCGCTCTTGTGCACCATAACGATGTGCACGTCCTGCCCCTTGAAAGTAATCTGACTGGGCGTGATCGCCATGTACTGGTCGTTGGTGCCAGCCATTGTGGAGACGATGAACTCGCTGACTGCCTCCTTGTTCTGGGGGTCCATGTGCAGGTCGAACTCGTCTACCGCCCTGAATGGGCTCAGGATGTTCTGCTGGAGTGCCAATAGGAACGCCATTACGCTGCTGCTCCTCTCGCCTCCGCTGTGAGTGTATGGGTCAAGCCTCTGGGGTACTGCTCCCTTGAAGCCCACGTATATCTCCAAGCCTGCCTCTTCGATGTCATGGTTGTTGACCAGCCTAGTCTCTCCGACTGCCTGTAGCCGCTTGAGCAGTTGCTTGTACCTTACGTTCACCTCGTCCAGCATCTTCTCGGTGACCTCGCGCCACTTCTTCTGGCGCTCCTCGATCTCTTGGAGAATCCGCACCCGGTTCTGCCTGACCTCCTCGATGCGCTGCTGGATCTCTTTGAATGTCTCGTTGTAGGACTCGTACATCTCCTCGGCGTCGTCTGGGATGCTTGCCATCCCCATGAGGATGCCCTGGGTCTTCCTGATCTCGTTGAGTATATCGTCGGCTGTCCTGCCTGTGTCGATCCTTGGGCCCCTGATGAGTGCTTCGGCTTCCGCGTCGTTCTTGTCGCGTGTAGCCCTGTCGATCTCCCCTCCAAGCACCTGGACCCTCCTGTTGAGTCTCTGGCGCCTGTCCTTGAGTAGTGCGATCTTGATCCTCGCGTCGATGTACTGGTCGTTTGATTGCTCGATGCGTCGCCTTACGTCCCCCATCTCATTCATGAGGCGTAGACTCTCCTCCTCGGCAGCGGATAGCTGATTTGCGAAGGACTCCAGACTGGTCTGGTTGGTGTCCTTTTGCTCGCTGAACTCGCTGCTCATGGAGTTATAGGAGGCTGACTGTGTCTCCTCGATCTCGTTGAATAATGTGAAGTAATCGTCCAGCTTGGTATCGCTACCCTGGACCTGTGATAGTAATGTCTTGAAGCTGGACTCGAACTCTTGCCTCTGCTTCTGGCTGTTCTCAAGTATCCTGTCAAGCTGTGTAATCTGCTCCCTAGCAGCGTTGATGCTGTACTCGTTGACACCGATAGCCCTCTCGGAGCCGATGCGCTTCTCGATGAGGTCATTTAGGTATGCTCTCATGTCTCGGAGGCTCTTCTCGGCGTCCACGATGGTCTTTGTGTTCTTGTCCATCTCGGCTTCGGCTGATGCGAGGTCCTTCTCTGTGTCGTCAAGCTGCCCCTGTAGCTTTGCCAGCTGCTCCTCAAGCATCATGACGCGGCTCCAGGCCATCTCCTGCTGCAGGAAGACCTGCCTCGTCTGTAGCTGTTTCTTCTCCTGGAGGCGCTCGTTCTGCTCCCTCCAGTAGTTGAGTGTCTCGCGTGCCTGGTTCAGCAGGCTTCCGAGGCTCTGCTCCTCGCTTAATACTCCGCTGAGCTTGCCCTTTGCCTCGATGACGTCGTCCCTGAAGGTCTCGAACCCAACGGCAGACTCCAGTATCTTGAGCCGTTCCTTTGGGTGGATGTTGGCGAACCTGCTTGGCATCGCCTGATGCATGATAATGAGCATATTGTTTGGGTCAAAACCGAATGTTTTGAGGAGGTCAACCACCTCTGCCTTGGTGACATTGCGCTGGTTCAGCTGGAACCCGTACTTTCCATCCCTTCGCAGAGTCCTGGACAACGTGATGTCGTCCATGTTGTACTGGGGGACCGGTCTGTACCCGTTCTCCTTGACGCTGTTATTCAGGCTTAATGTAACTCGTGCGTTCTCGGCGTCCCACCTGATGAGGTCGCTGAGTTTCTTTGATCGTTCAGTGTACGTGTCTCCGAGGGCGACGCAGATTCCTAGCAGTAGGCTGCTTTTTCCTGAGCCGTTTGGCCCACAGACTACGTTGACCCCTTCCTTCAGGGGTATACGGGCGTACTCGTATGACATGAAGTTCTCTAGTATTACTTCGCGGATAAGCATCGGATTTCCTCGGACTCTTTCATTGTAGACGAAGCTCATTTTTAAACCTTAACTAAAAGAATCGGAAATGTGAAATCTATGAAACGGGTTACAGGTTTCTGGGTTATGTGGAGTGGTATCTCCATTAATGCCTGAATTTCTTGTGGCAGAAGCTAAGTACGGTTTCAATGATATACTGGTGATGGGTTCTGTCCTAAATTCGGTTGATTGGGGTCAACACTCGATTTCGCTTCTTGAGAGGATAAACGAGCTGGACTCACATGAGCCTGTGATTATGAATATACGCCACACGGAGCGCCACCCTATTACATGGGACAATAACGATAACGTCCTGTGCACGGAAAGGGGGATATCATGTGCGAAAGAGTTCGGGTCTAAGCTACCCGAGGGATGGGTTTACAGATTCTGGCACACGTCCAGCCCCAGAACACTGGAAACGGTTAAGGCAATCGCTGTTGGACTGGAACAGAACGGTGTAGAGTCCGAGATAATGGGTGAACCCGGAACAGAGTTTGTTTTGGATAATGACAGGTTCGTGGAAATACGAAACGGGTACCAAGTCTTCTCTGATGGTGAGGAAAGTGCGATCACTTTGCTCTCGAACTGGAACAAGAACAGATACCCGGCAGACGTGATTACCCCTCCAAGCGAGTTCGGGAAAGGAATTGCACAGGATTTGAGTGAAAAACTCGGGGAAAGAAGCTTCCACATACTTGTCAGCCACGACGTGTGGGTCGCCGCCTTGATGGAGTCATGGATTCAAGCCCACCCGGATGACTGGGTCCAATGTTTGGATGGTTTTCTGGTCCAACTTAAGGAAGACCACCTGAATCCAATTCTTCCACACGGAAAACATGAGGCAGATTACCCTTCATGGTGGACTAGAAGGCAATAATCACACTATTCATCTGAAATTGTTGAATGTTTCAAACATTTTAAGTGATACTTAGACCCCCTTTCTGGTATCATGATTAAGCTAACTGAGGCTCAGGAAGAGCGAGCCATGAGGCTTCACAAGGAAGCAATCGTCGTTGACACACACTGTGATACACTTGGTGGGTTATTCCCTTCATTCCAGAGGAGATCCCCAAGAAAACTCTGGGAGAGAAGTGAGGAGGGTCAGATCGACATCCCCCGACTCCTTGAAGGAGGAGTCACGTGCCAGACCTTCGCCATATTCACTGCAACCGGTCCAGTCGTACCAGATGCCACGATGAAGGCTCTGAAGATGGCTGATAAGTTCTACGAGGCAGCCGAGATGAGCAAAGACTTTGTCACTGTCACGACCCATGACGAGATCGTCAAGGCGAAGAAAGAGGGAAAGACCACTGGATTACTGAGCCTGGAGGGAGCAGAGCCACTGATGGGCGAGATAGCCCTGCTAAAGATGTTCTATAAGCTAGGCGTCAGGATGGTCAGCTTCGCGTGGAACTACAGGACACCATTCGCGGATGGTCTAGGGGCAAAGAGGGCAGAGTCCAAGCTACCCGAGCTGGGAGTCCAAGCACTTGAGGAGATGCATAAACTTGGCATGGTCTTCGACGTGAGCCACCTCACGGACTCGGTTTTCTGGGACGTGAACGACGTCGTCAAGGGTCCATTCATCGCGAGCCACAGCAATGCAAGGGCGGTATGCGACACCGCGAGGAACTGCACCGATGACATGATAAGGGCGATTGCAGACCACGACGGAGTACTAGGCATGAATTACTTGGGAGCTTTCGTCGGCAAGGACAAGCCGGATGTACCTGAGATGGTTGACCATATCGACCACATCATCAAGCTGGTTGGTCCAAACCATGTGGGATTGGGCTCAGATTATGACGGTGGTGGAAGGCTTCCTCTGCTGGACGACACCAGTATGGTGCCTAACATGACTCGTGAGATGGTCAAGCGCGACTATTCTGACGAGGACATCCTGAAGATTCTCGGTGGGAACCACATGAGGGTCTTCAAGAAGGTAATCGGGTAACCAACCCCCTCCTTTTTGGGAAAACTGAAAACTGCGTACAGCGCAGTACTCTTTATGATAAAGTTAACCGAGGCTCAGGAAGAGCGAGCCATGAGGCTCCACAAGGAAGCCATTGTAGTTGATACCCACTGTGACACATTGATGCACTTCTTGAAGCAGCCAAGAAACATGCCACCGGCGCGCAAGCTAGGGGAGAGAAGCGACAGGGGGCACCTCGACATGCCAAGAATGATAGAAGGGGGCGTCACATGCCAGACCTTCGCGTTGTACACAGGGAACGCACCAATCGTACCAGACGCGACTTTCAGGGCACTGAAGATGGTGGACAAGTTCTACGACGGGATAGATTCGAACCCCGAGATAATCGCAGTCACCAGCCACGATGAGATCGTCAAGGCGAAAAAAGAAGGAAAAGTCACTGGACTACTCGCAATAGAGGGCGCGGAGCCACTCATGGGTGACCTGGACCTGCTCAGGGTCTTCCATAGACTCGGAGTCAAGATGATGAGCTTCGCTTGGAACTACCGCACACCATTCGCGGATGGTTTAGGGGCTAAAAGATCTGAGAGCAAGCTACCCGAGCTTGGAATCCAAGGATTAGAAGAGATGGACAAGCTTGGCATGGTATTCGACGTGAGTCACCTGGCGGACAGTGTCTTCTGGGACGTGGCGGACGTCATGAAGGGACCATTCATCGCGAGCCACAGCAACGCAAGGGCACTCTGTGACCACGCGAGGAACTGCAACGATGACATGATCAAGGCGATTGCTGACCATGGCGGCGTGCTGGGCATGAACTTTGCACCAGGGTTCGTTGTGAAGGGAGGAGGCGAGAGCGTGACCGTTGAGCACCTCGTGGACCATATTGACCACATCGTGAAGCTGGTTGGACCCGATTATGTCGGGTTGGGCTCAGACTTCGACGGCATCGGCCCTCCACCAAAGGGGATTGAGACCGTTGACAAGATGCCAAACATCACAAGGGTCATGGTGAAGCGCGGCTACAGCAACGAGGACATATTGAAGATACTCGGTGGAAACCACATGAGGGTCTTCAAGGAAGTCATCGGGTAAGTTTCTTTAACCCTTAACCCAACCTATTTTCCATGAGCGCAGCTGGTTTTAATGGATCAAAGTACTGCTGGATGAACGGCAAGGTAATGGAGACAAAGGACGCCCTGGTGTCCCCGATGGAGGCGATACATCTCGGCATATTCGAGGGGATTAAGGCGTACGTCGAGGGCGACATCAATGGGAGTGGGGACCTCAACATCTTCGGCTGGAAACAACACATTGACAGGTTGTGGAGAAGCGCCGAGGTCAACGGCCTGGCCATGCCGTACAGCAAGGATGAGTTACTAGAAGCGGTTCGGGCCTGCATTATTAGAAACGATTACGACGAGAACACGTACACCCAGCCAAGGATTTGGCCAACGAAATCATGGGGCTCAGATGACAGCCACGTGGTAGTGCCTACCTGGCCCTTTGATACCCTGCTGGGCAAGGATAACCCCAAGTTCGGGGAACAGCGCAGGTTCATGGTCAGCAGCTGGAGGCGAATCAGGGGGGATTCCCTTCCCACACAGGCAAAGAGCTGGGCAAACTACCAGAACAGTATGCATGCAATAAGGGAGGCAAAGAGGTGTGGTTACGACAACGCCATCTTCCTGGACAGCAGGGGGTTCGTCTCGGAGGGAACCTTGGCCTGTTTGATGGTTGTGCGTGATGGTAAGGTAATCACCTCACCTGTGACGGCTTCGATACTGGAGTCAGTGACCCGTGGCTGCTTCATCGAGTTCATCCCCGACCTGGGATACCCGGTCGAGGTCAAGGACTATACGAGGGTTGAATTGTACGCCAGCGACGAGGCGTTCCTCTGCGGAACTGGAGGAGAATGTACACCAATCACCAGCATCGACGACATCAAAATGGGTGAAGGCTATCCCGGTCCAATCACGAAACAGGTTGCCGAGTACTACGCCGAGATAGTGGCTGGAAACGTCAAAAAGTACAAGCACTGGTTAACACCAGTATAATTCCCTTAACCCATTTCTCAGAGGGGGAGGGGAGTCACCAATCCCACCTGAATCCAGTCCTCCTGTGTGAAAAGGAGGCCTAAAAAAGGTTATCTTAAAAAGAATTACCCACAAAAGTGTAATTCACCAACAATTTTTTCGCGATATGGCATGTCACTGACACAAGCCCTAGGTTACCAATAAACAGGTAAAATACACTCAGAGACATGGAAAAATACTGGAATACCTGTTTACTTGTTACAAGTCTTTTATGAAAAACACCTCGATTGACGTACTATCATGCAAGACTTGAAAATAATCGTGAAAGAGATCCAGGGCTACTGTGACACCATCCAGGAGGGAGACTATTTCATCGTCCGAGGCGGACAGATATCAATCCCCGAGGGACATTTCTGCTACTGGGCACTAAACAGCATACTACCACTGCTCCCGGCGAAGCAGCGAAAACTGGACGAGAAAGGAGACTGGATGGAAGGCACATGGGTAGTTAGATGCCCAGACCCAAACGGCGGGGTAATGATGGAGATGGTCCCCATCGACCCTGTGGACCCTATCTAATCTTGTTAAAGTCCTCAGTTATGGTCTGAAGCACCAGCTGGGTCTTGGTCCCCTGAACCTGGGGTAGCCTCAACAGGTTCTTTGTAAACTCGCTCAGCTCAGCCCTGTTCTTGAACTTGGCTATGATCATCAGGTCATGCTCACCAGTGGTGTTGTAGATGGCGTTTGGCTCCAAAAGGTCAGCCACCTCGTTGGCTTCCTCAAAGAAACTGGGGGACCCCATTACACGCACATTAATGAGCACAGTCAGGTCATACCCGAGCTTCTCATGATCCACCTGAATCGTGTACTTTTTGATTATCCCCTTCTCCTCAAGCTTGGCAATCCTTGCCGCGACAGTACCGGGACTCACATTCGTCTTCCTAGCCACTTCCCTGAAGCTCTGCCTAGAGTCCTTAATGTACTCCGATAATATTGCACGATCAACCGAATCAATCATTATAAATACCTTCCAGTTATACGTTTGGGCAGTCCAATATATTAATTCCTAGATAAACGCGCAGTATTCTCCAACATTTTCCGGCAAGGGTAAACAGCGGAAAGAATTTATTTGGAGCACATGACTATGAGGCAGGTTGGGCCGGTGGTCTAGTCTGGCTAGGACACCGCGTTCACATCGCGGTAGTCGTTGGTTCGAATCCGACTCGGCCCACCATCTTTCTCAAGGTTGAAATTAGAGTAACGGTGACTACTGAAACAATGAAACACGTCGTCGCTGTCAACGGGTCACCAAGGAAAGCCACAACATACAAGCTGCTGGAAGAGATTGCAGTGCTTCTTGAAGCCCAGCAGGTCCAAATGACCATTCTAAACTTGGGGGACTACCAAGTTGATGAATGTACCGGTTGTGAACTTTGCATACGCAAAACAGGGCAGTGCCACCAGAACGATGACACACAGAAAATCCTGTCCCAACTTGAGGCTGCAGATGGCGTGATCCTTGCCTCACCTGTCTACGTGATGAACATACCGGGCAGGCTCAAGAGCCTGATAGACAAGACGGCTAGCTGGGTCCACCGTTCGCCGATGGTAGGAAAGCCCATGCTATCAGTGGCTGTAACGGCTGGTGCCGGGTTAAAGGAAGTTCATACCTATCTAGAAAAAGTAGGTTTACAGTGGGGCATGCACCCAACGGATCAAATTGGGCGATCTGCAATGAACCAAGAACCGCCAACCCAGAGCGAAATCAATAAGTTTGTCTGGCACCTCAAAAACCCAACAAGCGCATACAAGCCAAGCCTACAGCAGTTGATCCAGTATCAAGTCCAGAAAGTGATGGCGTTAAAGGTGTCAAAGATTGACCGAGAGTACTGGACTGAACGAGGCTGGGACAAGGAACTGTACTATTATCCAGCCCGTATTTCAGTGATAAACCGGATCATAGCGTCGATTTTTTACAAGTTTTTGTACAGCCGGATAAATCCGGTGAACACGTATTAGCCTGAGCTCCCTTTTTTCCGGATCAGAGCCACTTTGCCCTCGAATCTGGGGCGCAAAATCTCTACATCATAACTGCCTCTTGGAATACTCTCAACCATCCTGCCCACCCCGGAGAACCCAACGTTGTGAACAAAGACCCCAGTTCCCTCGTGCATGAGCTTTGATGAGGCATCCCAGTCACTCCATGCCTCCTGGAACGACTTGCCCCCATCGATGAAGATGAGGTCCATCGTAGGCAAGGTCTTCGCTGCACCAGGGACGATGTCCAAAGTGTTGCCCTCAAAGAGGAAGAGCTTGCACCCGGTCTCCCCCAGCTTCTGCTTTATCCGGTCAGTGCTATAACTGGAGAAGAAATCGAACCCATAGTAATCCACCTCGGAGGCTGGACTCATCCTGATTGCAGCCTGAATCATGCTGAGGGCGTTATCACCGTTGTACACCCCTACCTCCATAAGCCTCCTGCAAGTGTATTTCTCAATAAACTCGTTCAGGTAACCATGCGAGCCATACCAACTCATAGCGCTCATGAATAGGTCTGGAACGGATGAATAAAACAATGATTCACCAAACCAAATACAGAAATCGAGTACGGGAGTTCGGCTTCAATTCGTCCAAAACCTTATCACATCAATCCACATCCCAGTCTCTATGGCAAAAATCAAGATAACCGTACTAAGCAAGATTGACCCATCCGTGGTCTTCAAGGGAAACGTACCCAACATGCCAAAATCCGGCAAACCCTACGAGATATGCACCGCCTTCGAGGAGGGACAGGAGTTCATCACCGAGGACAGGGCCAGGCCTGAGGGCTTCTGCGGCTGGGCATGGAACGACATCCAGAAGGACCTATCCGTACTGGACTTTGGCGGCAGCTTCTGGCCAGACTGGATGGAGTCTGGGAAGATGATTACCTGCTGCACCGACGGCGTACGACCCGTTTCCTTCAAGATGGAAAGAATCGAGGAATAAAACCCTCAAAAATTTTTTTTCCAGCGTTATAGTAAGTTACCTACTATTCAACCAGTTTTATATTCGCTGCACCACTCAACCAAGGCATGACCAAACCAGTTATCGTGGTACACGGAGGCGCATGGGCAATACCTGACCGACTAGTAGATTCTAACCTCAAAGGAGTGGAAAAATCAACCAAGGCAGGATGGAAAATCCTAGAAGAAGGAGGATCAGCCCTAGACGCAGTCGTAGCAGCGGTAAACGTGCTAGAGGACGACCCAACCTTCGACGCGGGTATAGGCTCAGTTCTCACCGAAGACGGTACAGTTGAGATGGACGCGCTAATTATGGATGGTTCAACACTTGACGCAGGAGCCGTAGTCGGGTTAAGAGATGTCAGGTACCCCATCAGGCTGGCCAGAAAAGTCATGGAGGAGACACCACACATCATGATGACAGGAGAAGGCGCCAACAGAATAGCCGAAGAGTTCGGGTTAGAGCGGATAACACAGGACGAACTGGTCACAGAGGAGGCGAAACTTGAGTTCAAGGAATGGTCCAAGAAAGCCGAGTTCGGCTCATCCTTCGGACACGAGACAGTAGGCGCTTTAGCCCTTGACGCGGAGGGAAACATAGCCGCCGCGACAAGCACCGGAGGCGTAACAGGGAAAAGAGTTGGTAGGATCGGCGATGTACCACTTATCGGCAGCGGCGGCTACGCTGACAGCCGAGTTGGAGCCGTGTCTACAACAGGACACGGAGAGTCAATCATGAAAGTGAACCTCGCCAGACTCGTTCTCAACTACGTCGAGGCGGGGATGGGAATCCAGGAGGCAGCAGACAAGGCTCTCGGCTACATGTCCGTACGGGTCAAGGGCAACGGCGGACTCATCGCGTTAGACGCTGACGGAAACATTGGTGCGTCATTCACGACAAAGAGAATGGTCTGGGCTTCCATAAAGAATGGAAAACTAGAGTCCAGCATCTAACCCCATTTTGAATAGATCAGGGATATCGCAACAAACACAAACCCGATCGCAATCACGGTCATCGACTGACTGGTGAAAACAGCGGGATTTGTTATTATCTGGTCCGGTGTGCAACCGGGTATCTGCCCATCATCGGGGTAGCCGGTACTCTCCCAGAAACCGCGGTGGTCGTAATCCGTGATCTCGATCCGTTCAACGTATTTCACCCACTTGTAACCCCAGTAACACGGCACCACAACACGAAGCGGATAACCTTGGGCACGGTCAAGAACCTGCTCATCGGCGTATATAGCCAAGATGAAGTCATCCCGTTCTGTTTCTGAGACATGAATGCTACTACTGTACCTGGTGTCGTCCCTGAATACCATGTCATACGCGTCCTCCGTCGGCTCAACCATATCGAGTAGGTCGGATAATCGGACACCTGTCCAATTGTAGCTGTAAACCACGAAACTGTTAATCCCAACATTCTCAGCGGGAGACCCAACGCAGATCAAGCTAGAGTTGACGTGCACCATGGGGAGCCTCTGGAACTGGCTGTAAGTGATGTTTATCGGGTTGTTGACCTCCCCGTAGATCCTCAGCACCGGCTCCTGAGCGGAAACTACAATGACTGATGAGGCTACCATGAAAAACATCAAACCAAGAATTAACGCCTTTTTCATCATATCACCGCCAGTTTCACCAGAACATGGTACACCAAGGTCGTGTAGAAGGCGACACTCAGGGGCATATGGTAGACCCGCCAGTAGTTCTTGACAGCCTCCGATTTGGGATAAACCCTGATCAGGGCACCGGATATGGTCAGCAATACCATCAGAATCAACGTCAGATAGCTGTGATAGTGGATCGGAAGAATCACTCCTGCTCTTGACCTGCTGTGTATTAACGCCAACGCAGCCGAAGCTGTTGTGGATATACAATGAATGTTCAGCCAAGAAGTTGTTATCCTGTGCCTGAACTTTTTCAACGCAACGACGGTTGTCACGGAAACAAGCCCCATTGATACTATTCCTGCCCAGTGAAGCGTGTCCTTCACGTTCAAACTCCAATTTGACCTGTAACTGATTGGACGAAACAGCACCAGCCCCATGAATATCAGTAAAATGCCTACGAGAAGCGTGACCCTAGCTACAGTTGATCGTTGCACAGAAGACTCTGGGGGATGGCATGATTTAACGCTCATCCAAGGAGACTCACGAGAACCACACCAATGACAATCAGGACACATCCTAAAACGACGTTCCTCGTCAACGACTCGGAGTCCTTCAACATGAACCTAGCTAAGACGACACTGAACAAGGGGAAGCTGTAGATAATTGCACTCATGACCGAGACCTTTCCAAGGCTGATAGCGGTCGTAAGCGCAATCCAGGCGAAGGCGTTTATTATCCCGGAGATAACGAGCCAGTTCATTGCCTTCCTCTCTACGTTTAACCTAAGGTTCCCTTTTGCCCCCATGTATACGACACAGGCAGCTAAACCAGCCATGGAACTGAACTGTGCCCCCAGAACACTGTGGGGAAGAGCGTTCGTACCTAACTTCCTCAGAATGTTCCCAATGGCAAACATCAGAGAGGCTCCCATTGGCAGGTAAAGTGAGTCCACATCAAGGGATAGCCTTCCTCCCTTTGTGTTGACCAAAACGATTCCCCCTACCACTAAGAGTGACCCAAAGAGAATCGATGGCACGAAAGGTTCACCTAGAAAGAGGAAAGCCAGTATCGTCACCACCAGTGGACTTGTTCCGATAATCGCGTTGCCCGTGGAGACCCCGATTCTCTTGTAAGAATTCAAGGTAAACACACGCCCAATAAATGACGTGAATAGTCCAGCCAAAGCAAACCAGATTAGTCCAACGATATTCACATCGGGAATGTCTCCAAGAAGCAAGAGCGTGAGAGCAGCAGTCTGTGTCCCCGTCAATATGAGGTTCGCAGAGTCAACGTCGGTGTCCATCATCCCTCTTGTCGCCATAACGCTGCTCAGAGCAGTGCAGAAAGATGCGACGACGGCGAGAAGCTCCGCGTACATGATTTAGCTATAACCCTTCAACGGAAAAAATAGATGCTCAGGAACCCCCATTGGGGTCCTTTAAAGTGAAGGCAAGAGCCGATGCTATCACCATCCCAACCCCGAGGATCAGCAAAGTGCTATAGTAGTTGCCAGTCTTGTCAACTATCCATCCGCCTACCAAGGGGAACAAACCTCCACCTATACCACCTGCTAGAGTAATCAAACCGAAGAGAGTGGTATTGTGGGTCGTACCAAAGTAGTCCGTGACAATCGCGGCGTACTGCTCGGGTGCACCCCCATAGCTAAGACCATACAGTACAGTCCAGGCGTATAGCATGGTCAGGTTCGGAGGGATAACGGTTGAGACACCGAAAGCTAGACCGATCATCCCAGTTGTGATGACAATGGTCCATTTCCTGCCGAACCGATCACTAAAGAACCCAAATAATATGCTGCCAACTGCGCTCATGATACCGATTACTCCGAAAGCCCCGCTGGCGTCAATTGGTGAGATTCCTATGTTTATCATGTGGGGGACGACAAAGGTTAGCATACTGATGATGCCCCCTGTGCTGAAGAAGTAACTTATCGCGAGTACCCTGAAAGTCCAGTCACTTGACGCCTTCTTTGGTGACCAGTCCTCGATTGCCGCATCTTCATGTATCTCATTTGATGGTTTATCAGCCCCGTCCGGGTAAAGTCCCAGTTCCTCGGGGTCCTCCCGTAGGAACAGATACCCTATCACACTGGTGGTGCACACGACCATAGTACCCAAAAATAGCATACTCGGCCTCCAGCCCCAGCTTGGGATGAGTTTGGCAATCTGAGGTATTATCAAAGCCTGACCTGCGGAGACGCCAACGCTACTCCATCCTACGGTACTACCCCGTTTCTTGTGGAAGAACTTACTCAGGACCATTGTGGGTACAATGTAGAGAGCAGCTGCACCCATAGCTGCAATCACTCCCCATGCCAAGTACAAATGCCAGAGGGCTTGGATCTGTGACAGGATAATGCCGCCACCGCCAAGGAGAAGCCCGCCCATCAAAACTGTCTTTCTGACACCGATTTTTTTAGCTAATTGCCCCACAATTGGGGCACTCACGGCGTAGACCCAGAAGAAAATGGTGACACCGCTAGCAGTCTGGGCTGTTGTCCAAGCAAACTCGTTCCGTATCGGCTCAAAAAAGATGCCAACACTGTACCTCAGCCCATACATGAACATGTAGATGAAGAAGGTGATCCCGAAAATTACCCACCCGTAGTAGAATGGAAGCCGTTTCTCCCAGCGTTCAGTCATATCAATACGCGTCCGGGCGTCCCCTTAAAAAACCAAGTATGAGAATAAGATCGAGACCTACATCCTCAGTTGAGTATGCCACCGACAATTTCTTCGAAGGCAGGAGATTTATTCCCATAGAAACAACTGATTATCTCATGGAAACCGTGAACCTAGGAAACCTGACAAACATCCACTCAGAAATACTGGGAGAGACAAGGGAAATTCTAATTCGGTTACCTGAGAGCTACCACGGTTCCAAGAAAATATATCCTGTCCTATATATGCTGGACGCCAACTACACTCCCTTCCTCGTGAACGACGTGTTCACCATCGAGTACATGAAGTACGTCCAGCAGGTACCGGAGTTCATAATTGTCGGAGTCTATAACACAAACCGAGACAGGGACATGATCCCCGTTAAGATTCCAGAGAGGGATAGCGGAGGAGCGGAACACTTCCTAGAGTTCATTGAAAGGGAGCTGGTTCCAGCAATCAACGAGGAGTACAGGACCTCCGGGTACAACATGCTCTACGGGGCAAGCAACGCGGGTGTATTCGGAGTCTACGCGGCGTTCAAGAGCCCAGAACTGTTTGACGTTGTACTAGCACCGAGCCCAATGATCGGCTGGTGCCCAGAACTGATTAAAGAACTGGCTCTGAGCAGCTTCAAACAAGAGCACATTACGAAACTTCACATGATCTATGGGAAACAAGATTACGCACACGTAACCGAGCACGTTCCTTGGTTCACCGAGTTCTTGAACGATAACGCTCCTGAAAGATTCAAGTGGGCATGCAAATATCTTGATGAAGAGGGACACGTTCCATTCCCAAGCCTCTATGAGGGCTTGAGATGGGTTTTCAGCAAACCAACCATTTGATGATACCTTCATTACGTAGACCAAGTTCTCATACGGGATGAAGCTCAAGGAATCCGGGATTACTAGGGACATTGTGCTACTCAGCATCGCGGTATTCTTCAGTGATATGAGTAACAGCACGAGCATCCCCATATTCCCCGGATACGCACAGGGGCTAGGGGCTTCCCTGAGCATGATAGGAAGCTTCAGCTCAGTCGCTGGGATAGTATCATTGATAATGGCGGTGCCCCTCGGCAGACTCTCCGATAGGTATGGACGACGATCACTGATGATCCCAGGGCTACTGATGCTTTCCCTTGTACCAGCAGCCTACATATTCTCAACAAGCCCACTCCATTTCTATCCCATCAGGGTCGTATATGCGATCGCTTGTGGAATGATATTCACTCAGGGATTCCTACTGATGACTGAGATATCAGAACCGGGCATCAGATCAACAGCACAAGGACTTTACATGACCTGTATGGGGCTCGGATTTACTATAGGTCCACTCATTGGAGGATACGCCGCGAAGTATTTCGGGTCAACAACCAGTTTTATGGCTGCCAGTGGCTTCGCCTTGTTGGGGATGATCTCGGTTGCACTTGTCAAGGAAGACAAACAGGCAATCCAAGAAAGGAAACAATCAAACATGAACTTCAGGGACCTCATCAAGGACATAAGAATCCTAGTTGGGTGCATGAGCAACTTCATGAACTCCATGATGTTCAACGCGATGATGCTTTTCTTCCCGGTATTCGGGAAAGACAACGGGTTCGACGAGGCACAGATAGGAGTAGGGTTAACAGTCAGGGGTGCGGCAAGCACCGTTGTGAGGCTCCCAGTGGGAGCACTGGCGAAGAACGTTAAAGTTTTCACGATGATGCTAGCAGGCATTCTCATCTCAGGAGTGTCCATCTATGGGCTCAGCAACACGACGCTTTTCGTCGGAATGACCGTTCTCCTTGGTTTACAGGGAGTTGCATACGGAGTCTTTCTCACAGCCGGGAACATATACATCGCAGATGAGTCACCAAAGGAGATGAGAGGCACAGCAATGGGGCTATACAACATGTTCGGGAGCATCAGTAACATCATAAACCCATTGATTCTGGGCTTCCTTGCCGACGTCTACGGTACAAAGGGGGCTTTCCAGTTCACAGCAGTCGTGTCAATAATTGGGATGATACTAGTGTACATGCTGAAAAGGAAGTACAGCTCACCTGTTCTGGCTGCGTAGAACCTCGAACGCCTTCGATGCGTCTTCTTCGTTCACGATTAAGCTGATCTCGCTTTGACTGAAGAACGCGTTCACCAAGTGAACTCCATGCCTGAATAATAGGTCAGTCAACAGGGCAACACGGTCATACCGGGAGGTATCCTGAGCCATGACTACGTTCAGTTCAGCAAAACCTTCCCTGACAACTGGGTTGTACTGCCACAGGTCCGGCATGAACTCGTGCATCGCCTGACTTGTTGCGATGACTTTGAGGCTTCCTTGGTACTGGTGAACCTTGATGTTGAGCCCTTTCTTCTGGAGAACGGCTAATTGCTCGATTATCACTGCCTGGTCCTGAGGGTTTGAGGGGATCGCGATATCCACTATATCTGTGACAAGGTTGAAGCGTGAACCCGAAAGTGCACCACCGGCTGGCCTCGCCTCCTGGGCACTGGCCTCCTTGCTGAACCTCATGATCGCCGTCACAATGGTGTTGGGGTCAACCTCATCACCCGACATATCCCTGACCTGTTCCTGAATGTACCGGGCAACAGCGCTATAGTTGATAACCTGCATACGGAGCCCCCTGTAGAGGTATGGGTTCTCTGTGATGATTACCCTGACTGCTTCCTGCACCGAGTTCCGTCTGCCTGACATTAAGAATCAATGAAAAACTGCATTATATAAGAATTTATGACATGGGGTTAGAAATCATCGATATTTCCCGATCTGTGTAGTACATCCATATAATATGTCAGATATATGACAAAATGCCATAATATTTATAAACTGTGACTCACCAGAAAACCTCGTAGAGTAATATGGCATGGAATGTTGACGACGATTTCACAAGAATCTTCGAGAAGATATTCAAGCAGCTAGGCAACCTAGAAAGGAACGACCCAGATAACCCCAACGCAAGGTCATGGTCATACGGATACAGCATGACTACAGGACCAGATGGAAAACCCATCGTCAAAGAATGGGGAACCGATGTCCCAGAAGCGCCAATGGTCGAGCAGCCCAACGATGAGCCACTATCACAAGTGGACATTGACAGGACGAACAAGACCGTTAGGGTCATCATGGAGCTACCTGGAATTGCCAAGGAGTCCATCATGATCACAGGCACCGAGACCAGCATCAGGGTCAAGGCAGACTATGACAGGTGGAACGTTGACCACGAGGTACCCATCTCAGCAAAGGTTGACCCCAACACAGCTAAGGCAACGTACAACAACGGGGTCCTTGACATCACGCTTGACCTAATCGAGGAAACAGAGCCCGAAGGAGTCAACATCCAAGTCAATTAACATTTTCGAGGAAAAGAAAAATGGAAAACATCACACTAAAGGTAGCGGAAGCTCCGCAAAATCTGGTCGGCAGAGGAATAGCCGTCGTAGACCCAAAGGTCATCCATGAGAATGGCTGGCAGAGCGGGGATGTCATAGAGATTAGCGGCGAGAGGCGTACATTCGCCAAGATCTGGCCCGGTCAAACCGTAGATTACGGTCGTGCACTCATCAGAATCGACGGATACATCCGATCCAGCATAGGAATTGGCCTAGATGACCGCGTAACAATCAAAAAAGCAGACGCAAAACCAGCGACAAGTCTGACACTATACCCAACTGAGCCACTACGAATCGTGGGGGCAGAGAGTTATCTTACCCAGCTCATGGAGGGCAGGGTAGTCAACCAGGGCGCAAACATAACGATCAACATAATGGGCAGACGTGTTGACCTTGTAATCGCAAAAGCTGAGCCAAAGGCAGACGCCGTCATCATCAACAGGAACACAATCATCCAGTTCACGGACAAAGCGCCAAAACAGACCCATAAAAACATCCCCAATATTACCTACGAGGATATTGGAGGACTTGACAGGGAGATAGCAAGGGTCAGGGAAATGATCGAGCTGCCCCTGAAACACCCAGAACTATTCGAGAGACTAGGCGTGGAGGCACCAAAAGGAGTGCTACTCCACGGACCACCCGGCACGGGAAAGACCTTGCTAGCCAAAGCAGTCGCTAATGAGACTCAGGCAAACTTCTACCACATCGGTGGACCCGAGATTATGAGCAAGTTCTACGGAGAATCAGAGGGCAAGCTCAGGGAAATATTCAAGGAGGCACAGGAGAACGCCCCAGCCATCATCTTCATAGACGAGATAGACAGCATCGCCCCAAAGAGGGATGAAGTCAGCGGTGATGTTGAGAAGAGGATCGTCAGTCAGCTGCTAACCATCATGGACGGTCTAGAGGGAAGAGGAAAACTCGTCGTTATCGGCGCTACAAATAGACCAAACGCATTAGATCCCGCCCTACGGCGTCCAGGAAGGTTCGACAGGGAAATCGAAATCGGTTTACCCGACAGAAAAGGACGACACCAAGTACTCATGATCCACACCAGGGGAATGCCACTCACTGAGGAAGTGGACCTAGAACAGATCAGCAGCAGAACACACGGATTCGTAGGGGCAGACATAGAGGCACTCGCCAAGGAAGCTGCCATGGGCGCACTCAGAAGGGTTCTCCCTGAGATCAACCTCGACGAGGAGAGCATCCCCGCCGAGATACTGGACAAAATCAATGTCACCATGAACGACTTTGAGGACAGCCTCAAAGAGGTCCCCCCAAGCACCATGAGAGAGGTCCTCGTGGAGTCACCCAACGTCAAATGGGATGAAGTGGGAGGCATGGAGGAGACAAAACAGGAGCTAAGGGAAGCAATCGAGTGGCCCCTCAAGTACAGGGAGATATTCGAGCACGCGTCCGTGAAACCTCCAAAGGGAATAATGCTCTACGGACCACCTGGCACAGGAAAGACTCTTGTGGCAAAAGCAGTAGCAACCGAGTCCGAGGTGAACTTCATCAGCGTCAAGGGACCCGAACTGCTCAGCAAATGGGTAGGAGAGTCCGAAAAGGGCGTCAGGGAGATATTCAGGAAAGCCAGACAGGCCGCACCTTGTATCATCTTCTTCGATGAAATAGACAGCATTGTACCTCCAAGGGGAAAGAACCTTGGCAACAACGTAACCGAACGCGTGGTAAGCCAGATACTCACTGAGCTAGATGGCTTAGAGAGCCTCAAAGACGTAGTAGTTGTGGCGGCCACCAACCGTGTTGACATGGTTGACCCAGCTATCATGCGTCCAGGCAGGATTGACAGGATACTGTACATCCCCAACCCAGACCTAGAGGCACGAAAGGCAATCCTAGCGATCCATACGAGAGGAAAGCCCCTCGCCGAAGACGTCGATCTGGATAAGCTAGCTGAACTGATGGAGGGTTACAGTGGAGCAGATATAGCGGCAACTGCAAGCGCAGCAAGCCAGTCTGCAATACATGAACACCTTGTGCAGTACGGTGACCCTGTTGACGCTAATGAGCACAAGGACGAGATGAAAGTCAAGATGGAGCACTTCAGCAAAGCCTTCGAGAAGGTAAAATCAAGCAGCTACCAGAAGGCAACCATCTACTGGGACCAAGACAAAAACGCCCCTAACAACACCATCATTTCTTAATCCAAAAAGCAGGGATTGAGCCGAAAGGCTCTCTCCTATTTTTCTAGAGTTTTTCCAAGGCTTCTACAACCCTGTCCATAGCCTTGTTCATCAATGACTCGCTTGTGGCGATGTTGATCCTGAGGTGTCCTGCACCCTTGGACCCATAGCCCTGTCCCGAGGAAATGGCTACTCGTGCTTCCTTGAGGATGTACTCCTGCAGTTCATCGCTGGATAACCCAAGGTCAAACTTCGGGAACGGCACATAGGTGCCCTCTAGCTCAGGGAACTCCACTCCAGAAATCGAGCCCAACCGTTTTGCACAGATATCTCGTGTCTTGTGCAGGTGGTCCTTCATCCCCTTCCTCCAGTAATCCATCTTGCTACTCAACATCACCTTTGCAGCTGCTCGTCCTAACGTTGAGGTCCCACGCTGTATACCTGTCGCGTGCTTCTTCATTGATTCCAACATTTCCTTGTTCGTTGTGGTCATGTACCCGATCTGTAGACCGGCGACACCGAAGGTCTTGCTGAACCCCCAGCTTGATAAAGTGAGGTCAGAAATCTCTGGGTTCAAGCTGGCGATGGAAACATGTTTTTTGCCGTCGAAAACGATGTCCTCCCATAGCTCGTCCACCATGACATTGATTTTTTTGTCAACAGCGATATCTGCGACACCTTTTAGCTCAGCCTTAGTCATGACACGCCCGGCTGGGTTGTGGGGGTTGCACAGGTAGATGAGCTTGGTTTTTGGGGTTATGATCTCCTTGAGAGCCTCTGTGTCAAACTTGTAACCATCTTCACGGTCGAGTATCCACCAGACGGGTTTTGCCTCCGCTGCTGGTAGGACACCAGTAAACGCATGGTAAGTCGGGTCATTCACTATCACCTCGTCTCCGGGTTTGCACGCGTGTTTTACACCCATCCATATGCTGGGATCGACACCCTGTATGATCATAACATCGTCGGCTTCAACGGGAATCTTGTTGAAGTCACTAATTTTCGCCGCCATCGCCTCGCGAGTGGACTGATCCGAGTTATAATACATGTCCATCTTGTCTACAGAGGCATGTAACGCCTCTTTGATCTCAGGTGCGATGGGCACGTCTGGTGCAGCGATCCACATTGGGATCACATCACCGGGATACCGGTCCCATTTCAGGTTAGGTATGGCGCGCATGGATTCCTCTGTGGCTACGTTGAAGATGTTTTCTTTTGACAATGTGGTTCACTATGTATTTTTCAATGTATTAGAAACCTACGGAGAGGAATGAGTTTCAGTTAAGGTTCCAGATACCTATATTAATCGAGCATCCAGTCATATCCAGCGGGTGTTCAATTTGCCGATGAGACAACCAATAGTATGCATGCTGGGTCACGTAGACACAGGAAAAACAAGCCTCCTCGACAAGATCAGGGGTACAGCGGTCCAGATGAGGGAAGCCGGCGGGCTCACCCAGCAGATAGGCGCAAGCTACTTCCCATTCGAGACACTTCTCGCCATCACAAGGAAGCTGATGCAGAACGTGGACCTCGACGTCAAGGTTCCAGGTCTCCTCGTAGTTGACACCCCAGGACACGAGGCTTTCGCAAACCTCAGAACCAGAGGAGGAAGCGTAGCGGACATCGCAATACTGGTCGTTGACGCCATGCACGGCTTCGAGAACCAGACATACGAGTCACTCCAGATACTCAAATCAAGAAAAGTACCATTCATCATCGCGGCAAACAAGATAGACAGGATCAACGGATGGAAATCAGAGGAATACAGGCCGTTCATGAAGGGGTACAAGGCCCAGAACAAGTGGGTCCAGGAGGACCTGGACAACAGGCTATACAACATGATGGGCACTCTCAGCAGGGAAGGATTAGCAAGTGAAAGGTTCGACAGGGTGCGCGACTTCACAAAGAACGTAGCAATAGTACCAGTCAGCGCAATGACGGGAGAGGGAATGGGCGAACTGCTCATGGTTCTCGTCGGATTAACCCAACAATTCCTAGAACAGAAACTACAATTCACGGAAGGATTAGCCAAGGGAACTGTGCTTGAGGTTCGGGAGGAAGTTGGTCTCGGTACAACTCTGAACGCCATCATTTACGATGGCACACTCAAAGCAGAGGACACGATAGTAATTGGTGGACGAAACGGTCCCATAGTAACAAAAATCAGAGCCATTCTCGTACCTCAGCCCCTAGAGGAAATCAGGGACTCAAAGAAAAGATTCAACTCAATCCCAGAGGCGCATGCCGCCGCTGGAATCAAGATAGCAGCACCTGACATCGATGACGCGATACCCGGAGGCTCCCTCATAGCTATTGGAGGGGATATGACTGTCGAAAAAGCGATGGAGGAAATATCCTCAGAAATGGAACAACTAAAAGTCCAGACTGAGCAAACCGGAATCATGGTTAAAACGGACACACTCGGTAGCTTGGAGGCACTTGTTGACAGCATCAAAGCAAAAGGCATCCCCATCAGGACAGCGGATATCGGAGATGTCAGCCGAAGGGACGTCATGGAGGCTCTCAGCGTAAAACATGAGGACCCATTCCTCGGAGCCATTCTTGCGTTTAACGTCAAAATACTACCCGACGCCGAGGAAGAAGCACGCGACCAGAAACTCCCAATATTCTGGAACGATATCATCTACAACCTCATGGACGAGTACCAGAGGTGGGCAGAGGAAGAGAGGGAGGCAAAGGCGAGAAAAGAGTTCGATACCCTTGTCAGACCAGGAAAGTTTGAGATCATGGAAGGCTACGTTTTCAGACGCGCCAAACCCAGTATCTTTGGAGCTTTAATCCTCGCGGGTCAGCTCACCCCAAGAGTCCAGTGTATTACCAGAGAGGGAGAAAAACTGGGCAGGATCAGCCAGCTACAGGAAGGCGGAAAAGCAATCTCCTTAGCTGAGGCTGGTCAGGAAGTAGCCGTAGCGATGCCGCAGCCCATCGTAGGTAGACATATAAAAGAGCGCGATGTCTTGTTCGTAGACATTCCAGAGAAACATGTCAAACTCTTGCGTACAAAGTACGCTGACAGGCTAACTGAGAGCGAAAACGAAGCCCTCAAGGAGCTGACTCAGCTGAAACGGAAGAAGGACATCCTCTGGGCAATATAGGAGAAAAAGAAAAATGCCAATATTCATCGTCTCAGACCCGAACGGGACAAGCCAGAGAGTAGAGATCGAAGATGCTCAGCTGAGACCTCTCGTCGGTACTAGGATCGGACAGGTAATCGACGGATCACTCGCAGGCATGCAGGGATACAAACTCAAATTCACAGGCGGAACTGACAAGGACGGCGTGCCAATGAGGCCAGACGTCCACGGAAGCGCAAGGGCACGTATTGTCCTCAGCGGCGGAGTCGGATACAAGCCAACAGACAAAGGAATGCAGAAGAGAAAAGTTGTAAGGGGAAACACTATCAGTGCAGAAACCGCATTCTTGAACTTCTCAATCGTCGAGGCTCCAAAAGCTAAGAAAGCTCCAAAGCCCGAACCCGAGGCAGAGCCTGAGGCTCCTGTCGAGGAATAAATCCTTTTAACCTTCCACTAGTTGTTTAAAGTCTTCTTCACCTTCACTGTACCCGCTTGCGATGATGACATCGCCGGGGAACATGACGGTGGAAGGTTTTGGTCTAATCCACAGACTTCCCCTTCGGATAACCAGTACCCACATCCCTGTCTCGTCTGCTATCTCTGCTTCCTTCAACGATTTTCCGGCTATCTGCGAGTTCTTACCCAAAACCGCCCTTTCAACGGTTTCCTCAGCATCCTGGATTACCATTGTAAGTATTCGGTGAGGTTCCTCACCTCTTAGCACGACTTCAGCTATCTCGGCTGCTGCGTCAGCGATCCTCTCTGTTACGTTGCCCATCCTGATAATCCCGAGCAGGGCCTCTGGTTTGGTCTCTTCCTCAGTCCTTGAAAGGACCCTTGTCTGGAAAGAGATGTGAAGCTCATCCATCTGCTCCTCAAGCATCATTACCTCCTCGGCTAGGAAGGAGCTGTTTAGCAGGAGAGCACTGTACGCGAGGTCCATCATCATCTCGCTTGTGTCTTTGAGAGTAACAAGATCCTCGGTAATCCGCTCCCAGTGAGCCCTATCCAGGCTACTCAAGGTAGTCAACCTCCCCTTTTGCCGCCTTTACTAGACTTTTCAGACCGTCCTCTGTCCCGCGGGCAACTAGTACATCACCCGGCATCAACATCTCCTTGTCAGGGTTAATGTCCCATAATGGCCCCCTGCGAAGGGCTATTATGTCAGCTCCGACCTCGGCAGCAAGCTCAAGGTCGTTCACTGTTTTTCCTGCTATGAATGAATTCTCGTCCACGACCACTCGTGCAAGATGTTCCTCTGCACGTTGGAAGACTTCCCGGACGACGGGGTGTACCTCGAGGTCATGTATTACAAGACTGGCTATATCAGCAGCGGCGTCACTGATGGCGTTGGTGAGGCTCCCCACCTTGGCTACACCAGCTAGCTTCTCTGCATCGTTTTTATCACGAGCAGCCAGCATCAGGTTCATGTTCAGCAGGTAGACAAGGTCATCAATCTTAGTTTCAAGCGCCATAACCTCCCCTGCTAGCTCCTTGTTGTGGAACAAGGCAGCTGAATATGCAAGGTCGATCATAAGCTCGGAGATGTCCTTCATCTTGATTAACGTCTCACGCACTGGCGCGGGTCGATATTCTGTTTTCTTCACTCTCATAAAAGCGGCTCAAACCTAGACAGTAGTCGCATTTGTGCTTGGCACCCGATGTTTTAAGCAATACTTGAACGGTTCTTAACTTTTCTGGTTATAATCCACTACCTATCCGTTAAATCAGAGAGGAGGGAATGGGTATAACGTGAACCACGACAATCAAGAGAGACTCATCGCTGAGGCATCCAAGATTAGGGATGTCTACAAGCGTAGGAAATACTTCCACAAGCAAGGATTAACACAGGACGAGGTTGACATGCTCATAGACTTGGTCCATTATAGGACCAGGGGTAGGGACAAGTTCCCAAGGGCATCAAAGATGCGGTTCACAAGAGACGGTCTTGCCATGGCGTCAGGTAAGGCAGTTGCCGAGTACAGGACATGGAAGATTAGGAACAGGCTTGGATCAGTGAGCAAGGTACTTGACGTGGGAGCAGGTATTGGCGGAGACACAATCGCGATGGCTCTCAGATGGAAGGTAATCTCTGTTGAGAACGACCAGGAGATGGTGGAGATCCTCAAACACAACATTGGAGTCTACGGGGCAGAGAAAAATGTCACAATAGTGGAAGGAGATATCACCGAGCTAGTTCACAATGAAGAGTTCAAGGAGACCCTAAGCGGTCTAGACGCGGTATTTTATGACCCCAGCAGGAGAAACGACGCTGGGCGAACAGTCAAGACAGAGGAATACACACCTCCGCTGGATTTTGTCAACGAGCTACTGAAGTTATGCCCCAACCTATGCGTCAAGATATCACCTGGAACCGATTTACAGAGAATCAAGTATGACTGTGATATCGAGGTTGTTTCCAACAGGGACAGAGTAAGAGAGGTCGTCCTGTGGTTCGGTGGACTCAAACAAAACATGGATAAAACCACTAAATTCGCCACCAAGCTCCCTGAGAAAATAACGATGGAGAGAGTTGAGGGCTTAAAGACAAAGGAAACAGAAATGCAGGATTATCTGTACGAGCCTGACCCAGCTTTCATCAAAGGTTGGCTGGTTGACACCCTAGCAGCTGAATATGGGTTATCAAGGATACACCCAACCATCGCTTACCTCACGGGCGACAAATATGAGAGAACGCCTCTTTTGAAACCATATAATGTCCTCTCAGTCGTTGAAAACTCCCCTGAGTTAATCAGCAAGACGCTGAGAGAGCTCGGGATAGGCATGATAGATTTCAAGGCGCGTGGAGTCAAGGTCAACATGAGAACCATACACAAAGAGATACGCGGCAAAGGCAGAGGAAAAGGGCTGGTCGTATTCACTAAAATAGGGGATAAAGAAAAAGCGGTTATCTGTAAATATGCCTAACTTTCGTCAGGCTCGTTTACACTGTAAATGAGTACAAAACCGTTCTCACTGACGAATTCTTGGGTAAACTCTGGAGTACGTTGCTGATACATTAGCTTCACCAGAGTACTATCAAGGAACCCTTGTTTGTACTCTCCAGCGGTGTAGTTTACGTAATCATTTAGATCAAGTTCACCAATATTGACCATCCACTGCCATTTGACGTTATCACCGAATGGCCACTGCTGACCAGTGTTTGGGTCATAGGTATTGAACACCACGACATAGTCTGCCCCGTACCTCTGTAGGATTGGTAGGCTCTCGTTTGGCCTCTGCATCAGAATCTTGCCGATAGTGGAGATTTGTCTCAAGGTCTGGGTCGCACCGTCTGCCATAGTGGTTTTACCTGCCATTGCCTCGATCCAGTAACCATAGTCCCACCAGCTGCAGATGACCTCATCGTCACCAACATTATCCTTCATCCAATCAAGTGCTTCAGGCCAATCCTGAGGGTACTCCCGGTTAATTCGAACGCTTATGGATGATGAAGCTAGCTGTGTTGGTGAATCAGCTGTATCAATGGCACTCAGTACGTTGGGTATCATCGCCAAAAGTAAGAATCCCATTAACACATAGACCAAAGGCTTGCTTACACCGAACGCCTCCACTTTTCTCTTGGCGGACCTGCTCTTAGGAGGTGCCTGAGTCCGGAGGAAAGGGGAAATTGCCTGCACTAGTCCGTACCCTCCCATTAAGCAGGCGGGTGCCGCTAGTATCTGAGTTAGCCTAGACATGACTCCAGCGAAGTACATTCCTGTGATGAAAAAGGCCAGAGCATACAAGTTCTTCTCATTTGTCTCTTTGACGCTTATCCATGCACCAAAGACGCCCAGTGCAAGGATCAATCCATAGTTGTTGAAGAATGAAGTCCAAGCAGCAACGTGGTTCTCTGCGACTGAGTTGTAGAGGTGACTCTCACTGGAGGTAAATGGGTTCAACACCTGAATGAACTTGAATCCAAGAGGAATATTGATCCCAACAATGGGTAATACATAGATTGCAGCGATAGCTAGAACAATTGCTCCAGCTGCTACAAGACTCACCATTCCTGTGTCAATCTTGTCCTTAACGAACTCGTAGGCTAATAGGAACAGGACTAATCCAAATGCTGCGAGACTGTCCAATCCCATTAGACTAACTGGCCCAAGCCTCGGAGTCAAGGATACGACAAGGAACCCGAGTCCTATGGTGATGGAGTATGAAATCAGATGCTTCGTATCATATTTTTCAGTTATAACTACGAGAAGCATGTATAGTATGAGGAGTCCGGACATGTATTTCGCCGCACCCCAGCTTGCATATATATATCCAAGTGACAATCCGGATAACACAGAATAGATAATTCTCTTTTCAATCCTGTTTTCCTTGTCATTTGCCCTCAGGAAGAACAGACTCGTTGCCACGATGGCGAAGATTCCGATGTTCTCAGTATCAAAGAAACCCAGAGTAGACCTCAAGATATACGCAGGATTGATCGCCAAGAACAATGCAGCGAAAAGACCTACAGATTTTCCTCCGAGGTCCTTACCAAGGAAGTAAATGGTGATACAAGTGACAGCTGCCATGAATACTGGGAAGTAAAGGCAGACATCGTACACGGTCACATTGCTTAGGAAGACCTTCACGATCCCGTAGATGAAAGCAGCTGTGAATGGGATGCCTGGATACGCGCTGTTTGCTACGTTCCTGCCCATTGGGTACCAGCTGAGTGTGTCATGCCATGACCACCATGCAGCGTACCCGTTTTCCACGACGTACTCGGTCGCCCGGTACTGGAACAATGGGTCGAAAGCTGTGAAATATGATCCATATTGGAGGGGTAGAATCCTGATGAGCATGGCCACTACGGCAACAATTCCTAAAACGGCTATCTCTATAGCCTGGAGCCTTGTGATTTTTAGTTTCCCAAGCAACTCATCTGTGTTATTTCCCTGTAAATTATCAGCCAAACCGTTTGACTCCTGTTCATGAGGTATATGCGAGGCTTTTATTTAAATTGCGATAACTCGGCTAAGCTGGAGAATATAGTCTAGGTGACAATCCTTAACAACGTTAAGGCTCTCAATCTTGTTAAATGAGCCTCAAGTTTTCCGAGAAGACGGTTACGGTCGAAGAACATGTTCTCCACGGCTCCTTCAGTGAGTTAGAGAACGCGGTTGTGACTTTCTTCTGGGTAGGGGATAAACCCAAGATGGGTAGCCTGTCAGCTACTTTGCCTGACAAGTCTAGCAGTCAGTTACTCGGGGACAGAAACGAGATGCTTTCCCGAATGATAGGGGAGAGAATCGCGTCCCAGTTCGACAAGATTGCCATTGTGTCCACGAACCTGCCCAGAGATTTTGACGGAAGATCGGTGCTTGAGCTTCTAAACGAGTTGTTAACTGATGGAGAATAACCTACGTACATTCCTAATGCAGATAGAGTCCGAGACAGTACACATCAGCGAGCCGCTGTCAAGGAATTATGAGATAGCGGCAGCCCTCCGCAAGTTTGATGGAGGAAAAGCAGTCATAGTCAAAGAGAAGGAAACTGGAGTCACCGTAGTTGGTGGAGTCAATGGGAACAGAGACCGACTTCTAAGATCAATAGGCGTCACAGCTGACACGTTGTACCCAACTTTAATTGAGGCTACTAAAAACCCCCTCAAATGCGAGGTCGTTGAGACAGGCCCAGTCAAGGAAGTCATTATAGAGGGCAGCATGGCGAAGATTCCAGTTTTGACACACTTTGAGGGAGACCCAGGAGCGTATATCACCTCAGGTATCATCCACACAAAGGGACCGGATGGTAAGACTGAGAACGTCAGCTTCCACAGGCTCCTTGTTCTTGATGACAAGCACATGGCAATCAGAATCGTTCCAAGACACCTCTATAAACTCACGAAACAGGCTGAGTCGATGGGAAAAACATCACTGGATGTTGCTGTGACTATAGGACACCACCCCGCAACATTGATGGCGGCGGCTTTACCAGCAGGCATGGGTGTGAGTGAGTTCGACGTAGCAAACAGGCTACTTGGAGGAACTCTGAAGCTGGTTCAATGTGAGCACGTTGATGCCTACGCGCCATACGACGCAGAGATAGTACTTGAGTGCAAACTACACCTCGACAAACTCTCAACAGAGGGCCCATTCGTGGACCTCTCAGGCACCTTTGATGTCCAGAGGCAGCAGCCCACACTTGAACTGGTTGGAGTGATGCACAGGAAGGACTACATGTATCATGGACTCCTTCCATCAGGAAGCGAGCACAGGTTATTGATGGGGATGCCACGTGAGCCACGTATCTGGGAGTATGTTCGAAACGTCGCACCCAATGTAAGAGGAGTAAACATGTCCACGGGAGGCATGGGTTGGCTCCACTGCGTCGTTAGCTTTGAAAAATTCCGTGAAGGTGACCCAAAGAACGTCCTAATGGCGATATTTGCTGCTCACCCCAGCCTTAAGCATGCAGTCGTTGTCGATATTGACATCGACCCATACGACATGGAGCAGGTGGAGTGGGCAATTGCGACACGTTTCAACGGAGCCGAGGACCTACTCGTTATCCCGGGTGTAAGGGTAAGCAGTCTAGATCCAGCAGGAGACCAGGAGAAGGAACTGGGTACAAAGGTTGGCGTCGATGCAACGAAGCCTATGTTCAAGGACCCAGCCGGGTTCAAGAGGGCTATGATCCCTGTCAGCGACGCTGTCAAGGAGATACTTTCCAAATACAGTTAATCTATTACTTTCAGTAATTAGTAATAGTTATTTACTTGTATTTTTATCTTATTTTCTATGAGTCAGCTTAAGCAATCCTTCTCCCATCTGGTTCATAAACTATCATATTTATTTGAAGGATGTATGTGTAAGGGTCTAAATACAGGCGCTGACCCATTCTTGATGAATTTCATGTATCTGACACGGAAACAGCAGCGGATGATGGACGGCGAGGAAGGAATAGCCGTTAGGAAATCCATGGAGCTACTGGTAGCCCTTGGAAACGTATTCGGGGCAGAGAAACTGGTACCGGTAGAGTCGGCACACATCAGCGGTGTGAGCTACAAAAACCTAGGCGAAGCAGGAACCGAGTGGCTTGAAGAGCAGGCAGAGATGGGCGCAAAGTGCAGGATCAGGGCAACCCTCAACCCGGCGGGTATGGACATGGAGAAATGGAGGGAGATGGGTGTCCCGGAGGAGTTCGCAATCGGACAGAAACGGGTACTCGATGCTTTCACATCAATGGGCGTTGAGCCAACGTGCACATGCACACCATACCTCATTGGACATGTACCCAGAAGGGGCACACAGGTTGCTTGGGCTGAGTCCAACGCTGTCTGTTTCGTGAACAGCGTGCTGGGTGCATTAACCAACCGTGAATCAGGTCCAACCACGTTAGCATCAGCGGTCACAGGTGTATCCGCTCTGTACGGTTACAGGATAAAAGAGAACAGAAAACCGGTCAAAATAGTGCAGATTGAAGCAGACCTGAGTACCAGACTGGATTACAGTGCAGTCGGGTACGTCACGGGTAAACTGATGAAGTCTGATGTCCCATACTTCAAAGGACTGGGATCACCGGACATGGAGTCCATGAAGACAATGGGTGCTGCATGCGCTACAAGCGGTGCAATCACTCTCTGGCACGGTGAAGGGATTACCCCAGAAGCCGAGTGGGCATCCGGTTATTTGGAAGGCATCGAGACAGTTACTATCACGCAGGCTGACCTCGAAGAAGCGAGGAACAAGCTGGTATCAGATCCGGACAACCCCACCTACTGCATCGGTTGTCCCCACTGCAGTATCAAGGAGATGGAGGAGACTGCAAACCTGGTCAAGGGCAAGAACCTTGAGGGTAAGCTATGGGTCTTCACCAGCAGGGGAGTATACGACCAGGCAGAGAAAGGCGGGCTCATCAAAATCATAGAGGACGCGGGTGGAAGGGTTTACCGTGACACATGCATGGTGGTCGCGCCACTCCACGAGATGGGCTGGCACGGGGTCGGCACAAACAGCTTCAAGGGTGGACACTACAGTGTCGCCCACGGCTTTGACACGAAGCTGACTACTGTGGGCAAACTCGTCAAGGAGGCATCAGAATGAAGCTAACTGGACGAAAAGTAATGGGTGGTATAGCTGAGGGAGAGGCACTTGTCTCAACCGACTCTGTGAGCTTCTACGGCGGCGTAGACCCTGTTACAGGATTAATAACTGACCCAGGCCACAGCAGTCACGGCGAGAATATCACCGGCAAGGTCTTTGTTTTCCCAACGGGGAAGGGCAGCACCGTGGGTAGTTACGTCATCTACAGGATGGCAAAGCTGGGCACTGCACCTGTAGCTATCATAAACGTGGAGACTGAAGCCATCTTGGCCACGGGGTGTGTCATCAGCGATATACCACTTGTAGATAAACTGGACAAAGACCCCATGAAAGTGATAAAGAACGGTATGCGGGTCCGCGTCAACGCGGACGAGGGAACGGTCGAGATTCTCGATTAGTCTTCCTTTTTCTTTTCTTCAAGTATTGACTGCATCAGATCGATCTCTTTGTCTAGGATTTTCTTTTCCTTGTTGAGCCTGTTCAGTTTGGCCTCTAGGTCCTGTATTTCCACGTCTTCTTGCATCAGGTGGTAGACCTCGGCGTGGCCGTACTTGATATGGAAGTCTATCTGGTTCTTCTTTGGCTTCTCTACTCCACAGAATGGGCAAACGTACACTGTTGACATAACCTCAGAACTCCATTAATGACTCTGTAAAAGGGGTATATCAGGTTTTAGAAACTGATTTGGGTAGTGGATGACTCCTGTCCGAACTTGGACTCCGCCGCCTTACGCACAACATCCAGGTCTTCTTGCCGAGTGTAGACTCGCATAATGTCAAGGTACCCAACAAGTGAACCGCCCAGTGGGCTCAACTGGCTAAAACTCACCGGTGTCTTGTTGCCTTCCCTGTCCTCATGATAGAGGGGGATGTCTTGGGGCTTCTGCTGGGAGGCCGCGTAGGGTACGCTGGGGGCTGTGGAAACGTCTATGATGACGGTGTTGGGGTCCACGCCTGTCTCGGAGGCTACGTCCTTCTCCAGACTCTCCCTGATATTGCCCATGAGCATCATGTTGACGGTGAACCTGTCCTTGCGGTGGACGACCGTCTCGTATGCACATTTCAGAAGCCTCCTGTTGATGAATCTCTGGGTTAACTCGTATGATGTCTGGCTGTCTTTGCTCTTGGAGTCCTTTAACGTGTTCAGCTTCTGGAGGATGGAGTAGTCGTCGAGTTGTAGGTACTCGTCCACGTTCTTGAAACCGGTTAGGTCAAGCTCCTCCTCAGCTAGCTCCATTGCCCTGACGAGCATCGTCTCGGCTGCCCTGACGCTTCGGTGGAAGTACACCGCCTTGAACATCTCGTACCTCGCTATCACCATGGCCTCCAATACATATAGTGCTGTGTCCTTGACGGCCAGGGTATTGTCAACCACGTTTATGCTCCGTACAAGCCTGTCGGTGTCAACCCTTCCGTAATCTACGCCTGAGAAGTAGCTGTCACGTGGCAGGTAGTCCATTACGTCCGCGCTGAACTGCCCTGCTATTATGTTGTTGATGTAGGGCTTTGGGCAGTCAAGGTGCCCGATTGCCAGTTTGCTCATCTCCTTGGAGTCCATCCCGGCGGAACCAACAAGGTCTCCGACCTCAGTTTCCTTGATTATACGGGTGCTCATATCCTCGTGGTTCAGGTCTCGTTTCTCCAGAACCTCCTCGAACAGGTGGCTGAACGGCCCATGCCCGATGTCGTGGAGGAGCCCAGCGACCCTGATCATTGCATGCTCTTCATCGTCGATGAGTTCATCGTCCTCTAGGCGTTGAGCGATCTCCCCTGCCAGATGCATGACTCCGAGGCTGTGGTGAAACCTTGTATGTTCAGCGCCTGGGTAGGTGAGGTGGGCTGCCGAGAGCTGTTTTAGCCGCCTGAGCCGTTGGAACTGGGACGTGTCTATTATTGATCGTTCTGTTGGCGTTAACTCGATGTAGCCGTGGACGGGGTCCTTGATCTCCCAGCGCTGCATACCTGAGATAAGGGGTTAGTATCTAAAAACTGATGGTTAAATGAACTCTTTGCGGAGTATGCCGTAGAGGAGGCGCCCGAACCGTTTACCGTCCCGTATCTCGGATTCACGTGTGTGACCTTCCTTGATGAAGCCCAGTCTCTCCGCTAGTTTGAAGCTCCGCGTGTTGGTGTCATCGGTTGCGGCGATAACCTTGTGTGCTTTGAGCTCATTGAAGATGAATGAGAGCCCAAGTTTGGCTGATTCATATGCTAACCCTTTGCCTTCAAGCCCCTTATCGATGAACCACCCGATCTCAAAAAGTGGGACCTCCCAGTTTTTCGGTTCTATCCATAGCTCCCCGATGAACGAGCCATCGATGTTATCCCACACACCAGCCACGAACCGGTCTCTCTTTGCCCACTCAGCCCCGTGACGCCTAGCCTTGACTTCGGCTTCCTCAACTGACTTTAAACCAGCTATATCATCCGCGATTCCTGACAAGTGCTCGCGGTTCCCGTTGCGCTCAGCCAACGCGAATATGGCTTCCCCGTCTCCGTGGACATAACGGCGTATAGTTACCCGATCTGAATCAGTTTTTTCAGGTATATCCATCAAAAGATAGGATTCCTTGGGGTTCATACCCAGTTGAATACAAGATAACTTAATGAAATATCGGGTTCAGTCATAAACGCTTTAACAAGTATACGTGAAGCTATACCTATGACTGATTATCGAAAGAGGCTTGACCAGCTTCAAGCAGATATGGATGAACGAAACCTCGACCTAGTGGTACTAGGTGCGAGCCCGGACTTCCAGTACATCACTGGAGCAAAGATTGACTGGCGAAGCGGCAGGGACCTGAACTACGCAGCGGACGCTGTTTTCGTTCCAAGGGAAGGTGAACCAACCGTGTTAGGTGGTTTAGGGAACGGCGGGAAGGTAAAGGAGTGCTGGATCGCTGACGCGAGGGCACTTGGTACCCTTGAGGACATGAAACCCACAGTCAAGGAGATCATGTCTGAGTTTGACAGCCCCAAGAAGATCGGTTTCGGTGAGTACACGTACGGTAGCCTTGTACTTGCGGTCGCATCAAACACTCCGGGCGCAAAATACCAGAGCGTCGAGGGGATACTGGACAAGCAGAGGATGATCAAGGACAGCACAGAGATCGCAAAAATCAGGAACGTAGCCAACCTGACGGAGAAGGTGATGGGCAAGGTCATCGATGAGCTGGATGAGGGCATATCCATGCACGAGCTCACAAGCAAGATCAGGCACCTTGGGAGACTAGAGGGGGCAACTGACATCAGCTTCCCACCTACGGGAGGGTTCTGTAAGTCAGGCAGTGAGCCTGTTGGCGTGTTCAACTATGAGCCAGACCAGCCACTTGAGCCGGGTACGGCTATTGCATTCGATATTGGTTTCGTTCTCGACGGTTACTGCAGTGACTGGGGCAGGAGCTTCTACCTTGGCGAGCCAGCTGAGCACATCGAGAAGGCATACCCAGCCTTGATGACTTCGGTTGTGGAGACCACGGACGCGATGGGCGGCGAGGTGCAGTACACTGACGAGATATACGGCAGCATCGAGAAGATCTGTGACCGTGAGGGATACGGTGACCAGCTCAGAGCGAGGATCGGAAGTGGAATGGTCGGGCACCAGATAGGCATCGAGGTCCACGAGGACCCATGGCTTAGACCTCAGCAGAGGCAGGAGCTTGTTGACGGAATGGTGTTCTGTGTTGAGCCAAAGCTTTGGCGGATGGGGGAGTACTACCTCAGGGTTGAGGACATGATTCTCATCAAGAACGGTAAGGCTGAGAGCATATCTGTCTATGACCGTGAGCTGTTCCAGCTCTAATTTTTACATAATTTTTTACATTTAATCGACACCATTTAGGTGTAAGAGATGGTAATGTTTTGAAAGCAGAGATTACTCCAGATGCTATTGTGAAGATGAGGGCAGCCTTTGACGCTGACCCCAAGAACACTGTCGCCTTGAACGCGGTGACGAAAATGGATGCACGGGACGCTGCCTTGAACAGGGACGCGTACAACAGGATCAACCACACGTACTCGAATCACATTGACACGGGTACGATAACAGCTCAGGGGATGACGGGCAGGTGCTGGATGTTCGCCGGGCTCAACGTTATGAGGATTTACGCCATGCGGAACATGAAGTTGAAACACTTTGAGTTCAGCCAGTCCTACCTCATGTTCTGGGACAAGCTTGAGAAGGGAAACTACTTCCTTGAGAACATAATAGCCACGAGGGAGGAGCCAACTGATAGCCGACTTGTGATGTGGCTTCTGTCAAACATCATCCCCGACGCGGGTCAATGGGATATGTACGTGAACCTCGTCAAAAAGTACGGGGTGGTTCCCAAGAAGGTGATGCCCGAGACAATAAGTAGCAGCACCTCACGGATCATGAACACCAGCCTCATCGGTAAGCTACGTGACTATGCGAAGAAGCTCAGAGATATGCACGACGCTGGAAAAACAGTGGACGAGATGAGGGCGACGAAGAACGAGTACCTCGAAGAGTACTACAGGATGGTCTGCATCCACCTCGGTAAACCACCGGCTAGCTTCGAGTACAGTTGGAGGGACACTGACAACGAGTATCAGAGGGAGACAGGGATCACACCACTGGAGTTCTACGACAAGTACGTCAAGCTCGACATGGACGACATGGTGTGCATAATCAACTCACCGACAAAGGACAAGCCATTCAACAAGATGTACACCGTGGAGTACCTTGGAAACGTTGTGGGAGGGGAACCTGTAAGGTACCTCAACTTGGACATGGACGTCATGATCAAATCCTCAGTGGACATGATCAAGGACAATCACCCGGTATGGTTCGGTGCCGACGCGGGTAAGTACAGTCACAGGGATCTGGGCGCATTCATCACTGACATCTACGACTACAATGCACTCTACGGCACGGATGTGGAGATGGACAAGGGTGCACGGCTTGACTATGGTCAAAGCAAGATGGGTCACGCCATGGTTTTCACCGGTGTGGATATTGACGACAACGGAAACCCAACAAAGTGGCGCGTCGAGAACAGCTGGGGCGACAAATACGGGGAGAAGGGCTTCTACACGATGAATACGGACTGGTTCAGGGAGTACAACTTTGAGGTCATAGTGCACAAGGACTATGTCCCCGAGGAATACCTGAAGACGTTGAAGACAGAACCGGTTAAGCTACCTCCATGGGACCCCATGGGGGCTCTCGCCTAACGTCAAAAAACCCTTTAACCCCAACCACTTCTACCTTGGCGATGACAGCCAAGGGTCTTTTCATAGTTTTTGAGGGAGTGGACGGTGGAGGAAAGTCCACACAGATCAAAATGATATCGGATTTCTTCAAGGGAAAAGGCTACGAGTTAGAGCAGCATATGGAGCCAACCCATGAGACCATTGGACAGGTCCTATGGGATTACATGAACTCCAAGGAAAGGTCATTTGACCCCGAAACAGAGGCACTGTTGTTCGCAGCTGACCGGATTGAGCACGGGAAAAGAATCAAGAATGCTCTTGAGCAGGGTAAGATAGTCATCAGTGACAGGTACAAACACAGCAGTTACGCGTATCAGGGAGCTGCGGGTGTAGATGTTGACTGGATGCAGAGCCTCAACAAACATGCTTTGGTTCCAGATCTAGTTATCTTGTTGGACATTGACCCAGACAAGAGCCTTGAAAGGGTCTCTGACAGGGCAAAGACGGTTTTTGAGAAAAAGGAGTACCTGAAAAAGGTCAGGGCTGAGTATCTACGATACGCGGATAAAAGAGAGCTTGTTGTCATTGACGCATTCCAGTCGATCGAAGAGGTGTACGAGGACATAATAAAGCACGTTGAGAAGCTCCTCTAGCATCTCTGATTGAAATTATATACATCCTCATCTACAATCAGTCCAAGGTTTTGACTGATGAAGGATAAAGTCAATATTTTGATCAAGGGAGGACATCTCATCACCATGGACATGAAGGGCACCATGTACGATGACGGTGCCATTGCAGTCAATGATGGAAAGATTGTAGAGGTCGGGAACTCTGCGTCAATTGAGAAGAAGTACAAGGGCGAGAAGGTGATTGACGCCAAACGGAAGGCGATAATGCCCGGACTCATCGACACATATGGTCACTCGGGTCACGGATTGATAGGTGGGTTCCACCATCCAAGGCACGGCTGGCCAGCGGGCAAGCTCTACTGGGATGTGACCACGGACAAATGGTGGTACGCAGAGGCACAACTAGCAGCCCTTGAAAGGCTCCGTTTTGGGGTAACAACTGGATCATCAATAGTAGGTTCCACACCGGCAAGGACTGATAGTCCAATATTTGGCATCAGGAACGCTGAGGCATACGCGAAGGTAGGCACAAAGATTGTTCTCGGTGTTGGTCCACCGGACATTTACATCCCCCACATTAAGGAGTGGAAGGGCAGTTTCTTCGAGAATGGCGAGTGGGTGAGGAAGGACTTCACATACGAGGACGCCTTGAACAACAGTGTTGAGATCATCGAGAAATGGCACATGGGAGCCGAGGGAAGGGTCAGGATAGCCCTCGCACCTCCATACATCTTCGGGCGACATACATGGACACGTTACACTCACAAGTATGAGCCTGAGCACGTGCCCGTGATGAAGGAAAAAGCACTGGAGTTCAGGGAGCTGGCGGACAAGTATAATGTCCAGATACACTCACACATCTTCGGGGACACCATCGACTGGGCAGTAGAGAACTTTGGGCGGGAAACCGTTGACAAGATTCTGGGACCAGATGTTGTGATAGCCCATGGGAACGGGCTCAAACAGAGTGAAGTTGACGTGATTGCTGCCAACCAAGCCAGTGTCGCATCCGCCCCATCAACGGGGGAGAACCTCTGGTATGGCTACGCACCTCTGGTTGAACTCATCGAGGCTGGAGCCAACTGCACGATCACAACCGACGGCTCGGCTCCAAGGTTCAGCTTTGACCTCTTCAAGGACATTGCAAGGGCGATGTGGCACCAGTGGATCAGGTACGAGACACAGGCAGTCCTTCCAGGCGGTAAAGCACTTCGTATGGTCACCATTGACGCAGCCAAGGCATTGCAGATGGACCACCTGACAGGCTCACTGGAGGCAGGCAAACAGGCGGATATCATACTGGTTGACCTAAACAAGCCACACCTCACACCGACCACTTACGTCCCACACCAGCTATGCTTCTATACTAACGGTCACGACGTGGACACCACAATCATCGATGGAAAGATTGTGATGGAGAACACCGAAGTTCTCAGCGTCGATGCCGACGAGGTGATGGAGCTGGCAAGAGTTGAGGCGCAGAAAGCCATTGACCTCATAGACCTTGACGAGTTCAGGCCAAACGACAAGACCTTCTGGCACGGAAGCAAGTACGAGGAGATCTAAAATGGTCCTGCTCATCGACCAGAACGATATAGACCAGATCGAGTTGACTCCAAGGGATGTCATAGACGTTGTTGAGAGCGCTTACAGACAGGATGGCAAGGGTTTAGCGGAGGAAACGCCGCGCCTTGAGATTCAGATCAAGGGTAAGCATCTCCCTCACATCGCCCCAGGGACCACCAGCGTGGGGCAGGGGATGGCGTACCTTGAGGAGTCAAAGGTCTTCATCCTCAGTTACACGTTCCACTTCGATTTCCACAAGTACATCAGCCAGATACTGGACCCGAAGACAGGTCAGACTCTAGCCATCATCAAAAGAGGGAGGGCAGCCTTCGGCACCAAACCAAAGGGGTTGGACTCGGGCATGTTCAGGACAGGGGCGGCGGCAGCCATCGGAGCCAAGTATATGGCAAACAAGGATATCGAGGCAGTCGGGATCATCGGGACAGGCAGAATCGGCAGAGGTTCCCTTGCTTGTCTCGCTGAGGAGTTGAAGTTTGATAAGGTATACTGTCATTCAGGCAGGAAACGGGACGATGTTTTCCCGAAGGAGATGAGCGAGTACGTGGACGCCGAGATAATTGCACTGGACTCGGTCCAGGAAGTAATGGAGAAATCCAACGTCATGGTCACAGGAACCTACGCTCAAGACCCAGTTGTGAAGGGAAAATGGCTGCAACCGGGCACCCACATCAGCGGAATGGGCGCGGACGGTCATATGAAGGCAGAGATGGACACCGAGGTGTTCAGGAAAGCCTCCAGAATCGTAGTTGACAGCAACAAATGCTATTCAATAGGTGAGGTCGCGAGGTCACTTGAGATCGAAGCAATAACCATGAATGATATCCAGGGAAGGATAGGGCACGTTGTTGCAGGAAAGATCACGGGTCGAGACACTCCTGAGGACATAACCATCTTTGAGAGCGACGGAACCCACATTCAGAGCGGAGCTGTGGTCCACCTCATCTACGAGCAGGTTAAGAAGGCGGGTCTAGGCAAGGAAGTTGACGCGACGGACTTCTTTATCAACCCCTAGAAAACCTAATCACCATCCACACCCCACGTTTTGTTATGATAGTTACCTCCGAAGATTCTATGAACCGGTACAGGGCTATGGCGGCAAACCCACCTTCCGCCCCCCTTGTACCGATGAAAACAGCCCACACTGACCCCTACAAAAGAGAAGGAAAGGACGTGGTCTCAATTGTCCGAACCGCTGACAGGGTCCAAGGCATCAGGAAAGCCGTTGAACTGCTTGGAGGCATGAAGCCCCTCACAGACGGCGTCAAAGGAAAGATACTCATTAAACCCAACTGCAACACGGACGACCCCTACCCACGTGACACGCACCACGAAACAATCAGGACAATCGCGGAGCTTCTCATCGAATCTGGAATCAAACCAGATCAGATAGTCGTTGGCGACATGTCAGGCAGGGCAAGGGGATTGCCAACAAGGGCAACCATGGAGAACCTTGGGATAACCAAGGTTGCAGAGGAGATGGGCTTGAATGTATCATACTTCGATGAGGAGGAATGGGTCACAGTGGAGCCTGAGAAGGCAAAGTGGTGGCCAAAGGGACTCAAAATACCAAAGACGGTCTACGAGGCGGAGCGAATCATACTAACCCCAATACTCAGGAGTCATACAACTGCGACATTTACTTGTTCACTCAAGCTTGGAGTGGGGATCATTGACGCCGAGGAAAGGGACTGGCTCCACGACGGTAAAGATTTCTACGAGAAGATGATCGACATCAACCTCGCCTATCAGGTGGACATGATCATAGCGGACGCACTCAGGATGAATACTGGGCTCAGGACTGACCCAAAGGACGAGGTGGCACCGGGAATAATCACCGCAAGCAACAATATGATGGCTTCAGACGCAGTAAGCGCTTCATTGATGCAGAAATACAAGACAGCCAGAGTGGTTGACTTCAAGACAAAGGACCAGCTACAGTTCAAACTGGGTGAAAAACTCGGAATGGGAAAAGCAAACCTGGCAAACATAGCTCTGGAATCAGCTAACGCAGTAAAAGACGATGAGTTCAGTGACTTGCTCGACTATATCCAGTCAGAGCTTAAGTGAAGCTAATCTCTTTCCAGCCACCATCTGGTGTCTGGTACTTGATTTTCGCAGGGAACTCGATCTGGTTGTAGACCGCTTCCAGAAGTTTTCCCTCATACCTCTTTGTCACAGCCTCAACGCCGAGCCCAATCAGGTCCTCCGCCAGAGTTCTTGTGCGGAAACGCTGCCCAGTGATACTTTCCCCTTTCTGGAGTGCTAGGAAGGTCCAAGCGTCCTTGAAGTTCTCCACCATATCATCCACCGAGGCATAACGAGCCCTGACCTCCTCGGGCACATTCAACGCCTCCTCCTCGGTTAACTCGGTGGGCTTTAACCTGAACCCTGGTGGTGCCCCCACGTTCAAGGAGTTTACGGCGATGTTGTATTGTCTTAGCTCCATTGCGAGGCACTGGGTCAAACCCTCCAAACCGAACTTGCTTGGACAGTAGGCTGACTCAGCCATGAACCCCATGCGGGCAGACCCTGAACTCACATTGATGATGCTTCCACCGCCCCGTTCATGCATCCCCTTGTAGAGGAGCTTCGTCAACTGGAAAGGTGCGCGCAGGTTAACAGCCATTGTAAGGTCCCAGTCAGCCATCTCCATGTCATCGAAGACCTTCCAGGGACTTGTAGCAGCGTTGTTCACGAGAATATCAAGCCCACCGACCTCCCCAATGGCTACGGCGAGAGCCTTGATGGACTCATCATCGGACAGGTCACATGGGATAGTAGAAACACGTCCTCCAACTGTCCGAATATACTCCTCTGTGTTCTTGAGCTCTGACCAGGTGCGTGACGTGGATATCACGTGGGCTCCCTCAACAGCGTAAGCAACTGCCATCGACTGCCCGAACCCTCTTCCTGAGCCAGTTACGAGAACATTCTTGCCTGCTAACCTACCAGACATGCTCTCTCTGATGCTGCTAGACATAAAAGCCATATCAGTGTAGCACCCAGTTTTCAAGGTTACAACCATGTCTGACACTCTAAAAGTACAGGAATTGGAGGCAGTAAAGGGCACAAAGGTCCACGGCTACCTCAAGATAATGGATAGACCAGCAGGGAAACACGAGATCCCCATCACACTCATCAACGGCAAGGGCGATGGCCCAACCGTCGTCATCAACGGAGGCGAGCACGGTTCAGAGTACAATGGACCCGCAGGCGCAATAGCCCTCATGAAGGAGCTAAAACCAGAGGACTTCAACGGCAAGGTGATCATCGTGCCAATGGTGAACACACTCGCCTTCGAGTCCAAGTGGATGCACGGAAACCCCATCGACTATAGGGACCTGACAGGCCACTACGTCGAGAAAGTCCCCAGGGGAGGCTCGGGTCACCCCAAGGTCACCTACTACGTCACATCCACCTTCTACAAGGAAGTACTGACCCAAGCTGATTACAGGATCAACCTCCACGGCGGAGACATCGAGGAGGACCTGATGACCGGCACCATGTACCGGCAGAGCGGCGACAAAGAGAAGGACGAGCTCAACCTAGCCCTCTGCAGAGCATTCGGCTGGGAGTGGATCAGGGAGAGCAAGCCAAGACCATCCAGCAACCCCATGAAGTTCCCACTAACCGTTGGAACAGAGGCAGGGGGAATGGGCAGGTGTCAGAGCGACATCGTGGTCGATGTCATCAGGGGCTGCAAGAACGTGCTGATGAAGCTGGGTATGCTTGAAGGTGAACCAATTGTGCCACCGAAGGCGATGACCTACGAGCCTTACCACCTCTACGCAGAGAACGGTGGAATGTTCATCAGCAATGTGAGGGCAGGAGACTTGGTCAAAGAAGGACAAGTGCTTGGAGTCATCAAGGACCTGTTCGGTGAGACACTTGAGGAGATCAAGGTGCCAACAGATGGCGTGATCCATATGGTGACAAGCCCATCCATCTGGGAGGGCGATGTGGTCTACGAGATCGGGAAGAACATAAAGGAAATCGCCTAGGGCAACCCAAATAAACTACTGTACGAGTTAACGGGTGCTGACGACTGCTAGGTATTCATAGCAGTGTGCTTGGTAGTCGTCGGCACTTTTTCTAATCTAAGGTAGAAATATACCTGAACTGTGAAATAGTTATCCGAGAAAGTACGGGGGACAATATCATGGCACCTGAAAACCCTATTCATCCGCTTGATAGACCAGCATGGCACGCTTTACTGGAGAAACACATGGACATCGCAGTGAGGGGAGAACTCTCGGCAAGGTATCCACCCGATTACTCGATCATTGCTTCCACAGTGGATGGCTCTCCAGAGGCTTTCCAGGACCTAGCCACGATCGTGAACAAGGGAGAGGTCATAGGTCTGATAGCGAAGAAACCGCCAAAGGAAAGCACGGAATGGAAGGAGCTACGCGAGAGCACCGTAATCCAGATGACAATGAATGAACGCCTACCAGTGAAAGGACTGGAAATTGTTGAACTGGGTGTAAAGGACATCCCTGAAGTCGTTGGAATAGTTGAAACCACCAAACCGGGCCCCTTTGCAAAGAAAACAGTTGAACTCGGAAGATACATTGGGATACGAGTAGAGGGAAAACTCGTCGCAATGGCAGGAGAACGATTCAGGATGAAGGGATACTCCGAGATAAGCGCAGTCTGTGTACTACCAGATTACAGGGGCAAGGGCTACGCAAAGGAGCTGTCCAGCGTGCTGGTGAACTACATCCTCGACAAGGGAGATGTCCCATACCTCCACGTCAGCCCATTGAACACAGCGGCAGTCGCGCTGTACGAGAAACTAGGTTTCAAAAAGCGGAGAGATGTGCCCGGCTGGGTAATTATGAGAGTGTAACCAGACACTATCACCAGGTGCTGTAGGGATAACCCCTCACCCGGGCGTTAAATACAGGTTATACCACGTATTTCCCATGACATTTGACCCATACAAGGTGTCGAAGGGCACCAAAGAGTTCGGATATGTTCCAGTTGTAAACAACCTGCTCGTTGATGCAAAAGTTCCAGTAGGAGTTGTAAATGGTGTGGAGGATGGCCCCACCCTCGCGGTGACAGGGGGATTGTACCCCACGGAGTACTGTGGCGTGGAGTCAGCATCCAGATTATACCAATTAATCGACCCAGAGAAACTCAAGGGACGTTTCATCACCATCCCGGTCATGAACATGCCCGCCTTCCAGTTCAAGCTCAGGTGGCTCAACCTCAAGAGCACAGGCAGCAGCCCATTCGATGGCGTTGGAATCAACAACGTGTTCCCAGGAAACCCCGAGGGGAAGCTAACCGAGAGGATTGCACACGCCAACTACCAGATACTCAGCAAGGCGGACTACCACGTGGATTTCAGGGGAGGAGACCTCCCGGAGAGCCACCTCGTGCACACAATCCAGCTAAGGGTAGGGGAGAAGATCGATGAGACCACCGAGGCGATGGCGAAAGCCTTCGGTCTTGAGTACGTTTTGCCCGGTGCACCAGATATTGGGCATACAAGCCCCGGAACCATGATTCATGAGCTTTGCACCAACGGTGTAGCCAGCATCATCAGCGAGTCAGGTCTCGGGTACAGGACACAGCCAATCGAGGAGTTCGTGGAGGACCATGTCAGGGGCACTGTGAACCTGTTGAAGCACTTCGGAATGATGGAGGGAGACCCCGTCAAGCCCAAGAAGCAGGAATACTTAGACATGGAGTGGTGCGGCGTACCTGCACCAGAGGCAGGTGTGTTCACAGCCCTGGCTGACTACGGTGACCTCCTCAAGGAAGGACAGTTGATCGGCAAGATCACTGACATCGATGGCAGCCTCATCAAGGAGGTCAAGTCACCCATCACGGGAGTCGTACACACCATGTACCCGGCGAGGCTTGTGTTCCCAGGGGACAACCTGTACACATTGCTCAAGGTAGCCGAGCCAACGGGCTGGTAGCCCCATTTCTTTATATCCAAGGGGCACAAACCTACCGCGAAAACCATGATGGTGGAGCTATACGCGTTACTGACCTCGTTCTGTTTCGGTCTGAACGCAATACTGATCCGTAAGGGCTTCAAGGACTCCACTCCAGTAACCGCAGCGATCATCGTTTCACTCGTTCAGATACCGATTCTTGCCTTCCTTGCACTCCAGTCACCCATTATCTGGAACTGGACCGCGATAGGGTACTTCATCCTCGCCGGAATCTTCGCGTCAACGATAGCCAGGGTGTGCAATTACATCGCTATCGACAAGGTGGGCGTTAACATTGCCACCAGCCTCAGCGGCACAGACCCCCTGTTCAGCAACCTCCTCGCCATACTGGTACTCAGCGAACCAATAGTTCCCTCCACAATGGGGGGAGTAGTTGCCATCGTACTCGGCGTGCTGGTCATGAGCAACATGGAGCTGGAGGAGGGCATAAAGAAAACTGACCTCATACTTCCCCTACTGGCTGCGTTCTTCTACGCGTGCGCCAACATGGTTAGGAAACTGGGTATGACTCTGGTGCCAAACGCAGCCTTCGGCTCGGTCATTGGGGCACTGACGAGCATAATCATTTACCCCATGTACCTCGCCTCACAGGGGAGGCTAGGTGAGTTCAACCACAGGACCAGCGGTGTCAAGTACTTCATCGGAAGCGGGCTTGTGATCAGCGTCGCCATGCTATCCATGTACACCGCGTTTGCGTCGGGCTCAATCGCCGTTGTAACGGGTTTGATTGGTGCTGCCCCTCTGTTCGGGTTAGTTCTGTCAGCGGTTCTACTAAGAGACGTGGAAAAAATCACGAGGAGGGTAATCGCTGGATGCGTCCTGATATTCCTCGGGGTGCTCCTGATCACCGTCTTCTAGTGTGGATTGGTTTAAATCCAATAAAACGTCCCATACGACGATTAATTTGAGGTACGAGTATCTGGCATTGATTGCAGCGTTCAGCTTCGGACTCAACGCGGTGCTCGTGCGCAAGGCAATGAAACACACAACACCGGCGACAGCCACGGTGTCAGTAGCTGGTGTCCAGGTCTTGATCCTCAGCAGCATCCTCATATTCGATATCCCGACACTGAACTGGGAAGCAATAGGATACTTTGTGGCGGCAGGATTCTTCGCAGCCATCCTAGGAAGGACGTTCAACTACATGAGCATCGACAAGCTTGGAGTGCCCGTTAGCACGGCGCTCACAGGCACGAACCCACTCTGGGCTATGGTGCTGGGAGTCGTGTTCCTCGGGGAGGAGGTCACATTCTCCACGATATCAGGCTCGATACTGGTCGTGGTCGGTGTAGCCCTCATCAGCGGAGGCGGAAAGAACAGCAAACTCAACATCAGAGATCTCGGAATACCACTTGCCTCGGCTTTCTTCTACGCCGCAAGCAGTGCAGTGAGGAAGGTCGGCTTAAACATACAGCCTGAATCCATCCTTGGCGCGGTTGTGGGTGCGTTAACTGGACTCATCGCTTACCCCATCCTCATGAGACTCCTTGGCAGGTCAGGCGAGTTCAACTTCAACAAGAAGGCGATGCCGTTCCTCATTGGAGGAGGCATTGCAACAAGCGTGGCGTGGATCACAATGTTCATGTCCACACAGATGGGCACTGTCAGCGTTGTCTCGGCTATAATCGGCGCAAACCCATTGTTCGGGTTAGTGTTGAGCTTCGTATTATTGAAAGACAGTGAGCGAATTACGCCTCAAGTCCTGATTGGCTGCCTCACAATCGTGGCAGCCGTGATATTCATAACCCTGTTCTAGGGTTTCTTAAGCTTCGCCTGGGTGTCAATCAGCTTGCCCAGTGTCTCAAGTAGGACGTTAAGCTTCTCGGGGTCCATCTCCTCGTCTATTTTTTCCTGGACCTGTTTGATTTTCTTGCTCAGGATCTCGTCGAGGCGGTTCTGTTGCTCCATGGCCTCGGTGTCGGTGTCAGCGGGGACATATATGACAGGTTTCTCGCACATTGCACAGTACAGGCTCCCGTCTTTGAGCTGGAATATCGGTGTGTTACACTCTGGGCAGCTCTGGCTGAGCATCTTGGCTCCCTTCCTGAGCAGTTCCCCCATGTTCTTCAGTGATCCCTCTGACAAGTTGACCAGTAGACGATTCAGTGCTGCGGCTTAAATGGTTAACTCAACCGAAGATGATAAACACGGAACAGCAAATACCCGTGGTATGGCAGTGGAGTTCAGCCACGGGGGAGACGTAGAGGAGCTACGCGCACACCTTGAAGGCTTGGGGCTCAGCCTGGGACCAACAGAGGAACGGCTCATCAAAGAGAAGCCTGAGCGTCTCATCATGTGGAGGGACGAGGGAGTCCTTGTAGGTCACACCATCTGGCATGCATCAAACACAAGGGTCCACCCTGACGGGGAGCCCCGTGAGGTAGATGACAGGAAGATTCTCGAAGAGGAACTCGACATCGTCGGCGACTTCATCGAGCTGCACGAAATATGGCTGGGCGATGATTACAGGGGCAGGGGATACGGCTCATCCTTCTTCGATTACTTCGAGGACATGGTGAAGAGGAAGGGCTTCAACTCGATTGTCTACTACGCTGACCACCCTGCAGCTAGGAGCATTTGCAGGAAACGGGGGTACAGCGAGGCGGAGACAATTGAGCTGGACGGCATCACGGGTGAACGTGGTTTATACTATGTCCTAGCCAAGGAACTGGAATAAGGCATATAGAGGCAGAGGACAAGGTATACTGGATGTCAATCTGGACGCGCTTCAACCCCATTTCAGGGTTCATACTCGGTACAGTGGTAGGCGGCATTCTGGGTACCTACGCCCAGAGGTATTTTGGGACCTTCCTCGTAATCGGCGCGATCCTCGGCGTGTTGATGGGTCAGTGGAGTAAAAACCTGAGATAGCCCGGGGTAAATAGAATAACGTTTTTACAGTACTCCATGTAATCAACGCAGGAACACGCTATGATCCAGCTAGAAGGACGTAATCCAGTAACAGAGGCCCTGAAGCAGGGCTCGATCATCAACCTCAAGGTTGAGAAAGGACACGAGAAAGAAGTTAAGATTAAGGTGATTCTGGACATAGCAAGGAAGACAGGAATTCCAGTCCAGTTTGTCAACAGGAAGGAGATGTCAAAGCTCAGCTCCACGGGAAACCACCAGGGCATAATTGGGTACGCCCAGACTGACGCCAAGTGGGGTCTAGGGAAGGTTCTGAGGGAGACGGGAAAGGACGTTTGCATAGTCATTCTTGACCAAGTTCAGGACCCACATAACCTCGGTGCAATCATCAGGACCAGCGACGGTGCGGGTGTCGATGGCATAGCCATCCCAAAGAAGGCATCAGCATCCCTGAGCCCAACAGTCCACAGGGTATCCATGGGCGCAAGCCTCCATGTACCAGTGTGGGAGACCAACCTGTACCCGGCCATCAAACTCATGAGAGAAGAGGGCCTGAGACTCATCGCAGTTGACTCGTCAGGCAAAAAACCATATTACGATGAGGACCTAACAGGTGCCGTGGTTTTCTGCTTCGGAGGCGAGGACAGAGGAGTAAGCCCCACCATGATCACAAAATGTGATGCAGTGGTAAACATCCCAATGATGGGAAAAATCTCGTCACTAAACGTCAGTGTAGCCGCTGGAGTCGTGCTCTATGAGCGCCTCAGCCAGATGGCTAAGAATAATAGCGCCTAACGGCGCTTTTTCATCCCTTTACTCACGACAACCAGGCCGATTCCAATTAGGAACACCGGCCAAAGGGTGTCAAAGCTAAACCACCAGAACACGTCTTCAAGTAATTGACTTAGTCCGAGCATGATCAGGAAACCACCAAAGATCAAAGGCCAGGTCCTGCTCCGCCTTCTTCCCCAGTTGTCATCCCAGTCCCACTCCCAGTCTCTATCATGTCTAATATATTTCTGGGATGGGGCTCTCAGGGAGGAACCGCAGCTAGTGCAGACCTCTGCTTCTTCCTCGTTATCGGTTCCGCATTTAGTGCAGTATACCATCAAATCACAATATCGCTAAAGATATAGAAGGTATAAAGATTTCTCAGAATCTGTACCTAATCGACTAGTGTTGCGGGGAATAAGAATCAGTGGTCTATTATCCTTAAATCATTGGAACCGAACCGGCATTTAGAGGTATGATGCCTCCCACGCAAGGTACGGCGGGATCGCAAGCGACGCGCCCCTAGCCCGGGAGGTTCCCTCTTTATTTAAACCACCCAACCCGAAAAAGTGATGTAAACACATTATAGGCACCCGTTGCGTACACTTGGTCATGACCAAAATCGCGTTAATCGGCTTCGGCGTTGTAGGCCAGAGCTTTGCGCGAGTCCTATCTCAAAAACAGAAGGAACTCAAACAAAATTACGGAATAGACGCAGAGGTTGTCGCTATCAGCGGCAGATCCAAGGGAAGCGTCTATGTGGAACAAGGAATCGATCTGGAGAAACTCCTCAAGACATTTGAGGAGACAGGCACAGTTGAGTCATACCCTGCAGGGAAAAAGGGATTGGACAGCAGCCAGACGATAAAGGAATCGGGTGCAGATGTCATCGTCGAGACAACAAACACCAACCTGGAGACAGGAATGCCTGGACTATCCCACGTTAGGGAGGCGTTAAGCCTTGGGAAGCACGTGATAACCAGCAACAAGGGTCCACCAGCGCTGGCGTACAACGAGCTAAAGGCGATCGGGGACAAGAACGGCGCTAAGTTCATGATAGAAGCAACTGTGATGGCTGGGACACCGGTCGTGAACACGGGTAAAAAATCGATGGCAGGGAACAAGGTGTTCGGGTTCAAGGGCATCATCAATGGCACCACCAACTATATCCTCACAAAGATGGAGCAGGGAGGAGCGTACAACGCCATCCTGAAGGAGGCTCAGGAGCTGGGTTACGCAGAGGCAGACCCGGCAGGGGACGTAGAGGGATGGGATGCAGTTGGCAAGGTGGTCATTCTCGCAAACACCGTCATGGGGGCAAATCTGAAGCCAAGTGACGTGGAGCGAGAAGGCATCACTGGCATCACTCCAGAGATGATCGAGGAAGCGAAGCAGTCCAGTGAGAGGATCAAGCTCATAGCTCAAGCCGCTTGGGAAGGCGGAGAAGTAATTGCTAAGGTCTCACCTGAGAGGGTGCACATCACTGACCCTCTGGCGAACGTCAACGGTACCATGAATGCCATCACTTACGAGACAGCGGGACTATTGGGTGTAACAATCATCGGTAGGGGGGCAGGTGGAGAGGAGACAGCCCACGGGATACTGAGCGACCTCATCGCCATATACGGGTGAAAACTTCAATAACGCCCAATTCTTTGGCATATACATGCCACCAGGACAGAAACTCCCGGACTGGGTCTACAAGGACCGCAAGCCAGAGACTGACGTAGTGTATTTCTCAAACATGACCCGCTGTATATTCCAAGGTGGCTTGAACTGGGTCATGATAGCCAACAAGTGGCCCAACTTTGTGAAAGCATTCGATGGCTTCGACATCGATAAGGTCGCAGCCTATGGTTTGGATGACCAGGAGCGACTGAAGAACGACGCAGGTATCATCAGGAACAAGCAGAAGATAATGGCGACCATCAACAACGCCGAGGAGTTCCAGAGAATCAGGAAGGAGCACGGCAGCTTCCAGAAATGGCTGGATACATTGGACAAGTCCAACAACTACAAGGTTGTCATTGGACGGCTCAAGATGAGGTTCAGCAGGGTCGGACCAAGCACCGCCCACATATTCCTGTGGAGCATCGGCGAGCCCATCGAGTACGACACAAGCGTCTTCACGAGGCGACCCAAAAAGGTCGTCTAAAATAGATTAAGGTTCCATGATAGGAAACCGTACTCCCCGTCCTCAAAGCCTTTTATTAAGAAATGTACTTTCTTTTCATCCTCGGGGGCGCAGAGGCGTCTTAAAAAAGGGGAAGGAGGTTAATCCGTCCCCGGGGTCATTCTCAAAAGCATCTCTCTTTTCGAAACAATTAGTCCTCGACAAGTGTTTCACCAAGGCACTGAAATAGTATCTAATTCATGGAACCGGACAGAATACCGGTACACTTATCTGTAAATGTTTACCAAATAAATGTAAAGATGTATTAATAGTGCATCAAGAGGAATCAAAAATGGGTCTGCTATCAAAACACGAGAACAAAGTGTGGAAACAGTTCCACTATGGTTACAGCACCAGTGAGATAGCCGAGAACAACCTAGAGGAAAAATGGACACCAGCATACACATCGAGGGTGCTCAACAGGGCGAGAAGCAAGATAAGGAAAACACTGGAAGACCACGCAAAGAGCCACAGGCTGGACATATCCAGCGTGCAAGACTACAAGGGGCTCCTAATAGGCTTCGACTTCCAGGCAAACACACGAGTATTCATAGTCTACACCGAGAAACACGGCACCATTGTCTGGTACAAGCACGACAGCTACGGGGGCAAGATGTGCTCAAACTGCCCCAGCGAGGGGGAGTGCAGGGAGAGCCTTAACACAATCATCGATGAATACAACCTGTCCCTGCGACCCGAGGAAATGGAGCTTCCAATGACCGAGCAGAGTGTCCTCATTTTCAACAGGTTAGCGGCTAAAGAGATTCCAAGGTATAGGAGGAAAAACGAATGACAAACGTGGGATCAAAAGTAATCAAGCCACCGATTGAAAAAGTCGTGAGTGGCAAGATATTCAAACCAGATAGGGCTTACCTGCATAAGCTCTGGGCAAAAAACATCGCAATAGCCTTGACTATTTGGATAGGAACGGAAGCTCTAATCTACGGCATAGTTAGCGGCATATATTTCATAGACCCATTGGAGGTCAAGGATGCAATAGAAACCATGAACATATGGATGCCGATTCTTGACAGCTGGCTAATCAAATTGAATTTGGTCTGGCTGATACCAGCTCTACTCATCATCCCAATATACATCAACAGCATCGAGTACAGTGTCATCAGCGAATCAGGCGAATCCATGCCCGAGATATACGTCAAGAAAGGCATACTGACGGTAACCCGAAAACACGTGCCATTCAGGACCATAACCAACATCGCAAGCAAGATCGGCCCATTCGACAGGCTATTCGGGGTTGGCAACGTGAGCATCGAGACCGCAGGTTACTCAGGTGCGAACCAGCAGGGACCGGAGGAGAAACTTGAAGGAATAATCTTCCACGAGGAGGTCAGAGATTTCATCCTGAGGGAGCTCAGACAGTTCAGGACCCCCTATGTGACGACCACTGAACCAGATGGAAGGATGGAGGACCCTGTACCACGTGGACCAGGACTGGACGACGAGGTACTCATAACATTGCGTGAGATCAGGGATCTATTGAAAAAGAATTAGGGGATAAAATCCCCGGTTATTTTTCTGGCTGCTTGAACATCTGCGCCGTTTCTCTCATGAATTTCATGATGGGCAGGTTCTGTGGGCACTGAGCCTCACACGCAGCACAGCTGGTACAGTTGCTACTGTGGGTCTCCGGGGTGATCTGCTCCCAGTACTTTGTTTTTATTGCGTCATCGCGTCCACTCTGGAAGTACTCGTTGTACAGTCCAAGGACATCTGGAATCGCAACACCAGATGGACAAGGCATACAGTACCTGCAAGCCGTACATCCAACGAATCCTAGGCTCAGGTACGCTTCTTTTGCCTCCTCGACTAGGGCTAGCTCATATTCTTTTAGTGTTCCAGGTCCACTGTTTGAGGCTGAAACAAGGTTCTCTGTAACGTGCTTCATCTCGGACATACCGCTAAGTACAACGCTGACCTCTGGTAGGTTCCAGACCCACTGGAGTGCCCAGTCGGCTGGGGTCCTCTTGACCTCACTCTTTGCCCAGACATCCAAGACGTCTTGGGGTGGAGTTACGCCAAGCTTTCCGCCCTTGATGGGCTCCATGATTACAACAGCCAGTCCTTTCTCTGCTGCTGCCTTGAGACCCTTCATCCCTGCCTGGTACTCTGTGTCCATGTAGTTGAGCTGAATCTGGCAGAACGTGAACTTGTCAGCGTCCTTCAGTAGCTCCTCGAATACTGGGTACTCGTCGTGGAAGCTGAACCCGAGGTACTTGATCCTTCCGTCAGCCTTTGCCTTCTCGGCCCACTCGAAGACACCCAGCTCCTTGAGCAAAGGCCAGCGACCCTTGTTCATACCGTGAAGCAGGTAATAATCGATGTGAGTGGTGTCCAGTTTTGCCAGTTGCTCGTTCAGGAACTTGTCAAAGTCTTCGTATTCCTTGACCAGCCATGCAGGCATCTTCGTTGCGAGCCTAACCTTCTCCCTGTATCCGTCCTTCAGTGCTTTGCCCACTACTTTCTCGGACTCCCCACCGTGGTATGGGTAGGCTGTGTCCACGTAGTTCACGCCCTCGTCTATGGCGTGTCTGATCATCTTGATGGCTTCAGGCTGGTCGATGTTCTTTGAGTCGCCCCCGATTATGGGCAGCCTCATGGCACCGAAACCTAGCGCAGAGACATCCCAGTCTAGTTTTCCAAATTTACGGTAATTCATTTATGTTCACCTAGAAGATGAGAAAGACACGTGTACCATCATTTATCAAAGTTACTTGTTAGTTCGATACATCGGCACACTCGATATTCAAGTAGATAAAGTTTGATAAGACCATTGTGTTGCGAAGTGGCTCTGGAATCAGGCGAGGGTGGCGGGGTCTCCCCCCTGTTAGATGAAAGGGAGGGGGTTACAGATGTCGTTAGGGTGTTCAGGATTGAAGCGCTCAGCGATAACGCAACAACATCCAACTTACCTTACACGGTAATGAGTGGAAACAGTACAAGCGAGACAGGGGTGATCGTGTTCCCCCTCAAGGTCAGTAGAACCTACAGTTTAATCCAAGAACCACAGCCCGGTGGACCCTACCTGAACGACCTCAACAACTTCACAGCCCCCCCTCACATTGATGATTGGAACCCAAACTACCGAGTTTGGATTCACATCAGACATCCCCCTCAGGATACAACTCGAAAAAGAGGACATCCCAATAAATACAATGGAAACAAGCGTCCCGGTTAACCCAAGCACAGTACTGGCCCTCATACTGATGGTTTTGGGAGGCTTATTGTATAGCTATCAAAAAGGTAAGACAACTACATCAGTAATTCAGGCGGATCAAAACCAACAGCTATGAAAATGAATAGCCATCAGTCTGAGCGAACCATCACGACAACCTCTTGGACAGAGTCCTGACCAACCGGATTTTGCCGTGCATTCGCCTCCTTTTCACAGTCAGGGTGTGACTCACATAACTCACACAAAGGGAATAGGACTCCAACCGTATGACAAACATAAACCATTGGGCAACCTCAATATTTCGTTCGGAGTATGCTTTATCATCATATGTGTGTGTCAAATAGATACGCTCACACAAGGGGAGGAGACCCCACCCCCAGATAAATCCAGCGCGATTTAATACTAAAAAAAAAGCCGTTTTAGGGCTTCTTTTGATGAAATAGTATACAAAAACGTATTTCTCTAAATTTTTTTCCAGCGTTATGGCATGTCACTGACGCAAAAACCCATTTTAACCCAGACACCAATGACAATGCATGGATTCTGATAGATACGAAAGAATAATGGCAGTCGCACGAAGGGAACAACCAGACCGTGTACCGTGGAGCATCTGGGGTCACTACCCCGCCGTAAACTGGCTAGACTATTACAGCTGGGAACTAGCCCAGAGAAGCGGAGAGGAGTCAGCAAGAGCACACATCGCAATGCTAAGAGAACTCGACTACAAGATGGACCTACTCAAGGTCACACCATTCTACAGGTTCATGCCTATGCAATGGGGAAGTAAGTTCGAGTTCAAGAACAACAAAGAAGTCGCCCCAACGATGGACACCATCGTCAAGGAAACAAGTGACTGGGAAAAACTATGGGTACTAGACCCAAAGAAAGAGCTGAGGGAGTTCGTAAGGACGAACGAGATACTGGCACGGGACATGAGACAAACGCCAGTCATCTACACCATACCGAGCCCAATAATACAGGCAATGAACGGCGTAGGAACCCCTGAAAGGGTAATAGAGGACATCAGAAAAGACCCCGACTCACTGAAACAAGGACTAGAAACAATCACAGACACCACGATAGAGTTCACAAAAGCGTGCCTTGACACCGGAATACAGGGAATCTTCTACGGAATCGGCGGAGGTGGCAGGATATGGAAGGACCTCACCATACCAGAGCTCGACGAGTACGCCTACAAGTACGACAAGAAGATCCTCGACTCGGTTGACTGTGACATCAAAATGATGCACATATGCAGCACACCAGAAGGAAACCCACAGGACCAGAACCTAATGGAGTCAGGATGGTTCAGAAAATACCCCGTTGACATCATCAACTGGGACGCACACGGGTACACCTGGCTCGACAAAGCCAAGGAAATCTATGGCGACAAGTTCGCCATCTGCGGAGGACTCGACAGAGACTACGGCGCCATGAGGTCAGGCAACATAGAACAGGTTGAAAAAGATGTCAAGAAGGCGATAGATGACGCAGGTGAAGGCGGAGGATTCATGCTTGGACCAGGATGCACGGTCTACCAGGACCAGCCAAGGTCAAGCTACAACGCAGTGGGAAGAGCCGCAATCAAACACGGCTACTACTAGCCACTAAAAAAGCCCCGACTCTACCATTATTTTTCTTGTACTTTCGACAAAACAACGATCACAATCCAAGGTACAATCCTGACAACTACTCTCCGATAACCTGTAGATCTCACTCATCTTGCTACCTAGAAGGAACATGTCAGATGGCGCGGCCTCGACAAACTCCCGGATAGCATTTGGAAGCATCCTATAACGCGACGCATACATCTCGGCATCCCCAAGATACTACTTCATTGCATTAACAACATCCACGGTCATCTCCTCGATGAACGCCCTCATCTCGGGAGACAAGGGCCTGTTATTGTTCTCTTGAATTCCGAATAGGTTAAAGGGTTCATCATCCACAAACTTTTGGACTAGAAATGAAATATTGGTGTAAATACCCTCAGAAACGTGTACACTGAGAACTTTTTCGTGCAAAAAAACACCTCAACACTGATACAAAATAACTCAAATATAACATTTACTTTTTTGTTACAAATAGTTACCGTGTAAAAAATGTCTAAACGCAAAAAACCTAGCTTTCGCTAGGTAACTTTTGTTGTATGAATAAACGATGGTATAACCATGTACGGCTCCGATATCTCCTGCGGGAACAGTTTCTTAATAGCTGGTGTATTGAGCTATTGGGGAATGTAGGCTGAATACCTCGGCCGAAGCCTTGGCACGTACACCTCATTTCCATCAAACCGGTCTTCTACCGGCGCTCTCCAACCCGAAGGTACGGAAGTCTCTTTTTAGGACAGGCTTCGAGCTTAGATGCTTTCAGCTCTTATCCTGCGCGGCGTAGCTACCCGGCGGTGCCTTATCAGACAACCGGTTCACCAGAGGCCACAGCGCATTGTTCCTCTCGTACTAAATGCCCTTTCCCCTCAGACTTCCAACACTCCCAGTAAATAAAATCCGACCTGTCTCGCGACGGTCTAAACCCAACTCACGATCCCTTTTAATAGGCGAGCAGCCTCACCCTTGGCCCCTTATGCAA
>Ga0233431_1000141_pt1 | contig 167735 bp, 164 predicted proteins | sample SI_118_April2016_FD_179867 | JGI IMG/M metagenome (GOLD analysis project Ga0233431, IMG submission 179867) | Seawater microbial communities from Saanich Inlet, British Columbia, Canada - SI_118_April2016_200_MG | ecosystem: Environmental > Aquatic > Marine > Inlet | place: Canada: British... | reverse complement strand
TTCTTGAATTTTACCATCTGGGTACCTCCTGCTATTATGGGGTAATCGTGTCAATTACCACTATAGCAAGGGTTCCCAGGTGGTATCTACCCTCTTTTAAATTTTAAGTGCAAAATTCAGGTTATACAATATTTGAAGATATCACCGAACGGAAACGGATAGAGGAGGAGGTGCGCCTTCAAGGTGAAATTACGGCGAATATGAATGAGGGCATTTATCTTATTAGTGTTAAAGATCTTGAAATATTTTATGCAACCCCCAGATTTGAGAAGATGTTCGGCTATGACCCTGGTGAAATGATCGGGAAAGACGTCTCTATTGTCAACGCATTTACTGAAATGACACCAAAAGAAGTAGTAGATCACATCACAGGGATTTTGAAGGAAGCCGGGGGTTGGCAGGGTGAAATTCAAAATATTAAAAAAGACGGCACACTGTTTTGGTGTTACGCAAGTGCTTCTATGTTTAATCATCCTAAACATGGTGAAATAATAATTTCGGTACATACAGACATCACCGATCGCAAACGGTCCGAAGAGGCTTTGCGTGAGAGTGAGAGGAGGTATCAAGATATTTATGATAACGCTCCTGATATGTTCGCTTCAGTTGATGCGAAGACAGCGACCATTCTCAGGTGTAACCAGACAGTAGTCGAGGCATTAGGCTATACAAAAGAAGAAATCATTGGCCGACCAATCTTTGATCTTTATACAACTGATAGTGCTGAATATGCAAAATCCAATGTATTTCCAATATTTGTGAAGACTGGAGCAATAAAAGATGAGGAATTGCAGCTACAAAGAAAAGATGGAAGCACTATTGATGTATCTTTAAATGTTTCGGCTATCCGTGATGAGGAAGGTATCATTCTGCAGAGCAGTTCGGTTTGGCGTGACATTACAAAACGCAAATTAATGGAAGCTGAAGTGAAAACTCTGAGCGGTTTTCTGCCTATTTGCGCGTCCTGCAAAAAGATACGTGATGATGAGGGATATTGGAACCAAATCGAAGCGTATATCCATGAGCATTCAGAAGCCAAGTTTAGTCATGGCATTTGCCCGGAATGTGCGAAGAAACTATATCCAGATTTGGGCCTTTAGAATGTAATCCCTGTATAGTCAACTATCATGTTGAAAACGAAAATAGGGTCTGAATCTGGCTTTAAGGATATAGGTGAGTGAGAGTGACTTTTTGGGGAATGCGTGCCAAAATCTGCCAGAATGTGACAAGATGTGGGAAGGTAAGAGTTTGATATTTATGTTGTTTATAAAGATTTTATGAAGTTATGAAACTTGGATTCAAATATTAAGTGCAACGCAATCCGTGTTGTTGTCTCTTAGAAATACCTCCTTGGGCGTTGCATAACCGAGAGTTTTACGAGGCCGATTATTCAGGCGTTCCATGGCGTGCTGTACACTCTTATCATCAATTGTTCGAAAGTCCAATTTCTTTGGAAAGTATTGGCGAAGCAGACCATTTGTGTTTGTAGATTGTCTCATGGCTGATACCAAGACCATGTTTTCGTGCCAAATACCCAGCCACTTGCTCAGGACTAAAGTCCTGGCATATGTGGTAGGATATCAATTCAATCATGGCAGGCGTCATTTTTATGCGTTTGGCAGCTGCGTAGCGTCGGGCCATCGCCTTCTCGTGCGCCGCCTGGCGAGGGCGGTAGCCTTTATCACCTTGGTTACGCCGGATTTCGCGACTGATCGTTGATTGGTGAACCTTTAGAAGCTGCGCCATTTCAGATCGTGAAAAACCTGCTACAGTTCCCGACAAAGGGTCAATCGTCTCGGTATTTACTCTGTCGTAGGAAAATATCCAACGCCTCTATAACCGTCCCAGATATCGTATTACCGGTCTCCTTTGCGTAAGCCTCCACCCGTTTGGCTAACCTGGGAGGGATTTGAATGGTCAATTCCAGGGCTGTATCAGCGTGATGGTTATCAATGGTATCTTCGTTCATTAGTCAGATTTTCCTTTTGGCCGCCGATTTCCAGTATCAGCCATTTCCGAAGATAGCCTCGACAATGGCAGCCTCTATTTCCGGGTCCGGCGTCCATTTATATTCACTCTCGAATCGTTTTTTCGAAAACAAGTGACGAGCTTCTATAATATTGTCAGTGGGCTTGTCAAAAGGGAATGGAATCGAGGGTAGTATGTCGAAGGCTAATCTCGCTTCTTTTTCGCTCCCGGCTGGATCGATTCTGCCCGCTGGGTCAAAATGTAAAACGAATATTCAAATCTGAGAATTTCCACCGGTTCTCTATTCCACAGGTTCAAGACCACAAGGGCAAAATTCCGCAACCCGGTGACCACTGTCGCTCAATGGTTATTGGATATACGATGGAAAATATCTTTTAATAGTTGCTCGATATCCACAAGGACATTTTTGACCTCAAGAGAATTCATATAATCACTTGCCTGATAGTCAAATTCGACACCGTAACGATATCTGCCTGGGTGTTTGTGGATATTACGAACGGATGCGACCACGTTTGAAATAGAGATTTCTTTTTTATCGCTGATAGCAAAATCTAAAAGCAGCGTGTCGGCAAGGGTGTATTTTCCTCTGGATTCAAAGGCGATTCCCCGGTGGCTAAAATCCATCCACTCGGCAATCCGGGGTTTGGAAAATCTGCCCCTAAGTCCGGTGCGTTTGACCGTCACCGAAAGATTGCCGTGCCGGTACCTTTCGTGGCTTCGTCTATCTTCTGCCGTATTCATGTTTCAATGCACTCCCCATACCTTTGCATAAGTTTCGACTCTTTCGACAAGCCTTGATGGTATCAGGATGTTAAAATCTTGGCTTGTATCGATGTGTCTGTCTTTGAGATTTTTTATGTTCATTACCTGTCTCGATTACAAAGTATCCGGTCTGGCAGATTGTAATTTACGAATATGGGATACATTTCACCCGATGGGTCAAATGCCCATTATTATATTTTCGGCTTTATTGGAAAAATTATTGAGCGTTGATTTTATAATAGGAATTTGGTTTGTCAGCCCCGGCCAGGTTCGGGAAATGATAGAGTGGAAATTATTGGTATTAATGTTACTGTCCAAACGTTTGGACAGTATCTGAAAAAAGGTCAATCGTCTCGGTATTTACTTTGTCTCAGGAAAATATCCAACGCCTCTATAACCGTCCCAGATACCGTATTACCGGTCTCCTTTGCGTAAGCCTCCACTCGTTTGGCTAATCTGGGAGGGATTTGAATGGTCAATTTCAAGGCTGTATCAGTGTGATGATTTTCAACGGTATCTTTGTTCATTAGTCAGATTTTCCTTTTGACCACCAATTCCCGGTATCAGTCATTTCCAGAGACAGCATTGACAATGGCAGCTTCTATTTCCGGGGCCGGGGTCCATTTATATTCATTCTCAAAGCGCTTTTTAGAAAACAGGTGACCGACTTCTATAATATTGTCAGTGGGCTTGTCAAAGGGGAAAGGAATTGATTTTGCCCGCCGGCCTAAAAATGTAAAACCTCACCCAGCAAAAGCCGATTGGTGTGCTCGTACTGTGCCCAAATTGTGCCCGCCAAGGTCAAATTATTCCAAATATAAACAAACGAAACCAAAAGTACATTCAATTATTGTTATTCATTCAAATACATACAAATACAGGGAATTTTCATTTCCTGATTTTCGGTCTACGAATCCTGCCCCTGTTTAACAACCGGGATTTCATATCTGATCAATATCCTTTTTGGAGTTCAACGGGCGCACCAATAAATTCAAGGGGTTTTTGAAGCGACAGCATAGAATTCCACTCCGTACTTTCGGGGCGTATGCGTTTGGTCCATAGAATTTTTCCAACCCGTATCTGCTAAAAACGGGGCAAGTTGCTCAGGTCTTATGCTCCAGAGCCATGGTTCACCGGCAGTTTTCTGAAGCCAAAGCATCAAACCTGTCCATCGACCGGCATCAAGGCAACCCTCCGCATCCGAAGGGATATAGGAAAAGACGATCCGGCTGTCGGCTCCTGTGACCATAGCAGATTGACGAAATAGATCTCGAACCGCCTCATTAGACAGGTACATCAAAAGCCCTTCGGCCACTATGACGGTTTTTGCACGCCTATTCCATGACTTGTTTTCTTCAAAAACATCCACTATCTTCCGGTTGATAAGATCTTCCGACAGCAGAATCAGATTGTCTCGCCCGCCCATTGTCTCTATCCCTTTGGCTTTGAGATGTGCGGTCGCCGGGTGGTCAATTTCAAAAAAAAGTACATGGGGGAATTTTGGTGCCAACCGCCACCCGGTTGTGTCGTAACCAGCCCCGAGAACTAAGATCTGGGTGGCTCCGGCATCAATACCGTCTCTAATCTGCTGCTCACAGAAAGCTTTTCTGTGAGCAAAGGCCTCAAACTGTCCCGGCAGGATCCAGTCAAACGCTTCGTAAATGGAAACCGCTTTCGGGGACTGAGCCCATTTTACCGTTTTTTCTCCGGCCGCGCCGGAAGCAACGAGTAATTTCCGGGTTGCATGCACGATGCCGGGAGGAAGAAAGGCTTCCATCCCAGGCTTCGCCCCGAGTGTAACAATGTTCAGGGCTACTTTGTATGCCGTTCTGCTCGGTTTGTCTTTTCGCATGGTGCACCTACTCAAGCGTCCACGGCTTGTTGAAATAAGTATCGCGAACATCAGACGCCTTGGATTCGGCCCATTTCTCAAGGCCCATTTTATTGATCAGACACAAGAGAAACGATTGCTACTTCCTTCCAGTGATACATTCAAGCACTGAAGGACCACCCTTGGTCGAAATTATGTTCGCTAATGTTATATCGGCGGAAGACAATAGGCCTCTGTACTGCTCTACCGTCCTCTCGCGGCCGCCGCCCATCACAAGTACCTCTATGTCGAGTAATTTTGCCACCGAAAAACCGGGTCCTGGTTCCAGAAGGTACTCTACGATCCAGAGTCTTGAATCCGCCTTCATGGACGCTGAAATATTTTTAAGAATTTGACAGCATATTTCGCCTTCCCAGTCGTGAAGTACATTTACTAAAAAATAGGCGTCGCAAACAGGCGGTGGCTCATTGAGAAAATCATAGGAAATTGCCCTGCAACGGTTATTGAGATCAGCGTTTGCGATCGCTTTTTTAGCAGACACAACCGCCCCCGGCATATCGGCCACAACGCCTTTGATATGGGGATATTCGGCAAGCAGCTGAATCAGAAAAACACCCTGACCGCCGCCAACATCACAGATGGATTTAAATCCAGAAAAGTCATAGGCTTCAATTATCGCTTTAGCAAACCCTATGGCCTTGAATCCCTGACCTTTGTCCAATATTGCGCGTTCCTCAGGGTTCTGTTCCATCCATTTGAAAGCCTCTTCGCCAAAGGCGTGATCAAAACCGGGTTTACCGGTTCGAACACTATGGGCTAGGTTGCTCCAGGCCTTATCATGCCAGTCGGAAAGAAACATCCGTGCCAAGGGGCGCATAGCGTCCGAACAGAGGCATTGTGCAAGGGGGGTTAATTCGAAAACCGTATCGTCGGTCTCGGCAAAAATACCGACGGCTGAAAGCGCCCGCATCAGCCGATAAAGCGTTGGTGCATGGGTACCTGTCTCTTTCGCCAAAGCCTCCACGCTCATGGGTTTGTCGCGTAACAGGTCTGCGACGCCCAGCTCTGAAACCACGTGAATCGGCTTGGTTATCCATTTGGAAGTAATCCACTGCATCATCTGATCTTCAGGCTTTGGAATTCTTTCAGGCATTTTATCCCCTTCAATTTCCGCGTTCTTTTTTTACATTGGTGAAGAAATATTTTGATAGGTTGACAATCAGATATTTCATCAGATCTCCAGCAATTATGTCATCTTCTGAAATGATTTCTTTATCAAGAAAAGATATCCCGGCCTGGTGGACAGTATCCGGGTCCCCGGAAATAAGCGGATGCCACCATTTGAGGTCTCTCCCTTCTGCAATCGTACGGTATCCACAACCATCAGGCAGCTGTTTCAATTGTCTGATGTTTTCCCGAGTTACCTTTTCACAACCATGATTAGCATCAAATCGATTATGATATGCATCACACTGAAGCGTGGCGGCATTTAAATGTCTGCACCTTATCGATGTGTAATGGGGTTCACCGGTTTTAAGATCCGTGATCCTCTGGAAACAGCATATTCCGCATCGTGAGCATAAGGATTCCCATTCTGCTTCGGTGATATCGTTCAGCGGTTTCCTTTTCCAGAATGGTTTTTCATGGAGAGTTGACAATAGAATCCTCGCTTTTAATCCGCTGTCATACACTGATTCGTGTTTACAGCTGTATTCAGATCCAGACGAAGATCACCGGGCATTTTTCACCAGCCAACAGGACCCGGTGCGGCGTCAATGAATTATGCCAGATTTTGATTATTCATGAAAAGGGTATCAGGTTGCTGTGAAATGTCAATTAATTGCAGCCGGCTCAAATGGGAATAATACAGAACGTTTGAGGGGCCAAGAATTTTGTAACTTGACAAGCGCTGCAACCATGTGTTTTTTAACATAACATAGCCTCTTCAATTAAACGGCATCACATTTCAGTGCTGTCCCGTTATTTTTTGCCGGCAGGCGTCCCCTGTCATGATTGGAGCCGAAATGTCATGTTCTTCTCTACATTGGAAATAACATTATTGTCATAGTGGCCGGCGGCTATACCGGATACTAAATTGCATAGATCTTAACCGGGTCGGATGGTATGTTATACGAAAAATTCAAGGTACTCGATTGTGGCGATAAAGCGATATTGCTGGAGTTTGGCGATAAAATCGACTTAAAAACCTTTCGAATCGTCCAGAGACTGTTCCAGGCGCTCAGGGAGAGGGAGAATCTCGGTATCGTTGAAACCGTACCAAGTTACCGTTCGCTTCTTATCTATTACAACCCGATCATCACGGAAGTACAAGATATTATAGAGAAGATAAGGGAAATAGAAAATAGTCTTGACGATTATGAATTGAAAAGCAGTCAGTTGATAAAAATACCAATTGTCTACGATGGAGAATTTGGACCGGATCTGGAATTTGTTGCCGATTACCACCGGGTGACTACGGAAACAATAATTAAACTGCACACGGAAACAACCTATATCAACTGTATGTATGGATTTGTTCCGGGGTTTGTACTCTTATTGGGACTTCCCCCGGAGTTGGAAACTCCCAGAAAAGACAATCCCCGGTTAAAAGTTCCAGCCGGTTCAGTAGGTATTGGCGGGGCCCAAACCGGGGTTTATCCGTTTGAAAGCCCCGGCGGCTGGCAACTGGTTGGTAGAACCCCTTTAAAGCTGTTTAATTTAAACGCTGAAACCCCAAATATTGTCGGTATCGGTGACGAGATTAGATTTGAACAAATTTCTCAGGAAGAATATTTTAGTATTTTAAAGAGAGTTGAAAAGAACCAGGAGCCAATTGAGGGCTATATTGAAAGAAAAAAATAATCATAGTCTTGATACATTCCTTGTGCGCAAACCCGGGTCCTTGACCACTGTACAAGATCGGGGCCGGAAGTTTCACCAATGGCTGGGTATGCCGGTTTCAGGGGTATTGGATCATTACGCATACCGTTTGGGCAATATGTTGCTGGGGCAAGAAGAGGATGCAGCCTGTCTTGAAATAACATTTTTCGGACCGGAAATAGAAATATTGAATAACACCGAAATTGTAATCACCGGAGCTGATGTTCTGCCTAAGCTTAATGGCGTGCACACCCCCATGTGGACCCTGCTTTCTGTGCAAAAAGGTGATATTTTATCCTTTTCTGTGCCGAAATCCGGCTGTCGAGCCTATATGTGTGTAAACGGCGGTATCGCGGTAAATAAAATAATGGGGAGCCGATCAACAACCCTTCGTCTTAAAATCGGCGGATTTGAGGGAAGAAAGCTTCTTGCAGGCGATCGGATTCGCACCTATCAAAGCCAGAAAAAATTTATTGCCGGGCACGGCATTTCATTGCCAGGTGAGTTGATCCCTAAATATGGCAAGAGAGAAGTGATCCGGGTAATTCTCGGGCCGCAGCACAATTATTTTGCACCGGATGAGGGGCTTAAAACATTCCTGGAATCCGAGTATAAGATATCCACCGAGTCGAACCGGGATGGGTTCCGGTTGATCGGCCCCGGCATTAAGATTAGGGAAGGTATGCCGACCGGTATTCCTTCCGAAGCATTCCCGCCCGGTGGAATTCAGGTAAGACCCAATGGCCAGCCGCTTGTTATGATGAATGATATCGGCGGCGGGGGGTATCCTAAAATCGCTTTTATTATTTCAGTGGATCTGCCCAAAATTGTTCAGCTCAGACCGGGACATACCGTTGTTTTTAAATCGGTCAATTTGAATGCGGCACATCGATTGCTCACAGAGGAACACGACAGGCTGCACAGATTTTGCTCCACAGGTTGATGTTTATTCTTAAAACCGACCCTAAACCCAAGGAGGAGGACATGATGAAGAAGGTAACCATTATACTGGCCGTTTTGATTTTTTCTTTTAGCGCCGTTTCCGGCGCAGTGGCGAAAACAAAGTGGGATCTGCACTTGAACTTTCCCGCAGGTAACTTTCACTCTAAGGGTGCTCAGCGATTTGCCGACAGGGTAAAGGAGGCAACCAACGGCGAGCTTAACATCGTGCTGCACCCCGGTGCCTCTCTGGGATTCAAAGGCCCTGAGCTGCTGCGCGCAATTGCCGAGAGCCAGCTCGTCATAGGGGAAATTGCCACCGGTATGGTCGAGGGCGATGCCCCGGCGCTGGCCCTTACAGCCCAGCCATTCATTTCCACCAACGCCTTTGAGCAACGGCTGCTCTATCAGCTTGCCAAACCGACATATGCCAAAATTCTTAAAAAATTCAACCAGTTTACGCTTTACTCTTCTGTTTGGCCGTTTTCCGGTATTTACACCCAGCGAGCCATAAAATCCGAATCCGATCTAAAGGGCCTGAAAATGAGGGTTTATGACGGCACCGGTCTGGCTTTCGGAAAAGCGACCGGTATCGCGGCCCGAAAGATGCCCTTCAGCGAGGTTTACCCTGCAATGAAGGCCGGGCTTATGGACTCCATGTACACATCATCGGTATCCGGCGTTGATGCCAAGGCCTGGGAGATTCTCAAGTATTTTACACCCATAAACATTGTCGGCCCGGTCAATCTGGTCAATGTCAATCTGGATGCATGGAATGAGCTTCCGAAAAACATCCAGGAGACGGTTCTTGCAGTAGCCGTCCAACTGGAAGACGAGATGTGGAACCTGGCCGGGGACATGGACCGCAAAAGCCGAGAAACGCTTATCAAGAAGGGCATGGTCATCAATCCGGTTGATAAAAAATTTCGATCCCAACTCGATACGGTCGGAAATAAACTGCGGGCCACATGGGCAAAAAAGGCGGGTAAAGACGCTCAGAATATTCTGAAGGAGTATTACCGGATTACCGGCCGGTAATCGATACCGGTCGTCGCTCTATCAATTAGATACCCCGTAGCTTTTCCTGGCAGAGCGGAGTTCCCGCCGCCGGGGCTGCGGGGTCGTTCATTCAAAGCTATTGGTGTTGGTGATAATGAAATGAAAAGTTTTGTGCGCCTGATCGACAATATCAATTTTTGGATGGCCAGGGTATCCGGTGTGATGCTGGGGCTGATGACGATTTTAATCCTGGTTGAGATCTTTCTATGGAACATCTTTCAGAAGACGACTCTCATCGCCGATGAATATTGTGCTTATGGGTTGGCTGCGATCATTTTTCTCGGTGCGGGTTATTGCCTCAAGGAAAAAGGACACATCAGAATCACCCTCGTATTGGGTTTTTTGCCGGAAAAACTGTCTAGGATAATTACCTTTGCTGCCACAGGCATCACCACTGCCTTTATGGGGTATCTCTGGTGGTATCTGTTTAAGATGGTGCGGTCTGCCGTGCGTTATAATTCTACATCCGGCACCCTGACAAACACCCCCCTGTGGATTCCCCAGGCCCTGGTACTCATTGGTGCGGCCGGTTTTCTTTTTCAACTGTTTGCAACAACCATAAAAACGTATCAGGCCATTGAGTCCGGGGAGAAAGTGGTATAATGGAAGCAAACTTGGCAATGGCTCTGGTTGTGTTCGGAATCCTGTTTCTGACCCTGGCCGCCGGCATCTGGGTCGGTTTTTCCCTTTTCATCGTCGGTTTCGTCGGAATGGTGTTGTACAGCCCCCTGTCGGCCGGCCACAACATGGCCTCTTCGGTCTGGGCAACCGTTGGGAAATGGGAATATGTGGCTGTGCCGCTCTTTATTCTCATGAGTGAAATTCTGTACCGATCGGGTATTTCCGAAAAACTCTTCAAGTCTCTTGTGCCATGGATTTACCGTCTTCCCGGCGGGCTGCTGCTGATGAACATTGTTTCATGCACGCTGTTTGCGGCGGTATCCGGTTCCAGCGCTGCTACCACCGCAACAGTCGGCAGGATTACCCTGGCCGAGTTGGACAAGCTGGGCTATGACCGGCGCCTGGCAATGGGGTCCCTTGCCGGCGCCGGCACCCTTGGGTTTCTGATTCCGCCGTCTCTGATCATGATCGTCTACGCGATTCTTGCCGAAGTGTCCATCGGCAAGATGTTCATGGCTGGCATCCTCCCCGGGCTGCTCCTTTCGGGAATTTACTCGAGCTATATCATCTATCGCGGCATCCGCAATCCTGAGATTGCACCCCGGACCCAGGAAAGCTACAGCTGGAAGGAGCGGATGGTGGGCCTAAAAGACTTGGCCCCGACACTGATTTTGATCCTCATGGTTTTGGGGAGTATTTACGGCGGGGTGGCCACTCCCACAGAGGCTGCCGCTGTGGGGGTTTTGGGCGGCACCGTATTTGCCTTTATTAACCGTCGTATGAATTTTACGATCATGTTTAAATGCCTGATGGGCGCTGTAAAAACAAACGCCATGATTATGATAATAGTTGTCGGTGCCGGATTTTTATCCCGGGTGATGGGGTTTTTAGGTATCCCCATGGCAATTACCCGGGCCATCACAGAGCTGGGTCTTTCGCCCTATATGCTGATGATACTTCTGGGCGGTTTCTACATTTTATTAGGCTGCCTGCTTGACGGTTTTTCCATTGTGGTGATGACGCTGCCCATTGCGCTTCCCATGGTTACCGAGGCCGGTTTCGATCCCATATGGTTCGGCATTTACCTGGTGCTGATGGTGGAGGTCAGTCAGATCACGCCCCCGGTTGGGTTCAACCTTTTCGTTATCCAGGGTTTGACCAACGAACCGATTGTGAAGATTGCCAGATATTCGTTGCCCTTTTTCTTCCTGATGCTGTTGACAACGGTCATCATAACCATTTTCCCGGAAATTGCGCTGTTTCTGCCAAATTTGATGACGGTTAAATAATTAGAATTTTTCGTGCCCATACCCTTTATTCTCCATCGCCTGCAAGGACCCTTCAAACAAATGGATACCCCGTAGCTTGTCGTAGCAGTACGGAGATCAGGCCGCCGTGGCTGCGGGGCGGTTCATTGTCGAATGCCCCATTGCGGAAATTTGATTGAGTTCTCTAGTATTTCATCCCCGGTCATTAGATTCTCGAAAAAAACATTAGATTTGAAGTGCTCACTGCTGCACCCGTGAACAGCCGGAGAAAGTTGTTTTGGCCTTGATTCGCCGGCGGTGTTTAACAATATCGTTATTTGCATAAATAAAATTACAGAAATTATATTAATTATAGATAAAATATTTAAAAAAACTGGTTGACAAAAGTATAATTCATAAAATAAATAAAAAAAACAACCAAAGATTTAAAAAAGGAGTCGTATCATGGAAGAGGTCCTAACCGTTTTCCAGGCGAGCAAGTATTGTAATGTATCTTCAAAGACCATTATCAACTGGGTCGAATCCGAACACATCAGTGCGTATAAAACAGTGGGTGGACATCGGCGCATCAAACGGGCGGATTTGATTGAGTTTATGAAAAAACAGGGCATCCCGATTCCTGAAACCGACCCGAGCAGCGAACGGAAGAAGATCCTCGTGGTAGACGATGACGCCATTATCGTTGAAACAATTGTCCAGGCTTTAGAAGAGGATGAAAATAACTATGAGGTGATTTCGGCTTCAGATGGATTTGAAGCCGGACTCCAGGTCGAACATTTTAAGCCGGATCTGTTAATTCTTGACATTATGATGCCGGACACCAAGGGCTATGAAGTGTGTGAAAAAATAAAATCGAACGACGAGACAAAAAATACCAAAATCGTCGTCCTCTCCGCCTATCTCGACGAAGAAAAATTTAAAAAAATGAAAGAATACGGTGCGGATGCCTGTTTTTCAAAACCCCTGCCGCTGCCCCAGCTTAAGGAAGAGGTGATCCATCTGTTGGAACTTTAATGACGTAAACAGGAGACGGCGATGGACTTAAAAGATGCATTGAGGAAAAAGAAGTTTGTGGTCACTTCCGAAGTTCAGGCCCCCATTGACGAAGAACCGGAGGACCTGGTCAAAAACTTGAGTTTGGTGCGCGGCCGGGTGGATGGCGTAGCGGTATCTGAAATCGAGATTGACGGCATCGTCGGGGACACCATCAGGACGTGTGAAATTTTACAGGAGAACCGATTCAAATCGATTTATCAGACCACAACTCGAGAAAAAAACCGCATTCAGCTTCAAAACGATATCTTGTCCGCTCATAAGGCGGGCGTTGAAAATCTTCTGGTATTTACGGAAGACTATCGAATTACCGGAGACAGCCTCCAGGAGATGATGTTCTTTCACGTGGATTCAGGCAAATTGCATTCGGTACTGGAACATATCCGGCAGGGACAGACGGTGGAGGGCGAGGCCCTTCCCTTTAAAGCCGATTTTGTTCTGGGTTCCGGGGTTGAGTCTGCCTGGGGGAAAAACGTTCCGGATTTGGAGATGAAGGAGCTCGAGGAGATGACAAAGATCGGCGCCGGGTATTTTCTGACCACCCCCATATTCGATCTGGACAGTTTCGAAAAATTCATGAATCAGGTTCATACTTTCGGTGTGCCGGTCATCGCCGAGGTGATGATTCTCAGAACCGCCGGGATGGCCCGGTTTCTAAACCGTCACTTAAAATCGGGTATGGTTCCTGAAAGGTTGATTCAGCAACTGGCCAAAGCCCCGGATAAACAGAGCGCCAGTATCGAGATCTTTGCTGATATTGTGGGCGGCTTGAAGCATATCTGCCAGGGTGTCCATATTATTACCATCGGCGGTGAAGACAAGCTCAAGTACTATCTTGATGCAGCAAAGCTTAAGTGAGGTTCTTATGAGCCCGAAACCGTTAGGATCGGTTATGGTTGTCGGTGGTGGAATCGCCGGAATTCAGGCTTCTCTTGATCTTGCCGATGGCGGATTCTATGTATATCTGGTGGAGCGAAGCGCCGGCATCGGCGGCACCATGGCCCAGCTGGATAAAACCTTCCCTACAAATGATTGTTCCATGTGCATTTTGTCCCCCAAGCTCGTGGAATGCGACCGCCATATGAACATCGAGCTGATGACGCTTTCGGAAGTTATGGACGTATCCGGCGAAGCGGGAAATTTCTCGGTGTGCGTGAAAAAACATCCGGGTTATATCGATCCTGAAAAATGCATCGCCTGCGGTCATTGCGCCGACAAATGCCCCAGAAGAGTCGACGATGGTTTTAACGCCGGTATGGGGAAAAGGAAAGTCGCATACATCAAATACGGCCAGACCGTTCCCCTGAAATACGTGATCGACGGCGAACACTGTATTTATCTTCAAAAAGACCGATGCAAGGCCTGTGAGAAATTCTGCCCCACCGGCGCCATCAACTTCAATGATAAAGAAAAAGACATCGACGTCAATGTGGGCGCTGTCATTCTTACCTCCGGGTTTTCGCCCTTTGATCCTGCAGCCTTTAAGAACTACGGTTATCCGCAAATTCCGGATCTTGTTACAAGTCTCGAGTTCGAACGCCTCCTTTCGGCCAACGGCCCTTGCATGGGGCATCTGACGCGTCCTTCGGACAACAGGGAACCGAACAGAATCGCCTGGATCCAGTGTGTCGGTTCCAGAAACACCCACCGTTGTTCAAACGGATACTGCTCGGCGGTCTGCTGCATGTATGCCCTCAAGCAGGCCATGGTAACCGCCGAGCATCTGACCGCCGAGCATCCGGAAATGACCATTTTTTTCATGGATATCAGGAGCCATGGAAAGGAATTCGAGCGGTTTTATGAAAGAGCCAAACAGAGCGGTGTCCGGTTTTTGCGGACCATGCCGCACATCATTTTGGCCGGGAAGAACCATTCCGGTGTTTCCCTGACCTATTTGACGGAATCCGGGAAGCGGGTGGATGAGCACTTCGATATGACGGTCTTGTCCGTTGGAATCGAGGCGCCCAAAACCGCCGAAGAGATTTCAAGCCGTCTGGGACTGGTGCAGAACAGATACCGTTTCATTGAGACCTCCAGCTTTGCTCCGGTTTCGTCAAATCGAAACGGCGTTTATGTGACCGGCGCCATGGCCGGACCCAAGGATATCCCCCAGTCCGTAACGGAAGCCTCGGCTGCGGCTGCGGTTTCGGCCGGCGCACTGGTTTCCGCCAGGGGAACCCTTGTGACGAAAAAGTCGTATCCGGATGAACGTGACACGGAAAAGGAAGAGCCCCGGGTCGGTGTTTTCGTATGCTCCTGCGGTATCAACATCGCCGGTGTGGTCGACGTGGCGGCTGTAACCGAGTATGCCAAGGCCCTGCCGCATGTGGTGTTTGCAGAAAACAACATGTTTTCCTGTTCCACGGACACCCAGAATCTCATTACCGAAAAAATAACGGAACATGCACTCAACCGGGTTGTGGTTGCCGCATGCTCCCCACGCACCCATGAGCCGCTGTTCCAGGACACACTCAAAGAATCCGGTATAAACGGCTACCTGATGGAGATGGCCAATATTCGAAACCAGGATTCCTGGGTGCACCAGAATGATCCGGAAGCCGCCACATTGAAGGCAAAAGATCTGGTCCGCATGGCCATCGCCAAGGTGACCCTGGCAGAGGCCCTTTCCGAGACTTCGGTGGATGTCAACCAGAGCGCACTTGTGGTGGGCGGCGGCATCGGCGGTATGACCGCCACCATGGCCCTTGCCGAGCAGGGCTTTCACACCGTATTGATCGAAAAGGAAGACACCCTGGGCGGCAATGCGCGAAACCTGAAAACCACCTGGCGGGGTGAAGCCATAGGGGGGATGCTTGCAGATATGATCAATCGGGTGGAGCAACATCCGAAGGTTACGGTCTATAAGGGGGCGGTATTGGATACCGCTGCCGGGTCCGTGGGTAATTTCGTAAGCAGGGTCAATGTGGGGGGCGCCATTTGTGAGGTGGCCCACGGTGCTGCCGTCATCGCCACTGGGGCCTGCGAATACCAACCCGAGGCGTATCTATACGGAAAAGATGATCGGGTCATGACGCATCTGCAGTTTGACCGTTTCATCGAAAAGAACCCCATGACCTTAAAAGAAAGCGGTTCCATCGCATTTATTCAATGTGTCGGCTCTCGCGACGCCGAACGGCCCTACTGCAGCCGGGTCTGCTGCACCCATTCGGTTAAATGTGCCATTGAGTTGAAAAAAGAAAACCCTGAACGCCGGGTGTATGTCTTTTATCGAGACATGCGCACCTACGGCGAGCGGGAAGATCTCTACCGCAAGGCCAGGGAGCTGGGTGTCGTGTTTGTTCGATTTTCCATTGACCGGAAACCGGAAGTTTACATCGACGGCGGCGCGCTTTTTGTGAAGTCTCCGGATCCGGTTCTCAAACGGTATTTAAACATTCAGGTGAGTCAGCTTGTTTTAGCGTCTGCCATTGTTGCGCGGCCGGACAATCAGAACCTTGTGGCGCTTTATAAGTGCGGTATGAATGCGGATGGTTTTTTAAATGAAGCCCACCCGAAACTCCGCCCAGTGGATCTGAGCGCAGACGGCATATTTGCGGCCGGCCTGTGCCATTACCCCAAACCGGTGGAAGAGACCATCGCCCAGGCCCTGGCTGCCGCCGGCCGCGCAGGCGTGCTGCTGTCCAAAAAAAACCTGACACTTCCCGGCACCATCTCCAAACACAACCGGGACCTGTGCATGTCTTGCCTGGCCTGCTATCGCGGTTGTCCCTTTGGGGCGATTTTTATCGATGAAGACGGCAGGGTCAGCCATAACGAGATCAAGTGCACCGGATGCGGGATCTGTGCCGGGGTCTGCCCGGCCAAGGCATTTCAGGTGCAAAACGCCCGCGATGATCAGATCATCGCCATGGTCGATGCCTATGCGGAAGGGATATAGCTAAATGAAGTGTTCAGCGTTCAGCCTTCAGCAATCAGCTAACAACTTGTTTTTATAATCTTTTGCTGAAAGCTGATTGCTGATCGCATGACCCAAAAATGTTCGGTTCTGAATGAGCACGATATCAGCAAGCATGTGAAGTAATAGCATTAATAATTATATAAATTCTTGGCCTTGAAAAGGGTATGCTTATGGATCAGCAAAATCATGGGACCGATGGTTTAACCTCCACTGAGGCGGAAATACCCTGTGTTCCGGCGGATTGGGAACCCCGGATCATCGCTTTTGCCTGCCATTTCTGTGCCTATGGAGCGGCGGATCTTGCCGGGGTGATGCGGCTTTCCTATTCACCGAACGTAAAGATCATCCGGCTGCCCTGCAGTGGAAAAATTGATCACCTACCCGTGTTGCGGGCGTTTGAACGGGGTATCGACGGTGTTTTTGTGGCCGGCTGACTCAAGGGGGAGTGTCATTTCCTGGAAGGAAATGTTCATGCAGGGAAAAGAGTCGAGAAACTAAAAAAGCTTTTGACCGCGGTAAACATCGAAACCGAAAGGCTCGAGATGTTCAACCTGTCGGCAGCCGAAGGACCGAAGTGGGCAGATATCTGCACCGAATTCACAAAAAAGATCCAGGCCCTCGGACCCTCACCGATTTTTTTGGCCTTGCGCGAATCATGCGACAAAGGAGGTGGCGCAAATGATCGTGGGTAAACAGAAATCATTGGATGACATCTGGAGCAAAATAGAAGGGTTTGAAAAACTCCTGGTATTCGGCTGTAACACCTGCGTTGCGGTTTGCCACGAGGGGGGAAACAAAGAGGCGGAGATCCTGGCCTCTCTTCTTCGGATACGGGCCACTCAGGAAAACACTGCCATCGAAATCCGGAGCTCGGGAATCGAACGGCAGTGTGAACATGAGTTTTTCGAAACCGCTGAAAAGGATATCGGATGGGCGGATGCCGTACTGAGCATTGCCTGCGGTGTGGGGGTCCAGTTTATGGTTAAAAGATATTCCGCTTTGAAGGTGTATCCCGGACTCGATACCACATTTCTGGGGGATGTTGAAAAACCGGGCCTGTTTATGGAGAGCTGCCAGGCCTGTGGTAACTGCATCCTCGATCTTACCGCCGGTATCTGTGTCATGTCCCGCTGTGCCAAGAAAATTATGAATGGCCCCTGTGGCGGTTCCACAAAAGGAAAATGCGAAATCAACAAAGAGATCGATTGCGCCTGGCAACAGGTTGTGGATCGGCTCGAGACGCTCGGGAGGCTGGATGAATTCGTAAATGTGGTGCCCATAAAGGACTGGTCCACAAGCCGGGATGGAGGCCCCCGAAAACTATTCCATGAGGATTTGGAGACATGAACGCAAAGACGCCGAGTAGACTGGAGAAAATACTGACTGCGGGTCATATGGCGGTCACATCCGAGTGTGGACCTCCCCGGGGCAGCAACCCGGAGGCGATCACCAGGAAGGCAGAGATGATCCGAAACCATGTGGATGCGGTCAACATCACAGACAACCAGACCTCTGTCACCCGCCTGTGCAGCCTGGCGGCCTGCATTCGCCTGAAACTTATGGGGGTTGAGCCGGTGCTGCAGATGGTCACCCGGGACAGGAACCGTATTGCCCTGCAAAGCGACATCCTGGGTGCCGCCTCATACGACATCAATAATATCCTCTGCCTTTCCGGCGATCACCAGAGTTTCGGTGATTGCCCCCAGGGGCAGAATGTTCATGACCTGGATTCGATCCAACTCATTCAGGCGGTGCGCCACATGCGTGATGAAGGGAAATTCATCGGAGGGGATGACATCGATAGACCACCGAAAATGTTCGTGGGGGCTGCAGCCAATCCCTTTGCCGACCCGTTCCACATCCGTGCGCTCCGGCTGGCCAAAAAAGTCAACGCCGGTGTGGAGTTCATCCAGACCCAGTGCATATACAACATGGAGCGATTTGAAAAATGGATGGAAATGGTCCGGGATCTCGGACTCACAGAAAAGGTTTACATATTGGCCGGCCTGACGCCATTTAAGTCAGCAGGTATGGCCAGGTATATGAAAAACCGGGTTCCGGGAATGGATGTGCCCGACGACGTGGTCTCGCGTATGGCGGAAACGCCCAAGGAAAAACAGGCCCAGGAGGGGATCAATATCTGTGTGGAGTCCATCGAGCGGTTGAAAGAAGTACCGGGTGTCGCGGGTTTTCACATCATGGCCATCGAGTGGGAGGAAAAGGTGCCGGAGATTGCAGAGCGGACGGGTCTTTATCCAAGGCCTGAGATTGGCTGAGGCGTCTTTTTTTGAAGCGGGAGGAAATATGAAAACCTTTTCAGATCTCGTAACGGAAGTTCAGGATACAGGATTGTGTCATCATTGCGGCGGGTGCGTGACGTTCTGCACGGCGATTAATTTCAGTGCCCTCAAACAGGATGCGGGCGGCAAACCCTGCTACGACGATATCGAAAAGTGTATCGAGTGCGGCATCTGCTATATGATATGTCCGGAAATCGACGAACTGGACGAAGAGACACGTAAGCGGATCGGGTGGGCGCCTCCCATGGGCCGTATTCTGGAAACCACGGTTGCCCGGGCAAGGGATGAAAACATCCGGCAGCATGCCACAGACGGCGGCGTGGTGACCGCCCTGCTGCTGCATCTATTCGACTCCGGCCGAATCGACGGGGCCATCGTTGCCCGCCGAACCGGACTATTTAAAAGAGAGCCGTGGCTGGCCATCTCCCGGGAAGAGATTATCGATGCCGCCGGTTTTTTCTTTGATGCCTCACACGGCATGAGCCGTTACAGCGAAAAATACTCCACCTATTCACCCTCGGTGCAGATGCTGGGGCAGATGACTCGCCGGGGAACCCGCCGAGTGGCACTGGTGGGTACCCCCTGTCAGATAAAGACCATCCGAAAGATGGAGACCCTCGGGATCGTGCCGACAGACTCCATAAGCTATATTCTCGGTCTTTTTTGCTCGGGAAACTTCATATTCGGCGAAGCCCAACGAGAGGAGTTGGAAAAACTGGGTAATTTTACCTGGAGCGATGTCGGAAAACTGAACATCAAAGAGAACCTGTTTGTTCATTTGGAAAATGGTGAGATCCGTACCATTTCGTTGGACCAACTTGGCTTTATGAGGCGTTTTGCCTGCCAGTACTGTGATGACTACTCCGCTGAATTCGCGGATATCTCCTTTGGCGGTATCGCCGCAGAGGAAGGCTGGACCACCGTCGTTGCCCGAACGCCTCTGGGGCGGGCCGCTTTTGTTCATGCACGGGCCGAAGGGGATCTCGAGATCCATCCCAAAGGAAAAGACCCCCGGTTCGTAAGCGGCATCATCGAAAAAGTCGGGCAATGGTCCATGAAAAAGAGAAAACAATCCGAGGAGAATCGAAACACGCTCAACAAAAAGCCAGCGGACGGCAAGGAATAATTAATGGCATAAACCCTCAGCGTACTTTGTGGGGAATTAAAATAAGGATAACTACTCAGGTAGATAGGCTGTAGGCTTTTAGGCTGAGGTACCGCAGGCTTTGTAAACTAACAGCCTTTAGCCTACAGCCTAAGCAACCTGAACAGTTATAAATAAGGTATCACGGCCCCTTTTAGGGGTAACAGGAAACTGATCCAAAAATGAAAAAAAATCGGAAGAGATAGCCATGTTTTTTATAAGCTGCCTTTACATTTCCCTTGCCGTGTTTGCTGCCGGTGTTCTCTTCAAAATGTCGACCTGGTTCCGGTACAACCTGGATACGGACAAGGACGAACTGACTTCTAACAAGAGAATATCTGCTGCTGTCAAAGGCATCGCGTCAACGGTATTCAGCGCCGGAATTCTGACCCTGCTCAAGGTGTTTTTACTGGATGTTATCCTTCAGGTTCGGGTTTTCAAAGAAGACATTCTCCGGTGGGTCATGCACATGCTCATCTATGCGGGTTTTACCATGCTTTTGCTGATGCATGCCCTGGACAAGGTGGTTACCGTATCCATTTTTCCGGACTATTATTCCACTGCAACCCCCTTTTTCTTTCTGAGAGATTTTTTCGGTGCCATGGTGTTTGCCGGCCTTTCCATAGCCGTCTATCGAAGATTTGTCCGGAAAGTACCGCGATTAAAATCAGAGGCCATGGATATATATGCGATTGTCATCCTGGCGGTCATCATGGTGTCGGGCTTTCTTTTGGAAGGGGCCAAGATCACCTCCTACTCAGCCTATAATGCCATGGTGGAAGATTATGCCGGGACAGACGACGCAGCGGAACTGGCCGCTCTTGAGAGTGTGTGGGTCCGGAATTTCTCTGTTGTCTCACCGAACACCAAAGGGCCCTTTGATGAGGACGTTATCGAGCAGGGTCTTGAAATCCATGGGGAGAGTTGTGCCGACTGTCATTCTCCACCGCAATGGGCCTTTGGCGGGTTTTTAACTGCCAAGGCCCTGGGTCCTGCGGCATTGGCATTGGATAAGATGAATTTCTCGGATTTGTTATGGACCCTTCATTTTCTGGCCTGCTTTATCGGGCTTGCATATCTGCCGTTCAGCAAAATGTTTCATGTTATTGCCACTCCCATCAGCATCCTTGTAAATGCCGTTATGGATCGGGAAACATCGGCGCCTGCCAACATAACCACCAGACAGATTATGGAGCTGGATGCCTGCACCCGTTGCGGAACGTGCAGCTTAAACTGTTCCGTTGCATTCAGTTCTGAGGAAATATCCAATTTAAATATTTTGCCGTCCATTAAAATAAAGACCCTGAAAGCAGCGGCACGGGAGAACAATCTGGATCGGCAGGCGGTTTCGAGCCTCCAGGAAGGACTTTATTTATGCACCAACTGCTATCGATGCACCATGGGTTGCCCTTCGAGCATCAACCTTCAGGATCTATGGTTCAATACCCGGGAGGCATTTTTAGAAAAGACCGGAGCTGAGCCGGCGATACTCTCAGGCCTTTCCTATCACCGGGGGTTAAATCGTGACCGCATTGAAGAGGAAGATTACCAAAAACCGGTTATAGCGGCCAGAAAAGCGGTTGTTGAAGAAAGCAGACGCATCGATATCGATGGCACCATTGGTGATGAATCCATGGACCTGAAATTTAAAACCCGACTGTCGCAAACACTTCCGGGCGATACGTCCAATTACTGCTTTGCCTGCACCACCTGTACGGCTACCTGTCCAGTGGTTCGAAATTTTGATAATCCGGCTGAGTCGCTGGGTATGATGCCGCACCAGATGATACGGGCCGCCAATTTAGGGCTGGGTGATATGATCTTCGAATCGACCATGCTGTGGAGCTGCCTCGGGTGTTACGCATGCCAGGAGAATTGTCCCCAAGGGGTACGGATAACCGATCTGTTCTATGAGCTGAAAAACCTGGCCATGATCAGTGCCAAAGAAAGGAGAGTGGGCGTTTTATCGTAATAGTTTATACACCTATTTGTTTACGGCCGAAGGCCTGAATCAGGAAAAGAATCATGGAATTTGCATTATTGCGATGTTGTGTGACAACGGCTTCTCTTAAACAGTACGAGTCTGCCACCGATGCGGTTTTAGAAAAGCTGGGGGTTGAGTTGATTGATATTAAGGAATTCAACTGCTGCGGATACCCGTTAAAAAATATTAATTTTAAAGCCCATGCCCTGTTATCCGCTAGAAACTTGGCACTGGCTGAAAAGAGGGGATCCAATATCACCACGCTCTGCAACTGTTGCTATGGCAGTGAAAAGCATATCAATCATCTTTTGAAAACGGATGCTTTTTTTCGAAAGGAGATAAATACGACACTCGAAAAGGAGGGTTTGCAGTACAACGGTGATATCGAGGTCAAGCATCTTCTCGAAATTTTCTATGAAGATATCGGTATCGCGCATATAAAAGAACAGGTGACCCAGCCCTTTAGCGGTCTTAAGATAGCCACCCATTATGGGTGCCACCTGGTTCGTCCGGACCAGGTCGTGGGCTTGGAAAACCCGGGTGCAGCATCCATATTTGATCGGCTCGTTGAAGTGACAGGGGCCGAAAGCATCGCCTGGCCCAAACAGCTCGAATGCTGCGGTGCACCCGTATGGGGCATAAATGATGATCTGTCCATGGATCTGACCCAGGGGAAAATCCTGGATGCCCAGGAATCCGATGCCGATTACCTGTGCGTCTCCTGCCCGTTCTGCCAGCTTCAATTCGACAGGGTTCAAAACACGTTCCTGAGCAAGCGGAATGACGGCCCGGGTCTGCCTTCCATTCTCTATACCCAACTCCTTGGACTCTGTATGGGAGTTGATGGGGAACGCCTGGGTGTCCAATACAATGAAATGGCCGTCAACGAGATTCTGGATTTTTCAACCGTTGATGACAGCAATTAAAAACCCCCTGTTTCCCATTGCGTACCATGCCGTGAACAGCTGTCTGCCCTTGACCCCATAAAGAAAAATATCGTTCAGTGAAAGTTAGACAGGCACTGCCTAAAATCTGTCTTTCGATATCGTCGCATGATAGATCCTTGACAATTATATGATTTGGTATATACTTGTGGATATATATTAAATGTTTGAAATGAGGGAATTATGGAAACTGCCAAAATCTTTACCAATGGGCGTAGTCAGGCTGTCCGGTTGCCCAAAGCATACCGATTCAATGGTAATGAGGTGTATATCAAGAAAACTATGGAGGGGGTTTTATTGATCCCTAAGGACCACTCCCTTTGGGATATTTGGGAAAGAAATCTAATGAAATATGAAGAACCGTTTATGACTGAAAGAAGTCAACCCAAAGCACAGCAGGAGAGAGTTGGAATAGATGAAATATTTGATTGATACCAATATTTGTATTTACATTATGAACAATCGACCCGTTGATGTTATCGAAAAATTCAAAAAAATGAATATCGGCGAGATCGGGGTGTCAACAATCACAATTTCCGAGCTTCAATACGGAATCTCTAAAAGTCAAAATCCAAAAAATAATCAAATCCGTTTAAATGAGTTTGTAGGTCCCCTTCAAATTCTACCATACGATAGTGCTGCTGCAAAAACCTATGGTGATATTCGTTACAATTTAGAAAATACCGGTCAAACAATTGGACCACTTGACTTGTTAATTGCTGCTCATGCCATGAGCCAAAACTTAGTTATTGTCACCAATAACGATAAAGAATTTGTTCGGATTAGAAATTTAAAGGTAGAAAATTGGGCCAAATAGAAAATTATGATACATACTATGAGCCGGTAAGAAAGTTTATTCTTGCGCTTGTAAAAGATCAATGGGTGGCCGATGATTTGGTTCAGGAGGCGTTTATCCGGGTTCAGAAAAACCTGAATCAGGTGAGGGAAACAGCCAAACTCTCTTCCTGGATTTATAAAATTGCCCACAACCTGTGCCAGGATCACTTTCGCAAAACTAGCCGATTATCGAAACGCGAACAGGTTCTTTCCGAAAAAAAAGAGATTCTTTCAGAGCCCTTGTTTCTGAAAACCATCGAACAACATCAAATGGGAGAATGTGTTCAAGATAAAATCAGATTACTACCGGAATCATATCAGACCGTCCTGGCTTTTTCGGACCTGATGGAATTCAGCCATCAGGAGATTGCAGATGTTCTCGATATATCCGTTGAGAATGTCAAAGTCAGGTTACATCGTGCACGCCGGAAATTGAAAACAATTCTGGAAAAAGAGTGCAGATTCGAACTCGATGAACGCAGCGTCCTCGTCTGTGAACCGGTTGTAAGAAAAAACTAATCTTTACCGGTCATCATTAAACCTCCTTTTGTCCCTCTCCCCTGGGCTATCCTACAGATCACTGCAATCGTGCTGGCGGTGGGATGTCTTTCCGGCACCCGTCCCAGTTCCACCAGAAAAAAACAAAACAAATTTATATTGATATGTAACCTTTTGCACTTGACCTTCGTCTTATGATTAAAAATTAAAAACGCGATGGCTAAATGGATTCGTGTTCAAGGGTTTCTTATCAACATCAATCTTTTATTGGAGGTGCCATATGAGTTCCGCAGATAAGTCGGAGATCGTAAATTACACTAAAACAAATAAAAACTGTCCTATTGGTGAAATCACAGGCAAAAAAAATATTAACGAATCTAAGATTCCCGTTCTATCCTGTGAAGGCGCCTGTATCAGAGGAGAAATTGCCAGGCTGGCAGCCAATATTATCTCCAAATTGGACGCATACGGACGAGGGTGCCATGGGGAATTGATCACGGTTCCGGATTCTGCGATCGCCAGGTGGATAAAGACAGCTGAAAAGGTTGTTTTAATCGACGGATGTTTTCTTAGATGCCATGGCCGTATCTTTGAAAACATCATTGACAAGGAAAAACTGGTCCAATTCGATGCCTTGTCCCACTATAACAGGTACACCGATATTTTTGATTATGATGATGTTCCGGAAGAGGAGAGAAAAGAAGTTGCTCGATCCGTAGCAGGTTGGGTTATAGATAACCTGAATAACCCATTGGCCGCCAGTGCGTCTTCATGTTCTGCATCGGATGAGAAGAACGGTGGGTGTTGCGGATAACACAATTAACCCGATTGGAGGTAAATATGGATACAGATAGTGCACAGTTATTTGTTCAAAAAATGCAAGAAGACAAAGGTTTTAGAGCCACAGTCGGAAAGATTGACGAGAGAGCTGAACTCTGGGAATACATTGAAAGTAAAGGTTATGCCTTTAACGAGTGCGATTTGGTTAAAGCCATGGCAGCCTGTATGGCTGAGCTTGAAGCTGCAGGTTAAGGATTTGGAGGAGGGAAAAATGCCGTTTTATCTCAAAGAGTCGGATATATTACCGCGGGTAGCCGGGCTTCAGTCCGTACTGATTGTACCTTGCCGGTTCTGCCCTGCAGCGAGCCTCGCAGTAAGGGAGAAAAGACCTTATATTGAGCTGTTTCGGAAATTCTTGAGAACAGAGGTATATGAGTCGTTCATTCTGTCCCTGAAGCATCGCCTCAAAGATGAGGGAATAAAGACAGCTGTTTTCGACAGCAAACTGCCGCACCAGTTTGTGGCCTGTATGTGGACACCCGGGCGCCGAAGAGAACTTGAGAAACGTGCGGCGGAGTTTGAAGGCGCTGTGGTTCTCGGATGCGATGCAATGGTTGAAACTGTGTGTGCCTCTGTAAATGGTTCTGACTGTCAAGTGATCCAAGGCATGGAAATCGAAGGCCTAATGAACGTAATTCCGACTGTGAGTTTCCCGCTCAACATATCGCTTGGATTGCATTGCATAACTTCCCTTATGAATAAAGAGGCATAAGAATCGTATGGTAGAATAAACGGCCCGACTTGATGTGTACAGTCGGGCGAGATTGAAACCTCGGCGATCAAACACCTGCTCCAGATAAGGCGGAGATTGCCGATCCTGAAAATAAACGGTTTGTTTTGAGAAAGGGCTAAAAAATGCATGAGATAAGTTCACAGTTTCCACTCGTAAACTCACATGGGCGACTTGAATGCAAGGGAATATGGGGCGGTATACACAACCGCGATATTGAAGTCGCCGCAGGAAAGTTCATCGGGTCTATTTATTCTGAACCCTCGGAAGGCGGCCAGGGGGGAGATATATATTACTTCGGAGTTTGTAAGGGTGACTCGATATCTCGACTTGCCATTGCAGATGTTACCGGGCATGGCGAGTCTGTATCGGAAGTAAGCAAGTACGTCTACGAGTCATTAAGGGACCACATCTGAGAGCCGGACAGTCGTGTCATCTTAGGCAAGGTTAATCAAACGATCAGCAACCGCAGCCTTGATGCCATGACGACCGCGGCAGTTGTCGCGTACTATAACCAGGAGGCGGAGGCAAGAGTTTCATATGCCGGACACCCTCCGGTTTTATACAAACGAGTCACTGACAAAGACTGGTCCTACGCCAGACCATCCGGCAAAACCGGTGAAAGAGACAGCCGGCCATTAAATATACCACTTGCAGTCGCATCCGATACACTTTACGGGCAGATGTCAATTTCAATGACAACCGGGGACCGAATATTTGTCTATACCGATGGTATCATTGATGCACCGAATCCTGAAGGAGAATGCTTTGGGTTGGTGCGCCTTAAAGATGTCCTTGACGAAAATAAAGACGTATCTCATTCCGAACTAAAATCTGCAGTCCTGGAAGCGTTAAATCAGTATACAAAAACGGGGTTAACCCATGACGACGTTACCATGATTGTTCTTGAGATTTGTTAGGGTCTTGGGACAATAGAGAGACGGGAGTTATCGTCCGGAACAGAACATTATTGGAGGGGCAATGCTCGAACTGGCAATAAAAGGCAATCGATATTACTGGATATGGCTGATGTTTTTATTGTTTGTTATCGCTGCAGGCACCGGAGCTTATCTGATCCAATTTAATGTCGGGCTTGCAGTAACCGGTTTAAGCCGTGATGTATCCTGGGGATTTTATATTGCCCAGCTAACGTTTCTAGTGGGCGTGGCTGCCTCGGCGGTCATGGTCGTCCTGCCTTACTATTTACATAACTACAAGGTCTTTGGACAGATTACCATCCTTGGGGAATTCACGGCCGTTGCGTCAGTATGCATGTGCGGCCTGTTTTTGTTCGTCGATATCGGCCAACCCATGAGGGCATTGAACGTATTTTTGCATCCCTCTCCCCAATCAATTGTATTCTGGGATGCATTGGTTTTGAACGGCTATTTATTCCTGAATATTGTCGTTGGCTGGAATGTGCTGGAAGCCGAACGCAATGGCGTGACACCACCGGCGTGGGTCAAACCGTTGATTTATGTTTCTATTCCGTGGGCGATTGCAATACATACGGTGACAGCGTTTATCTATTGCGGGATGGCCGGCAGGGGATTTTGGCTGACTGCAATATTGGCACCCCGGTTTCTGGCGTCCGCATTTTCATCAGGTCCGGCATTCCTTATCCTTTTATGCTACGTTATCCGAAAAGCCAGTCTGTTTGATCCGGGCCGAACAGCCATCCAGGCATTGGCAAAAATCGCCGCCTATGGACTAATGGCAAATCTGTTTTTTTTGGTCTGTGAGGTCTTTGTCGTGTTTTACAGCCGGATACCCGAACATATGGATCATTTCCGGTATCTGTATTTTGGATTCGATGGGTTCGGAGGCCTGGTCCCTTGGATGTGGACGGCCCTGATCCTGATGGCGGTGGCAGCGATATTGTTGGTCACACCGATTACACGCCGGAATGATCTTGCACTGATTATCGCATGCATCGCCCTTTTTACGGGTACATGGATCGATAAGGGGATGGGACTGGTTACCGGCGGATTCATTCCCACCCCCCTTCACAGGGCTATGAATTACGCTCCAACGGTAATAGAACTCGTTATTTCTTTGGGTATTTATGCTATCGGGGCTTTTATTTTGACTATTCTCTTTAAGATCGTCGTGAGTGTCAAAAGAGAGTCTCCTACCTGAAGAAGAGGGCGTTCGTGTTGGACGTGCATAGCTTTTTGAAGCACGCCCAGCACGAATGTCCCCCTGCACAAAGATCTTTCAGTATGGCTTAACCATATCAAGCTCTCCGATCCTCAATAAATCGGCTCCGCCCTTTACTCCGGTATCGATGTAATGGGTGAAGTCTACGACAAAAGCAAAATAGTTGCCGAGTATCTTGTCATACCCTCCATAATACCCATTATCGGGAAAGTAACTATAGGGCACATAAGAAGGATAGCCATATGCCGGTGATTTTACAAACACGCCATCACCTCTGTTAAAGAGAACAACAGGCTCATGCTGTCCGGTTGATTCACCGCACAGCGTCTTGTGCAAAATATCCAGATCGCCGTCTTTATCTATATCGACAAAAGATGCGAACTGGATCCAGGTCTTGTTTCTATCAACTCCGATAATCCGATTGACGGTTTCATCAGCAAACGATCCATCCGGCCTCTGAATCAGAATCTGCAGGCCGCGGCCCCGATAAAACGGATCTGATCGGGTTTGTGAAAGCAACAGATCTTTCAGACCATCACCGTTTATATCGGCGGCATCGACATCAATGGTTATGGTTCCGGGGCCGTAAAGTCCCATCGGTAAATTTCTGTAAGCACCAAAATTGCCCTGACCGTCTTGATCGACGATAACTGAAATTCCCCAGGGGCCGTCTTGTCCGGTTGCGCCCAGCACCATTTCGAGAACTCCATCGTTGTCGATATCAACCAACAAACAGCTTGTGTACTTTGTAACAGGGTTTGGCCACTCTCTGAAAAAGTCGAATATCGGCGGTAAAGCCGTTTCACGAAATCCGTCGGGGCCGGCGTTCAACAGCAGATGAGCCGTGTGACTCAAATTTCCAATGTATATATCTGAAAGCCCGTCACCGTTAACATCGCCGACCGTAACGGAATGCGAAAATGCTTTCTCCTGTGGCAGAAGATAAGACACATCGTTATACGATCCGTCCAGGTTGGAATAAAGAAGGATGTTCTGGTCACCGAATCCAACCATACCGCAATCCGGCCCGTCATACCCGTGTCCAATAATAATAATATCCTGGCGCCCGTCCAGGTTGAAATCCGCAAAGGCGATCTCCCTCGGAATACTTTGGGCTACCCGGTTGCCATGGATCGGTAGGTTCCTCAGATTGCCGTCACCTGTGTTTTCCATGATTATCGGATAATAAGATCGATCGGCTGATTTATCAGAGGTGAACACGCCAAAAGCGATCACCACATCCGAGTCTCCGTCCCCGTCAAGGTCTCTAAGCTCGGGCTCAACCAAAAGCTGAACTTTGTTAGAACCACCCCACCAGTTTTTAATAACCGGATACTCGACAATGCCAAGATCTCTCAGGGTGTAGGTAACATCCACCGCCAATGCCGGTGCCAAAAGAAATGTAAAAAGGGTCACAGCATATATCAACGTCAACATCGATTTTTTCATATTTATCACCCTTTCTTGAATGCAGTTACGATGGCCAATAAGAGATTAAATTCGGATGTTGATATGGTAATGTTGTGACTGCAGTATAAGGGATCGGGAGGGTTTATGGGTTTCATACTAATTTTTGCACCTCTTCAAGATTGTATTTGAGATGCCGAGTATTTCGGCAACCCCGCTGCCTTATCCAATGGACTTAGGCCGGTTAGCTTTGCGTCCCACCCTTTCGGATGGTTTGCCTTTATCGACTCATAGTTGAGATCGGGTCCCTGAAAAATATCAAATAATAGTATCTCAAAACCCGTTCTTTATAGATATACATATCGGCAAAATTTATCGAAAACTTAAATAGTCAAAGAGTATACAGTCTATTCAACATACATGATGTCAAGTCGTAAAATCGCTCCAACAATAATAGTCAGGCAACTCCTTACTGGACATCCGTCTTTATATTGACAGAAGAAGGACACGTGTTACATTGATTTCGTAGTTTTTTGAAACAAAATAAAAGCCCGTTTTGCCGGGCAAGAATATTATACTTGAGGAGCAATATGAAACCTTTAATCGCGATTACATGTTCACGGATGGCCGGGGGCGCCTGGGGACAGGCTTCTCCGGGGCAATTGATGGATTTTGTCTATGAAGATTACAGCCGGGCCGTACAGAATGCCGGGGGTGCGCCCCTGCTCATACCGATATCCCAGAGCCGTGATACCCTGGAGACGATCCTGGGTGGGGTTCAGGGAATCGTTCTCAGCGGCGGGGTCGATATCAATCCCAGGCGCTATGGTGAACAGCCCATTTCCGGCATGGGGCAGATCGATGAGGCCCGGGACACCATGGAACTCAACGCTGTAAAAATAGCATTTGAAAAAGATCTTCCGATATTCGCCATCTGCAGAGGAATTCAGGTTTTAAATGTCTTTCTTGGGGGCAATCTTTTTCAGGATATCCCAGGTCAGGTCAAAGAGAGTATTCTCCACAGCCAGAACGCTCCCAAAAACGTCCTGACACACACCATCCGGATCGAACAGAAAACCCTTCTCCACAAGGTTGCAGGGAAGAAAAAGATCTGGGTCAACAGCAAACACCATCAATCGGTAAAGGATGTCGCACCGGGACTGCGGATCGGTGCGGTATCCGAAGACGGCATCATAGAGGCTGTGGAACATCCGTCAAAGAAATTTGTGCTGGGCGTGCAGTGGCACCCCGAGGGGACATTTAAAGAAGACACCTATTCCAAAAAGCTCTTTCGAGCCTTTGTCCGGGAAGCGGCCGGGTGAAGTAAATTCCAAATAACAAAACGGCCGCGAAAAGGCGCAAAAGACGCAAGGGACTTAAGTGAAATCACAAGATGAAAATTTTTCATTATGTGATCAAATACGTGAAACGAGCTTCTCACTGCATCGTTATTTACGGCAAGGGCATTTAGAGAAGGTTTACGAAAATGGTCTGGCGCATCGTCTGCGAAAGGCAAGTTTGCATGTGGAGCAGCAACATCCGCTTAAAGTCTTTGATGAAGATGGAACAGTATTGGGTGATTATTTTGCCGATCTTCTGGTTGAGAATAAACTGATTGTGGAACTGAAAGCCTGTAAAGCGATCGCAAGTGAACATGTTGCACAGCTTCTTGGGTATTTGAGGGCTTGCCGCATTGAACATGGGCTATTGATCAACTTCGGTGCCTCAAGGCTCCAAATCAAAAAATACGCTTTATCATATACAGCATAAATCTTGTGTCTTTTGCGTCTTTTTGCGGCTATATCCTTTTAGGGCTGGAAACAAGACATTTCAGGACCGTCGAAGATTCCGTTCTGCGAGAGTCGGAACTATATAGTTCTGCCCTTGGGGTTTTGTGTCTAAAATCAGAAATTCCAAGCATCAAATTACAAATCAATCACAAATTCCAAACCGGTTCAAAGCGATTGTTTTTTTGTTTGAGATTTTGAATTTCGGTAATTGATATTTGTTTGTTTTTTGGGATTTGTTATTTGAAATTTCAACGAAGCAATGCCCTCCCAACAAAGCAAATCCTCGATGGGAATAACCAAACCCCGCCTTTTGTGGGACCTCTGGATCCGGATTCTCTATTCTGCTATCTCCGCCGCCTTCAGCGCTGCCCGGATTTTTTCCCGCTCCTTTTGATTGAGTGGTTGCAGCGGCGGGCGGACCACAGCCGCATCGATTCGGCCGAGCATTACCAGGGCCTCTTTCATCCGGTTGTGCATGTCTAAAAAAGGCGGTGCATAGAACGTGTTGACCAGGCCGGCCAACCGGTCATTGATCTTGCGCCCTGTTTCGAGATCTCCCTTTTTGACGGCATCAAAAAGGGCTGCCTGAAAATCGGCCGTGACACTGCCCATGCCGGAGATCGCACCGTCTGCACCCAGAAGAAAGCTCGCATAAAGAGACATGGTAAAACTGGACAGGATGGCAACCGGCCGCCCCGTTTCCCTGACGGCGCGGAGATTCTTTTCAAAACTCAATATGTCGTTGCTCCACTCCTTTATGGCCACGACCTGCTCGATTTCCGTCAGTTTTACAAGGGTATCGGTCTGATAACCGAGTCCGGTTGCCGGCGGGTATTGAAACGCCACCATGGGTAGGTCCACGGCCTCTGCGATGGACGCATAGTACCGGTATACCATTTCGGGATGATCCTTGGCGCCGAACATAAAGAGACCGGGCGGAAAGATCAGAAGCCCTGCGGCACCTTCGGCTTTTGCGTCTTTTGCAAGTTCTATGGCCTGAAGTGTACTTTCGGTATAGATGCCAGAGATTATCGGCACTCTGTCCCCGACCTCATGGCATGCCACAGCCAGAGCCCTTTGCCGCTCTTTTCTGGTGAGGGAGGAAACTTCGGCAGCATGGCCGTTGCAGACAATGCCGGTTACTCCGGATGTATCTGCAAGCCATGAGATATGACGGCGATAGTTTTTTTCATCAATGGAATAATCCGGATGAAACGGCATAAGGTTTGCGGGTATGATTCCCGAAAAGACAAACCGGTCCGGCATACAGGCCTCCTTTGATAATCCACTCATTTTGCCTTAACCAACGGCAATTGATCGAGAGATGCCCTTATTTCATCCCACAATGCGGAGCGCCAGGTATGGCACGAGGTTGAACGCAACAATAACGAGTTTAAAAAGCCCCATGCCGGCATAGTTTATCCTGTCGAAAGCATCCTCGGGAATCTTAAACCATTTCGTCTGCATGGCATACATCCAATCATGGGCCATAGCAAAGAATAGAAACCACCAGATCAGCAAGCCCATGTTTATGACGATGCACCATGCCAAACTCGAACGAACGATTTCCAGTGTCATGATTTCTTCTCCCTGTTTTTTATGGTTTTAGGGCCTCTTCTCCTGTTTCGCCGGAGAAGAGGATGCAATATCTTCAGGTTTCAATGCCGCCGTTTGCCTGAATCATCTGCCCGTTTATGACAGCCCCGGTCTCGCTCACCAGTAGAGAGACGATGGCGGCGATGTCATCGGGCTCCCCGAGCCGGCCGGTGGGAATTTCTTTTATCCAGCGTTTTGCCATTCTCTCGGTGCGGCTGTCCTCAAAGCCGGTACCGGTGGGGCCCGGGGAGATGATGTTCATGGTGATCCCCTTGGGGCCGAGCTCTCTTGCCAATGATTTCGTAAGACCCCAGAGTCCGTGTTTGGATACGGAAACATGGGCAGCCCCCACATAGCCTTTGATGGCCTGTGCACCGGCAAAGTTGACGACGCGTCCCCAACCGCGTTCAATCATTTCCGGCACGCACATTTTAAGCAGCCAGAAGGCCGAGTCCAGATTGGTGCTCAAAACGCTGTGCCAGTCTGCATCGTCCATTTCGAGAAAATCGCAATGGGGGCGGGTCGCAGCGTTGTTTACGAGGACGTCGATGCGGCCAAAGGCGTTATGGGTCTCTCTGAACAGAAGTTCCACGTCTTTGTGATTGCCAAGATCGGCCAGTACATGGATCGCATCGCCGCCCATCTGTCGGATTTCAGTTGTAACCCCTTGGCAGGCAGATTCGTTTTCTTTTCCGTGAACGACAATGCTGAAACCGTCCCGGGCGAGTTTTTGTGCGACGGCCCGGCCGATGCCTCGACTGGAACCGGTAACGATTGCTACGCGGGTCTTTTTGCTCATCTAATCCTCCACTAAAATCGATATTACACCATTTATAAAATATTAACAATTCAGGTTCTTCTCCAATTTTGTTGGCGAAGAGGGTGACTGGAGAAAAGGGTTCAAGGATTCAAGGGTCTTTTTCAATTAAACCTAAATCCCCTGCTAATAAGATCTGCGTTTCAGGTTCACAAACAAAACCATAAGAATAGAAACTCAAGACATGTAGAGCATCCTAAATGTAATCCCAGGTTGCCGTTCTTCCATAGCCTTGCGGCTATATCAGAAGGAATAGATACAACAGATTATTTTATTCTTTATCAATTTCACCCGAATCCTGGAATCCTTGATCCTTTGTCGAAGATCCCGTTGTCCTTTGCGGGGAATCCTCTGGGATCACACCCGTTCAATTGAAGATAATCCACATAGCCTGTTTTAATTTGCTGCAACTAACCGGGAGATGATCCACTATTCACGGTCATTACGATGAAGTCAGACGCTTCAAACCGGAAACCGTTTTGTGTCAGGATATTCTGAAGATCGACTGCAGAGGGTGGAAAAAGACAACTCAGACGTTGGGCGGATCCGGTTGCACCTTTTTTGGCTGCAAATTTCAGGCAGGCTTCGGCATCGCCGCCGAATACTCCGATATGAAGGGCTTGCTCGGGCATAAAGCGAGCACCCAGTGTCATTACACTCCGGTTATTTGGATCTTCGTAGACCCAGCCCTGCTCTGCAAGATTGCGGCACAGGGCAGGGTTCAACGCGAAAAACGTACGGTTCATCACCAGAAAACCGGTCCATTTTTCAAAAAAAGGCATCAGAATCGTTGTTGCCCGATCCGGATCGGTCACCTGTCGGAATGTATCCGTTGAATCCCGGTCCGGTTCAGTCGGACACGGCAGCAACGCGCCTCTGTATGCTGCCGATACGCGGAATCCGAACTTTTCGGCCAGTCCCTTGCTCACCGCATTTTTTACGCCGGTGTACATGCGCATGGTGGTTACATCCTGTGTCCGGGCGATATTAAAAAATTCGTTATAAAAGCCTTTGCCGATGCCGACACCCTGGTATTCCGGCAGGACACGCAGCGATTCGAGCCACGCTGAACCGTCGGGCATGATTGTAAACTTGCCGCAGCCGACGAGTTTTCCATCCACCTCGGCGACCAAGAAGGCGCCTCTTTTTTCGTTTAGGAACATGTCGAACACTTTTGCCAGATAGCTCAGGTTTGGCGTGGCGCCGGATTCGACCTTGACGACATTTTCACGATCTTCCTGTCTGGCCCTGCGAAGTGTGATTTTCACGATACCGTTCTCCATTTATGTAGATTCGACCTTCCATTTCACGTTTCCTTCTATCCTGTCAAGAATGAAGTCACGTAACGACTCAGGCGTATAGGCTATAGGCATTTAGGCTGAGGTATTTTGATGAACATGACAGTTCTAACTGCAAATAAAAATTGTGGAGGCCGAGAAGGTTTTGGGAGCCCTGCTTCAGGCTTCGCTCTACGAGCTACGACCCGACAAGTCGATCAATGCGCAGATAACGCAAGTTTTGTAAGCTAACAGCCTTTAGCCTACAGCCTAAGCAACCTGAACAGTTACGAAGTCACAAGCATTATACCCACACCTTTTCTTGACAAGAGAAAGGGTATGAATTAACGTTGCCCGCTAAATCGGATTGCACTGCCCGTTTAGGGACAATTAGAGCGGTATATTTATGAGACTGAACACCTATCCATTTTCAGCCATCATCGGTCAGGAAAAGATGAAAACCGCTTTGCTTGTAAATGCCGTCGATCCGACCATCGGCGGTGTATTGATCGGTGGCCACAAGGGTACCGGCAAATCCACAGCCGTAAGGGGTCTGACCCGGATTCTGCCTGAGATTGAAGTGGTTTCGGATTGTCACTTTCACTGCCCTCCCGATGATGCCGCAATCATGTGCGATACCTGCCTGGAAAGAATCTCCAACGGAGAAACCCTACCGACCGTCAAACGGACCATGCCGGTGGTCGAACTCCCTCTCAGTGCTACCGAAGACCGGGTGGTCGGTACCCTGCATGTGGAACATGCCTTAAAGACCGGCAAACGAAGATTTGACCCCGGACTTCTGGCTGCTGCAAACCGGGGCATCCTCTATGTGGACGAGGTGAATCTTCTGGATGACCACCTGGTCGATATATTGCTCGATGCGGCGGCATCGGGCGTTAACATTGTTGAGCGGGAAGGGGTATCCCTTACACATCCGGCGCGTTTCATGCTGGTGGGCACCATGAATCCGGAAGAGGGCGATCTGCGTCCCCAATTTCTGGATCGATTCGGACTGAGCCTGCCCATAAAGAGCCTGGAGAATACTGACATGCGCCAGGAAATTGTGCGGCGGAGAATCGGATTCGATCAGAACCCCGAAGTTTTTTCAAAATCATTTTCCATATCGGAAAACATACTCCTGGAACAGGTTGTTCGGGCACGTTCCCGCCTTGACGACATCACAATACCCGATGCCATGCTGGCCCTTGCCGTTCGGCTTTCGACGGAAGTAAAGGTCCAGGGGCACCGATCGGATATCATTATTTTAAAAGCGGCAAAAGCCATGGCTGCGATTCTCGAGAAAAAAACGGTGGAAAAAACCGAAGTTGTTGAAGCCGCCAGGTTTGCGCTCCCCCATCGCATCACCGGCGAACTTCTTTCGACTTCTGAAAACCTGCAGGACACCCTTGATGAAGCCATTGCGAAAGTAGCTGAAACCGAATCCGTGTGTGAGGGCCAAAAAGGCGATGACACGTCACTCGATTGCTGGTATGAGGTCTCAACCCAGGTTCCGGGCCACGTAGCTGCTTCGAGTACGGATATGATATTTTCCATGCTCGAGGAGAAAAAAAAACTCTTTTTGAAGCCGATGAGCGGGTCTGTGTCGGTGAAATCGACCTGAACAGGTTTGAAATCCGGGGAAAGGGTTTCGGGAAATTATCAGACACCGATACCTACGCGCGGTCCGGAAGATATGTCAGGGCGGCACCGGTTCGTAGAGGAGAGCGTTACTTTGATGTGGCCGTCGATTCGACAATCCGGGCCGCACTCTTAAGAAGGGGGCTCAACAAAACCGCGGACGCGTTTTCAATCACACCCCAGGATCTCCGAAAAAAGATCTTCAAACGTCCCAGGAAAAATCTGATAATTTTTGTTGTGGACGCTTCCGATTCCATGGGCCAGGGGACTTTTGCACGGATGAAAGCGGCAAAGGGTGCTGCCCTTGCCATTCTTGCAAAGGCACGTCTCGGCAGACATCGCATCGCCATGGTGGCATTCAGGGATAAATTCGCAGAGGTTGTTTTACAGCCCACAGCAAGCCTTTCACTGGCTCAAAAAAGTCTAAAAACACTTGCTACCGGCGGAGCAACCCCGTTTGCCCATGGGTTGATGCGGGCATGGAAGATGGTGAAAACGGAACGCGTAAAAGACCCTGAGATAAAACCGTTGTTTGTGGTCATCTCAGACGGTGAGGCAAATGTCCCTTATGAGAGCCGAAAAAAAACCACAGAAGTTATGGCGGAGCTGTTCTTTATTGCTGAAAAAATCGGCCGGGACCGTATCGCTTCCCTTGTCATCGATACAAAGCCTCCCTGGGAAAAAACCGCCGATATGGAAAAGCTTTCAGAATCACTGGGCGGGACGTACCATCACCTCTACAGTCTAAAGGCAAAAAATGTGGTCGCTTTTATTGCGGAAGCAGGTTCTCCTCCAATATAAGAAAAGGGTTCAGGGGCTAAATCAAATCGACTGCGAGTCCGTCGTATGCCAGATCGATGCGAAACCCATTGTTTCCTTCAGCATAGATTCGAGCGTATTCTCTGGACTCTGCAAGAAACGCATCCAACTGGTGATCATCTAATGTGTGCTCGGTGTGAAACATGCACAGATGCTTCACCCCGGCCCGCGTCGCCAGCTCAACGCCGACAATGTTGCTGGAATGGCCCCAGGATTTTTTATTAAAAATATGATCCGCCAGGCGATACTGGGCGTCAAATACCAGCAAATCGGCGTCCCGGGCAAATTCTATGAAAGGGTAATTTTCATTTTCCGACTCCTGGAGATGTTCCGAATCCGTGGAGTAGACGAATTTTTTCTTTTCCTTTTTAAAGGCGTACCCGAAAGAGTTGCCGGGATGGGGCTGTTTGATCCCGTTTATCTCATACCCGGCGATGGTATATGTTCTGTCCGGATCCATTTCGTGAAAGTGGATGTCACCTGACATCGCATCCAGGGGTATGGGGAAATAGGGTTCCTGCTGCTGGCCGATAAAAGCCTTTTCAATGCCGTGGTGAAATCCGTGCACATGGATGCTGTTTCCCGGAATAAATGCCGGTGCAAAAAAGGGAAAGCCGTTGATATGGTCCCAATGCAGGTGGGACAGAAAGATGTGAAAGGTCTGGGGCGGTTTATATCCTTCGGCCATGATATAATTGCCGAAATCGCGCAAACCGCTTCCGGCGTCGCATAAAACAAATTCGGCGCCGCCCCGAACCTCTATACAGGCCGTGTTGCAGCCGTAACCGGATTTAATATCAAAGGATAATCGGTTTTCAATAAACGCGTCAATGTCGTCTTTATCAGACAAGCCGTCGGCAACGGCTTTCGACAGTGCCAGGAATATTTTTTTCCTGATATTTTCAGTCCTTACGCTTGCGGGCAAAGACCCCCGTGTACCCCAGAAATGGACCTGCATCGAAATGAAAAACTCCTCTTTCAGTTATCGGTGTGTCGGGCTGCCCGTAGTCGGTGCGACAATGATGCCATTATCAATTTTAAATACCCACGTCAACTTATAATGCAGATGCACCCATCGCCGCCTTGCCCGGGGCCACGCTCACAGGGACCCCCTCATAGGGGGTGCGTCGTGTTGATCTCCGGGTCTTTGCCTCCTGCATAACCTTTAGAAGATCGATGCTGTCTTTGAGCCCTTTTGTATACCGACACATGTTTATGGCCATGCCGGACATCTGGGCCAGGGCCTGGACAAAATTGACATCCTCCAGGGTAGATTCCCAAGGCTCAGCCGTATAGACCCGCATGGCCCCGATGGTTTTACCCCCTGCCACAATCGGAACCGACAGGATGGAAGCGATTCCTTCTTTTTCAGCCTCTCTGGGGTACTGAATCCGGGGGTCGTCGCTGACATCGAAGATGGCAACCGGTCCGTCCTCAAGTGACTGGGCAATGGAGTGCAAGGCGCTCACCGGGCCTTTGTTCAGATATTCGCTGCTGAGACCGAATGAGGCCCCCAGTTCCAGCTCGTCGGTTTTTCGATTGATGAGAAACAGGGCGCATCCTTTGACATCCAGGGCGGATTTGATGCTCTCGACGGTCATAAGAACGACTTCTTCCGGATCTCTTGAATGGGAAATGGCCTTTGTGATTTTAAGGAGCGTTTCATAATTAATAAGCTGCTTTTTCATGGTTTCCTCCTTTCATTTTTGCCGTTTAAGGCATCAGGGCTTGCCCGCATTCCAGAGGCGGATAAACCTCCGGGGGGTCTGCCCGCTGATACCTGAAAAACATTACTGTTTTCTGCCGAAATCGAACCAGTGATGTACGTCGGTGATCAACCGGTCGTAATCCGCCTTCAGGTGGTCGTGCATCCGTGCGTTTTCAATGCCGATGCTACCGATTTCCGCCAGACCGGAAATAACCTCCTTGTCCATGTCAGAAAACGCTCTCGGTTCCGAGGTATAAATTCTGAGCACACCGATTATTTTTTCCTTAACTGACATCGGCACAGAGTAGATTGAGGCGATTCCCTCCATCCTGGCGGCTTCCGGATATTGAATCCGGTCATCTTCTTTTGCATCCAGCACCATCACCGGTTTTCCGCCAAGTGATGCGACAATGCTCTTTTCTGAATCGATGGAGCCTTTATTGATGTAGGATTCACTCAAACCGTGTGATGCACCGATGACTAACCGGTGGAGCGTCTTGTCCAAAAGGAAGATGGTACAGCCTTTGACGTGGAGCATCTGGACGGTGTTTTCCGTGATTGATTTTAAGACCTCACCCAGATCCAGAGAAGAATTAATTTTTTTGCACACATCCTTAAACAGCCTTAGATATCGGATTTCATCATCCATGGCGGGTTCCTCCTTCGAAGCTTAAAAAAGAGCTTCTATCATCTGATTCATCGATAGCGGCGACTGCGTGTCGACGCGAAGACGGCCGAATGCACGAAGCGGGGTCCTGTTCGCTGCTGGAGCGGCGTCTGCATGGGTGATTCAGAGCGATAAACGGGTCATGGGAGCGCAACTGTCGAATCAATGTCTATCTTATTGGATCATCAGCATGTGCCCGAATGGAAGATGTGATGGGGCCCCTGGACAGCGTGAGCTGTTTTAGAAAATGTGTGCGATTGGATAAAGGAACTCAGATCAGGTGACAATTTATCATATTCCGGATAAAAAGCAACCGTTCTTTCTGATAGGGAAAAGGGTTCAAGGGGTCAAGAATTCGAGGGGGCAAGGGGCAGAGAGCATAGAGAATAAAAAGATACCGCCTGAACCCCCGAATCCTCGACTGCTTGTCGAAGATCCCGTTGACCTTTGCGGGGAATCTTATGGGAGATCCCCCGAACCCCCAGAATCACTTCAGGGCTCTTAAAACCTTACCGTGTGGTCTTCTGCCACTCTTTGGCAAAAATTTCGGAAACCCGGTTTATCTGGCCCGGATCGATGCTGAGGGCCTTTGCAACCGCATCGTAGAGCTGGCGCCGGTCGTTGTTGTCAGCTTCAACAAGCCCTTTAAGATCTCTTTTCTGTTTCAGGTTCAATCCGTCGGTTTTGGCGATCGATACAAACCCGTTGTTGCCTTCGTTGAACCTTCCCTGTTGATAATATGGTTTCATCTGGGCGTAACGGGCTTTCATCCTCTCTTTTAAGGCCCGGATGGTGGGGTTTGATACACCGGTCACATCAGCAGCCCATGCTGTGGAAGGCCCCCACGCAAAAAACGTTTTTTTCTTTAGGGCACTCTGCTTATCCTTGTCGGGCTGTTTTTCGGTTTCGGGTATTTTCCCCCGGATCTCCCGCACGATTTCCCCGGCGACCGATTCCACTTTTTCGGCTGGAAAATATATATTGATGGTAACGCATGCACCCATGGCGATCAGCATAAAAAGGGCGGTTCCCAGCAGTTTTTTGGAATAATTCCTCATGTTGCTCTCCTTTTCGATTTTCATCGGATCTCCGGCTTTCCGTCCTCGGAGGTTGCGCGTTTGATCCTTTTTACCATATCTTTGAAACGGATGCGGTTGTCCGGGTTCTGGTTGATGATGTTCACACCGGCAAACAGACTGCCCTTCATCAGATATTCCCGCCCCTTGTCCATAACCGTGCCGTTTATTCTGAACAAATCATTTTCTAAAGATGCACGGATACCGATCTTCTCATAATTTAATGTTTCAAACAAGGATGTGAAGGTGCCGGCGAATCCCATAAAGGGGCTTTGCCCGCTGCCGATCCGGGCGATGTTGTCTACGGCTTTGATACTGATTTTCTGTTTAACCCCTTTCTTCTTCTCGGTCTCAAAGAGCAGATCAAACTTTTGCGGTTGCCCGTAGGCGATCTCAAAACCCCTGATAGATCCGTTTAATACACCGTCGACGCGACCGAAAGCGGTCCCCTCGGTTATCTGCCCAAGGTTTAATCCGCCCAGTTCTGCCGACACTCTGGTAAGCGCTCCCGCGGTTAAAAAACGGCCCATTCCCAGTTTTGAAAGGATGATTCTTCCCCCGAACCCCTCCCAGATTAATTCGCCTCCGGTATCGATACGATCCCCCTGTATGATCACCGGATCGAGGGTCCCCGACAGCAGGCTTTCCGGCATATCCGGCCAAACCGAAGCGAGCAGCGGCGCAATATCGGTCGGATTCACCGTCACTTTCGTCTCGGCGGATACACGTCCGGAGAATATATCACGGATCTTGACCGGCCCGAGCTGCGCGCTTCCTCCCGGTATCTGAATCATCCTGGATGCCGGGATCGACAGACTGTTTGGGGTTGCATTGACTGTAAAGACAATGGCCTGTTCCGGCATCGGTGGCATATTCAGCAACCCGATGGCGACGTTGCCTTTTAGCACCTTTTCAGCGGCATGGCCGGTGCCGGCTTGGTACCAGATCGGAGCATCCATCCGGATGTCCGAAAGGCTCAGGTTCTTTTCTTTTATTGAGAGCGACCCATCCTGCCATTGCAGGCGACCCCGTACGGACAAACCGCCGGCGGTATTTACCAGCTTTAGATCTGTGGACACCCGGCCGTCTATGCTAAATGCGGATAGATAAGGCTTTTTGCTTTGAAAAGGATCTGCCACAAAGAGTTTGAACAACGGTCCTATGGGTGCTGGCGGGACGTTCAGGGAAAGCCGGACCTTTGGCAATGGCTGTAACTTCAGACCGCCTGTTATATCCATTGAAAGGGCATTTTTCAGGGTGAGATTAAGATCTTTAAATTCGACAGACTGTGTCGAAGACGTGTAAACAGACTGCCCGGAGATGGAAAAGGGATTGCTTTTTAAATCGACGTAATAAAGATCGTAGAGGATTTCTCCGTCTGTCATTTTAAACGCTACCGTTCCGGTAACGGAAGCATCCGCAAGCTTCATTTTGCCGTCTATCTGAGCCTCCACGCCGATATTTTCTCCCAGAAGACGCTCATCCGGACCCTGCATGCTCAATTTGTCAAAATGGATCCGGGATGCAAAAGAGAGGGTGTCGGCCGGTTTCAGGGTGGCATCGATGAAGATGGAATCGTCTGCATTAAACTGCCATCCGGGCGGCAGCAGGTTGAGGGTGCGGCCGGCTTTCAATAAACCGGTCTTTTTCCCTTTAATCTGCATGCGAACCTTTTTTGCATCTGCTGTTATGCTTGCGGTCACATTCCGTATCAATGGGGATTGCAGGCGGACGCCGGACAACCGGCAGGATGCATCCTTAAGATCGAAGACACCTTCGGTTATCTGGAGTCGGATATCTTCTAAGGGGATTTTTTTTGCCCATGGAATGCCTTTTAATCGGGATATCTTTGCAGAGGCATTTTCTATCCGAAAGGCCGGGTGTTTTCCGGCAAGTGGAATGATTATTTCGGAAAGATCCATCGATAGGTTCGGGGTCGAAAATTGCGTCTGTTTCAGTGTTAGACTGCCGGATAGGGCCGCATCGGAAGCTTCGCCGTAGACTTTGAGAGCGCCTGTGATTCGACCGCGCAGCCGGTGTTTCCCGGTGACATAGGAAAAAGGATTTTTCAAAAACCGAAGATTGAGATCGCCATTCCATCCCCAACCCGCCGGTTTTTTCACGATCTTAAACATACCGTCGACCGATACCTTGTCGGTGACGGCAAGGGGGGGAAGACCTTTTATAAATCTTTCCGGCAGCAGCGAGAGCACTTTCTCGGGCAGAAAATAAGCTTCCCGCACAGAAACCTTCGCCTCCGGTTCAGCGCCGCTTCGGGTCTCCAGAGCCCCTGTCAATTTCAGATAATCGCCCGCTGAAACCGAAAACTCCGGCGCATTCATTTGACGTTTCGAAACATCGAAATCCCCATCGATTTGAAGATCCACATCCGCAATTTTTATTTCTGGATGCTCAAGACGGATCCCATTGGCCGTGGCACGCCCCTTTACGGTGGGGTCCGAAAGTGAAAGGGCATCATTTAATGACAGGTGAAAATCGGGGATCCGGATCTTTGTTTTTCCGGAAGGCCATTGAAAAAAGGCATCTGCTGCTATCTCGATCCGCTTGTCAGGGCTGCGGCGGGCGTTTATGTTTCCTGCCGTAAGGGTCGAACCATTTAATTGCGCGGCCACCTCGCCATCGGCCAGGGTGACTTCATCGATGCGGATGTCTTTAAAAAAGAGAAACGCGACCAGGCGCATGATGATGGGTTCTGCAAAGGAAACAGACGGCTTCCCTTTGGGAATCGGCTGAAAATCCGATTGACGATATGTAAACGAGAAACCGGTGGCGTGGATTGTATCGATGACAAGGCATCTGCTGCCGAAGGGGCCTTCCAGCGTCATGTGCGCATCCAGTTCCGGGATTTTTAGTAAAAACCCGGAAACACCCGAAACCGGTTTGATGGTGACCTCTTTTGCTGCGAAGCGCAAAGGGCGGAAAGAATAGGAGAGGTGCTCGATATCGATGGAAACGCCGGCAAACCGGGACGCTGCATTTTTTATCAGCGACCCGGCAGCTTCCGGATGGGCGGCGTAATAGAAAAATAGGCCTGCAGCCATAAGGCTGCCGCATAAAAACGTGATGAGAAGTAGTTTTTTATACACGCGGTTCGCTGAAATTAAGGGGTTTCTTTTTTTATGCTTGCTTAAGCGCGATAAGCATTTTTATAAAATCATCCAGTGAATAGACCGGTATTTTTGAATACCTGAATCCTGAAACATTCCGCGTTACAATGGATTTTATGCCGGCGAAACATGCGGCTTCGTGTAATACCGCATCTTCAAAGTCATTAAATTTGGACTGCATGGCTGCTTCGAGAGCAGGCCTGTTTACGTCATTTTCATGCTGAATCCGCCGTCTACCAGAAGCACCTGGCCCGTAAAAAAATCGGATTCGCTCGATGACAGGAAAAGAATGGCGTTGGCGATGTCCATGGGTTCGGCCATCCGTTTCAGATAGGCGCCCTGGATCATGTTCTGTTTTATCTCATCCGGCAGAGGATCGGTCATCTCCGTTTTGGTGTGCCCGGGGGCAACGCAGTTTACATTGATGTTCGGCGCAAGCGCCTTGGCCATGTTTTTCGTCAGGCTGATCACTCCCATTTTAGCTGCGCTATAGTCCATAATCGCCTCACGACCGCAATGCTCGATACCCCGTATAGAGGAGATGTTCACAATTTTTCCGCTCTCCTGTTCGAGCATATATTTTGCCGCAGACTGGGCGCAGAGAAAGGTGCCGATGAGGTTGACCTTTATGGTTTTTTCCCACTCTTCGACGGTTTTTTCCAGAAACGTTGTGGGGATCACGATACCGGCGTTGTTGACCAGTATATCGATCCGTCCGTGGTCTGCGACAAAGGCATCGATAACGCGCTCAACCTGATCTTTTTCCGACACATCACCGGTGTAGGTTTTAATACCCAAGGCTTTTTTTTCGGCCTTTTCAGAAAAGCTCCGGATGTGTTCCGGATTGAGGTCCAGAATGCCGACGGTTGCCCCTTGCTTGGCGAACAAAAATGCCGTGGCTGCTCCGATACCCCTGCCGCCCCCGGTAATTAATGCGGTTTTGTTTTCGAGTCGCATATGGATTCCTCCTTAATTTTAGGCATTTCAGGCGCTATATATTTTAGGCATCTCTTTGAAGCAGATAATTATTAGATGGAAACACGACGCATTGCAAGAAACCATTTGATGTGATAGCGATCGGGTCTGAATCCTAAACAAAGAATAGAAAGGTGACCGCCATGACGCTATTAGAGACCATTGCAGACTTAAAATCCGGACAGGTCGATCTCATCGAATTCATAAACGCCTGTTGTGACCGGATCGAATCCCGCGAGCCGGACATCCTGGCGATTATTCCGGGCACCTTTGATCGGAGCCGGATCCTTAAAGATGCTGCAGAACTTATCCGTCTGTATCCGGAGCATAAACAGCGTCCCGCCCTGTTCGGTCTGCCGGTGGGGGCCAAAGATATTTTCCGTGTCGACGGATTTCCGACCCGATGCGGATCCGCGCTTCCCGGAGATCTGTTCGACGGACCCGAAGCCGATTGCATCCAAAGGCTAAAGCGGGCCGGTGCCATAATTATGGCAAAGACCGTCACCACCGAATTCGCTTTTAACGAACCGGGTCCCACCTGCAACCCTTATAACCCTGAACACACACCGGGCGGATCCAGCAGCGGCTCGGCAGCAGGGGTTTCCTCGGGTTTTTTCCCCCTGGCATTGGGATCCCAGACCGTCGGCTCGGTGATACGTCCGGCAGCCTATTGCGGTGTGGTGGGATTTAAGCCCAGCTACGGGAGAATTTCCATAGACGGGGTGATCCCATACTCAGTAACCGTCGATCATGTGGGGGTTTTTTGTAAAGATCCTTCCGGGATCGGAACCGTGATGTCCGTGATGAGTGACGGCTGGAATGACCCCAAAAACGGCAACACAGCCCGGGATGCGGTTTTTGCAATTCCGGAAGGGATTTATCTGGACCGGATCACGGAAAATGGTCGTGCATTTTTTGAAAATCAAATCAAGCGGTTGATCCGTGCAGGGTGCAACATAAAGAGGGTGCCGATGTTTTCCGATTTTGAAACACGCGCCAAAGAGCATCGGTATCTCATTGCCGGGGAAATGGGCCGGTATCACAAGCCGTGGTTTGAGACCCACCGGAGCCTATATCGGCCCCGCACACTGGAGCAGATCGAGTTCGGGCTGACCCTCGACGATGATGAACTGGAGGTGTTTCGGGAAAAACGGATTCAGTTCCGTAATGCCATTGAAAGCCGGATGACGGCAGAGGGCATCGATTATTGGATCTGTCCACCGGCAACCGATCACGCACCCAAAGGGCTGGATGGTACCGGAGATGCGGTGATGAACCTTCCGTGGACATCAGCCGGTGTTCCGGCGGTGACCCTTCCGGCCGGACTGGATGAATACGGGCTGCCCCATGGGGTCCAGATCGTCGGGCGGTTTATGGAAGATGAGAAACTGGCTATGATTGCAGATGATATGTTTGAGATTCTCTCTAATTGAGCGACCTTGGTATTTTGGAGGAAAAACGCCTCGACCCCTCATATAATCGAGGGGCGTGATTCTGATTGTCAAATTGAGAGAGTTTTTCATTCCATATTTACAGCGTCATCATGTGGCGTCATTTCGATTGACACACATTCCGATTTCTGCAATGTTTGCATTCATCGGTTTTTTTATCCTTATTTTCAACTCACAAATTAGAAAAGGAGAAGAAAATGAAAAGGTTAATGGTACAGCTTTTGATCATTTATGTAATGGTCGCCGTATATGTGCTGCCGGTTCTTGCTTCCGAAGGTGCCGGACCGTAAAACCGACGCGTAAAACCCGCCTTATTATCTGAAACACGGACCGTTTTGTCCGTGTTTTTTTGTATTGAATTGCCGGGAAAGATGAAACCAGGTAATATCACAGCCGCGTCTCAAATACTAGATATCCATTTTTAAATATAGAATGAATTGATAAAATGCGTTGAAAGGAGTTTAGGCCGATGAAAGCGCTGGTGTTGAAAGCATACAATCATCTGGTTTATGAAGATGTGCCGGTTCCGGAATTCGGAGATGACGAAGTGCTCATCCGGGTCCGTGCCTGCGGGATTTGCGGAAGCGATGTTCACGGCATGGACGGCAGCACCGGGAGGCGGATTCCGCCGATTATCATGGGCCATGAGGCATCCGGTGTGATCGAAGCGGTGGGTTCAGATATTCGGGGATGGGCCGAGGGGGATCGGGTCACCTTCGATTCTACGATCTATCCGCTGGACGACTGGTACACACAGATGGGCAGATACAATCTGAGCGACGGGCGTATGGTTCTTGGCGTATCCCCCGGTGATTACCGGCGCCACGGGGCCTTTGCCGAGTATGTGGCGGTTCCCCAGCATATTTTATACAAGATTCCGGAAAGTGTTACCTTTGAGCAGGCAGCCATGGTGGAGCCTGCTGCAGTCGCCCTTCACGGCATCTCGTTGACACCGGTTTCGGTCAACGATTCTGCGGTTGTGGTGGGTGCGGGGATGATCGGTATCTTTGTTATTCAGCTGTTGAAAGTCGCTGGATGCGGAATGATCATCGCCGTTGATGTCGAGCAGGAAAAGCTGGATCTGGCCTGCAGGCTGGGTGCCCATGTGGGACTCAACCCCAGCGAGGACGATGTGCCGAAAAAAATTGCCGGACTTACCAAGAACCGTGGTGCGGATATCGCCATTGAGGCTGTGGGCATCGCCCCCACTGTAAACTGCGCCCTTGAATCAGTCCGGAAAGGCGGAGCCGTTACACTCGTCGGCAACACCACGGCCCGGATCGATTTTCCCCTGCAATGGGTGGTGACCCGGGAGCTGCGGGTCCAGGGCAGCTGTTCCATACGGGGGGAATACGAGGCGGTGTTGGATCTGATAGGGCAGGGCGCCATAGACCCCGATGCGATCCTCAGCGCCACTGCGCCCCTTTCCCAAGGGGCCTCCTGGTTTCAGCGGCTTTATGACAAGGAAAAAGGATTGATGAAAGTCGTGCTCAAACCCTAACCCGGACAAGCCAGAACCAGGCAAGAACGTGTTATGATTTCTGTTTTGCAGAGTTTCGGGTCGCTCAAATAAGTTTGAAGTGAGCTAAAGTGTAAAGTGAGCTAAAGTTATGGAATTCTGTCTATTTTAAAATGATTATGATGCTTAACTTTAGGCATTTTAGGCACTTTTAATTTTAGGCACTCCTTTATCTATAAGTTTCTGTTTTGCCTCGTTGTATTCGTCAAGGGTCAGAAGGTTTTTTTCGAACAGACCGGCCAGTTCTGTCAATTCCCGTACCTGCAGGGTGCCCGGGTCTTCCAGCTGGGGCAACGGGAGTGACGTGTGATCGATGAGCATCGATTCCTGCTTTTTATGACCTATTTTTATGGAAGCCAGTCCCCCGAGCAGGCTCAGTTCAACCGGTTGCCCGTTGAACATTGGTGATTGCAGGGTTTCTTTCAGGTTTTTTCCCTGTGCGTGCATCTTTCTGAAAAAATAGAAAGCGCTGGCCAGTATTGCCGCAGCACCGGCAATAAATATCCAGAGCATATAGTTTACAACACCCCGGAGAAAAATGATGAGCAGGAAGATAGCGGCAACCAGCAAAAGATGCATCCCCAATATCATATAGGCCAGCATGATGCTTTTAAAAAACCCGCTTTCATTTTCCGGTCTGTTGCGTTTCATACGGCCGTATTCCTGATCACCTCTTGGTTAACGATTCGTACCGTCATGCTTCCTAAGCTAATTATCGGCATAAAGGAATCAAGGTTTATATTTTTATGGTTTTACTTGTCAAGGAGATAGATAAAGAGGCTGGAAACTCCAGTTGATTGAAGATTACCAGAGTCAAAGGAGTCCTATACGATGAATTGTAACAAAGAAAGAAACATGGATCGGTGCAATTGCACTTACGAACCCTGCCCGCGGAAGGGCAGCTGCTGCGAATGTATCGCTTACCACCTAAAGATGCGACAGCTTCCGGGCTGCTGTTTTCCAGACGATGCCGAAAAGACCTGGGATCGATCATTTGAACATTTTTCACGTCTGGTTCAAGAAAAAAAAGTATAGAAACAGGATACTTGACAAGGCCTTTTCAATGTATAGCTTGCTGTCATAAACAACCCGGAATTTCGGCACTCCCCGGATGTAAAATGACCCGCAGACCATCAACCCGTTCCAATAATATTGAATTGAAGTGTATTTGGAGGGCTTATGAAAAGACTGATTTCCATTTTTTTGAGTGTAAGCTTTGTTTTTGTATTTTTTGCTTGTCGCAATGTCGATTCCAGTTCCAACATCAAAGAGCTGACCGTGTCTATCGGTGATTCCGTTTCAAGTGCAAAAAAAGCGTCTAAGCACAATATAACAGTGGATGCCCTTGAGACCGGCAAGACCGATTTTGAGGTTTATACGGACTCGGGCAAAGCACACCCGGTTAAATTGAGTGAAAAAAATGTTCAGGATATCCTGGATGGATCCACAGCCATCGTGCAGACTGTAGAGGGCGGGTTGAAGGTAAAGATCGGGTCGAAAAGATCGGCCCCGGCAACCCAAAAATCAGGCTGGTAACAGAAACGGCCAGATAGTCTGCCGATTATGGATATTATGGGAATTAGGCGATTCCGGCGACTCACTGAACTGATCTTTCTCGCTCTTTTTCTGTTTGTGGGCGCCGGCAATGCGGGCGACAGCACGCCGGAAGACGCCGATTTCTTGAAGCCCCTGCAGGCGGCTGAAAACCGCCTGCTCAAACGTCATCCTTTCATTGGATCCTTATCCACCACCGGTGTCCGATATTTTGGCGAAGATCCCTGTCGAATCCTATACCTCCATAAGATCGATCGGTACCTGATCCTGTTGAGAAACAGCTCCGAAGTGCTCCTGTGCGACGGTGCATTGAATATTCTGGATCGTCACCCAACGCCGCGTTCTCCGGTGGCCTGGGATCTGGTGGATAATAAATGGCTGTTTATCGGCGGCGAGCATGCGTCTGCAATCCGCATCTATGAAATCAACCCACGGACGCTTCAAACCAGACAGGCCCTGAATATCAAGGAGGCGGTTTCGATCCGCGACCTGGTCTTTGTTAAACCGTTCAACACCCTGTTTGTGCTGGATGCTTTCAGCCGTCAGTTGATCCGGGTGGCCCTGACACCGGATTGGACAGACGCCGGATCTTCTGCTTCTGCGGTTGAATGCTTTTCGCTCGGTGCCGGGCCATTGTCCATACGATCCGTCGGTAACAGTCTGATCATCAATCTGTTGATGGAACACGTTCTGCTGGTTTTGCCACTAAGAGGCGGTCGACCGGATTTTAAAAATGCGGCAAAAATTACAAACACCGGTCCTTTCTGGAGTGTGGATGCGACGGTTACAGGGGATCGGCTCATTATCGCCGCAGGCGGTGTAGAAGACAGGCCGTTGAATCGGTTGGGGGGCGAGTTCGGTTATGTGGATTCGTTCCTCTATCTTTTTAACCTTCATCGGGATGCCGCCGGCATCTATCAATGGAAAGACCCATACCGAAACGATCCAGAGCGATTCCAGGCCGTCAATCTGTCCGAACATCACATCGTTACCGCGAAGGCCATCCGGTTCCAGTCGGAATCCTCGGATGCGATAAAGCTCTGGGTGACCGGTTTCGGCGGGGAACGGTTTGCTGAATTCCGGATTCAGGGTTTTCGACCGCAACTCTACGCTACCGGGTTCATAGATCCGGATGTCACGGATTTTGTGATCCGATCGGACACGGGATCACAGACGCTGACCACGGTCAGTCCCTTGCTGGACCGTATAACGGTTTATGACCTGGAAGCCCGGCGGCAGCTTAAGACGGTAATACCGACTCATCCAGACCCACCCGTACGGCCAACAAAAATTCGAATCGGGGAGTTGCTTTTTTTTACGACGCTGCTGACACCCTCGAATCGCACACAGGGTGAATTGTCCCGGTTTACCTGTGAAACGTGTCACTTCGAAGGCACCGCAGACGGGCGGACCCATTTTACCGGTCGGGAGGACATTCATGCGACATCAAAAACACTCCGCGGCCTGGCAAACAATGTACCGCTTTTTAGCCGCGCCGGCAGTGAATCCCTGTCAGCAATGGTGATGGCAGAGTTTGATGTGGCCAATCAGGATAGAAAAGACCGGTTTATTATTCGACCCAGCCGATATCCCTGGTTGGCTGATTTTGAAAACCTTCCGGCGGTCTTAAAGCCGCTCTATTTACGGCAGTGTTTTCTAGAGTTCTTTACCGTTTTTACGCATCGGCCGAATCCATGGCGGATCAAGCATAAAAGACTCGATGCGCGATCAAAAAGAGGGCTCGGAATTTTCCGGCAGCGCTGTGAGGATTGCCACCACCCCGTCAAAACCACCCGGAGCGCGAGTGCGGTTTCCTTTAAAAACTGGGAAACGTGGCTGACCGAAGATAATCGTGATCTTGTCTGGGGAGCCCCGTTTCTGTGCAAAACAGGCATCCGGCCCTATCCGGACAGCACCGGGACCCGTGTTCCGAGTCTTCGTCGGATCTGGGACAAGTATCCTTACTTTACAAACGGATCCGCTAAAAACTTACACAACTTGCTGACCCGGTTTCGATATCAGGGCGCCACCGCATGGCACCAATATGACGGGGCGGAAAAGGATCAATCCGGGATAAAAACACTGACCCCCGCAGAGATTGAAGCCCTTGAGGCCCTGCTAAAATATTTCTAGTATGATGCCTCATCCGCTATGGGTATCGGCTCATGGGGTGATGTCGTTGCCGTCCAACGGGTCTTTTGCAATTTCGTGCTGTCAGTTTACAGATCCATTCAAAGGTGATATTTGTGGCACGAAAATTCGACTCGCACTTACTTACGTATTAAGGATACATCTGCGCAGATGAACCGGAGATCGTTTCTAAAAGCCACCATTTCCGGCCTGCTTGCCTGTGGGCTTGCACCCGAAGCCATGGCAGGCATCTTGAATTGTTCTATTCGGAGCCCCTCCCCCCATGAAATTAAAAATCCGGGGGATTATTTCCAGAAAATGAAGCATTCTGACCGCCCGCACCCGGACGATCGGTACCTGGGGTCTGATAAATGCCGCATCTTAACAGACCTAGTGTTTTAATTTAAAGTTTGGTGAGTTTATGGACGACCACTATGCAGCATGGGGATGCATCTGAATCCGGTGGAACAGGTAAAAGGGGAAAAGGAAAATATGACCGAAGACAGCCTGATCGGATTGTTGAAAGAATGCCTTTCGGTTGAAATCCATGCCTACAAAATATACACGCACATGGCAGGTGCGGGCAAATCCGGTGAACTTGCACGGTTTTGGCGGAAAATGGCCGATGATGAACGGCAGCATATCCGTTTCTGGAATCACATTGTCAAACAGGCGGAAAAACGGCTGCTGCCCAACTTTATCGACAATGCCGGCAGGATAAAGGCTGAACTGGTGGAGATCGGCCGGAAGATTGACATTGCCTGGAAACTGTATCAACAGCAGCCAAGTGTTTCAAAGGCCTTGCTGCTCGGGTACCGGCTTGAATTTTTTTTGCTCCACGAGGTGTTTGAGTCGATATTCTATTTTATGGAAAATTCCCGGGATGCCTGCAGCCCATCGGATGCCTATGAATCTCATATCGACGGTTTCGTGGATGTGCTGGTCAAATACGGAAAGGCGTCTCCCGTAATTGAATTGTTAGGTGAAACATTAAAAAACTTATGGAGAAAAAACAGATATTTAGCAAGGCAAATTTCTCAAGACGAATTAACCGGAATTTTTAATCGGCGAGGATTTTTCAACGCCGCCAAACCGCTGCTCTACCTGTCTCAGCGCACCCAAAAAGAGATCGGTGTTATGATGCTGGATATCGACGATTTCAAAAAATTAAACGATACCCACGGTCACCCGGCCGGAGATGAAGTTCTAAAAATTACTGCACGGTCCATTCGAAACAGTGTACGGGCTTCGGATATCGTCGGGCGTTACGGGGGAGAGGAGTTTATTATATTTTTTTCAAGTATAAGTAAACGTTCTGTATTTCAAATATCTGAAAAAATTAGAAAAAATATTATATCAGATACCCAGGACGCTATTCCGATAACGGTCAGTATCGGCGTTTCGACAGGAGAACTGGGCGATCACATCGAAAAGAGCATGGCGGCGCTGATCAAATCGGCGGACGACGCACTCTACGGTGCAAAGAATCTTGGGAAAAACCGAGTTATGATCGCTGAGCCCGGAATGGTGTCACTGGATCATCGTGGGCATGGAGGCATCAATTAAAATAACAGCAGACATAAACGCAAAAAACTGTGATACGGCCAGAATCGGTGTTTTATCCGATACACACGGGTTTTTGAGAGAGGAAGTTGTCACCCTGTTCCAAGGGGTGGATCAGATTATCCATGCCGGTGATGTGGGTTCCCCTGACATTCTGGATGCACTGGAGGCGGTAGCACCGGTGGTGGCCGTCCGGGGCAATATGGACAGGGACGACCGGCCCGGGAAACTGCCGAAAACGGAAATGGTCCGGATCGGCAGCGGTTTTATATATGTCCTTCACCACCTTTACGATCTCGATCTGGTGCCGGAAGCCGCCGACATTTTCGCAGTCGTTTCCGGTCACACGCATAAACCGTCGGTTACTGAGAAAAACGGTGTCCTTTACCTGAATCCGGGCGGAGCAGGCCATAGACGGTTTAACTACCCCATAACCGTTGCCGTTCTCGTTGTTGGAAAAAATGAGATGATCCCCCGGATCATCGAACTCGACGTGTAATCGATGATACCGATCCTGCAACCGGAGAAAAACCATCCGGTTTGAAAACATAAATACGAAGGAGAAAAAATGAAAGACATGTTCAAAATGGAAAATGATCAGCAAAGTCCCTGCAGCCCGCCGGATCAGCAGCAGGCCCAACAGCAGCTCGAAGCATCCCTGAAAGGATCGCTGAAAAAGATCAAGAAAAAATTTCTGGTTATGAGCGGGAAAGGCGGCGTCGGCAAAACCAGCGTATCGGTGAACATGGCCATGGCATTGGCCGGCAAGGGGTTTAATGTCGGCCTCATGGATGTCGATATTCATGGACCGGATGTACCCCGTATGCTGGGTCTTGAGGGGCTGCTGGATTTAAACGGCAATCGAAAGCTGGTCCCCATGCGGTATTCGGACAGACTGGCGGCCGTGTCACTGGAATCGCTGATTCCGAACAGAGATGATGCCATTATCTGGCGCGGCCCCATGAAACACAATGTCATCCGTCAGTTTGTGGCCGATGTGGAATGGGGGGATCTCGACTATCTGATCATCGATTCGCCGCCGGGCACCGGTGATGAGCCCTTGACCGTTGCCCAGACCATACCCGATGCCGAGGCCGTTATCGTAACGACACCCCAGGAGATTGCCCTGGCGGATGTGAGAAAATCCATCAATTTCTGTAAGACCGTCGAGCTGGATATTCTCGGAATGGTTGAGAACATGAGCGGTTTCGCATGCCCCCACTGCGGAGATACCATCGATCTTTTCGGCTCCGGCGGTGGAGAAAAAACCGCCGAAGCATTCGGGGTTCCGTTCCTGGGAAAGATTCCCTTCGATCCGAAAGTCGTCAGCTGCGGTGATTCCGGTACCTCCTACCAGGAAACATATCCGGACTCCCCGGTTACCCAGGCCTTTTTAGCCATCGCCGGGAAAATGTCGAAAAATGGAAAATAATTGCTTATTGCCGTTTTTATTATCATTTGACGATGGGCATTCCGAGGTGTGAACCATGACATTTACGATCACGACCCTGGCTGAAAATTCAGTCCCCCAGGGAGCCATCGGGCTGCTCGGGGAACACGGCCAGTCCTTTTACGTTGAAACCGGTGAAAAAAGAATCCTTTTTGATGTGGGACAGGGACTTGTATTATCAAACAATGCCCGGTGTCTCGGTATCGACCTGAAACGGGTCGATACCGTGATCCTCAGCCACGGGCATAATGACCATACCGGCGGACTCAAGGCGCTGACGGCGTACAATTCTTCCTTTACCCTTTTTGCCGACCCTGCTGCATTTTTTGAAAAGTTCGTCAAATCTGAGGGTGAAATTTTTGACCGGGGAATTTCCGTGGAGGCGGCCTTTTTAGAGAAGATAGGCGTCCGGCTTCGGCTGGATACACAACCGGCTCAAATCGCACCGGGTGTGTCGACCACCGGAGAAATACCCATGGAAACCGATTTTGAATCCCTTGAGCCGGTATTTTTTACAAAGGAAAACGGGGCGACAATACCGGATCTGCTCCCGGATGACCGGGCACTGGTTCTGGATACGGAAAAGGGCCTGGTCATCCTGCTCGGATGCACCCACCGGGGCATCATCAACACGTTGAGGCATGTACGAAGGTTGACGGGAAAAGAGAATATTCATGCGGTTATCGGGGGGCTTCATCTTGGAAAGGCAGATGAAGAAAAACTCACGGCGATCATTGAATCGCTCCGGGCGTTTGAAATCGACAGAATCGGTGTGGGCCATTGCACCGGAATGCGGGCTGCAAAAAGATTGATGGATGCATTTGGAGATCGGGTTTTTCTAAATGCCGTCGGGAAGGCTTTTCGGTTCTGAACCGGACGCAACAGCTATTATTCCAGCACCGGAAATCTGGCTCTCAGGGCAGATGACAAATAAATGGTTCTGCCTTGGCTTTTTGAATCTAAAATCACAAATTTCAAGCACCAAATTACAAACAAATCACAAATCATAAATTCCAAACTGGTTCAAATCGATTGTTTTTTTTGTTTGGGATTTGTTATTTGAAATTTTAATCCGGCAACGAACTTCGAAAAAACAAAGTCTTCTGGGGATAACCAGTGCCGGGTCCCCAGAACCCGGATTTTTACTTGTCAGCCACGGCCCCCTGGTTCGGTTTTACCCAGACCCCCTGTTTGCGGTAGGCGCCGGTGATCTGCCTGAGCGTATTTTTCTGTTCGATAAAGCGGTTTCGCATCCCCTTTAACCACTCCCTGTGATTGATGACACCGGTTTTTGTCAGAAAAAGCTCGTGGCCGCTTTTTTCAATGGAAAATACGGTTTTCCCGTCAACCCGATCCATGGTGCCGGCGTTGCTGCAGAGCATACACCGGACCCGCTTGTCATCGAGAAATCGAAAAGTATCACCGCCGCATAACGGGCAGCCCGGCTGGTTTTTCTCCGATTCATCCGAAAAGAGGGCCGATGCCAGGCGAGCGGCGACTTTCCGGTTTGCTTCATCGGTAAATACCTCGCCGGGCAGGGCGCCGTAGACCATGGTTGTCATTTTGACATCCGTGAGCAGCAGCTTGAGGAAATTTTCAATTCCGAGCCGGGTATGGCCCTCTTTGCCGTAGATACCGGCAATACCGATGCCGATCGCCGGTTTTCCCCATAGTTTTTCCGCATGCGCATAAAAGGCAAGACCCCTGTCGAGAAAAAGTTTCAGACAGGCATTGGGCCCTAAAAAATAAGTCGGAACCGCCGCAATAATCGCATCGGCATCGAGCAGGGCATGGAGGATCGGATAGAAATCATCCGCCTGTGGGCAACCGTCTTCTTTAAACAGGCATCGGTAACACCCGCGGCAGGGAAGAATGTTGAAGTCGCTGAGCCGCAGCAGTTTGAATTCATGGGGCTCAGAGATGTTCTGGAGGATCTCTTTGACCATAATCTCACAGTTGCCGAGCCTGCGGGGGGAACCGATAACACCGAGTATTTTCTTCATAACACCGTCCTTTTCCGATCTGATTCACAGGCGATAAAACGCGCCGATCCGGGTTGACCCGGTCCGCATCATAAAACATCGGGTTGATCTCGATCAATATATATTTTATATGAAGATGAGTTAAAGAGTCCCATCAGATGGATGAAAGGAGATAAAACATGCAGTTTGAGAATTTGCAGGAGATCCTCGATTTTGCCATTGAAAAGGAGATAGAAGCAGCCGGTTTCTATGAAGAGGTCAGCCAACAGGAAGGAATGGCGGGTGCAAAGGAGATGCTTCTTGAATTTGCCGAACAAGAAAAGAAGCACCAGCAGCTTCTGGAAGAATTAAAAACAAAGGGTGTTGTCGAGGGGATTTCGGAATACAGGTTCAAATGGATACCGGATATAAAGCGGTCCGATTATGTGGTGGAACTGGAATACAGGAAGGGGATGACCTACAACGAACTTCTCATGCTTGCCATGAAACGGGAAGAAAAAGCCCTTGCGCTCTATAATCAACTCCTTGTTCAGGCAGAAGGGGATAATGCAAAGAATGTCTTTAAGATGCTCTGCCAGGAAGAGGCCAAGCACAAGTTGATATTAGAGACCAAATACGACGATTATATGGCGGAGTTGGGAGACTGATAAAAAAATTCCTGACAGAGTATCCAGCATGTATATCCGTAAATATTTCATCATACCGTTTTTTATCCTTTGTATTACTTTTTCAAGCAGCAGGATATTCGCATCGCCTTCTACCCCCCTTCAGTTGACCGATTCAGAGCGGGCCTGGCTTAAAGCCCATCCGAAGATTACATTTACTTGGACCCTTGATCAGGAACCTTCATTGATGAAGGATGAAAACGGCAACTATCAAGGGCTCTTGTGGGATTTTCTTCAACTCCTCAACGACCGCTCCGGCGCCAATATTCAGTTGGAGACGTTCGAGCTTAAAGAAGCCATCCAAAAAATAAAGAACCGGGAAGTCGACGGGGCGTTGTCCCTGGCGGACGTTAATGCAAAGAATCTGGGTCTGGCACCAACCGACGTATATTATCATGGCCCAATAACTATATTCACCCGGGACGCCATCGTTTCGGAAATAGACGGTTACCGATCCCTGAACAATAGAAAAGTAGCTGTATACCGGGGATCTGCGGCTGTGATCAGCTTTTTACAGAAAAACGCGCCGGAAGCGGAGATTATTCATGCCAAAAGCAATCCGGAGGCGATGAAGCTGCTCTTTGAGGGAAAGGTCGATGCTTATTTCGGTTTTTCTCTGTACAACTACCTGATCGGGAAATATCAGTTGTCCGGGGTGGTTCCGGCCTTCACCGACATTGAAAATCCCTTTGCGTTTGTCTACGGTATTCGTCCCGACTGGCCGGAACTGGTATCGATCGTGAACAAGGCGATTGCTTCGACCACAATAGAGGAACGCATCGGCATTCTTGAAAAGTGGTCAAAAATGAGTTTGGGCAAACCTGAAAAACCAGCCGTTAACCTGACCGAAACTGAAAAAGAATGGCTCAAGGCGCACCCCTCCATACGTTTGGGATTTAATCCGGACATGCAGCCGCTGCTTATCCAGGATGAGGGAGGGCAATTGTCCGGTATATTGCCTGACATTTTCGTACAGTTAGAGGCGGTCACAGGCCTCAACATCCGCATCGAAGTCGGGCCATGGCACGAAATCATCAAACAGGCGGGCCAGGGTGAGATTGACGGACTGCTCTCGTGTGTGCCGGCTCTGGCCAAGGCAAACGGTTTGCTGCCAACCATGGAATACATCCCAACAATTCCCGTTGTCTTTGGGAAGCGCGGTGCACCCTTTATAATCAAGCGTATCGACGATCTCAAGGGGAAGCGTGTGGCCTATATGAGGGCGGTTAAATTCATTGAAAACATCCTCGCTCCTATAGGAAACAAGACAACCGCAATCGAGGTCGACCGCTTTATAAATGCACTGACGATGGTGCTTGAAGGCAAAGCGGATGTCGCCCTGGGAATGAATTTTGACACCTATCTTTTAAACCAAAGCGTTTTGACCGGTATCGAGCCGGTCTTTATTGATACTTCCCATGTCGTTAAGACAGTGACGGCTGTCCGTCCCGACTGGCCGGAGTTGGCAGGTATTTTGAACCAAGGACTGGCCGCCATTGGTGACGCAACGATCAATCAAATAATAGGAAAATGGACTCAGATCGAGACCCCGGTGCAAAAAATTGCATTGACCGATTCAGAGCGTGCCTGGCTTGCCGAGCAGCCGATTGTTCGAGTGGCCCTGGACCCGGATTGGGCGCCTGTGGAGTTTATGGATGAAAAAGGGGATTATCATGGGATATCCGTTGAATACCTGAATCGCCTGGAAAGATTGATGGGAATTCGATTTGAGATCACCAAAGGACTCTCCTGGCAGGACGCGGTTAACGGCGTCAGGAACAAGGAGCAGGACATGTTCGCCTCAGTCGCCAGAACCCCGGGGCGTGAAAAGTTCGCACGGTTTACACGTCCGTATATCTCAATGCCGATCAACATTTTCGCCCGGGGAGACGTCAGCTATATCGGAAACCTTGATGTCCTAGAAGGTAAAAGGGTTGGCGTGGTGAAAGGGTATGCCATACATGAGTGGCTGAAGAATAATCATCCAAAAATTGAACTGGTTCCGCTGCCGGCAATTCCGGATGCACTGAATCGATTGGTCTCGGGTGATGTGACCGCCTTTGTCGGCAACATCGTCACCACCAGCTACTATATCGGTAAACTTCACCTGAACAGCATTCGGGTGGCGGGCGAAACCCCCTATGCCAACAATCAATCCATGGCCGTTCGCGACGACTGGCCGGAGCTGGCCGGCATACTCCAAAAGGCCCTGGATGCCATACCCCAGCACAAACGGAATTCCATCTACAACAGTTGGATGTCCATAAAATATGAACATGCCTTTGACTATTCGTTACTCTGGAAAATCGCTGTAGGCGTGGGCCTGTTCCTGGTGCTGGTGCTGATCTGGAGCCTTCAGATCCGGCGTCAGAGAACCGCACTGAGTATCGCCCGGGATGCCGCCGATGCCGCCAACCGTGCCAAAAGCGAATTTCTGGCAAATATGTCCCATGAAATCAGGACGCCCATGAATGCGATTCTGGGTTTTACGGACATTCTTAAACGGCAGGAAACCGATCCTAAAAAATCCCATTATGTGCATAACATTCATGCCAGCGGAAAGTCCCTGCTGAGCCTGATCAACGACATCCTCGACCTGTCGAAAATCGAGGCCGGCAAGCTGGACCTCCAATATTCCGCTCTCTCAGTCGTATCCTTTGCCGAAGACCTGCACATGATCATAGAACAAAAAATCGCCGAGAAAGGCCTGGATTTCCGGTTCGAGGTTGACAAACAGCTCCCACCCGCTCTGATTCTCGATGAAATCCGACTGCGCCAGGTGCTGCTCAATCTGCTTGGCAATGCCGTCAAGTTTACGGATGCCGGACATATTCGCCTGGGAGTTGCATCGGAATGGTGCGACGCGGAGAACCGAAGCCGCGTAAACCTGGTGTTTGCGGTGGTAGACACGGGAATCGGCATTTCATCTGATGCACAGCAGAAAATTTTTAACCCCTTTGAGCAGACCAAAGGCCAGAAAACGGCTGAATACGGCGGAACCGGACTCGGCCTGGCCATCTCCCGGCGGCTGACGGAGATGATGGGCGGTGAAATCTCTGTTGAAAGCCAACGGGGTATCGGCTCGACCTTCCGGGTCAAGCTTCCCGGGGTGGAAGTGGCGGCAGCCGAAGCTTTAAAAAGGGGCAGCGAAACCGAGGTGGAAGCCGACTCGATACATTTTGAACAGGCGAAGATTCTCATTACAGACGATATCGACTACAACCGGGAATTGCTGGCCGTCTATATGGAAGATTGGCCGTTTACCATCTATGAGGCCGGAAACGGCAAAGAGGCCATCAAACAGGCCCGCCGGCATTCGCCAGATCTGATTTTGCTCGATATGAAAATGCCGGTCATGGACGGCTACCAGGCTGCTGAAAAAATAAAGCAGGATGGGCGGCTCAAAGCGATCCCGATTATTGCCGTCACGGCATCGACGTTTAAGAGGGATGAAGCGGGCATTGACCGGTCATGGGAGGGGTATCTGCGCAAACCGGTGAGCAAACACGATCTGACCGAACAATTAGCACGGTTTCTTCCCCACACACGAATGGCGGAACCCACCGGAACACCGTTCGTGGTTCCGGATACTGCCCGGAAGGAAATCACGCCTGAAGATATAGTGGCGTTGCCCTCCGGGTGGTTGGAAGCGTTTTCACGTGCCGTAAGAGAGGCAGACACCGATGTGTGTCGTTCGCTGATTAAAGAGCTCCCCCAAACAGCCCGGTCCATTTCACTAACCCTGGAAAGCTTGATCGATGACTACCGATTTGGTAATCTGATCGAGATCATCGAGCGTACCAAAACGGCATAATGGAGAAAAGATGAGACCAGAAAACCCTTCCCCTGCAGAGATACCCGGTGATGTTCTGGTTGTCGACGACAAGCTGGAAAACCTGCGCACCATCGAAGCCTTGCTCAAGGAAAAAGGTTACAAGGTTCGCTGCGTGCCGGACACAAAAACAGCCCTTGAAGTCGCCGCTAACAAGCCGCCTGAGATTATGCTGCTGGATGTTCTCATGCCGGACATGAACGGGTATGAGGTGTGCAGAGCGCTCAAGGCGCGACCTGAAACAGAGAGATTTCCTATTATCTTCCTCACCGCGCTGACCGAGATGGAAAACCTGGTGGAAGGCTTTCAGGCCGGCGGGGTTGCCTTTCTTTCAAAACCGGTGCGCCCGGAAGAGTTGCTGGCGCATGTCAGAACCCATGTGGAACTCCACCGAGCGCGCAAAGCGATCCAGAATCATAAAGAGCTACTGGAGCAGCGCCTGGCAGAACGGACAGCCGATTTGCAGGAAGCCAACAGAAAACTGCGGGAAAACCAGAGATTCCAGGAATCTCTGCTGAATTCATCCCCTGACATCATCCATATATACGATATCATCGAGGGGCGGAATATCTACAGCAATGAAGGGCTCGTCAATACCCTGGGGTATTCGGTTGAAGAAGTGCAGGATTTGGGGGAAAATCTTTTGCCCTCCTTGATGCATCCAGAGGATCTGGATATCTACCGAACCAACACCCTTCCGCGCTACCAGAAAGCCGAAGATGGGGAGTTGATCGAGCACGAATTCAGAATGAAACACAAGGACGGCATGTGGCGCTGGCTTCATTCCAGGGAGTCCATCTTTAAACGTCTATCCGATGGAAAACCGAAACAGATATTCGGAGTTGCCAGTGACATCACCGAGCAAAAGAAAGTGGAAAATTCGCTATTGGAGAGTGAAGAGAAATACCGCCATTTAATTGAAAACATCCCTTCAGTGGCCTGGGTGACCAGTGAACATGGCGAAACCGAATTTATCAGCCCTACAGTGGAGAAGATATATGGGTTTAGCCAGGAAGAGATATATGAAAAAGGAGGAGCGCTCTGGTTTGGCAGAATCCATCCGGATGATATTGATAAGGTAAGAGAATCCTTTGAGGGTGTGTTTACCGGAGGACTTGAATGTGATGTTGAATACAGAATTCAAAGAAAAGACGGGGAGTGGATCTGGATTCATGATAAGGCGGTAGTCGCATTTGAAAAAGATAAAGTCCGTTATGCAAATGGTGTTTTTACTGACATCACCGAACGCAAACGGGCCGAGGAGGCCAGGAGGCAGTCGGAAAAAAATTATCGGGAGATATTCAACGCTACCAGTGAAGCTATTGTCCTTCACGATAGTGAAACGGGAGAATTTCTCGATTTCAACCAGACCATGCTCGAGATGTTCGGTTATACTCATCAAGAGGCGTTACAGTTGGAGGTCAAAGATATCAGTTCAGGGGAACCGTCCTTTTCGAAGGAAGAAGCCCTTAGAAAAATAAGAAAAGCTGTGGATGAAGGCCCACAAGTTTTCGATTGGCGGTGCAAAAGGAAAAACAACGACTATTTCTGGGCTTCCGTGTCCCTGAAAAACACACAGATTGGGGGACAAGGGCGCGTACTGGCTGTGATTCGCGATATCAGTGAACGAAAAGAATCGGAAAAAGCACTACAGGAAAATGAATTTCGACTCAATGCTATTTTTAACCACCAGTACCAGCTAACCGCTCTTCTTGATCCGGATGGGGTTGTATTGATGATTAATCAGACAGCCTGTAATATGGTGGGCAAAGGCAGTGCGGATTTTGTGGGGAAATATTTCTGGGATCTACCGCACTGGTCACATTCTGAATCGCTTCGGGGCCGGGTGCGAGCGGGGGTTCAACAGGTGCAGCAAGGTAAGGATATCTCCTTTGAAACCATTCATCCGGATTCTAAAGGCGAATTGCATTATATCGATTTTTCCATGACGCCGATAAAAGATGAGGCAGGAAATGTGATTTTTTTGGTTCCGGAAGGGCACGATATTACAGAAAGCAAAAATGCCGAAAACAAAAGAAATACCCTGGAACGGCAACTGCAGCAGGCCCAGAAAATGGAAGCAATCGGTACCCTAGCCGGCGGCATCGCCCATGACTTTAACAATATCCTGTCTGTCATAATGGGCAATGCGGAAATTACCCTATATGATTTGCCCGAAGATAACCCCTTGCGGTACAGCATCAGCCAGGTCGTTCAGGCGGGTCATCGCGCCAAAGATCTCGTTCAGCAGATCCTTACCTTCAGCCGTCAAGACTCACCGGTGATGAGACCGGTTCGCGTCAGCCTCATTGTCAAAGAGGTGATGAAACTGATGCGGTCGTCACTGCCTTCCACAATCGAGATTCGCCAAAACATCGTGGCTGAAAAAGACGCTGTTATGGCGGATCCGACCCAAATCCACCAGATCCTGATGAACCTTTGCACCAATGCCCAGCATGCGATGCGGGAAAAGGGCGGTATCCTGGAGGTGAGGCTGGCCGATATGTACCTCGATTCCGAATCTGCTGCTGATTATCCGGAACTGGAACCGGGGCAATTTTTGAAATTAACCGTTAAGGATACCGGTCACGGGATGACTCCCGATTTAATGGGACGGGTCTTTGACCCCTACTTCACCTCCAAGGCAAAAGATGTCGGTACCGGATTGGGACTGTCAGTGGTTGATGGAATATTGAAGCGGTGTAAAGGGAGCATCTCCGTCCAGAGCGAACCGAATCAAGGGACCCAGTTCGATGTATTTTTCCCATGTGTGGATATGGGTGTTGAATTTTCCATCCAGGAAATTGAACCCATACCCCGGGGATCCGAGCGGATCCTGTTTGTAGATGATGAAATGGCCATCTGTGATATCGAAAAACGCATGTTACAGAATTTGGGCTACAAGGTCGATATTAAATCGAGTGCCATTGAAGCGCTGGAGGCGTTCAGGCTGAACCCCGAACGATACGACCTGGTTATCACGGACTATACCATGCCGAATATGACCGGAGACCAGTTGACCAGAGTGTTATTGAGCATTCGGCCTGATATTCCGGTCATTCTTTGCACGGGATTCAGCGAGATGATCACGGAAGAAACGGCTAAGGAGGCAGGTATCAAAGGGTTTGTAATGAAACCGATCGTTTTGCGTGAGATTGGAAACCTGATTCGAAAGGTCCTGGAGAAAGGGATTGAAGATTGATGATTGCTGATTTAGTGGAAGAAAATGATAAACTCGGAAGAAAAATTAACAAATTCATTCAGTATGTTGAAACTGAGTGGAAATAATCAACAAGAAACAAGAAACAAGAAACGAGTAACAAGAAACGAGTAACGGATAACCAAAATGGCCAACATATTGATCATCGATGACGACCGGATGCTTTGCGATCTGCTGTGTCGCCAGATCAGGCGCATGGAACATGAGCCTGTCTATGCACTGGATATTGAAGGCGGACTCAGAGAGATCAACTCAAAAGACTTTGATGTCGTATATCTTGACGTGAACCTGCCGGATGGCAGCGGGTTGGACATACTGCCACGCATCCGGAAAGTTCCTTCTTCACCTGAAGTCATCATTTTTACTGCCGAAGGTGATCCCGAGGGGGCTGAGCTTGCCATAGAGAGCGGTGCCTGGGATTACATTGAAAAACCGTCGTCGGTAAAGGAGATGCTGCTGCCGTTGATTCGTGCGCTTCAATATCGTGATGAAAAGAAAAGAACCCCGAAGGCGGCCCTGAAACGTTCCGACATTTGTGGAAGCAGTCCAGAACTGCAGGAATGCCTTGATCTTCTGGTTGAAGCCGCAGGCAGCGATGAAAATGTCCTCATCATGGGAGAAACCGGTACCGGCAAAGAGCTTTTTGCCAAGGCCATTCATGAAAATAGCTATCGGGCACAGAAGAGTTTCGTAGTGGTGGATTGCGCCGCCCTGCCCGACACGCTTGTGGAAAGTATGCTCTTCGGTCATGAAAAAGGGGCTTTTACAGGCGCCCATGAAGCCCATACGGGGCTGATTAAACAGGCCGACGGCGGGACCCTTTTTCTGGATGAGGTTGGAGAGCTCTCACCTTCTCTGCAAAAAGCATTTCTTCGAGTTCTCCAGGAACGTCGGTTTCGATCTCTGGGGGGGCGGAAAGAGAGTGAAAGCGATTTTCGATTGATTGCAGCGACCAATCGGAATTTGGGAGAAGTTTCTGAATCAGAGGCGTTTCGGAAAGATCTTTTTTTTCGGCTGAATTCTCTTGAAATCAAATTGCCTCCCCTGAGAAAACGTACGGGTGACATAAAAGAAATCACGTTCGATTACCTGCGCAAACTGTCTGAACAGGGCCGGGTGGAAATGAAAGGTTTTTCTCCCGAATTTTTTGAAGCACTGACCCGATATGACTGGCCTGGAAATGTACGGGAGCTGCTCAGTGCCATCAACAGGGCGCTTGTCACTTCAAACGCTGAACCCACCTTGTTTCCGAAACATCTTCCGAAACAGATCCGGATTCATCTCGCCCGTGAATCGGTCAGGAAACATAACGGAATCGATACTCTTGAAGATGAAATCCTGGAATCTCCCACAGGGCTTCCGAATCTAAAGGATTATCGTGATACCGCCATTGAAAAATCAGAACATCAGTATTTAAAAAAACTGATGACACTCACCCAAAAGAACATCAAAGAAGCCTGCCGAATGTCCGGACTCTCCCGGTCCCGGATGTACTCGCTGCTCAAAAAATATAAGATAGCCGGATACGGATGAGCCCGGCCCCGATATAACATGTCCCCGCCTGGCGCTCCACTCTGTGTTTGGAGCGAGTGTTATCGGACAGGACAAAAGTCTTGTCAGACAGGACAATTTTTTTTCAATTCTCACCGCCCGAAACAGACTATCCCATTCTTGCCATATATCCTTAACTAATTCATAATATTGAATATATACATATTTAGACATGCTTTTCAGAGGTCTGGCACGGTTCTTGGTATATGTGTTTGAAAAGAAAACCGTAACGTCTAAAAAATTAATTCAGGAGTGGCATTTGTGGGCAAGGTAGTCTTATACATACCGACGGAGATTGTCTTTGGTGAACAGGTCATGGAGATGATCAAGACCATTGAATCGGTTGAACAAACGGAAATTTATCGAACAATCGACAATCTCCCCCCCAGGCTTCGCCAGCTTGATAACGCACCTTCGATTGCCGTTCTTATCGCTTTCACACGAAAAGAGTTATCAAGTCTTTTATCAATCCGTAATCTGTTATCCGATATTCCCACCATTCTCGTTATACCCGACAGAGAAAAGGAGACCATTGCCATAGGGCACACCTTTTTTCCTCGACTCTTGAGTTTTGCAGACCGCGGCTTTGAAGATGTTATCGCTGTCTTGAGAAAAATACTTGGGATTAGGCATTCAAAAAATTATTGAACAGAAAGAAAGGATACAAATGATTACAAACACTGACAATCAAATGCTGCTGTATAAACGGTTGCGTTGAAATGCGATCGAGCACACGTGATCCGCTTAATTAAACCAATAGATGAGAAAGGAAGCAAAAAAATGTTCAAGAATATGAAAATTAAGACAAAGCTTGCATGCAGTTTTGGAATCATTCTGGCATTGCTTGTAACTGGACTCGGCATCTACCAATTGACCATTCAATCGACTATATCCCATGTTGAGCAACTCATGGAATCGGAAGTAGCCATGGCCAATCATGCCGCTGAAATTGAAGTACTGATGCTTCAAAGCCGCAGAAATGAAAAAGATTTTATGCTCCGGCTGGATTTGAAGTACCTGGATAAGCTGGATAAAAATATTGCCGGGTTGAAAAGCCAGGCAAAAGCGCTGAAAACGACGGCCATCCGTATCGGTGATAAAACGCTCGCAGGCAAGGCAGAGGAGATCGACGGATATGCCGAAGAATATGTGACGGCATTCAAGAAACTGGTTGAGGCATTTAAGACCCGGGGCCTGGATCACAATTCCGGATTACAGGGGAATTTTCGAAAGGCCGCTCATTCTCTGGCCGAAGCCATGCCAGAGCATCAGGTGGACGACCTGTTCATCGCCCTGCTTCAAATGCGTCGCTATGAAAAGGATTTTCTTCGCACAAAAAGCGATAAGTACAGAAAAAAATTCCAGGCCACCATAGATACCTACCAGGGATATCTCGAAAAAAGCGGATGCGATCCTGCGGCCAAGACGGTCCAACAAAAGGCGATTGCCGATTACAGGGGCGGTTTTAAACAATATCTTGAGGCCGGCGAAGCCAAGGACCTTCAGGATCAGCCGTATCGGGTCATGCGGACTGCAGCCCACGACATGGAATCCGCCATTAAGAGCGTGTATGTACCGAACGCCGGCATGCTGTTGCTGGACATTCGAAAAAACGAAAAAGACTACCTGCTCCGAATGGATAATAAATATGTGAAAAAAACCCACCAATCGATCGCTACTCTGTTGGACGCTTTTAAAAATGCGGAGATCCTTGAAGAACATAAGCAGGATGGGGCTAAGGAGCTTAACCTTTATAAAAAAATCTTTGATGATTTAGTGGCGGAAGATTCAATCATTGCATCTTACACCGCCGTTATGCGGGGGGCGGTACACAAGATCGAACCGAAAACCGAAGAAATCCATAAGATCGCAACAGAAATGGCATCGACTCGGACCTCGACCACCATCTCCGATGCAAAATCCAGCGCCATGGTGGCCATCGGTGTTGGGATTGCAGCAATTATTATCGGCGCCTTGCTGGCTTTCTTTATCAGCCGTGCCATCGTCCGTCCTTTGGGTGGTGAGCCCAGTTATATCTCCGGTATTGCAGAGGAAGTCGCTAACGGGAACTTGAGTTTGTCATTTGATGAGAAAAAGAAAACAGGAATATTGGCTTCACTGGTGGACATGGTCGATCAGTTGAAGAACGTCGTGGGTGAAGTAGGGGCCGCCACAAACAATGTGGCGTCGGGAAGTCAGGAGATGAGTTCAAGCTCCGAGGAGATGTCCCAGGGCGCCACCGAGCAGGCGGCTGCTGCCGAGGAAGCCTCCTCCTCCATGGAAGAGATGGCCTCAAACATCAACCAGAATGCCGACAATGCCATCCAGACCGAAAAGATTGCCAAACAGTCTGCTGCCGATGCCGAAGAAGGCGGTAAAGCCGTTGCCCAGACAGTCGGGGCCATGAAGGACATTGCAGAAAAGATCTCAATAATCGAAGAGATCGCTCGCCAGACGGATCTATTAGCACTCAATGCCGCCATCGAAGCGGCCCGTGCCGGTGAGCATGGAAAAGGGTTTGCCGTGGTGGCATCCGAGGTTCGAAAACTGGCCGAACGGAGTCAAACCGCTGCCAATGAGATCAGTAAGCTGTCATCTTCGAGTGTTGAGGTTGCGGAAAAGGCCGGCGATATGCTGAACAAGATGGTTCCGGATATTCAAAAGACCGCAGAGCTTGTACAGGAGATCAGTGCCGCAAGCAATGAGCAGAAGGCAGGATCCGAACAGATCAACAAGGCGATTCAACAGCTGGATCAGGTGACCCAGCAAAACGCGTCGTCTTCCGAAGAACTGGCCTCCACGGCAGAGGAATTGTCGAGCCAGGCGGTACAGCTCCAGACATCGATTGCGTTTTTTAAGCTTGACGATCGTGAATCAACGCCATCGTCGTTAAAAGGGGAACAGCTCAGCGCCCGTTTATCGGGTATCCCTCAACATCAGGCATATCTGAAATCCATGGACGTGAAAAACACAGCTTCTAAAGGAAACGGTGACGGCAACATCCCAAGACCAGTAGCGAAAGCGGAACCGGAAGGATTCGACCTGGGCCTGGAAGGCGCAAAAAATCCATCAGATCCCCAGGACGGTGACTTTGTGCCCTATTAAAACAATTAAAAAGAGGGTCTTGCAAGATACCGGAATTAAAACACATGGAGGTATTGTCACCAGCAACAGGAATACCTCCGGAAAATCCTGTGCCAGGATTAAGGAGAAAATACCAATGAGTAAACAGCCCATAAATGATACGGCACGATACCTCTCCTTTCGGTTGGAGGATGAAATATTTGCCCTAAACGTAATACAGGTAACTGAGATACTGGACATGTGTCCCATCACAAAAGTCCCCCGGACTCCCGAGTTTATGCGGGGGATTATCAATGTGCGCGGCAGTGTCATACCGGTGCTCGATTTTCGAAAGAAATTCGGGTTGGAGAAATCCGAAGAAACCATAGATACCCGGATTATCGTGATGCAGATCGACCTGAACGGTGACGCCATCGTTATGGGAGCGATTGCCGATTCCGTTCATGAGGTTATGGAAATCGAACCGGAACAGATCGAGCCCCCGCCCAAAATCGGTACCCGATGGCAGACCGAGTTTATCAGAGGCATCGGAAAACGAGAAGATGAGTTTGTCATTATCTTGGATATTGATCGTCTGTTCTCAACCGACGAACTGGTGAGGGTTCAAACGCCCGATGGGTTGCAGGAAGAATCGGAAGCGGTCGAAGCGGCAGCCTAAGATAAAGGGCGAAAATCTGATTGTTGATATGAATTTATCTTTCGACATAGGTTTCAATAAATGGCTATTTCATGAAAAACATGATGGTATGAATCCTGCCACCTACGATACAGCCATAAAAAAACAACTGGACTGTGCCCGAAAGCATCCCAAAGATGCCGAACAGTGGCTGGCACTGGGCCGTCTCTATGAAGCGAAGTTAGATGCAACCCATTCGTTGAAAAAAAGTAATTTCAGTATCCGATACTTTATCCCATTATATTTTCTGTTTATTTTATCCGTTTTCGTGATTGCATCCTATATATTCTCGACCTCCTTTTATTTTATGTTTTCAATCAGGCTCTTCCTCGTTTCCTCATTCATGATATTTGCATCAATTATGGCGGGTTCGATGTGGAGTTTGCGGTATCCGCAGTCAGGCGGAAAATACTTTAGGAAAGCCATTGCCATCGATTCTTGTTGTGCCGAGGCTTATATGCATCTTGGCCTCATGGCCTTGAGAAGACGGCGAAAACAGACGGCCTGTCGATATCTTGATCGAGCCTTAGAGCTTAATCTGGATAATAGAAAAATAGAGCGGGAATTCAAAACGATTTATGAAACGGAGTTTTTATCTTTCTTTAACAAAAAGAACGAAAAAGAAATCGGATATCAAAAGATCATCGAAGGAAAAATAAATGAGACAAATGCACTCCGTTCAAAAGTCTTTTCCTATGAAAGACATATAGAGAGCTTAGGCGGAAAAGTCGATCAGACCAAATGGGAAGTGAACCATAAGACGAAACAGGTGAGAAGGGAGATGAACGATCGGCTTGAGGCCGTTCAAAGAGAATATGAAAAACAGATTGAGGACATCAAACGATCCTATGAAGAGACGCAGGATACGGAAGATTCGGTTCAAAAAGATGTTGTGAGACTTACAGCTGAAACCATGGAAACGGAAGCGAAACTTGAGACATCAACTTTTGCAGATGCAGAAAATGCTGTTGAAAAGATAATGGGATCGGACAAGTGGCAATCTTTTTTGCCACAGACTCGAACCTATCTTGCAACTGCAGAGCATACCTTTCGCATGCTTTCCGAAGAAGAGGATACACCGGATTACAGTCTCATCGGAATGGAGCTTTGCAAGGCACTTGAAGCAGAGATCAACAGAACCCTGGTTTTTCCATTTCTGGAATCTCTCAATGGAGATAAAAGAGAATTTCTTACGGTTAATCAAGTTGGAGAAAGTAAAGGAAAACCACGCTATTTTACCTACTTGGCCCAAATTATCGATCAGCGTAATTATCCGGAAGTATCGACACTGACTCTTGGGCAATATCATTTTGTTCTCAAGCGAGCATTGAAGGGGGAATATGCTTTAAGAAAATATAGAGATTTTCTGGATCATTTCAGCAAATCGTCTAATGCCAAAATTGGGAAAAGCTTTTTGAAAAACCTGGAAACCGTTACCAACAGGTATCGAAACACCATTGCCCATGAATCGCCAATGAACAAGAAACAATGTAATCATTTAAGAGGGTTAATATTTTCAGGAAATGAGGCGCTATTAAAAACCTGCAGCAAACCTACAAATCATTGACTCATGTTTCGCCTGGTATGAAGGCGCAGAACAGATTGAATGCAGCGAATAACGCTTTTGATAAACCAGTAAGGAAAATGGAACCATGATGCAGAATCAGCACCTTTATCAAGAAGAAAACAACGAATATGACCCGATAACCGAGCGCAATAAAACAGAAGAAGCGTTGAGAGAGAGTGAGGAGAAGTATCGTCTGTTTGTAGAAGGTGCCAACGAAGGCATAGTCCTGACTCAGGATGGCGAGATTAGATATATGAACCCGAGAGCAGTTGAATTTTCGGGGTATTCGGAAAAAGATTTGATATCTCAAAACTTCACGACGTTCATTCATCCTGAAGATCGAGAAGCAGTTATTGAGCGATACCTTTCAAAGATGAAGGGGGAAGATCTTCCGCTGGACAGTTCATACAGAATAATCAACAAAAACGGAACTACAAAATGGGTTCAGAGCAGATCTGCACTCTTGACCTGGCAGGGGAAACCGGCACTGTTGACTTTTTTGACTGACATTACGGAACGTAAACGTATGGAGGATGAATTACGTGAAAGTCAAGCCCGCCAAGATCTTGTCCTTCGATCACTGCCCATGGCGTTTTACATCGCCCAGCCTTTTGGTGACTACGGCGGGACATGGGTGAGCGAGCAGATAGATCAAATTTCGGGTTTCACGGCAAAACAATTTTCAGAAAATGTCCATTTATGGGCATCGCGACTCCATCCTGAAGATCGTAACCATGTATTCGCTGAGTTCGAAAGTCTACTTCGCAGAAACGCTATTAGAGTTGAATACCGCTGGCAGGCTGCAGACGACAGATACCTGTGGTTTCAGGATAATGCAGTGCTTGTTCGAGATGAAAAAGGTGAGCCAAAAGAGATAATTGGAACCTGGCTTGACATAACCGAGAGCAAGCAGGTCGAGGAACAAAAAGAAAAATTACAAGCCCTACTCATCCAAGCTCAAAAAATGGAATCAATAGGCAACTTGTCAGGCGGCATTGCCCATGACTTTAACAATATCCTAACCCCGATTATCGTTCAGTCAGAGTTGGCCTTGATGGATCTTGACAAGAAAAGTCCCATTCGCTTCAACATTGAGGAGGTTAAGCGGGCAGGTCTTCGTGCAAGAGATTTAGTAAAGCAGATCCTTACCTACAGCCGGCAAACTGAACAACAGACCGTACCGTTGAAGATGACACCGATAATCAAAGAAGTGAGCGAGCTGTTGCGGGCGTCGCTGCCGTCAACCATAGAAATCCGTCACTACTTAAAAGAAGGTAATGATACGGTAACTGCAGATCCGACTCAAATCCACCAGGTGTTAATGAATCTATGCACTAATGCCGGGCATGCCATGCGGGAGAGGGACGGTATTCTAGAAGTCGGTCTTATTGATGTTGAATTTGATTCTGATGATACGACCCTTCCAACGGATCTTGTTCCCGGGCCGTACTTGAAATTGACGGTCAGTGATACCGGTCATGGTATACCGTCTGAGGTGATGGATCGGATTTTTGATCCCTTCTATACGACTAAGGAACGAACAGAGGGGACCGGCATGGGTCTTGCCGTGGTCCACGGAATCATCAGCAGTTATGGCGGCGCGATCACTGTTGAAAGCGAACTGGATAAAGGAACGACATTTCATGTTTTCCTGCCAGGATCAAAATCAAAGATTCGGGAACAAACTCGACGCTTCAAACAGATTCCTACTGGAAGCGAAGAGGTTCTTATCGTCGATGATGAAATAGTAATGGCTAATACCATAAAAAGGATGCTGGATCGGTTAGGGTACAAAGTGACATCAAGAACCAGCAGCCTTGAGGCTTTGGAATTATTCCGCAATAAGCCGGATCGGTTCGATCTTGTTATCACTGACATGACCATGCCGCAAATGACGGGAGACAAATTGTCTGAGGCGCTGATGGAAATCAGATCAGACCTGCCCGTTATTCTTTGTACCGGATACAGTGAACATATTTCTGAAGGGACGGCAGAAGAATTAGGTATCAAGGCGTTTGTTATGAAGCCGATCGTTATGCGTGAGATTGCCACTACCATTCGGGAGGTTTTGGATAAATAATGAGATTCAGGTATCTAGCGAGTTACAACTGACACATTAAATTCTCTATCTTAAGGCAATGGTTTGTTATGTCACCTGATTATATAAAAGCAAGGAAAGAATGATTGATATTTTGTTAGAAACAATTCGCGCCATCATAGTGTGCATAATTTTTTGCTATCTTTTATATGTCGGCATAAAAAGAAATATTCGTCGACAGGATGGTTGGATGCATATTCTCACCGGGTTGGCATTGATTTCTTTTGGGATGCTCATCGATATAACCGATAATTTTGACGGTTTGAATCGCTATATGATTATCGGAGATACGAAGTTTCAAGCATTTTTAGAGAAAGTCGTAGGGTATCTGTTCGGTTATCTAGTACTTGCAATCGGTTTCTGGAAATGGATGCCAATCGTCATAGAACTTAAAAAAACCAAAAGGGAACTGGAAAAATCGCATAAATTATTGGAATCCAAGGTCAAGAAGCGCACTGCCAGTTTAGAAACTGAAATTGAAGTGCGAAAACGTTCGGAGGCGTCATTAAAGGATAGCCAGGAGCGACTGGAAACAATGTTGAACTCAATGCCTTTTGGAGTTTTGATCGTTGACGCATTAACTCGTGAAATAATCGATGCCAATCCGAAGGCCACTCTTATGATAGGTGCCCCTATAGAACGCGGCTCCCTGCACAATGAATATTTCTGCACAATTGACGGGGTTGAGAGACCCGATGACGATTTCGGAGAGACTCTAAGCAATAAAGAATATACACTTCTTACAGCAAATGGTGAAAGCATCCCGATTCACAAAACAATCATTCTATTCGACATGGACAATCGGAAATGCTTTCTCGTATGTTTTGTTGATATTAGTGCGCATAAGCGTGCCGAGTATGAACGGATACAAAAAGAAAAACTCCAGGGGGTCGTTGAAATGGGCGGAGCGGTGTGTCACGAATTAAATCAACCTATGCAGGTCGTATCTCTCACCTCCGAGATACTGATAGCGGATGTCGAGCAGGACGATCCTTTGTATCAAGGTATCTGCATCATAAAAGAACAGACTGACAGGATGGGGCAAATCACGAAAAAACTGATGAATATCACCAAATATGAAACCAAAGACTATCTCAATGGTAAAATCATCGATATCGATAAAGCTGTTGTATGATAAAAAGTGTTTTATGATTTTCCGATGGGAGGTGTTATGACCGACAGGAATATTTTAAATCTATGAAGATGAGGAGAAAGTAACATGCAAATATTAAAAAACACTAAAATCGGCCTAAAACTTCAGATCCCGACAGTATTTCTTCTTCTCGGGCTTTTGGCGATCCCCGTGTTGTATCTCTCGATAAACGACACTGTTCAGACCGCAAAGCAGGAGAAACTAGATTTCGATCAATTGGCCAATAAGATTATCATTTACGCCGGTACGGTAAAGGATTTCTACCATCAAAAAGTTAGTTTTGATGATGTTAGAGCCCAATTGGATGGCTTAATGGGAAATCTCAAATCGAACCCGGAACTGTACAAAGCATACAACGAAGTGATCAGCGCCGACCACAAAATGAATGAGCAGTCGGAATTTCTCTTCAAGGAAAATTCGGAAATCGAAGATAAGGTTATGAAAATGACCGAGGCGTCCCGTGCGGCCTCTGACAAATTTATCCTTCAAACAAGCAATAATCTTATCCATAAGGAACTACGGCATCAAGTGACGGATCTCGAGAGGGCTGTAATTCAGGGCGCTTTGATTAACTCCACGAACAACCTGGCACTTCAACGTCTTTTCCTCAAAATGAAGGAAGATGTGGGCCACAAAGACGACCTGATAGCAGTACTTGATCTAGCCGTGAAAAATACCGGGAAAGATGTTGAAAAGCTTAAGAATACACCTTTCGCCAAGCTGCCGGTAGATGCGTTGAATCTGAATCTTAAGCTGAAAGACCTTGGATTGAAGTTCATCGAGAATGTGGATGTGTTAAACGCTAATCTCGAAGCCGTTGAAAAGAACGTGGACCACGCCTTAAAGGATTTAAGCAGCAGAGATCTGACCATCACGGAATTGGCCTTCGAAAATGCATTAAACGGTATGAAATTACTGGCGGGAATCGTGGTTTTATTTTCAGTCCTGGTCATGGTGGCACAAATCATCATTTCCCGTACCATTACAAAACCGATTCATCGGGTCGTGGAAACGGTTAAGCGTGTCGCAGACGGCGACCTCACAAGCCAGGTTGAGATGAACCAGAAAGATGAATTGGGGCAGCTGGCCAAAACCATCAACCAGATGGTGGACAGGTTAAGCGCTATTGTGACTGACGTCAAAACATCTGCTGAAAATGTCAGAGGCGGAAGCGAACAACTCAGCTCAAGTTCAATGCAGTTGTCAGAGGGCGCCACCGAACAGGCGGCGGCTTCCGAGGAAGCCTCCTCCTCCATGGAAGAGATGGCCGCCAACATAAACCAGAATGCCGACAATGCCCTCCAGACCGAAAAGATCGCCAAACAGTCGGCTGCCGATGCCGAAGAAGGTGGGAAAGCCGTGGCTCAGACAGTCGGGGCCATGAAGGACATTGCAGAAAAGATCTCAATAATCGAAGAGATTGCGCGCCAGACCGATCTATTGGCATTGAATGCCGCCATCGAAGCGGCCCGTGCCGGTGAGCACGGGAAAGGGTTTGCCGTGGTGGCATCCGAGGTTCGGAAACTGGCCGAGCGGAGTCAAACCGCTGCCAATGAGATCAGTAAACTGTCATCTTCGAGTGTAGAGGTTGCGGAAAAGACCGGCGATATGCTGACCAAGATTGTTCCGGATATTCAAAAGACATCCGAATTGATCCAGGAGATCTCTGCTGCGAGCAATGAGCAGAAGGCGGGTTCCGAGCAGATCAATAAGGCACTTCAGCAGTTAGATCAGGTAACCCAGCAAAACGCATCGTCTTCGGAAGAACTGGCATCCACAGCCGAGGAGTTGTCGGGCCAGGCGGAACAGCTCCAGACATCGATTGCGTTTTTTAAGCTTGACGATCGTGAATCAACGCCATCGTCGTTAAAAGGGGAACAGCTCAGCGCCCGTTTATCGGGTATCCCTCAACATCAGGCACATCTGAAATCCATGGACGTGAAAAACACAACTTCTAAAGGAAACGGTGGTGGCAACATCACAAGACCCGCAGCGAAAGCGGAACCGGAAGGATTCGACCTGGGTCTGGAAGGCGCAAAAAATCCATCAGATCCCCAGGACGGTGACTTTGTGCCCTATTAAAACAATTACAAAGAGGGTCTTGCAAGATACCGGAATTAAAACACATGGAGGTATTGTCACCAGCAACCGGCAATACCTCCGAAAAATCCTGTGCCAGGATTAAGGAGAAAATACCAATGAGTAAACAGCCCATAGACGATACGGCACGATACCTCACCTTCCGGTTGGAAGATGAAGTGTTTGCCCTGAACGTAATACAGGTAACCGAGATATTGGACATGTGTCCCATCACAAAGGTCCCCCGGGCGCCTGAGTTTATGCGGGGGATTATCAATGTCCGGGGCAGCGTGATACCGGTGTTGGATCTTCGAATGAAATTCGGGTTAAAGAAATCCGAAGAAACCATAGATACCCGGATTATCGTGATGCAGATCGACCTGGGTGGAGACACCATCGTTATCGGAGCGATTGCAGACGCTGTGGAAGAGGTTATGGAAATCGAACCGGAACAGATCGAGCCGCCGCCAAAAATCGGGAACCGGTGGCAGACAGAATTTATCAGAGGCATCGGCAAAAGAGAAGATGCGTTTGTCATTATCCTGGATATCGATCGTGTGTTCTCAACCGATGAACTGGTGCGGGTTCAAAAAACCGATAACGTGCAGGAAGAATCGGAAGCGGTCGAAGCTGCAGCCTAAGATGACTGACGAAAAGGTGACCGGTTTGGCCAATACAGCAAAAACTGTGGCCGTGGTAATCGGTGTCGTCGGTTTGTTCATCAGTTGGTTGATCAGCAACAGCATTGCCAATCCCATCATCAAAACCGCATCGTTTGCCGAGAAAATATCGAAAAAAGACTTCACAAATCGTCTTGAAATAAAGCATAAAGATGAGATTGGAATGTTGGCAGATGCACTCAATATCATGCGGGACAATCTGGTCGAGATAATTTCTGACCTCGGAAATGCCTCCGGTAATCTGACCAACTCCTCTTCAGAACTCTCTGAAATTTCATCTCAAATGGCTTCCGGGTCTCAAGATACATCTCAGAGGGTAAAAAATGTATCCGCTTCCACTGAGGAGATGACCGGCAATATCAGTGCCGTGGCAGCGGCAATGGAACAATCATCAATGAATATAAACGTAGTCGCCACCGGCGCTGAGGAAATGACGGCAACGATCAGCGAGATTGCCAAGAATGCTGAACAGGCACGATCCATATCGGACAATGCCGTAAACCGTTCACAAAGTGCCGGGGAAAAAATGAATGAACTCAGCAATGCCGCAAACGCCATCAATAAAGTTACCGAAACAATCAATGAAATCTCTGAACAAACCAATCTGCTCGCCCTGAATGCCACCATAGAGGCGGCCAGAGCGGGTGCGGCCGGCAAGGGGTTTGCCGTTGTGGCCAATGAAATAAAAGAACTGGCCCAACAGACGGCTGCGGCTACACAAGACATTAAAACGAAAATCGACGGCGTCCAAATGACCACCAACGGTACGATCACTGAAATAGAGAAGGTTACTGAGGTGATCAACAGCGTCAATGAGGTTGTCGGTTCAATTGCCACTGCGGTGGAAGAGCAATCCTCGGCCACAAAAGAAATCGCAACGAACATTTCCCAGGCCTCCCAGGGTATTCAGGAAGTGAACATGAATGTGAGTCAGAGCGCCAATGCAGCCCAGTCCATAGCTGAAGATATTGCCATGGTCAGCACCCAGGCACAAGATACGGCAACAGGCAGCGAACAGGTAAAAAAAAGTACCAATGAACTTGAGAAGATGTCTGTGGAACTGAATCGTATTGTGAATCAGTTCAGCATCTAAATTTTGATGACGGGCTTTTACCGAATAGCAATGAAAGTGCTATAAGATAGAGAACAGGCGGCTGAAGGGGCGGATCTCCCCTCCAGCAAACCATTTGAGGGATCTGTAATTCTTACAGCCCTTGGGCCGTCTGCACCGGATGGCTTTTGAGGTATTCCAGCCGGTTCAAGCCATTTATGTAAGCCTTGGCGCTGGCGGTAATAATATCCGGGTCCGCACCCTTGCCCAGGGCAATCAGGCCGTTTTCCTTCAAACGTACCGTCACCTCACCGAGGGCATCCGTGCCTCCGGTCAACGCACTGACCGAAAATCTCAACAGTTCCGCATCGGTTCGGGCCAGACTCGAAATGGTATTATAGACCGCATCGATGGGGCCGTTTCCGTAATCCGCCCCCTGAATCGATCTTCCGTTGATGCTGAGCTTTACACTGGCCATGGGGAGCACCGTCGTGCCGCTGGTGACATGTGTATATTCGAGTTGAAAAATATCGGCGGTTCTGAGAATACCTTCGGTTACGATGGCTTCCAGATCTTCGTCCACGATATGTTTTTTCTTGTCTGCCAGTTCTTTGAATTTTTTAAAGACCAGGTTCAGCTCCTCACTTGAAAGGTCGTATCCGAGATCTTTCAACTGCTCACGCAGGGCATGGCGGCCGGAATGTTTTCCGAGCACCAATTTGCTCCGGCTCAGCCCGATGGTCTCCGGTTTCATGATTTCATAGGTCATGGGGTTTTTCAGCATGCCGTCCTGATGAATACCGGCTTCGTGTGCAAATGCGTTGGCCCCCACGATGGCCTTGTTCGGTTGAACGATGATACCGGTGATCATGCTCACCAGGCGGCTGGTGGGATATATCTCCGCGGTATTGAGCCCGGTGGTGACTTCGAGAAAATTGGGTCTTGTATGCAGGGCCATGGCGACCTCTTCAAGGGAGGTGTTTCCGGCACGCTCACCGATGCCGTTGATGGTCACCTCTGCCTGCCGGGCGCCCGCATGAATGGCTGCCAGGGTATTGGCGGTGGCAAGCCCCAGATCATTGTGGCAGTGGACGCTGAAAACGGCCTTGCCGATATTGGGGGTGTGGCTTTTTACATATTTTACCATGGATTCAAATTCCTGTGGGATGGCGTAGCCGACGGTATCCGGCAGGTTGACGGTTGTTGCACCGGCCTCGATGGCGGCCTCGAAGATCTTACACAGATAATCCCGATCACTACGGGACCCGTCTTCGGCGGAGAATTCCACATCATCGGTATAGGCTTTTGCATATTTGACCGATTCGATGGTGGCCGCGAGGACTTCATCTCGACTCATCTTCAGCTTGTAATCCAGGTGGATGTCAGAGGTTGCGATAAAGGTGTGAATTCTCGGTTTAACCGCATGTTTAATGGCGTGCCAGGCCTTGTCGATGTCGTCTTTGCCGGACCGTGCCAGGCCGGCGACAACTGTTTTCTTGAGCCTGCCGGCGATCTTTGATACCGCATCGAAATCACCCTCGGATGCCGCCGGAAATCCGGCTTCCATCACATCGATACCCAGCTTCTCCAACTGAATGGCCAGGCGCATCTTTTCGCCGGCATTCATACTGGCGCCGGGGGATTGTTCACCGTCTCTTAAGGTCGTATCGAAAATTATGACTCTGTCTTCCATGATATCTCTCCTCTTTGCCGCAGGATCGCAGCACATATTTTTTTAAAAAACATCGGTGTGTAAATTCCCACCCATAAGCGGGGGCTGGCTGACAAACATCCGATAAACATTAGGAGAGTATGGGCCGCAGGACGAGACTGACCGTCTGGCCTGCGGCATGGATTCCATCTGTTGCTTTTTTGGGTTTCATTTTTTATTTCCCGAACCCCGGCAGCACCACACCGACGGTGCGGTGCTGCCCGGGTATGATGCTGCCGGGCGACGACTTACGCCCCGTGGGGTTTTCGGTTTTCCGGTCTGAGCGACCGTACGGTTGCGCCGGTGCGCCACATCTCCGAATCATGAATCACTTTAAGCTCCTTCTGGAGCTGTTCCCGATAATCCTCTCTGCTGTTTGCATCGAGCACCCGCTCGGTTTCCTTTCCGGAAACGACCCGCTCGTAGAGATCCGCAAAAACGGGGGCGACTGCATCCCGGAATTTCGGGGACCAGTCCAGAGCGCCTCTTTGCGCGGTGGCACTGCAGTTTGCAAACATCCAGTCCATTCCGTTTTGTGCGACCAGGAGAATAAGGCTCTGGGTAAGTTCTTCAACGGTCTCATTGAAAGCCTCGCTCGGGGTGTGTCCGTTTTTGCGCAGGATGTTGTACTGGGCCTCCATGACGCCGGCCAGACATCCCATCAAAATGCCTCGTTCACCGGTCAGGTCACTGTGAACCTCTTTTTCAAATGTTGTGGGGAAAAGATACGCCGATCCGATGGCGATACCCAGCGCAAGTGTCCGCTCCTTTGCGTTGCCCGTATAATCCTGAAAAACAGCAAAGCTTGAGTTTAGTCCGCTCCCTTCGACGAAGTTTGTCCGCAGTGTAGTTCCGGACCCCTTGGGTGCGACCAGTATGACATCCACATTCTCCGGGGGGATGATCTTTGTCTGCTCTTTAAAGGTAATTGCAAATCCGTGCGAGAAATAGAGTGCATCCCCATCGTTTAAGCAGGCCTTTATCTGCGGCCACGTGGAGACCTGGCCGGCATCCGAAAGCAGGTGCTGGATAACGGTTCCCTTGCGGGCTGCTTCTTCAACCGGAAAGAGCGTTTTTCCGGGCACCCAGCCGTCATTTACGGCTTTGTCCCATGTCGCACCTCCCGGGCGCTGGCCCACAATGACGTTGATACCGTTGTCTCTCAGGTTCTTTGCCTGCCCCGGTCCCTGTACTCCGTATCCGAGAATCGCCACGGTTTCTTTGTTGAGAAGCTCCCGGGCCTTTTCCAACGGGAATTCGTCAACGGTGATGACCTCTTCTACAACGCCCCCAAAATCGATTTGTGCCATGTGATATCCTCCTTTGTTTTTTTAATGGTTATATCTATCTTATTTCGGCTCACGATAGAGCGCGATAATTCCCGAACGCGCAATCTCCTTGATGCCGATCGGTTTCAACAATGTCGTTATGGCCGACAACTTCCCCTGGTCTCCGGTAACCTCGATGGTGTAGTGATCCCGGCCAACATCGACAACTTTTGCTCGAAAAATGTCGACGATTCTCAAGATCTCGGGGCGATACTCGGGCTTCGCCTTTACCTTTATCAGGAGCATCTCCCTCTCAACGCATTCGGAACCGCTCAGTTCGTGGACCTTGATGACGTTGATCAGTTTGTTGAGTTGTTTGTTGATCTGTTCGATGACCGGTGCATTGCCTTTTGTAACGACGGTAATCCTTGATACCAGTGAATCCATCGTCTCTGCAACGCACAGGCTTTCGATGTTGTATCCCCTTCCGCTAAAGAGTCCGACGATTCTGGAAAGAACCCCGGGCCGATTGTCAACAAGAATCGAGAGCACATGTTTGTCTTCCGTCATTATCCACTTCCTTATTGTTTGGATACCAAAACAGGAACATCCGGTTCCAAACACTTTGATGAATTCCTTTGCATGCTGCGTTTTTCAACCCAGAACGCTGAACGCAGAACCGCTTAACCGATGTTTAAACAAGGAGCATTTCGGTGATGGGCGCACCGGCCGGTACCATGGGGTAGACGCACTCTTCCGGCTCAACGACAAAGTCCATAATGACCGGCTTTGGGATCGACAACCCCTCTTTGAGAACCGATTCGACCTCTTCGGGCTTGACGGCCCTCAATCCGACCGCTCCGTACGCTTCGGCCAGTTTGAGAAAATCCGGGGAGGACTCCATGCCGGTGCAGGCATAACATTTATCGTAGAAAAGCTCCTGCCACTGGCGGACCATGCCCAGATACCCGTTGTTCAGAATAACGATCTTGATGGGAAGGTTCCACTGGACTGCGGTGGCCATTTCCTGAATATTCATCTGGATGGAACCGTCTCCGGCAATATCGACCACCAGTTTTTTCGGAAAGGCGATCTGGGCCCCGATGGCGGCCGGAAATCCGAACCCCATGGTCCCCAGGCCTCCGGAGGTGATAAAATGACTCGGTTTGTCAAAATGATAGTACTGGGCCGCCCACATCTGATTCTGGCCCACCTCGGTGGTAATGATGGCATTGCCCTTTGTCAGTGCATACAGTTTTTCGACCACATACTGGGGTTTGATCGTATCCTTCTGATCATATGCCAGGGGGTTTGTGTCTTTCCACTCCTGGATCTGTTTAAACCACGGGTTTCGTTTTTTCTTAAGATTCGCCAGTTTTGCTTCGGCAACCAGGCGGTTCAGATGTCCCAGTGTGATTTTGCAATCACCCACAACCGGCACTGTGACCGGGATGTTTTTCCGAATCGATGTGGGGTCGATATCGATATGGACGATTTTGGCCTGGGAGGCGAAGACCTCGGTTTTGCCGGTGACCCGATCATCAAACCGAACCCCGACTGCGATAATCAGATCACTCGCCCCGGAGCACATATTGGCCCTGTAGGTGCCGTGCATGCCGATCATCCCCAAAGAGAGCGGGTCCGACCCGGGAAAAGCACCCAGCCCCATCAAAGACATGGTCACCGGTGCCTTAATTTTACGGGCAAACTGCGTCAACTCAGGGGAACCCTTTGAAAGAATCACCCCGCCGCCGGCAAATATCATCGGTCTTTCGGCTTCGGCGATGAGTTTGACAACCTTCTGAAGCTGTTTCATGTTCGGATTATAGGTCGGGTTGTAGGACCGGACCGAAACCTTCTTCGGCTTCTTGTAATCTATTTTGCTGTTGATGACGTTTTTCGGCAGATCGACCAAAACAGGCCCCGGACGACCGGAACGGGCGATGTGAAACGCCTCTTTGACGGTTTCGGCCAGATCCTCTATCCGGCTGACCAGGTAGTTATGCTTGGTACAGGGGCGTGTAATGCCCACTATGTCGACTTCCTGAAACGCATCGTTTCCGATCAGCTGGGTGGGCACCTGGCCGGTTAGAATGACCACCGGGATGGAATCCATATACGCGTTGGCAATGCCGGTTACGGTGTTTGTTGCACCGGGTCCGGAAGTGACCAGACATACCCCCACTTTCCCACACGACCTTGCATATCCGTCGGCAGCATGGATGGCCCCCTGTTCATGGCGGACCGACACGTGTCGGATATCTGTTTTTTCAAGTTCATGATAGATATCCATAACCGCAGCCCCCTGATACCCGAATATGGTATCCACTGCTTCATCCTTAAGAATTTTTAATAATATCTGTGCGCCCGTTAATTTCATCGCTCGATTCCTTATATTGGAGTCAAATTGCTTCTAAGTACACATATTCTTAAATACGATCATGTATTGTCGTTGGTTTCATCATTCGGTGTAAAAATTTAAAGTGCCTAAGGTGAGCTAAAGTGCCTAAAATTAATGTATCCTACCAATTTTACATACTTTTACCAATGACGGTATATATCACAAGCAATTCACTGCATTTATCATATTCGCTTTTCACTTGCTCTCAGCATCCCCATTTTGCTGTTATAATGACTTCTATTTTTGACTCGCTTTCAAGCTCTTTTGAAAACTCATTATTGTCCAATATTAATACGGACAGCGCTGAAAGCGCATTCCTTAACTTTAGATCACTTTAGGCACTTCAAATTTCAAACTTTTGACTTCAGTCCATACAGGATCATTGTCCTGATAAAAACCGTTGTCAAGTTTATGAATTAGAGCACTAAGGATCAATACCTACCGCATCACGGCGCCTTCGCTGCCCGATGAGACCATGCGGGCGTATCGGGAAAGATAGCCATGTTTAATTTTGGGCTCCGGCGGCGACCATCTGGAAAGCCGGTCCTTTATCTCCTGTTCGGGAACCTTAAGGGTGATGGATCTCCCGGGAATATCGATGGCGATAAGGTCCCCCTCCTCGACAATGGCGATGGGGCCGCCCTGCATTGCTTCCGGTGAAATGTGGCCGATGGATGCCCCACGGGATCCGCCTGAAAATCGACCATCGGTAATCAACGCCACATGTGCATCGAGGCCCATACCTGCGATGGCGGCCGTCGGGGTCAGCATCTCCTGCATGCCCGGCCCTCCCCTGGGGCCTTCGTACCGGACCACCAGAACATCGCCTTTTTGAATTTTACCGCCTAAAATGGCCTGGCTGACCCCCTCCTCGGAATCAAATACCCGGGCAGGTCCTTCATGCCGGAGCATTCCATCCAGAACAGCCGACTGTTTGACCACACACCCCTGGGGGGCGAGATTGCCGAAGAGTGCGGCTAAACCGCCCTGGGCATGATAGGGGTTGTCCATGGTGCGGATGATGTCCCTGTTCATAACCTCAGCGGTTTCGATATTTTCTCCCACTGTTTTTCCGGTCACCGTCAGGCAATCTTCGTGAATCAGGTCGGCGCCGGCAAGTTCTTTTATGACGGCCTGAATGCCGCCGGCCCGATCCAGTTCTTCGATGTGGTGAAGACCGCCGGGGCTCATGGAGCAGAGATGGGGAGAAATTTTGTTGATTTCGTTGATGAGATTCAGATCGAAATCGATTTCCGCCTCATTGGCAAGGGCGGCAAGATGGAGTGCGGTATTGGTTGAACAGCCGAGGGCCATGTCGACGATCAGGGCATTCCGAAACGCTTTGTCCGTCAAAATACTGCGGGGCGTGATCTGCTTTTCAAACATCTCCATGATTTTCATTCCGGCCATTTTTGCCAACCGGATCCGGGCAGACATTACCGAGGGGATGGTGCCGTTTCCGGGCAGGGCAAGCCCGATGGCCTCGGATAGACAGTTCATGGAGTTTGCCGTAAACATGCCCGAGCAGGAGCCGCAGGTAGGGCAGGCGGCCTCTTCGTGCAGGGCCAGTTCCTTTTCGGTCATTTTCCCGGCCCGGACCGCACCCACGCTTTCGAAAACGGTGATCAAGTCGATTTTCTTATCATTGGCCAGTCTTCCTGCGAGCATGGGACCGCCGCTCATGATGATGGCCGGGATATCGAGGCGGGCAGCCGCCATCAACATGCCCGGTACGATTTTGTCGCAGTTCGGAACCAGCACCAGTGCGTCAAATGCATGGGCAACGGTCATTACCTCTATGGAGTCAGCGATCAGTTCCCGGCTGCCCAGAGAGTACTTCATCCCAACGTGATTCATGGCGATACCATCGCAGACACCGATGGTGCCGAATTCAATGGGAGTGCCGCCGGCCATATAGATACCGGCTTTTACCGCCTCAACGATTTTATCAAGGTTTGCGTGTCCGGGGATGATCTGGTTGGCTGAATTGGCAATACCGATCAGCGGGCGCTTTATTTCCTCATCCGTGTAACCGATGGCTTTAAACAGAGACCGGTGAGGCGCTCTTTCCACTCCTTTTTTGACGGAGTCACTTCTCATGGCTTGTATCTCCCTTTGTTGAGAATCGGATTTTAGACAAAAAAAAATCCGTTATCGCTTCGGGGCTGATAACGGATTTTTTGGTTTCTAAACTGCTTGAATCAGGCCATTATCTACCCCGTCACCCCGTAGCAGGTAAGGCCTACTACGAGGACAAGAAGGCTGATAAGGATTGATACTAGTTTCATGATAGTATGCCTATTGGATTATAAAATGAAAATATAATTCAAAATACGTGAACCTGTCAAGGAGTATTTATATTTTTCCGAAAAAGGCGGATATCTTCTGAATCGCCTTGGCGATATTTTCCTGTGAATTTGCAAATGAGAGTCGAAGATATCCTTCTCCGAATTTACCGAAACAGCTGCCGCTGAGCAATGCGACGCCGGCTTTTTCCAGCAATCTGTCCGCCACCTGCTGGGAAGACATTCCGGTACCGGTGATGTTCGGAAACACATAAAAGGAACCCTTCGGCCGAAGACAGCTGAATCCCGGGATTTCGTTCAGGCCGTCTACGATAAGATCCCTTCGGATCTTGAATTCCGCGATCATCTTTAATGATTCATCCTGGGGGCCGGTCAACGCTTCCATTCCCGCAATCTGGGTGAAGCCCGGTGTGCAGGAACTGCAGTTGGTTTGAAGCTTTGCAATCTGTTCCGCCAGGGGCGCCGGCATTACACCGTAACCGAGGCGCCAGCCGGTCATGGCATAGGTCTTGGAGTGACCTTCGAGAAGAATCGTCCTCTCTTTGACTTCCGGATAATGAAAAATACTGACATGCGGTTCTTCGTAGATCATTTTGCTGTAGACTTCATCGCTCAGTATCCAGGCGTCATATTCAATTGCAGATTCTGCAATGAGTTTCATATCGTCTGCAGTCAGCATACCACCGGTGGGGTTTTGGGGGGAGTTGATAATAATGAGCTTTGTTTTATCGTTTACCAGGGCTTTGAATTCTTCCGGATCAAAGGAGAACGCCTTTTCTTCTCTGAGTGGAAGCGGCACCGGTATTGCGCCGGAAAAATTGATAACGGATTCATAAATCGGAAAACCGGGATCCGGATAGATGACCTCATCCCCAGGTCCGGCCATGGCAAGGATGGTATAAAAGAGAATCGGTTTCGCCCCCGGGGTAATTACGATGTTTTCCGGTAAAACGGTGACCCCGCGATCTCTGGTGATATACTGCGCAAAGGTTTCTCTTGCCTCGGGCAGTCCCGGGGAGGGCCCGTATTGAGTCTGCCCCTCATTCAAGGCGTTTACGGCGCTGTCGATAATATTTTTTGGCGTATTGAAATCGGGTTCTCCGATCTCCAGGTGGATGATCTCTTTTCCAACCGCCTCCATCTGTCTGGCACGGGCGAGCACTTCAAATGCGGTTTCAGTGCCCAGCCGCTTCATCCTATCTGCTAACATGACCCCTCCAAAATCATCATTCAATTTTTAGTAAAAGATGTTTTGTACGCACCAGGGAAACTTTTGGCAACCTTTTTTATGGTGAATGTGAAATCTCGGGGACAATCCGTATGAAGCCCAGCCCAAGCGGATTTTTTGCACCCGCTTCGGCCCTGGGGAAAATATGGACGGTTTTTTTAGAAAATTATCTAGCGGATAGGCTAGTTAAGCAGACAGGGATGTGTACGGTTCTGGCGTGTCTGATGAATAAAACGGCGTATATGCCGGAGGCCGTTTTCATCGTTAAACGAGATAGAGACGCCGCAGATAAAGCCATCCCCGGTAAGCGGCGCAACATGTCTGACTGATCCGGTGGCTTGAAAGGAATTTTTTTTCGAAAGCAGTTTTATCGGAAAGGTCTGTCCGATCCGGAAAGTATCCGCTTCATCGAGCATGATTCCGACACCGCCGAGACTGACATTGATCAGACGATAGGCTTTGTGATCGATTTCAGCACAGATCCTGTCAAGCGGATCGATGTTCAACCGTTTCGATTGTCTGAGCTGGTGTCTGAATAATCTGTTCTCAAGAAGATAGGTGAGCACGAATTTATCGGGATCGGCTCCGAGGAGTCGGCCGTTGAAGGAATAGATATTTCCTTGATGTTGAAAACAAAATGCATAATTGCAGTCAAGACGCATCTCGGACGCCCCTTTCTGCAACGGTTTAAAAATCCCCTGAATCGGGTCATCTGATGCTTGAAACCCTGCTTTGGCACGGGACAGAGACTCTGTTTCGATTCCTTCGAGCCCCAGGCTGAATAGATTGTCCTGGGCATCGACCGCTTCAAATACCATATCATCGTCTTGGCACTGGTAAAGGATTTCCGTTATTCTGGACGAATCCGTGATCAGTTTCCCATTTTCATGCATGTGCTCCACCTTGTCGTTTTGTTTCATATGACTATATTCGGATCATATCCCCTCGGAGTTAAATTTTTTTTTGTTTTTCACCGGGTTTTTCGAACCAATATCAGTACCCATTAGATACCGGGACCGGAGATCTGTTTGAAATAAGGACGAAATCGTTAAATTTCAGTTTTTAAAAAAAATTCATTTACAGCCTGGAAAGCGGGCCGGAGATACGGATGGCCGCAGTAAGAGAAGCGGCGCCGGAGCCGTCGTTTTCAGGGTTGGAATATCGGCGGTACTATCATTTACCGAGCAGAAACCGATGCAGGTTAAGGATCCGGTATCCGATCTCAAGAACCAACCGGCGAGGTGATGTGACAACGATGTGGACCATCATCTGAATTATGTATGTGGAATAGATAACCATGGATTTGTTCCGCCTTGACCTGATTTTAAGCATATGTAAAAATGCAAATTCTATTCCAGAAACGATCGTTTATGGATGGGCATTATATAACCCGCAACAAGAGGTACATATGACAAAACGTCAATTTGGATCCGTTAACGTTGCCGTTGTTCAGGCGGCCCCCGTTGTTTTTGATCGCGACGCCACCGTGGATAAAACCTGCCGGCTCCTGAAAGAGGCGGCAGATAGCGGTGCACAGTTGGTCCTTTTCCCCGAGGCATTCATACCGGCATACCCACGAGGATTGAGTTTCGGTTCGGTTGTCGGGCAAAGAAGACCTGAGGGCCGACGCAATTTTCAGCGCTATTGGGATAATTCCGTCGATGTACCGGGTGCGGTCACCGAAACTATCGGAAATGTTGCCAGAAAATGCCGTGTGCACGTCGGTATCGGTGTGATCGAAAGGGATACGGAATTTAGCGGCGGAACACTATACTGTACCTTGCTCTACTTCGGCCCGGATGGGCAATTGTTGGGAAAACATCGAAAACTCATGCCCACAGGCTCCGAACGTCTCATCTGGGGAGCCGGGGACGGCAGTACCCTGACGGCAGTCGAGACCGAAATCGGAACCCTCGGAGGACTGATCTGCTGGGAAAATTATATGCCCCTGGCGCGTATGGCCATGTATGCAAAAGGCGTTGAAATATATCTGGCGCCCACTGCCGACTGCAGGGATACCTGGCAGGCGACGTTGCAGCATATCGCCTGCGAGGGCCGGTGCTTTGTACTGGGCTGCAACCAGTTTGTCAAAAAGACCATGTATCCGGACAATCTTGAGATGCTTGAAGAACTGGAAGATTTCCCGGAAACGATCTGTCGCGGGGGGAGTGTGATCATATCACCGCTTGGTGAAATACTGGAAGGGCCGCTATACGATACTGAAGGGATACTCTATGCGGAGTTGGATATGGGGGAAATTGCCCAGGGAAAATTCGACTTTGATGCGGCTGGCCACTATGCACGCCCAGACGTTTTCCAGCTGGTCATAAACGAACAGGAGACCCCGCCGGTGATACGAAAGGGGTCGGGTGGCCCCCAACCCAGCCTGAGTGAACCGGACCGTTAACCGATCCCGAACCGATCATTCCGCTAAGAGATACTTTTATTACAGAGTGTTTTCTCTGAGACTGAAGCATCTTCGGATCATTGGCCTTCAGACCGATACCCGCATCCTTCGATCCGGCAAGTGAAAAATGTTCCGGATTTTTTCGTTGTTTTTTCCAGCATAAAAGGCGCACCGCATTCAGGACATGGCTCAGAGACCGGCTTGTCCCAGGTGGCAAAATTGCATTTCGGATACCGGTTGCATCCGTAGAAGATTTTTCCCCGTTTTGATTGTTTCTGACAAATCTCACCGTCACAGCCTTCCGTCGGGCAGGAGACGCCGGTCATTTCTCCGGTGCCGTTTGCGTTCAGCGACTGGGTGTTGCTGCAGTCCGGATAACCGGTGCAGGCGAGAAATCTCCCGAATTTGCCCTGTTTGACCACCATTTGGTTGCCGCAGCGGTCACAGACCTTGTCCGAAACCTCTTCGGGCGGGATTTCCACCGGCGCGACCTGTCCCTTTTCGTCCCTTTGGTAGTTTCGGGAATAGGTACACTCCGGGTACCCGCTGCAGGCGATAAAGGGGCCGTTTTTCCCGACTTTGATATGGAGCTGTTTGCTGCATGTGGGGCATTTAATATCGGTGGGGAAACCGACGCCCTTCATACTCAGCATTCCCTCCTCAGCCGAATCCAGTTCGGTTTTAAAGGAGTGGTAAAAGCGGCCTAAAATCTGATCCGCATGTGCCTCGGCCGATTCGATCTGGTCCAGGTTTTCTTCCATTTTTGCGGTAAATTCAACGTCGAAAACATCCGGAAAACTTGCCACCAAAAGATCGCTGACGATAAATCCGAGTTCACTGGGTCGAAAGTATCCCTTTAACAGATCCACATAGCCTTTTGTCCGAATGGTCGAAAGGATGTTTGCATAGGTACTCGGTCGGCCGATTCCGTTTTCTTCGAGCTCTTTTACCAGTGAAGCCTCTGAAAAACGGGGAGGCGGCTGGGTAAAATGCTGTTTGGGCTCCAGCTTGTTGAGGATCAATACCTCACCTTCGGTCAGCTTCGGAAGATTGTCTTTCCGTTCCTTATTTTCGATCTCCTGATCAGCGGTGGTGTATACGGTCATAAATCCCGGGAATTTGATTGTTGATCCGGATGCATTGAAAAGATAGGGGCCGGCTTTTATGGCGATGGAACTCTGATCGATCAGTGCCTGGGCCATCTGTGAGGCCATAAACCGCTGCCATATCAGGCGATAGAGCGCCAGCTGATCTTTCGAGAGACTGGCGGCGATCTGTTCCGGGACGTGATAAACCGATGTCGGCCGGATGGCTTCATGGGCATCCTGGACCTTTTTCCGGTTTTTAAAATATCTCGGCTTGTCGAGAGCGTAGGATTTACCGTATTTTTCCTCGACAAGTTGCAGCGCTTCCACAGCCGCTTCGGTTGCAATCCGTGTTGAGTCGGTCCGCATATACGTAATAAGGCCGACCGGTTCTCCCGGCCCCAAATCGATGCCCTCGTAAAGCTGTTGGGCGATTATCATGGTTTTTTTGGCGGAAAATCGAAGTTTTCGGATGGCTTCCTGTTGGAGTTTGCTGGTGGTGAACGGGGGTAACGGGTTCCGTCTGGTGGTTTTTTTCAGGACCTTATCGACGATCATCTGCTTGCCGGACAGTTCATCAAGAATGGCAGATGTTGTTTTTTCATCGCCTATTTTAATTTTTTTATCGGCTTTCCTTTTGAGTTTTGCCGTAAACGGTGGTGGTGAACCGCTTTCGAGGTGAGCGGTAATGGACCAGTATTCCTCGGGCTCAAAAACCTGTATGGCGCGTTCTCTGTCACATATTATCCGCAAGGTCACCGATTGGACGCGTCCGGCACTAAGACCGCTTTTGACTTTTCGCCAAAGCAGGGGGGATATCTGGTACCCGACAATCCGGTCGAGTATTCGTCGTGTCTGTTGGGCTTCATATTTGTACTGATCCAGCTTCTGGGGAGCGGCCATGGCCGCCTGGATGCCGGTCTTGGTCAGCTCATGGAAAAGAACCCGATGGAATTTTCGCCCCTTTTTCTTGAGCACTTCTGCCGTGTGATAGGCGATGGCCTCACCTTCTCGATCCGGGTCAGGGGCCAGAAAGATATCATCGGCATTGCTTGCTGCTTTTTTCAGGGTCGTGATCACTTTCTGCTTGCCTGGAATGGTACGATATTTCGGTTTGAAACCGTCTTCAATATCGATTCCGATCTCTTTTGGCGGAAGATCTCTTATGTGACCGACCGTTGCGGCAACGTTGTAGTTTTTGCCGAGGTATTTCTTAATGGTCCGTACTTTTGTAGGTGATTCAACAACAACCAGTGGTTTCGTATCTGTCATAGCGCTACTCAAACCTTTTTTATAATTTCTGCTTCAGTGCCCGGGTATCCGGTATCTAGTCAATCATCGTTTTCGTATCGGGACCCTTTTTTCGGGTCCGGAATTGTCGGTCCTTTACAGCCACGTTTATGGGAACTCATTAAACAGTTAGGGTGCAATGCGCCGTTTACATGCAAAGGGCACCCTTTATAAAAGACCCATCGGTCGTTTGTCAAAAGATTATTCGAATTTTTTTGATAAATCTTTAATTAATCTTTGTCAGCCTGCATGGATTGTCAAGGAGAAGTGTTTGCCCGGTGTCTGCTCCACCAGACCTTTTAATTCCAGATGTAACAGGATGCTGGCGATTTTTCCGGGTGTCATTCCGGTTTTTCGTACCAGATCGTCGATGTGAATCGGATAGGGTTCCAGCAGATCGAGTATGGACGCTTCATCGCCGGTGGGCACCGGAAGATCTATCTGTTCAAGGGGCGGATTAAGGGACGATACTGGGGGACCGCGGTGATGCAGCTGCGGGGAAAGTTCCTCAACGATGTCCTGGGCATGTTCCACCAGTTTGGCGCCCTGTTTTATCAGGCTATGTGTTCCGATGCTTTTAAAGGAATGAATGTTGCCCGGTACGGCAAAGACTTCACGGTTTTGTTCGGCAGCAAGACGTGCCGTTATCAGGGAGCCGCTTCTTTGGGTGGCTTCAACAACAACGGTTCCCAGGGATATACCGCTGATGACCCGATTGCGGGTCGGAAAATTGTGAGGGTCCGGTTCCGTTTTTAATGGAAACTCGGTAATCACGGCACCATTTTCTGATATCCTATAGAATAGATCCCGATTTTCACTCGGATAAATTCGGTCGAACCCACTCCCCAAAACGGCGATGGTCTTGCCGTTTCCCTGCAGGGTTCCGATATGCGCCGCCGTATCGATACCCCGGGCCATGCCGCTGACGATGACCAGACCCAACTCCGCAAGTGCCTGGCAGAGCCGTTTTGTGGCGGCAATCCCGTAGCTGGTGGCATTTCTGGACCCGACAACCGAAACGGTCTGGGTGGTATTTTCCAGATTTCCGGAGACATACAGAAGGGGCGGCGGATCCGGTATTTCCCGCAGCAGCGGCGGGTATTTCGGATGGGTGAACGGGATGATCCCATAGCCCTTTTCTCTCACCCGATCCAACTCCCGGAATATCCGGTCCGCCGGCCGGTGCGACTTTATCGCAGAAACCAGGCGGGGATGCATACCGCTTACCGTGAGCAGATCATCGGGGCTCGCATGGAAGACAGATTCCGGAGATTTATATCGGCCGATGAGCCGTTTGAAAAGGAGATTGCCGATACCCGGAACATCTTTCAGGAGAAACCATGGTAAGAGATTTTCCATGGAGAGGCCGTCGCTTTTGAGGTGGCGTTGTTGTTAAACGCAGAATCCTATAAATGGACTTTGATTTTTCTGGGGCAAAATTTTTTCTATTCTGCCACGAAGGCACCAAGAAAGAACCATAAATACCCTTTGTGTCTTCGTGCCTTTGTGGCAAATATCCTTGGCTCCGGCTTATCCGGGTCAGGTCTGTATTTTTTTCAGCATTTCACCGGCCTTGGTTCCCGCCGGGGTGAAGGGATACTGTTTGACCACTTTTTTCAAAAAGGACTGGGCATTGACCGGATCCTTGAGCGCCAGATAGGCATAGCCGATTTTAAGTAATGAATCAGGGACTTTGCTCCCGTTTGGATAGTTTTTTATCACCCTCTTAAAAGCCCCGATGGCCCCCTTGTAGTCCTTTACCGCATAATAGCACTCACCGGTCCAATACAATGCATTGTCGGCAAGATCGTGTCCGGGGTAATTTGCGGCAATGGACTGAAACATGGATGCCGCCTTTCTGTAATCTTTGGTCTTATATACGGAAAGTGCATTGTTGTAGGCTGTTTCAGCCGATTCGGCGGGCACCGGCATCGGTTTCACCGGTGCGCCGGGGGGCGAGGCGCTCTGGGGTAAACCCGAAGGGGGAGGGGGTTCAACAGGAGGCGCCGGATTTTGCAGGGGACGGCCAGTGGGCTTTCCCAGAGCCGAGATCGTTTTTTGATGATCGTCGACCATAAACTGAAGCACCGATACCCGGTGCTTCAATTCATCGAGGCGATTATTCATCTCCGATAGCCGGGTTTCTATTTTTGATATGTCTGCATCTTCTCTCGGCTTGGCGGCCGTGCACGCTTGAAAAAAAAACAATGCGCCGACCATCGCTGCAATTCCGCATATTTTTTTCATGATGCCCCCCGAACGGGTCAGATCTGAGTTAACCGGCTCTGCCGCAAAAACAGGAAAACAATCCGGATCCAGTGATGCCCTGGCTGGGATCACTGGATCCGGATTCGTTATTTTCGTTTGGTAAATTCCTGCAAGGCAATAATTATGGGACTTGCTACATAGATTGACGAGTAGGTTCCGACGAGTACACCGATGATCATGGCAAACGCAAAATCATGGATGATACCACCACCCAGAACAAACAGCGCAACCACCACGATCAGGGTGGTGATGGATGTCAAAATGGTCCGGCTCAGGGTCTCGTTAACACTCTTATTGATAATGAATGGAAATTTGCTTTTCTGATACTTTCGAATGTTTTCCCGGATACGGTCAAAGACGATGATGGTATCGTTGAGGGAATAACCGATGATCGTCAACAGTGCGGCAATGATCGGCAGGGTAAATTCCTTGTCGAATATTGAAAAGATGCCCACGGTGATGATGACGTCGTGGATGAGTGCGACAATGGCGCCGAGTGCATACTTTAAATCGAGAAACCAGAACAGCACCAGTGCCACTGCCAGGGCGGCGGCCATTAAGAACGGGATACTGACATTGAGCAGGGAGATCAGATAGACCGCACCGATCAGTGCGATCGTTATACCGCCGCTGGTAAACCACTTGAGTTCGAACCGGCCCGAAATATAGATGGTGATAAAAAGCAGCGCATAGAACATGGCAAAGAGTGCTTTTCGCCTCAGATCCTCTCCCACCTGGGGACCGACCATCTCCACCCGACGAATCGCCACCTTGACACCGGTGCTGTCGACAAGGGATTTTGCGACCTGACCCGAGAAACCCTCGGTTGTCATCACCGATCGATCGGTCCGGATTAAATACTCGTTATCGGCTTCCTGGCCAAAGAGCTGGACCGAGGATTTTCCAAGATCGACGCTTTTCAACCCGGTCTTTATATCGTCTAATTTGACCGGTGCGTCGAATTTGATTTGAATCAACGTGCCGCCGGCAAAATCGATGCCGTACCGTGGGCCCTTATGCAGAAGCAACGATATTGCACTGATCAGGATCATTGCAATAGAGATAGCGAAAGCAATTTTTCGTTTCCCAATGAAGTCAATGTTGATGTCGGGTTTGATAAACTGCATTAAATTTTCCTTTTATATGCTCAAGTGCCTGATTTTTCTGTTAATTAAAAAATAATCGAATACCGAACGGGTTAAAATAAGCGCAGTAAAGAGGCTGGAGAGCACACCGAGGCTCAGGGTTATGGCAAACCCTTTAACCGCACCGGTTCCGAATTGAAAAAGCACCAGGGCTGCGATGAGCGTGGTCACATTGGCATCCAGAATGGTCAGCGTTGCACGAGCGTATCCGGCATCCACCGCAGCACGCGGTGTCTTGCCGAGCCCCAGTTCCTCCCGTATCCGTTCGAAAATAAGCACATTGGCATCCACTGCCATACCGATGGTCAGGATGATACCGGCGATTCCCGGCAGGGATAGTGTACCCTGGAATCCGGCCAGGCCGCCGGCGATCAGAATGATATTGAGCAACAGTCCCGCATTGGCGATAAGTCCGGCGCCTTTATAATAGATCGCCATGAACAGAACCACCAGAATTCCGCCGATGATCATGGAAATAAGACCCTTACGGATGGAATCCGATCCTAAGGACGGCCCAACGGTCCGCTCTTCGAGGATGATCACCGGCGCCGGCAATGCGCCCGCCCGGAGCACGATGGCCAGGTCTCTGGCCTCATCTGTTGTGAAATTTCCGGTTACACGGGCTTTGCCGCCGGCGATTTTCTCCTGAATGACCGGTGCTGAGTAGACCGTCTTGTCCAGGACGATGGCCAGCCGTTTGTTGACGTTTTCTTCGGTGATTCTTTCAAAAATTCTGGCCCCTTTTTTGTCGAAATCGATGGAGACATAGGGCTCGTTGTACTGGGAATCGATCTGGACCCGGGCATCGGTCAGATAGGCACCGGTGAGTCGGGCTCTTTTTTTGACCAGATAAGGGACTTTTTTAATGCGGCCGGTCTCCTGGTTCTCGTTGATCTGGTAGAGAAGTTCGCTTCCCGGCGGCACGCTTCCCTTTAAGGCCGCCTGGATGTCATGGGAATCATCGAGCAGTTTAAACTCCAAAAGTGCGGTACGGCCGACAAGATCCTTTGCCCGTTGGGTATCCTTTATTCCGGGCAGCTGTATCAAGATACGTCCTTCTCCCTGGCGGCGGATATCCGGTTCGGCAACACCGAACTGGTCGATCCGGTTTCGGATCGTCTCCAAGGCCTGATCGGCAGCCAGTCGTTTGATCTGGTCGGCCTCCTCGTCCGGGATATCCATGACAACGGTCAGGCCGTTGTCGTCTTGGTCTCTTGAAACCTGCCGCAGGTTTTCAAACTCATCATCGAGAAGTTTTTCAAATTTCTCGATGGCTTCCGGGTCTCGGAGGGTAACCGATATCTGAGAGCCTTTGATCCGGTCGAGATTTACATACCGGATATGCTCTTTTTTCAGGAAAGTGCGAATTTCCTGAGTAATACGCTCTATGGTGCTTTCGACGGCTTTTTGGGTATCCACTTCCAGTACAAGGTGCATACCGCCTTGGAGGTCCAAGCCGAGGTTGATTTTTTTATGCGGCCACATCCCGGGGAAAAACGAAGGCAACGTATATACGATTCCGCTTATTACCACCAAAAGAATTAGAACCAGTCTCCACGATAACTTCACGATGATCTGTTCCTTTCCTCACAGCATCTTTGCATAAAAGCCCCAGAAATTGAGAAGATTCCATCGAGCAGGGGCTCAAATTTACAGGGCTTTCTGAATTTTATTTTGATTTATCCGATTTGTCGCCATCCGCCTTGCTCTTTTTGGCGGGTTGGGGCTGTTGCGCGGGTTGAACAACCCCAGACACGTTGCTGCGGTTGACCTTTACCCGAACCTTGTCTGCGATCTCAACTGTCAAAACGGCATCCCCAACAGCCGTGACGCGGCCATGGATACCGCCGCCGGTTACGATTCGATCACCCGGTTTCAGGCTTTCGATCATTTCCTTATGCTGTTTCGTCCGTTTCTGCTGCGGTCGGATGAGCAGAAAGTAAAAAATCACAAACATCAGTATCAGGGGTATGAAAGCGGAAAATCCTCCGGCCCCTTGGCCGCCGCCTGCGCCCCCCATGCCCATTGCATACGCGATATTAATCAAAACATGTCCTCCTTTTAACGAGATAGATATATAATATTGATATTACTTTATTGGCAAATTCGTAAAAAAACCAGAACCATCCTCCCCATGCAGGATGTATTGAAGGTGCTCACCGTCGATATTCCGACTGCGGTAAAAATGAGCGTGATATACGCTGAAAAACCGATCGAGTCAATTTAAATCATCCCTCAAAAACTACCGGAGCCCGGTTCAGTTTTTTGCCGGCAACCATATATTCTCACCGTCAAACTGGATCTTGTCCATATCCTGATATGCAATATCCTTAAGGAGTTCAAAGACTTTGCTCATGTTAAAGACAACGACTTTGCTCAACGGGTGGATGAGATCGATGTTTGAGGCCAGCTGATGCTCCCTGAAGTTATAAATATAGACCATTTTTTCAGAAAATTTTAAAATCTTACCCACCCCGGAGCTCAGACCCCGGTTATTCGGTTCATCGGCATTTCCAGACAGATCGATATTCCGGTGCCCAAAATACTCGGTTAGGAATTTATAGTGGATATTCCAGATATTGTCTTTGGACCGAACCACATAGATCCCGTATGCGTCGGGTCGTTTTTCCTTTTTTAGAAGTATCGCGAGTTCATTTTCAAGATCCCCCTTTTTGAGCAACAGGGTGTTGATCTCTTCCCGGATCTCCTTTTTCAGGGTTTCGATGTTGAGCCGTCGTTTTCCGGCGCGGATAGACGGCTTTGATGCCTTTGCCGATACCGGGGCATCGGATGGTGTCGGCGCTTTAAAAGACGGTGTCGGTGTCTTTATGGCCGGTGCCGGGGTGACGGCAGGTATTGGCGTTTTTTCGGTGGAAGGTATGGGTGCTCCGGTAGAGGGCGGTACTTTCGCAACGGTCGATGCCGGCGCTTTAAAAGACGGTGTCGGTGTCTTTATAGCCGGTGCCGGGGTGGCGGCTGCGGCTGGCATTGACGTTTTTTCGGCGGAAGATGCGGGTGCTCCGGCAGAGGGCGGCAGTTTCGCAACGGACGGTGCCGGTGCTGCCGGTCCGGTGGTCTTGGGCTCCCTGTTTGTGCTCCTCTTTGATTGCATTTCACCGGATTTAATATCCGGTTTCGGTTCAACCGGGACCGGTGTGGCCGATAATTTTTTTTCCGTAGGAGGTCCGGGCAGCGGCTCTGTTTTCTCGGTTTCGGTTAAAGACGTCAACAGCTTCTTTTTTTCTTCTATTTTTTCGGTTGTCGTCTTGTAGTCTTTATATACGGAAACGATTTTTCCAAGCGCTTCACGCTCCTTAATATAGGTTTCCTTTGTCTCCTTATTCTGTGCCTGCTCCGGAGCTTCAGCCATGCGGTCCAGTTGCTCATAGCGCTCTTTAGCAGCATCAAGCTCGGTTATCATCTCTTTGTGCTTTTTTTCAGCGGTTTTTGCTCCAGACGGTTCGGTGAGGTCTTTTTCAATCACTTCACCACTTTTTAGACGGATCCGGTCCAGAATTTCTTTCATGGGAACAACTTCATCCCCGACCTTTACCGACTCATCCGGTTTGACGATCAGATCGACCCCTTTTTCAAAACCGTATTTTTCTTTTCTTTTTTCCATCACCGACTGAAGGTTTTTGTCTTTCTGCAGTCGGTTGTAATCGACAACCGGTTGCGGTGTCTCCGGCACCGGTTTTTCATCTGGTTTTCCGGATGATCCGGTGCTGTCTTGTGGAGATTCGACAATCGGTTTTCGGATCATGCCCGGTGTCTCCCGGACAGTGATCGGTTCCTGTGATGCTTTACCGGGTGGTGTTTCGGTTTTGTTCGACCAGATCGTGATGCCGACGACCGCAACAATGACAAAAACACAAAGGCCTCCGATCAGGACGGCTTTGTTTATCGGTTTGTCATTGTTCGGGGCCATGTTTTCTCCCATTCCGGAAAGATGTGACCTCCCTGATACAGGAATCCCTGTGGGGTGTCAACATCAGGTCTTTTTAATGTCACAAATAATCTTGTTATCACTGGGTGTTAGCGTACTGTCACCCTGGATGGCGATACGGATATTTCTTCTCGTTTCCAACTCGATCAGCTCTTTCCGCTTCTTGTTTAGCAGATAATTTGCCACGGGCACGGGGACGATGCCGGTGGCCGCACTGATGTTACCCTTGAGCGTCTCGAGACTCAGCTTGCGGAGAAAACTGAGCCCGAGCATCTCTATAGAAGGTGTCAACCCTTTCCCATGGCAATGTTCGCAAGGCACATAGGTGCTGAATTCAATAGAGGGATGTATCCGCTGGCGGGACATCTCCATGAGTCCGAATCGAGAAATGCGGCCGACCCTTGTCCGGGCTTTATCGCTTTTCAGATGGTCCCGCACGGCCTTTTCAACCGTCGACTTGTGTTTCGAATCCTTCATGTCGATAAAATCGATAACGATCAGCCCGCCCAGGTCCCTTAGCCGGAGCTGCCGGGCAACCTCTTCGGCGGCTTCGATGTTGGTCTGGTAAGCGGTCTGTTCGATAGAACGCTGGTGGATGCTTTTGCCGGAGTTGACATCGATGGCAACCAGGGCTTCGGACTGCTCGATAACAATGGAGCCGCCGGATTTTAATTCAACCCGGTTTTCAAAGATGTTGGCGATCTGGTCTTCGAGCTGATATTTGGTGAATATCGGCTTGGGTCCGGTATAGTGTTTGACGATATTAGAATGTTTCGGCGATATGATATGGAGAAATTCCTTGATTTCCTGATAGACCGTCTGGTGATCGATGAGGATTTCCAAAACCTCCGATGTGAAACTGTCCCGGATGGATCGCACCGCAAAGCTTCGTTCCTTGAACAGCAGCCCGGGGGCGGGTTCTTCAATGGCCTTTTTCTTTATGGTCTTCCACAACCTTAACAGATAACGCAGATCTTTGTTCAAAGGTGTCTTTGTGGCCTGCTGTCCGGCGGTTCTGACGATGATGCCGAAATCGGCCGGCACTTGAAGTTGACCGATCAGGGTTTTCAGCCGAGTCCGTTCGGTTTCATCCTCAATTTTTCTCGAAATTCCCCGGCTGTTGCTTCCGGGCATGAGCACCAGGCTTCGACCGGGAAGGGAGATAAGGGTGGTCAGCATGGCCCCTTTATTAATGGCGGGGTCCTTTGTGATCTGAACGATGATATCCTGGCCGGGTTTGATGATATCTTTTATGGAGCGGTCGCCGGACCGGGTGTCCTGGAAATAATCGCTGTGGATGTCGTTGATCTGCAGAAAACCGTTCCGCGGGGCACCGTATTCGACAAATGCGGCCTGGAGCCCCGGTTCCACTCTGGAGACTTTTGCTTTGTATACATTGCCCTTGGTGATTTCCCTTGCAGCGCTGTGGATATGAAACTCTTCCAGTTTGCTGTCTTTTACTTTGGCGAATCGGCACTCTTCGGCATCAATGGCATTGATAAGTATTTTGCTGCTCATACAGGGTGTTTTTTTAGACTCCTTGATAAAACGCTTGGGTAAACAACGGATGCGGTTGCCCGCATATAAAATTTTTCTATGAATATGAAATTGTTAAGGATAAGTCAATGGATTTCTACTCCATGATGGGCTCAGCGTCTTGCTATTTAAACATTTCTGTGGCAATAAAAACCATTCGAAGGGATACCGGAGGTGACGGAACTTATGGACGAAAAATACAATCCGAAACATATCGAAGAAAAGTGGCAACAGTACTGGGATTCGAACGGCCTGTTTAAGGTGACGGAAGATCCGCACAAAGAGAAATATTACCTTTTGGAGATGTTTCCCTATCCGTCCGGTAAGATTCATATGGGACACGTGAGAAATTACACCATCGGCGACGTTGTCGCGCGATATAAGAGAATGCGGGGCTTTAATGTGCTTCACCCCATGGGGTGGGATGCATTCGGGATGCCGGCTGAAAATGCTGCCATCGCCAACAACTCACATCCGGCCGTATGGACATACAACAATATCGACAACATGCGCTCGGAGTTAAAACGGGTCGGGTTCAGCTATGACTGGGATCGGGAAATCGCCACCTGTCATCCGGACTACTACCGGTGGGAGCAGTGGCTCTTTCTGAAAATGTATGACCGCGACATGGTCTACCGGAAGGAATCCTTTGTCAACTGGTGCAATTCGTGTCAGACCGTACTTGCAAACGAGCAGGTGGAGGCCGGCCTATGCTGGCGGTGCGGGCTCCAAGTCCGTCAGGAGAAGCTTTCCCAGTGGTTTTTCCGGATTACCGACTATGCTGAAGACCTGCTGGCGTATTGCGATCAGCTTCCCGGGTGGCCGGATAAGGTGATTACCATGCAAAGAAACTGGATCGGAAAGAGCATCGGCGCCGAGATCCGGTTTCCCATTGGAGACACCGATAAGGAGATTCCGGTTTTTACCACCCGACAGGATACCGTATACGGGGCCACGTTTATGTGTCTGGCACCGGAGCACCCCTTGGTGATGGAACTTTCCCGGGGGACCGCCAGCGAGGAATCGGTCCGTTCTTTTGTCGAAAAGATGGCACTTCAGGATCGATCCAGCCGGACCGTGGATACCTATGAAAAAGAGGGGGTTTTTATCGGCGCCCACTGCATCAACCCCCTCAGCGGCCGAAAGATGCCGATCTATACCGCCAATTTCGCTTTGATGGAATACGGTACCGGGGCTGTGATGGCGGTACCGGCCCACGATCAACGGGATTTTGATTTTGCAAAAAAATACGATCTCGATATCGTCGTCGTGGTGAATCCGGCCGACCGGACACTCGATACCGAGGCACTGACCGAGGCCTACGTCGATCCGGGCATCATGGTAAACTCCGGTGCTTTTGACGGTATGAAGAATGCCACGGCTCTTGAAGAAATCGCCCAGCACCTTGAGGATGAGGGCATCGGGAAAAAAGCCGTCAGCTTCCGCTTAAGGGATTGGGGCATCTCAAGGCAACGTTACTGGGGGGCCCCGATCCCTATGATCCACTGTCCGGGCTGTGGAATCGTTCCCGTAGCGGAGACGGATCTGCCGATCCTGCTTCCCGAAGATGTGGATCTGCTCGACGGCGGCCGGTCTCCGCTTCCTGAATATGAGCGGTTTGTCAACACCACCTGCCCGCAATGCGGGCGAGCCGATGCCCGGAGAGAGACCGACACCATGGATACCTTTGTGGAGTCTTCCTGGTATTTCGAACGATACTGCAGCCCCCGGCATGACAGCGGCATGTTCTCCCGGGAGGCGGTGGATTACTGGATGCCGGTGGATCAATACATCGGCGGTGTCGAGCACGCCATTCTGCACCTGCTGTATTCCCGCTACTTTACACGGGTTCTCTCGGATCTCGGGCTGGTAAAATACAAAGAACCCTTTACCCGTCTTCTGACCCAGGGGATGGTCTGCAAGGAGACCGTTTCCTGTCCGGAGCACGGGTTTTTGTTTCCCGAGGAGATACAGGGCAGCGGTGCGGAACGCTACTGCAAAAAATGCACACCGCCCCGGAAAGCGGACATCGGCCGGATTGAAAAGATGTCGAAATCCAAAAAAAACGTCATCGATCCGAACCTGCTTCTGGATAAGTATGGAGCCGATGTGACACGTCTCTTCTGCCTGTTCGCCGCTCCGCCTGAAAGGGATCTTGAGTGGAGCGAACAGGGGGTGGAAGGCGCCAATCGGTTTGTCAACCGGGTCTGGCGCCTGGCAAGGGACTGGATGGAGACCGTTAAAGACACAGCCCCCTATTCGGGCCCCCCTGCCGATCTTGACGGGCCGGTTCGCAAGGTCTACAAAAGTATCCATGGAACCATCCGGAAAGTGACAAACGACATTGAAGATCGATTTCATTTTAATACCGCCATTGCTGCTGTAATGGAGCTTGTAAACGCGCTATACGGGGTGGACCGTTCTGCAGACGACCCCGCGACAAACGGGGTCATGCGGTTTGCCATCGACTCGATCACCCTGCTCTTATCCCCGATATTGCCCCATCTTTCAGAGGAACTCTGGGGTGCTTTGGGGCATAAAGAGAGTATCCTCCTGGCGCCATGGCCGGCCTATCGGCAGGATGCTCTGGAAAAAGACGATCTTGTGATCGTGGTTCAGGTCAACGGGAAACTGCGAAGTCGATTTGACGCAAAACCGGGTGCTGACGCGGAAGCCTTAAAGGCCCGCGCGCTTTCGGATGAGCGGGTTCAGAAATTTATCGAAAACAGGACAGTGAAAAAAGTTATTCTCGTTCCGAATAAACTGGTCAACATCGTGGTATAACCCAAAAAAATGTTGCCGCAACAGCCAATAGAAAGGATTCCAAATTTAATGCAGAAGGCCGTATGGATACTCGTGGGATTGTGGGTGATCGTTTCCGGTTTTTCCGGCTGCGGTTACCGGTTTGTCGGCGGTGGATCGTTTCCCGAGGGGATACAGACCGTTTTTGTCGAAATTTTAGAGAATAAAACATCAGATGTCGGCGTTGAGAACACGTTTACAAACGACCTGATATATGAGATTACCCGAACCGGCGCGGTGAAACTGACCAACGAGAACAAGGCCCAGGGGGTTCTTTCCGGTAGCATTACCCGGATCAGCAATGAAACCGTTTCGCGCAGAGATCAGAAGGAAGCTGCCGAAAGGCGTCTCACCGTCTATGTCGACCTCCAGCTAAAGGCTACAGACGGGCGGGTGGTATGGTCCGGAAACAGCATTGCGGCAAACGAAACCTACCCGGTGGATCCGCTCAAACAGCAGACCGAAAAGAATAAAAGCGAAGCGTTTGACGCACTTTCAAGAAGACTTGCAGAGGTGATCAACAATCGAATGACGAGTGACTTTTAAATGTATTGCCAGGGGACCTGGCAATACATCATCTAAGCAACCTGGTTGACAAGTTTTGAGAGGCGAGAGATCTTTCTGGCGGCCGTGTTTCTATGGATAATACCCTTGCGGGCCGTTTTGTTGATAAGGGATTTTGCGCTGTTGAGTTCTTTGAGCGCCACTTCCTTGGAATTTTCGTCGACAGCAGAGCGTACCGTCTTAACGATATTTTTTATCTGTGTCTTTGCGGATCGATTCCGCTCTCTTCGTTTCAGGTTCTGGCGCGCGCGCTTTAATGCTGATGGATGGTTAGCCAATGTTCAAAAACTCCTTTCAATTAATTGTGGTTGTTAAAAAATGAAAAATAAATGATAAGTCCCGATATGTCAAGTTGTTTTATTCCTTCTCGATCCGCAGCCGGGGTGTATGTCTGAAAAAACGCGCGTGACAAAGGCCGCCGGTATTGTCGGCACCGCCACTTTTCTGAGCCGAATTTTCGGTTACATCCGGGATATGGTTTTTGCCCTGTTTTTCGGTGCCGGGCCGGTTTCGGATGCTTTTATCGCAGCCTTTAGAATTCCCAATCTTCTCCGACGCCTGTTTGGCGAGGGGTCGCTCACCATCGCATTCATTCCGGTATTTACCGAATATCTGACAAACGACGGAAAGGAAGAGGCCTTCCGGTTGGCCGGTGCGGCAGTGCGGTTGCTGTCCATTCTGCTGGTAATAACAGCGGTAATCGGCACCCTCCTGTCGCCGCTGATTATGAAGGTAGTGGCCTTCGGGTTTACGGATGCACCCGAAACATTTTCTCTCTCCGTGACCCTCGCCCGGATCATGTTCCCCTATGTCGTTTTTATCTGCCTGGTTGCATTCAGCATGGGTGTGCTCAATGCTTTCGGTCATTTTGCGGCTCCGGCACTGGCCCCGGTCTTTTTGAACCTTGGGATGATCGGCGCCATGGTGACGGTTTCGTTGTTTACCGAAGATATGACGCTTCGGGCATACGGCCTGGCCGTGGGGGTGTTGATCGGCGGGTTGATGCAGCTTGCGCTCCAGATCCCGTTTCTTGCCAGAACGGGGTTTTATTTCTGGCACCGGGCCCGACTGTTTCATCCCGGACTGAAACGGATCGGTATCCTGATGCTGCCGGCCACTTTCGGCGCGGCGGTCTTTCAGATCAACACCCTGATACAGACTCTGTTGGCCTCGTTTTTGCCGGTGGGAAGCCTCTCTTACCTTTACTATGCGGATCGTCTGGTACAGTTTCCCCTGGCCATTTTCGGAATCGCCGTGGCAACAGCCGTGCTGCCGAGCCTTTCCAGGCAGGCGGCTGCAAATGATTATGATGCACTCAAGGACACCTTTGCCTTTTCGGTAAAGCTGGTCTTTTTTATAACCGTCCCCTCCATGGCGGGGCTGATCGTTTTGCGGGAGCCGATTGTCGCGCTGCTTTTTAAACGGGGTGCATTCGGCGCGGACGCAGTAAAATTGACGGCACTGGCGCTTCTGTACTATAGTATCGGCCTGTGGGCCTTTTCATCGGTGCGTATTCTCTACAACACATTCTATGCGCTGCAGGATACAAAAACCCCGGTGAAAATGGCCGTCATATCGATTGTGGCCAATGTGGTGTTCGGACTGCTGCTGATGAAACCGATGGGTCATGCCGGGCTGGCCCTTTCGCTTTCACTCTCATCGATACTTAATCTGGTTTTGCTGATACGGGCGCTTCGGATCCGTCTCGGCGGTTTGAGATGGGGAGGTGTTGCGGTCTCGGCTTGCAAAACACTCCTCTCATCTGCGATAATGGGAATGGGGGTCTGGTGGGCGGCAGGGCTTGTTCTGCCTCCCGGCAATACATCGACACCGGGGCTTTTGCTCGGAATTATCGGCAGCATTCTGGCAGGGATCCTGCTCTATGGGCTCTGTGCCTATTTTGTTCGGAGTCCTGAACTTGAAACCTTTATCCGGATTGCCAGAAAGGGTATCCTGCGACGGTGAACGTTAAACATAAAATATTTCTGTTTCTTGCGATACTCGGACTTTTTGCACTCAGCGGTCATATCATGCTGGGGGATAAAGGGCTTGCCGAGTTAAAGGTTTTGAAACAGGAGCATCAGCGTATGATTGAAGACAATGAACTGATCGCCCGGAAGAATCTTTCGCTCTACAGCGAAATCGATCGTCTCCAGACAGATGTCGACTATATAGAAAGCGTGGCGAGAAAACAGCTCGGTTTTATCGGAAGGGACGAATTTATCCTGAAACCGGGCAATTCCAAGGGCAGGACGCCCTAATCCGGATAAGTTCGGAATTGACTTTTATAAATTGACAGAATTCAAAAAATATTCAATCGTTATAGGATGTTAAAATTTCTCAAATCAATATTTTTGCAAAAAATACAACGGAATAACAATTAAGACGATAAATGATGGATACTGAATTCTACACGGCCACCATGGCAAATGTCTATGCACAGCAGGGCCACCTCGAAAGAGCCGCTGAGATTTACCGTCATCTTCTGGAACGGGAGCCGGATCGCATGGTATTTAAAGAGGCCCTTGCCGATATCGATAAAAGACTCGGAATCGAGGCGGCAAAATCCGATTCAGACCTTGTTCCCCTGTGCCGGAAGTGGATCCAGCTGCTTATCCGGTATCGCCGATTACGGCAACTTAAAAAATGTCAGAAAAACATTTCGGTATAATGCCATGAAATACGGTTTGAACAAAAAGAACATTGTACTGGGGGTCAGCGGCGGCATTGCTGCCTACAAGAGCCTGGAGCTGTTGAGGCTTTTAAAAAAGGCAGGGGCCAATGTCCGGATCATCATGACCCGAAATGCCCAGTGGTTTGTCGGCCCGACATCGTTTGAGGCCCTTTCCGGGGAACCGGTTTGTACGAGTCTGTTTGAAAATAAAGGCGATGCCGGTATCCGGCATATCGAGTGGGCCGAAAACGCGGATATGATAATTGTCGCCCCGGCAACGGCCAACATTATCGGAAAGGCCGCAAACGGTTTGGCAGACGATGCCCTGAGCACGTTTCTGCTGGCCGCAACCTGCCCGGTCATGGTCTGTCCCTCCATGAACACGCACATGTATGAAAAAAGCAGTGTGCAGCGAAACCTTGCCCGTCTCAGAGAAGATGGTTGTATTGTGCTGACACCGGATTCGGGATCCCTGGCATGCGGGACCACCGGCCCCGGGCGGTTGCCTGAGCCTGAGATGATTCTCGAAAGTGTTTTCATCTGCCTCTCTGTTAAGGATCTTGAAGGAAAACATGTCCTGGTAACCGCCGGCCCCACCATCGAACCGATCGATCCGGTTCGATATATCAGCAATCCATCTTCGGGCAAAATGGGCTATGCACTTGCAACGGCTGCGGTTCGACGGGGTGCAGACGTTATCATGATATCCGGCCCCACGTTGTTGCCGGATCCACTGGGTGTATCCGTCACCCGGGTCGACACCGCACAGGAGATGGCCGACGCGGTTTTTGAGGGCCTGGTTCAGGCCGATATCGTAATAAAAGCAGCTGCCGTATCCGATTATAAACCCCTGACGCCTTCTAATCAGAAGATAAAAAAAGGATCCGGAGAGCAGACAATTCTCCTGGAACAGACCCGGGACATACTCAAAGAGATCGGGGCCTGTAAGGAGAACCGGATACTTGTCGGGTTTGCTGCGGAGACGGAAGATCTGAAACAGAATGCCGAGAAAAAACTTTCAGATAAGAACCTGGATATCATTGTGGGCAATATCGTGGGAGGACCGGACTCCGGTTTCGGAACCGATACCAATACGGGCACCCTCTTTTTTAAAGACGGAACCGCAGAGACCCTTGAATCAATGGACAAGACAGCCCTTGCGCACGTCCTCCTCGATCGCATTGTTGAAAGGTTCCTAAAACCCTAATCCGGATAAATCTATCCGAGGCGGGTCAGCCGGTTGGAGCGAATTAGGCTTCGCTTTCAGCTTCGACCCAACAAGGCGGAAATCCCGTCTTGACGGGGAAATTACAAAATGGCTACAGATTCCAGAAAAAACATCGATGTAAACATCCAGACGATTCCCCAGGCCATCGCTGCGGTGAGAAACAGCATGCAGTTTCTCTCGGATATGGGATGCCGGGGGATTGATTGTTCCCAGGAAAGTGTTCAGACGGTCTTGTCCTGGACAAACCGGCGGCCAGCCCCAGGGGCCTCTCCCCGAAGTCTGGCAGATATCCGAAACGATCTGGGCGACTGCAGACGGTGCGGACTTTCCAAAAAAAGGAACCGGATTGTTTTCGGGACCGGGGACCCTCACGCAAAACTTGTCTTTATCGGAGAGGGGCCCGGTTATGATGAAGACCGGCAGGGAGAGCCATTTGTAGGGCCTGCGGGTCAGTTGTTGACCCGAATTATCCATGCCATAGACCTGGCCCGGGATCGGGTCTATATCAGCAACATCATCAAGTGCCGCCCGCCCGGAAACCGAAACCCCCTGCCGGATGAGATCGCCACATGCCGCCCTTTTTTAGAACGGCAGATTTCAGCGATAAACCCCGAATTCATATGCGCCCTGGGCTCGGTGGCCGCCCAAACCTTACTCCAGACAGATGAGCCGATTTCAAAACTTCGGGGTAAATTCTTTTCTTTTATGAACGCTCGCTTGATTCCCACCTTCCACCCCGCCTATCTGCTTCGAAATCCGGAAAAAAAGCGGGATGTCTGGGAGGATATGAAAAAACTCATGAATGAAATGGCGGGGCGCCCATGGTACACAGCACCGGAAGACTGAATATCGGGATCCCGGTCATGGTTTTTGCGATATGGATCGGTCTCTTTTTGTTATCACCTGTTTCGGCCCGGGCCGCCGAGGGCAGGATATATATCATGAAGGTTTCCGGCGCCATCAGCCCGGGGATCGACGATTTTATCGAAAGAGGGATAGAAGAGGCATCGGGTGCTGTCTGCCTTATCATCGAACTGGATACACCCGGGGGCCTGGCCGAGTCCATGCGCCGGATCGTGATGAAGATATATGCTTCAAAAATCCCGGTGATCGTTTACGTATCCCCCAGCGGTGCACGCGCTGCCTCGGCCGGTGTCATGATCACCATGGCCGCCGATGTGGCTGCCATGGCACCCGGGACTAGTATCGGGGCTGCAAGCCCGGTGGGCATGGGGGGTAAAGAAATCGACAAAACCATGTCAAAGAAAATCGTCAATGACATGGTTGCGTTTGTCAAAGGGATTGCCAAAAAAAGAGGCCGCAACATCACCTGGGCGGAAAGGGCGGTTCGGGAGAGCGTTTCCGTGACCGAGACCGAAGCCCTTAAAAAAAATATCATCGATCTGGTGGCGGAGAATATAGACGATCTTATTGTAAAACTAGACAGCCGGCAAATCCAGGGAAAGGGCAGACTGGACCTAAAGGGTGCAAAAATAATCCGGCTGGAAGAGGGGCTCAGAACCAAGGTCTTGAAGACCATCAGTAACCCGAATATCGCCTACATCCTGCTGCTGATCGGACTGGCGGGTCTTTATTTTGAATTCTCGCACCCCGGAGCGATATTTCCGGGGGTGGTCGGCGGTATCTCACTCATTCTCGCTTTTTTTGCCCTGCAGACCCTGCCGGTCAACTATGCCGGATTTCTTCTGATTATCGTAGCGATCATCCTTTTTATCATGGAGATGAAAATTACCAGCTACGGTCTGTTGAGCATTTCGGGTATTGTATGCCTTCTGCTCGGCTCTCTGATGCTCTTTGATAGAACCAGCCCGTCCATGAGAATCTCCTTAGAGGTCCTGATACCCACCTTGCTGTTGATATCCGGTTTTTTTGTGGTGGTGGCGGGCCTGGTGTTCCGATCCCAGACGGCAGTTCCGAGAACCGGGGCCGCCGGCATTGTCGGCGAGACCGGAATCATAAAAAAGGCCACGGATCCGGAAGGAAAGGTACTGATTCATGGCGAGTTATGGCAGGCGGTGTCCAAAGAGCCGATTGCGGAAGGCAGAAGGGTGAGGGCCGTAAATATCAGCAATCTTGTTCTTGAAGTTGAACCGGTGGATAAGAACGGCGTATGATTTGCGCCTGGGCCGGACAAACTGAATTGACCATTGAATATTGAAAAATGAATATCGAATGATTCGCTGTGCGCTATCCCTTTTTAATGCGTGAGCATTTCGCAAATATTCAATAGGCAATAGAAAATATTCAATTATTTTAAGGGGGACAGACATGATTACCACTATTACCGTTGTTGTCCTGGTGGTCCTTTTCCTCTCTTCCGCCATACGGATCTTAAACGAGTATGAGCGGGCGGTGGTGTTCAGGCTCGGACGGGTGTTGGAATCGAAGGGACCGGGTTTGATTGTTCTGATACCGATTGTCGATAAGATGATGAAGGTGAGTCTCCGTCTTGTGGCTCTGGACGTGGACCCTCAGGATGTTATCACCCGGGATAACGTGTCGGTTAAAGTCAATGCGGTCATCTATTTTCGGGTCATAGAGCCGGTCAAAGCGATTATCGAAGTGGAAAATTATCAATACGCCATGTCCCAGCTTGCCCAGACAACGCTTCGGAGCGTGTGCGGTCAGGCGGAATTGGACGAACTCCTGTCGGACCGTGAGAAGATCAATACCGAGCTTCAGGAAATTCTCGATACGCATACGGATCCCTGGGGAATCAAGGTTGCAACCGTGGAGCTTAAGCATATCGATCTGCCCCAGGAGATGCAGCGGGCCATGGCCAAACAGGCCGAGGCCGAAAGAGAACGGCGATCCAAGATCATCAATGCCGAGGGTGAGTTCCAGGCTGCCCAGCGGCTGGCCGAAGCCGCCGAGATTATCCAAAAGTACCCGGTTGCACTCCAGTTGCGGTACCTTCAGACCATGCGGGAGATGGCTTCGGAAAGCAATACCAATACTTTTTTCCCCTTTCCCATGGATATCGTAAAACCGTTTATGGCCATGTTTGATAAGGGGGCGGCAGAAGAACCCAAGGTGTGAGCTGCCTCTACCGGGTCCGAATCCGGCGAAAAAGATAGCCGGATCCGAGCCGGGTATTGACATTTAGACAAAATACTGTTTAAAAATACTGTTTGAGCAGCCGGGTGTAAAAAACCGGCAGAACAACATACAATAGACGGACGGGCGGGGGCTTTAAACAGCCTCCGCTTCTGCTTTTCCGTCGTGTGAGGAAAGGAGCGTATCAACTGATGGCAGCGAAAGAGAAAGAAGTCAAAGAAAAACCCCTGGATAAGATGACGGCCAAAGAACTGCGGGAACTGGCAAAAGAGATTCCTGAAATTTCCGGTATCCATGGAATGAACAAGGCCGAACTTGTTAGTGAAATCAAGACGTCCAGGGGAATCGTGGAAGAGAAGAAAGCACAGCCGGATGCGTCGATCAGAGAGATCAAGAAGAAAATCAAAACCCTTAAGACCGAGCAACAGGCCGCAATAGAGGCCAAAGACAGGAAACTGTCGGTTATATATCGGCGTCGAATTGCAAGGCTCAAGAAGAAAACAAGAAACGCCGCCTGACGAGACATTCACCGATAGACTGATATTGACGTTTGAACCGATGCCCGACACCCAATTTACGAAGATGATCGATCCGGGGGCCGTCGCCTTTGATATCGACAGTGTTATTGCAGACACCATGGCGCTGTTTCTGGACATTGCCCGGGAAGAACATGGTATCGACAATCTGAGGTACGAAGATATTACCGAATATAACCTGGCGGCGTGCCTCGATATCAGTGCTTCGGTCATTGAAGAGATTGTCGACCGGATCCAGGACGGGGGATACCGCGCCCCCCTGAAACCCATCGACGGGGCGCCGGAGGTTCTGGCAAGGGTGGGAAGGTGCCACAGCCCGGTGCTGCTTGTTACCGCCCGGCCGTATCCGGGCCCGATGCGTGAATGGATCGATGATTTTTTGCCGATGCATTCTTCCGATGTAGAGATTGTGGCTACCGGCTCCTTTGACGATAAGGTGGACGTGCTGACAGATCGGAATATTTCATTTTTTGTTGAAGATCGGCTTGAAACCTGCTTCAGCCTCCAGGCGGCTGGGGTGACACCGATTCTGTTCAGACAGCCGTGGAACCGGAGTGAGCATCCGTTCACCGAGGTCGGCACCTGGCGTGAACTTGAATCCTTGATCCGCTTTTCTTAAAGAGCGCCCATGGAAGATTTGATAAAGCAGTTTGTGGAATCCCTTTCATCTGAAAAAGGATATTCGGCACATACCTGCCGGGCCTATCTGCAGGATCTTGGGGAGTTTTGCCGGTTTCTCGAAAAGAGGGGACCCCGAAACGACAGGGCGGACCGGGGTTCCGGCGCATTCGATGTCGACGGACTTTTTATCAGGGAGTATTTGGGGGTTTTACACAAAAAGAATAAGAAAGTAACCATCGCTCGGAAACTTTCGGCAATCCGTTCTTTCTTCCGTTTTCTTATCCGGCAGGGCATGATCACGGATAATCCTGCGGACTTTGTTGCAACACCGAAACAGGATAAAATGATTCCCGAATACCTGTCCGTCGATAACATGTTCCGCCTGCTGGACTCCATGAAGCCGGATACACTCCTGAAATACAGGGATCGTGCGATTTTTGAAACCCTGTACTCCAGCGGCATTCGTGTCTCGGAGCTTGCCGGAATGAACGTGCTCGATGTGGATTTTCAGGCCGGTCTGATACGGGTGTTTGGAAAGGGGCAAAAGGAACGGTTGGTTCCGGTGGGATCCAAAGCCCTGGATGCGATTCGAATCTATCGAGAGATCCTGGGACGCAAAGCGGCTGACCGCGGCAAAACGGCGGCCCCGGATGAAAACGGACCGCTTTTTCTCAACAATAACTTCGGTCGTCTTTCCACCCGCTCCATTGCACGGATTCTTGGAAAAACCGCCCGTACCTGCGGTTTGCCCATGCCGGTCTCTCCCCATGTGTTGCGTCACAGTTTCGCAACCCATATGCTGGATGCCGGGGCTGATCTGAAAGCCGTGCAGGAGATGCTGGGGCATCAAAGCCTTTCAACGACCCAGAAATATACCCATGTGAGCATCGACCGGCTGATGCAGGCATATGACAAAGCGCATCCCCGGAAATAGGAAAAACAGATGGCAGATTTTCACGGAACAACGATATTGGCGGTGAAACGAAACGGCAAACTGGCGGTGGCCGGAGACGGACAGGTCACGCTCAATGATACCGTCATCAAACACCGCGCCATCAAGGTCAGAAAGATTTATAACAACAGCATTATCGTCGGTTTTGCCGGTGCCACTGCAGATGCCTTAAACCTGTTTGATCGTTTTGAGTCGAAATTGGAGCGCTTTAACGGCAATCTGACCCGATCTGCCGTGGAGTTGGCAAAAGACTGGAGAACCGACAAATACCTTCGACGGCTTGAGGCATTGATGATCGCTGCAGATTCGGATCGAATGTTTCTCATATCGGGAAACGGGGATGTCATAGAGCCGGATGAAGATATTATCGCTATTGGGTCCGGAAGTATCAGTGCCCGGTCGGCTGCGGCCGCGTTGATAAAACATAGCGACCTTGACACGCGGCGGATCGTTGAGGAGTCCATGAAGATTGCGGCCACGATTTGTGTCTATACCAACGAGGCGGTGACCATTGAGGAACTATGAGTGATCTAAAACCTTCAGAAATCGTAGAGGCCCTTGACAGATATATCATCGGACAGAACGGCGCAAAACGTTCCGTGGCCATCGCCTTGCGGAACCGGTGGCGCCGTCGTCAGGTGCCGAATGACCTTCGCGAGGAAATCGCACCCAAGAACATTATCCTGATCGGTCCTACCGGTGTGGGAAAGACGGAGATCTCCCGCCGACTCTCCAAACTTACCGACTCGCCTTTTATCAAAGTTGAGGCTTCCAAGTTTACAGAGGTCGGATATGTGGGCCGGGATGTCGAATCCATGGTTCGGGATATTGTGGAGCTGACCGTAAATATGCTGAAATCACGGGAACAGGAGGCGGTCAAGGGAAAGGCTCAGCAAAACGCCGAAGAGAGAATGCTGGATCTCCTGCTGCCGAAAACGGACCGGCCACAGCCCCGGATTAATGAGGAGAACGTTCCCGTTCCGGTGGGGGAGGAGGTCGACCATCACGCATCCACCCGGGAAAAACTACGCCGCATGCTCCGACAGGGAAGGCTCGATCAGCGATACGTGAATCTTGACGTGGCGGAAAGCACCGCCCCGGTAATGGAGGTTTTTTCAAATGTCGGAATGGAAGAGCTGGGGGTCAATTTCCGGGACATGTTCGGCAGTCTGCTTCCAAAAAACACCAAACGGCGAAAGGTAAGGGTGCCGGAAGCCATGGAGATTCTGGTTCATGAAGAGGCCCAGGGTCTTGTGGATATGGACAAGGTGGTAAAAGACGCCATCGAGAAGGTCGAGCAGTCGGGGATTATCTTTCTTGACGAGATCGACAAGATTTCCGGCAGTGGGAGTGGATCCGGACCCGATGTTTCCCGGGAAGGGGTCCAGCGGGATCTGCTCCCCATCGTGGAAGGATCTACGGTAACGACAAAATACGGCCCGGTTAAAACGGATCATGTGCTGTTTATCGCCTCGGGGGCGTTTCACGGCAGTAAACCCTCGGATCTGGTGCCCGAACTCCAGGGACGGTTTCCCATCCGGGTAGAACTCGATTCCCTGGGCCGGGATGAATTTCTCCGGATATTAACCGAACCGCAAAACGCGTTGATCAAACAGTATATGGAACTGCTCAAGACCGAGGGGGTTCATATCCGTTTCGATGCCGAAGCCGTCCACCGGATCGCCACCATTGCAGAAGAGGTCAACAATCGCACCGAAAACATCGGTGCACGGCGGCTTCACACGTTAATGGAACGGTTGCTTGAAGACATTCTGTTTGATGCCCCGGATATTGAGGTCAAGCAGATTACTATCGATAAGAACTACGTCGATGGAAAGCTGAAAGACATCAAAGACGATGAGGACCTGAGCCGGTATATCCTTTAACCGATTGAACGCGAGAGGAAAAAATGGAACCGAACGTTGCCGATATTCTGATCGAAGCCCTTCCGTATATCCGAAAGTTTTTCGGCACGACCATCGTTATCAAATACGGCGGGCATGCCATGGTCGATACGCAGCTGAAGGAAGATTTCGCACGGGATATCACGCTGATGAAATTTATCGGCCTCAACCCCGTGGTGGTGCATGGCGGCGGTCCGCAGATCAACAGTGTTCTGGATAAAATGGGTATCCGCCCGACCTTTGTCCGGGGCATGCGCATGACCGATGCGGAGACCATGGATGTGGTTGAAATGGTTCTCGGTGGCCTGATCAACAAGGGGATTGTTGCCCAGATCAACCGCAATGGCGGAAAAGCGGTGGGTCTGAGTGGAAAAGACGGCGGACTCATCCTGGCAAAGAAGCTGCATATCGTACACCAGGAAGATGCGGACAAACCGCCTGAGATCATCGACCCCGGGATGGTGGGACAGGTCGTGCGGGTCACGCCGGATCTGATCAATACTCTGGTAGGGCATGGGTTTATACCGATTATTGCACCGGTGGGTGTGGGGGAATCGGGTGAGACATACAATATCAATGCGGATCTTGTGGCTGCCCATATCGCCATGTCGCTTTCTGCGGGACGGTTGATTTTTTTGACAGATGTGGATGGCGTGCTGGATGCAGCGGGATCTCTGATCTCCACCATTTATGCCGAAAACATACCCCATATGATAAAGGATAAGACGATTTCGGGGGGGATGATTCCAAAAATCGAGTGTGCATCCGAATCTCTTGAGAAAGGGGTGGAGAAGGTTCACATCTTAAACGGAAAGAAACGGCATGCCCTTTTGTTGGAGCTTTTTACCGACAGGGGGATCGGGACCGAGATCAAAACCGAAGCAGCGGTATCGGCGAATCTTTCGAATCCGCCGCAATAGCGGGGGACAGGATTCGAAATTCTGAAACACGTGATGCCATGGGGTCTGACAAACATTAAAAGAGAAACGGTTGCTGCGAGGGGGTACAGGGCCGGATAAACATATGAGAGGTGGACGTGAAAAGAGATATTCGATCATTGCTGGATTTGAACCGGGCAGACTTTGAACAACTCCTGAAACGGGCCGGCGATTTGAAGAAAAGCCGGAAAACAGGGCGCGACGAGCAACCTCTCGTCGGAAAGACGCTGGGTCTTATTTTTGAAAAGGCTTCTACCCGAACCCGCGTCTCTTTTGAAGCAGCCATGTCCCAGCTGGGGGGTGTTTCTATTTTTATCAGTGCCAAGGATACGCAAATGGCAAGAAATGAGCCCATACGCGACACGGCTAGGATCTTATCACGATATCTCGATGTCCTGGCATTACGAACGTTTTCCCAGGATATTCTGGAAGAGTTTGCCCGGACAGCCGATATCCCGGTGATCAATGCGTTGACGGATCTGTATCACCCGTGCCAGATACTCAGCGATCTTATGACGGTTGTCGAGCACAAGGGGGGCTATGACGGATTAAAGATCGCCTGGATCGGTGACGGCAACAACATGGCCCATTCCTGGATCAACGCGGCAAGTGTGCTGGGCCTTCAACTGGTGCTGGCATGTCCGGAAGGCTATTTTCCGGACACCGGCATCCTCGACAGGGCCCAGGCCCAGGGCATCGGATCGATCCGGGTCACTTCAGACCCGATTGAGGCGGCAACGGATGCGGATGTCCTCAATACCGATGTGTGGGCCAGCATGGGGCAGGAATCCGAAGAAGACCGGCGGAAAACGGTATTTAAGGGGTTTTGTGTTGACACCGGGATGCTCGCGCATGCAAAAAAAGATGCTATGGTCATGCACTGTCTGCCGGCTCACCGCGGAGAAGAAATTTCAGAAGAAGTCCTGGAAGGTCCGCAGTCCGTTGTTTGGGATCAGGCCGAGAATAAACTTCACATGCATAAGGCCATCCTGGAGCTGTTTATTAAAACTTGAACGGATCGGTTCCCGGTTCAGGGTTCAGCGTTCACGGTTGTAACCGATCGAAACCCTGAACGCTGAACCCTGAACCCTGAACGCTGAACCCTATTAGAATAAAGGAGTTGTGAATTGTCTCATCAAATTAAAAAGGTTGTATTGGCATATTCGGGCGGCCTGGATACATCGGTTATCCTCAAATGGCTTATTGAAATCTATCAATGTGAGGTCATCGCGTTTTCAGCCGATATCGGCCAGGAAGAAGAGCTCGACACCGTTGAGGAAAAAGCGATTCAGACCGGCGCCACAAAGGTATATATCGATGATCTTAGAGAAACCTTTGTGAAAGATTTTGTCTTTCCGGCCTTTCGGGCCAATGCCATCTACGAGGGGCAGTATCTGCTCGGCACCTCCCTTGCCCGGCCGTTGATTGCAAAACGTCAAATCGAAATCGCCCACCGCGAAGGGGCGGATGCCGTCAGTCATGGTGCCACCGGTAAAGGAAATGATCAGGTCCGTTTTGAACTGAGTTACCTGGCCCTGGACCCTCAGATAAAAATCATCGCCCCCTGGCGTGAATGGGATCTGAATTCCAGAACCGTGTTGATGGCATTTGCCGAAAAACACGGCATCCCGGTGCCGACGACCCAGGCAAAGCCCTACAGCACCGACCGCAACCTTCTTCATATCAGTTATGAGGGGGGAGTGCTGGAAGACCCTTGGCAGGCACCGGCCCCGGAGATGTTTACGCTGAGCGTATCACCCCAGGAGGCTCCGGATTCTGCGGAGGTGATCGAAATTACCTTTGAACGGGGAGACCCGGTTGCCGTCAATGGTGAGAAGTTGTCACCGGCTGCCCTGCTAAAGGAGCTCAACCGGCTCGGCGGACGTCATGGTATCGGCCGGGCGGATATCGTTGAAAACCGTTTTGTCGGTATGAAATCCCGCGGAATCTATGAAACCCCGGGGGGTACGATTTTAAGGGCCGCACACTTTGCCATTGAGTCGATCACCATGGATCGGGAGGTGATGCATCTTCGGGATTCGTTGATTCCGAAATACGCCGAGCTCATTTATTACGGGTTCTGGTTTTCGCCGGAGATGAAGCTGATGCAGCTTATGATCGATGACACACAGAAAAATGTATCCGGCCAGGTCCGACTGGAGCTTTATAAAGGAAATTGCGGGGTGCTGGGAAGAAAATCCGACAAGTCGCTCTACCGGGAAGATTTTGCCACTTTTGAAGACGACACCGTATACAGTCAAAAAGATGCCGAGGGGTTTATCCGCTTAAACGCCTTGAGGCTGCGTATCAACAAAATGCTGGAAGAGAGCGGCGGCTGAAAAACTATTCCGATCACCACCGAAGAGATAAGAGACACATTATGACTGAAAAACTATGGGACGGCAGGTTTTCTGAAAAAACCGATGCGATCGTCGAGACGTTTACCGCATCAATCGATGTGGACAAACGGCTGTATGTCTGTGATATCGAGGGGAGTGCCGCCCACTGTCGCATGCTGGCCAAAACCGGAATCATCACAGATGCCGAGGCAGCCGCCATTATCAATGGGCTTGATCAGATCAGAGATGAGATCCAGCAGGGGCGGTTTTCGTTTCATGACCGCCTTGAAGACATTCACATGCATATTGAGACGCGTTTGGTGGAAATCGCCGGCGATGCTGCGAGAAAACTCCATACCGCGCGGAGCCGCAACGACCAGGTGGCGCTGGATGTCCGGATGTATCTTCGAGAGGTGGTTTCGGCAGTCTGCTCCGGTCTCATCGAATTAAGAAAAGCCATCGTCGATATGGCCGGAACCCACATCGATGTCATCATGCCCGGATACACCCATCTCCAGCGGGCTCAACCGGTTCTGCTGTCCCATCATCTGATGGCTTACCATGAAATGTTTTCAAGAGATGCCGAGCGGTTGAAAGACAGTTACAAACGGATCAACGTCCTCCCCCTGGGCAGCGCTGCCCTGGCCGGGACGACCTATCCCATCGATCGGGCATATTCGGCCGAGCTGCTTCATTTTCCGAAGGTGTCCGACAACAGTATCGATTCGGTATCGGATCGTGACTTCATTATCGAGTTTCTGTCAGCGGCAAGCATCTGTATGGTCCATTTCAGCCGGCTCTCCGAAGAGATGATACTCTGGTCGTCTTCCGAATTCGGCTTTATCGAACTGCCGGATGCCTTTGCAACCGGAAGCAGCATCATGCCGCAGAAGAAGAATCCGGATGTTCCTGAACTGGTCCGGGGAAAGACCGGCCGGGTCTTCGGAAATTTAATGGCGCTGCTGACCATGATGAAATCCTTGCCCCTTGCCTACAATCGCGATATGCAGGAGGACAAGGAGCCGCTTTTTGAAAGCATCGATACCTTGAGCGCATGCATTCAGGTCTATACCCGGATGATCCCGAAGATTAAGATAAACAGAGAGAGGATGTATCGGGCAACGATGACCGGGTTTTTGAATGCAACGGATCTTGCAGATTATATGGTGTCAAAAGGCATGAGCTTCCGTGAAGCCCATGGGTGTGCGGGACGGGCCGTCGGTTATGCCATTGCCGAGGAAAAAGAACTCCACGAACTCTCTTTGGCGGAACTGAAATCGTTTTCTTCTCTTGTGGAAACCGATGTCTTCTCACTGCTTACCCCCGAACAGATGATCGATAGGCGTCGTTCCCACGGGGGTACGGCCAAAGAGAATGTACTGGATCAGATCCGTTGTGCAGAAAATGCCCTGGCAGCCGAATCCGAAGCCTTACCCTTTAATGACCGGTAACAGAATGACAGCAATAAAAAAGATGAATACCATCCGAAAGAACCTGCTCTGGAAAAGTTTTTTTCTATTTGTCACCGTATTATGGATTTTTTCCTGCGGGAAAAAGGGTCCCCCCGTACCTCCCCGGGAAGTGGCACCGCCGGGTGTACCGGTGTTGGTCATGACGGTCGAAGCCGATGACGTGATCCTGAGCTGGGGGGTGCCGGAAGGGTCCAGAAGGGTTATATCCAAGCTGGGCGGCTTTTTTATCTACCGATCCAAGCAATCGATCCGTGCTGCCGAATGCAAGGGCTGTCCGATACTCTTTACCCGCATTGGAACCGTCCCCTATAAAGGCGAGAAACCCGGTACCGGGACGATTACCTATATCGATGCGCTGGAAAAAGGGTACCGCTATATTTATAAGGTCACGGTTCACTCAAAGGCAGGGCTTACCAGTGGAGATTCCAACCTTGTGGAGTTTGTTCATTAATATCGGTTCCAGGTTCAGGGTTCAGAGCTAAAGGGTGAAACCAATAGAAACGTCACGCGATCAAGGTACCATGAGCGGGAAAAAAGAGGCCATAAAGGGCGTCTACCTATCCGTCGGATCCAATCTCGGTGACCGGTTGAAAAATTGCCGGGACGGTATTGCGGCATTGACCGAAGCCGGAGATATTGAGCTTGGAAAGCAGTCGGCTTTTTATAAAACCGAGCCGGTCAACTATAGAGACCAGGACTGGTTTGTCAATTGTGCGGTCCGAATCTATACGGGTGTTGACCCTTTTAATCTTTTGAAGCGGCTCAAACGGATTGAAACCGATACCGGCCGGCAGGAAAAAACCATAAGATTCGGACCGCGGATTCTCGATCTGGACATTATCTTTTATGATGATCGCGTGATCCATTCTCCGGAACTGACGATTCCGCATCCGCGGATGCATAAAAGACACTTTGTGTTAAAGCCCATCTGTGATATAGATCCCCATATCGTCCACCCGGTTCTCAAAGAGGGCCTGGTTGAATTACTAACCCGTTTGGATACAAAAAACCAACGTATTAAACCTTATCCATGCGACTGTTAATCATTCTATTCGCGGGGTATCTCGGGTATCGTTATTTAAAATCCCGGATAATATCCCATACCGCCTCCAGTCGGCAGTTTCAGGGCCGTGGGGATACCGGTATCGACGATGTCATGGTCAAGGATCCCTATTGTGAAGCGTATTTCCCGAAACGGAACGGGGTGTCCATGACCCTTGAAGGGCGAGAGTTCTATTTTTGCAGCAAAGAATGCCGCGATAAATTTTCAGCTTCCCGTAACAAAAAAACGGTTGGCGGTAGGTAAGCCGACTGATACGGACCAGGGCAGGCACAGCAGCGATGTTTTTAGGAAAGAACATTAAACAAGATTTGAGTCACCCGAACAGTCTGACGCTTTATCGCATCATGACGGTGCCGATTATCGTCTTACTGCTGGTTTATCCGAACCGGTATAGCAATTTTATTGCGGCCATTATTTTCAGCAGTGCCGCCATTACCGATTATCTGGATGGGTTTTATGCAAGGCGCAAGGGGTTGGTGTCCACCTTCGGTAAATTCATGGATCCCATCGCAGACAAGCTTTTGACCTGCTCGACGTTTATCATGCTGGTCGCCCACGGGTGGGTGCCGGGTTGGGTGGTGTGCGTTATCGTGGCCCGCGAAATTGCCGTGACCGGGCTCAGAAGCGTGGTCTCAGTCAATGGCGGAGATGTGTCCGCCTCCAATCTCGGTAAATACAAAACCGGGTTTCAGATCGCTGCGGCAATACCGCTTACGTTCCATTATAAATATTTCGGCCTGGATATGCATACCATCGGAATCGTACTGTTGTGGGGGGCGCTGATTTTTACGATCTGGTCGGGTGCAGACTATTTTATCCGATTTAGAAAGCTCCTTATAGACTGATCGTTTCATTTTTTTTCGATAATGAGCTGTAGTTTTTTGTTGACAAAATACGAGGCTTTAGGTTAATAAATAGAGGTTTTAGCGGGAATAACTCAGTGGTAGAGTGCGACCTTGCCAAGGTCGAAGTCGCGGGTTCAAATCCCGTTTCCCGCTCCATTTTTTCCGGCGGCATAGCCAAGTGGTAAGGCAGCGGTCTGCAAAACCGTTATTCCCCAGTTCAAATCTGGGTGCCGCCTCCACTGAAAAATCAGCAACTTAGAGGGATTTCAGTCACTTGGAATCCCTTTTTTGTTTTCTGGGTGACGTCACTATATGTCACAGAAAGTACCCTAAAACACTCATTTCCCCGATGGAATTACACCAAAAGTCACACCATCAAAATTAGCACCAATCCAATACCATCTAAGATCATTTCAATTTCCGGTAGGATCAGAGTCACACCACTCTGTTCCGTAGTGGTTTTATAGGTCATGAACCCGATGATAAAAAAATTCTTGACTTTTATTTTTATGTATGGTCTATATAGCCCATAGCAATACCAAGGGAGGTAATTATGAGACGCGGAGAGTACCCGAAAGGACATCCAGACCATGACCAGAGTGAGTATTATACAACTTTCTGGATCAGCAATAATCTCCACATCAAACGAGACCGGCTGCGAAACTGGATCACTCGCGGCGATGTTGTGCCGCTGTATCAAATTGAGGACAGCCGAGGCAAGAAAAGTTACTTCGCGAAAGCGCAATTATATTACCTTAGGTTGTTTGAGTATCTTGTCGACATGGGAGTCAAGAGGGACTGGGCCAAACTTGCCGTGAATCAATTTGACGGCTTGCGGTGCAGCTGGCAGGACGAACCGGATTTGGCAATATTTCACCGGGCAATTGGGTTTGAGTTAAAAAGCGGAAAGAAAACAAAGAGTATTGTCAGGGTTGAATTGGTTCGCTCCAATTGCAAAGGCGTAGCACCAGTGGATTTTTCGAAAGATATTGATGATGCCTACGTCGTGAATTTCCGGAAAATTTTTAACGAAATTAATAGTCTCACATAAAAAATTTTCTTTTCTAATGGGCTATACAGACCATTGGGTTCGAGGGGTAAAAATGAACAAGAAATTAAATTCTGTAAAGCTTGAAATCTTGAAAAATTTCGAGCGACAAGGCGACTTTGCAGCGGCTGTAAATGTTCATGAGTCTTTTGTATCTCAGGTTTTGAGGGGTCGTCGGAAACTGAACAAAGAGCAGGCATTGAAATGGCAAAGGCTTCTGGGATGTGACGCACGGGTATTGAAGGTGGTCAAAAGAGATGAAAACAGCTGAAAAAGTTTTCTTCGGGACTAAGGAGTGCGCCGAATACATCGGAAGATCAGCCGGGGCAGTTCGGAATCTTGTTTTGAGGCGGGCGATTCCATTCCGTAAACCAGGTGGCCGGCTGGTTTTTTTGCGGTCTGAACTCAAAGAATGGATCGAGACAGCTCCCGGGTTATCGTTATCAGAGTTGAAGAAAAATGAAGAATATTAAAACAAAATCAGGTGCGATTTTGGAAATCGATAAAAACGGTTTTATCTCCAAGGTTTTTATTATTGCGAATGACGATCAGCATCAAGCAGCAATCCACGGTGCTTTGGCCAGGATCATTAAAGCGCGGACCTGGGGGTGGTTTCGACGGATGATAGGAATCTAATGAAAAAAGGGAACTGGGTTCCAATTTCGAAGGCCCTTGCCGGATATTTACCCAAAGATCGGGCTTATACCGAACTGGAAGCAGCCTTTTGTATGCAGGTGGATTACGACCATGGGACATCTGTCACTATCCTGGGATATTCGAATTTATGGGGGTGGTCGCGGAAGCGAGTTGCAAGGTTTCTTATGGAAATGGATGTGACAATTGTATACCCGGAAAACACTGTAAAAAAACGAAAACAAAGGGGACATATCGCGCCACATAAAGGGGACATGAAAGGGACAATAAAGGGACATAAAAGGTTCATAGATTTTAGATGTTTAGATAACGGCGGGAACATAAAAGGAACAACAACGGAACATAAAAGGAACATAAGGCGACCCACAACTAGAGATCCTAATCCTAAAACTAATAATAAAAATAGAAAAATTTCGCTTCCAAATGATTACAATCTCTCTGAAAAACACATTCAGTATGCCAGGTCAAAGGGTATTGAGGATCCGCTTGATGATATTTTTGAAGAGTTTAGCATTTATCATCGGAAAAAGGGCAGCGAGTATGTTGACTGGTACGCGGCCTGGCAGTCCTGGTGCCGCAACCACTTGAAATTTAGAGCCCGCCAGGAAGATATGACCAGCCAGCGCCCGAAAGAGATAACCCCCGAAGATGCCGAGGATCTGTATGCAAACTGATTCCACATTGGACCGGATACCGCCGCACTCCCTCGAACTCGAAGAATCGATTCTGGCATCCTGCCTTTTAGGGAATTCAGAGGAAGCGGTTGAGATTTTGAAACCGGAAGATTTTTACAAAACCGCTCATCAAAAAATATTTTCAACTATCCGGGTTCTTGTAGCCGAAAAGGGGAGACCGGACCTACCTTCGGTTGTGACCGCCTTGAAGGATGCCGGCCAGCTTGAAGAAATAGGAGGGGCTCAATACCTTGCCCAGATCGTTGATACGGTTCCGGTTGCTTCGAATGTCCCGCACCATGCCCAATGGATCAAAGGTAAAGCGACGCTACGGGTTATGATCAAGCAGGCAAGTGTGATCATTTCTCAGTGTTATACAAACCAAAACGACCCCGATTCGGTCATTGACGATGCGCAAAGCCGAATCCTGAGTATTGACCACCACAACGGCCAGGATGCGGCCGCATCATACCGGGACCTTTCCCTCGAGGCCGGTGACCGATACCAAGATCTTTCAAAACGACAGGGTCTTGTTTCCGGTATATCCTCCGGCTACTTCACACTGGATCTTTTGACATGCGGGTTTCAAAATTCCGACCTGATTATTTTTGCGGGTCGACCCAGCATGGGAAAAACTGCCTTTGCCTTGAACATAGCCGGCAACATTGGCAAGAACGGGATCCCGGTTGCCATATTCTCTTTGGAAATGTCCCGCCAGCAGCTTTTCGATAGGCAGATCGCCGTTGAATCGAGAGTAAATTTGCAAAAGTTTCGATCGGGCAAATTCGATAAATCAGACTGGGCCGCGATCCACAAGGCACAGGAAAAGATTCATCGGTGGCCGGTTTTCATCGACGATAGCGCAGCCCTTCACCATACGGAGATACGGCGCCGGATCCGGAAAATGAAAAAGACTCACGGCATCAGGATTGCCTTTCTCGACCATCTACAGCTTGTCAGAGGGGATAAGTCGTTTTCACGGGACCGAGAGATCGGATCGATCACAGCAGAATTGAAAGCTGCAGCCAAAGAAATGAATATACCCGTTATCCTGCTTTCACAACTGAATCGGAAACTGGAAGAGAGGCCGGATAAACGGCCGAGGATGGCGGATTTGCGCGACAGTGGGAATTCGGAGCAAGACGCGGATGTCGTGGCCCTTTTGTACCGGGCCGAAGTTTATAGCAAGGATGAGAGCAACCCAGACAGGGGGATTGCCGAAGTGAACATAGCGAAGCAGCGCAACGGACCGACCGGTATGATCCGATTGAGATGGAATGCTCGCATCACCTCGTTCGAGAATCCTACGACATGGCAGGAACCGGGGGGTTGATAATCGTAACGCCGTAAAGGTGATTTCATAGGACGACCTTTAAGATGGGACAGGGGAGATTAGAGTCATGGATAAAAGCATAGAGGACATTTATCAGGCCGGTACTGCAGCAAACACCACAAAGGCGCATAGAAGCGATTTGAAATATTTTTGGGCTTGGGTGGCCGCAGCGACGAACCGGGATCAACAAGCCTATCCGGTGGACGATTCTTTAATCATTCAATTTATCACGGATCACCTAAATGGACTGCCCGCAGAAGTTGAAAAGGCCCTGGTCAGATCTCGAAGAAAACGCCCAGGACGACACAGCATCAAAACGATAAGCCGGCGTATTTCCACGCTATCATTTGAACATCAGGAGAATCATGTCAGAAATCCTATCTCTGAAAATCCGGACATAAAAAATCTGCTCAGGAAAGCCCGCAAAATGGTAAGCGCGGCGGGCTATCGCCCGAACAAAAAGCGCCCGATTACAATGAAACTGCTTGAACAGATGGCAGAGACAAAAAGTTTTTATGGAACCATTTTTGACCTAAGGGACAAAGCTATTTTGTATTTTGCTTTCTCAAGCGGCGGCCGCCGGCGAAGCGAGGTAGCGGCCGCTCTCATCGAAGATTTAGAGCCCATTCGTGGCGGATTTATCTACTGGATCCCCAGAAGTAAAACAGACCAGGAGGGGAAAGGGCGGCCAGTACCTCTAAGAGGCCCGGCTGCCTCAGCGTTGCGCGCATGGTTGACGACGTCCGGCATCGAGTCCGGGCCGATATTTCGACAGATCTTGAACGGAGAGGTATCAGAAAAACCGATTAGGGGCCGTATGGTCGCCGACATTATCAAACAGCGGGTGGAGATGTGCGGCAGGGACCCGAAAGATTATGCAGGCCACAGCATCCGCCGAGGGTTTGCCACCGAAGCGGGCCGCAGAAAAAAACCCCTGGGTGATGTCATGGCCCTGGGCGGCTGGAAAACTCCCGGGATTGTAATGGGATATTACGAGGCCGGCGGAGTTATGGAGAACTCAGCCGGCGATCTCTTGGGGGAATCACGGTGAAAAAACCTCAAAAAGGTGAAACATTGGCGGGAGCAAGGCACGGCCCGAAACCTTTGGTAGCGCGGGCTTACCTTTCCGATAAGTTACGATTAACGCATTACGCCCCGCCGCCCGGAATTGGAACGAAGAATAGTACTAACTCCTTGATTGTAGGGGCCTCGCAAGAGGTTGGGAGCCGATAGATGGCAATAAATCAGACTCGGAATGTTTCGAAACATGTTCTGACCGGGACGTCGAAGCGACGAAAAAACGAACGACATGGTCAGACTATAGGGCGATTTTGGCCATGTCGTTTGTGGAATCAGGGCAATTCTGGCGAGGGATTTCAACGGAGAAAAATCAGTTTCAGCGGAACATGGACAGAATCGCAAACGCCCGCCGATAAAGGCGTGGGTCCTTATAGTGCCCCGAGAACATACGGATAGGCAAGGCGCGGAATTCGCGTAGTTGCCGGATAAAATTTTGATGTCGCTGTCGGCATGTCGCTCGGCCCTCACGCGACTTTCAGGCCCTTAGAAAGGGTATGAATCCAGTTTTGGGAGAGAGCGCCCTGAAACGCAAATGTCGAATCGAAAACACAAACAGAGGAGGTTCCACAAAATGCTATTAAAAGACAGCCCGAACCACCTGGAAGCGTTCGAATTCGCGCGCAACTTAACTTTGGACGCGCTGCCGAGTTACGCCCATGATCTGATGTACATCGCCAAGCTCCTGGAGATGGAGCCAGAATCTATCGGTGTATCCAGGCCTGGGGATCGCGGGGAATCGGATTCGGATAACGATGGAATATATTATATCTATCATTACCCTTTCGCTGCTGAAGATTTTGAAGATGAGGACCTACCGGGTGATGTGATACTCGAACCCACTATTTTAGAGGTCAACAGTCACCTGTCCCACTCAAAAAAGCAAGCTGCAAAATATTGCGGGATCTCGTCGGCCCGGACTTTGGAGCGTTGGGTGAAAGCCGGTCTGCGAGTGTTTAAACTGGGGACTGAACGGGTTTTTATCGAATCTGAACTCTATGATTTTATGGCGGAGCGGGGAATCGGCGAGCGCTGGAAATCCGAGCCTTTTTATATCCCGGGTCGCGCATTATAACTTTTAATCGATCATTGGAGGGCACAGGGCAATGGCTGATCTCGAAAAAACAGTTTCAATAATATTCAGGGGTAAGGATGATCTAAGCAAGACGATAAGATCCCTGTCGGGAAAGATGGATGACTTTGGCCAGGGCATCACAGGAGCGGCCGAACCGCTGGCCAATATAGCAAAAGGCGTGCTGGCCGTTGATGCCGCCCTTGCTGGGCTGGCAGGGGCGGGCCTTGTCTACGCCACGGCAAAGGCTTTTGAGTTCGAATCCGCTACGGTAAACCTTTCAAAAATCCTAGGGGCCCAGAAAGACCAGATCGGGGTTGCAACGGATGCGGCTCTGGATTTGTCGAATCAATACGGGCGGTCTGCGGTATCGGTGCTTGAGAGTGCCACGGATTTTAAACGGGCCGGGTTCGAGATCAAGGATTCATTGACCCTGACCGAAGACGCGATCGGTCTTGTCATTGGTGCGGCGGAAGCTGAACTCGGGGTGGCGGAAGCAACCGAGATCATCATATCAACCCTAAAGGGTTTCAAGGCCCCGGCATCTGAAGCCGCCCGCCTTACCGATATCCTAAACACTGTATCAAATGAGTATGCAACCAATGTCACCGAACTGGGCATCGGCATGTCAAAGCTGTCTCCGATTGCCCACAAGATGGGATTCTCTTTCGAAGAGACCGCAGGGGTTTTAACGCCCGTAATTGAAATTTTCAGATCCGGCGATGAAGCCAGCGTGGCGCTGCGGACTGGTCTTTTAAAACTGGTCGATGATGCAAAACCGGTCAAAGACGGTTTGGCCGCACTTGGAATCTCACAGCGGGACGCAAACGGCCACCTGCGATCCGGCAAGGACATTCTGTTCGACGTAGCCAAGGCATTCGAAACCGCAGAAAAAGACGAAAAACTCTTCCTGGCGTCTCAGTTGGTAGGCATCCGGCAGGCGGCCAAAATGGTCGAGGTATTTGACGGCCTGAAACTTTCCACCGAAATTACCGGCAGGGCGCTTGATTCAGCCGGATCGATTACCCGGGAAGTGGCGGCAAAGCTGTCCACCGGCGAAATTGCTGTTGATCGGTTCAAGGTCGGTTTTCAAAACCTCGCTATCGTTGTCGGGGATCAGTTCAAGAATGCGTCAAAATCTGCCGTTGACGGGGCGACTGATATAGAAACAGCCTTACAGGCACTTACTAAGGACGGGGCATTTAAGCCGATATTCGAGGCTCTCTCAAAGGCTTCAAATGATTTGGGCAAATATTTAACCGACATCGCCACAGCTTTGCCGGCGGCACTGAAGGATGTCAAGTATGACGATCTGATTGAATCGCTTGGCAAGTTAACGGGCGAAATGAAGGAATTTCTCGGGGGCCTCGACCTGACCGATCCGAAAGATTTGGCAAAAGCGATCCAGTTTGTTGTCGATTCTCTGCAGAGTCTTTCCGATATGACTACGGGCATGGCTGAAGTATTCGGGCCGATCATAAAAGGGATTATCGATCTCACAGGGGAATTTAACAGTTTCGATTCCGGGTCCAGAGAAGTGGTTGGAAATATCTTGGCCATTTCCGTGGCGGTGGTTGGTATTGGTGCACCAATAGGCGCTGCTAAAATTGCGTTCGGGTTACTCACAAAAGCGGTTGTTTCGGCCGGCGGCGCTGCGAGCACAATGGCCGGCGGGTTGAGCACAGCTGGCGGAAAGATATTAAACTTCTCCAGCGGCGTCTCGACACTTTCGGCAAAATTAGGCGCGGCCGGATTGGCTTATACCGTCGGATACACGGCCGGAACCCTGATTAATGATTATGTCCCAGGGGTGTCCGAAGCCGCTGAGGCAACGTGGGAATTAATTGACTCGGTGGTGAATTTTACCGGCACCCAGGGGGAAGCGAACGACCAATTAAAAGAGACCGAGGCGCGTTTCCAAAGAGCAAAGGAACAAGCAACGAGCTTCCTGGAAACCCTTAACGGCACCCCCGAACAACTTAACGTTACAGTGTCGGTATCGGCTGAGGGGGATGATGCCGATATCGTCAAGTCCTTCCTAGATGGCGGCAGTGAGTATTTGCTTGATGAAGAGGTTAAAAAACTGATCGTCGTCGAGCAGACCGTGGACCAAATCGTCAAATCAAAGGTGGACCAAGACTCCTTGGAGAAAACAAAAAAAGCTCTTGAGACGGTGACCCCGGATAAAATGCTGGAATTTGAAACAAAGCTCAATATCGCCAACATTGATGCCGATATTGAAAAATTCAAAACCAAGGGGGACGTACTCAAGTCAGCATTCGAGTGGGAAGGAAAGCTCGATATCGCGGAAATCGAGGCAAACGCAAAGAAGGTCGAGGCGCTTGCCGGGTCAATATCAGAGTCTTTCAAGTCAACCGGGGATACCATAGCTAGCCTGTTCGGGTCTCTGGAAAGCGGCAACCTTGGGTTTTCTGAAAAATGGGCGATCGAGGATGCAATAAAATCTGAAATCGCTATGAGGGAACGACAATTATTGCTCCAAGAAAAACTGACCGCTGCAGAAATAAACTTGATGAACGAAAAGGCACGGAAGCTAAAGAGTGGGGATGCCCAAATCCAAATAGCAATGGATGGAATTTATCCCGAACTTGAGCTGATTATGTGGGAAATCGTGAAGCGGGTTCAGGTCAGGGCCAGTGAAGAATACAGTGAATTTTTGTTAGGGATAACCTAATGCGCAAAAAATCGAAATTGAAAATTCTCAACGGAGGGCGGCTGTTTTCTGATTCCAAAACAGCAGCGGTAGACGACGGCGCCGAACGATCGGACATCGATGAGGCTATTACGTATGCTGCCGCTCAATTCGAAAAAAATGGAAATCGAGCTAAGTGCGAGCATGCTAAACTTAAAGCACTGGGCGAAGCCGATGCCGGGACCGATCAGGCTGACCATGCGCGGATGGCATGTCGGCGTTTTTTTAAAATGGCTGATTTTTATTTCGATGAACTCACTCGCCTGAACCGGGTGTGGTCCCGTAAAACCGGTTTCCCTTGCATCGCAAGCGCTGGCGAAACCCCGGCGTTGTATATTCCCCAGACTGACCAGGTGGTCCCAGCGACAAAGGAGCAAATAACAAAAATAATCGGTGTTCTTGAATATCTGGCGCGTGATGGGAAAGAATAGGCGGCCACGGGGTGAATCGCAGCCTTACGTTTAAATTCGGGGATCTGCAAGAAAACGGCTTCGTGACACCCCGTATTCCGGGAGATCACGGACAGGTGAAGGGTAGGGTATGGGTGTTTTTCGTAAATTTATTGACATTTTCTTTTCAGGGCTGATATGATTCTTCCATCTCTCAAAATTAAACACGGAGGGCCATCCGTTAATGGCTATTTTTGTTTGTATTCCTAAAACTAACTGGGCATGGTTGCCGGCACCCGCAAGGACCGGAAGGGCTTTGTTTAAGCCTTGAGACAACCATGCCCTTTTTGCGTTTAGGAGGTGTATCCATGAAAAGGAAAAATCAGGAAATGATCAAAGTGCCAATCGTGCCAAGCCACAGCCCGGAGCTGGTAAGAGAGACAGGAGGAGATGGAAAGATAATTTACAGGCATCCTCGAGGTACCGAGTGGAACGTTTGCACAAGTCTGTCTTTCTGGGATATCCGGGTGCGTTACATGGGTCTCCTTAAAGGGACTCTGCGCGGATTGAGTGATGAACTTTATCTTAGCGCCATCGGTGCCGGAATGGAACAACTGGTGAATTTCGTAGACCAACGTTTCGAGGAGATTGAGCATCTCCTTGATGAGCATGTGGGGGAGCTGGAGTTCCATCAGATCGACCGGGCCGAATGCTACGGTGCTAATTGTATCATCGGATTGACCGTCAAGCCGAAAGCCTCTAAGGATGTCCAGGAGGTGCCCAATGACTGATAAAACTGAAGATGCAGCATGGGCCGTGAAAGAGGCAGAGAAGGGCGAGGAACAGGCGTGTGATATCTCCTATCAGCTATATGCCATTGCGAGTTTGTTCGGTCGGGACTGTGGTGATGATGATGAGGAGGCTATGTTTAAAGGACTTGAGCGGCTTATTCTTAGAATCCACGATCAAGCCGAGAAAACTTTGGAACATTTTGAGGGTCTGAGGCATTTCGCGCAGCGTATCGGCCGGGACGGAGGTGCGGAATGATGGAGGCGTACCAAATTGCCCAAAAAATAACAGCGGTGTCCGCAATGTTCATAGACGGAGAGCGGATAGAATTTTCTGACGATGAAGCCCACGGCATTGGCCTGATTCTGTATGATCTGGCACAAGAGTTGAAAGCTCTGGAAGAGGCGGTGCCTCATGAATCTTGATCAGTCCAATGGTGCCGAGAAAATAGGCACCGACGTTATATCCCTTTCGGAATACCGGTCGAATAGACCGAAAAGGGAACAATATCCGTTTGACGAGTCCGAACGGCTTGATTCAGAGGCAATGCATTATGTAGATCTGGGCCTGGAATTGAGCGGTTCTAAATCAACCCACGAGGAGAGTATGGCCGCATTTGTGGAGGCTAATAAATTGTTCGATAAGGCGCGTCGGATAAAGGAGGAAATATATTGAATTGCTCAAAGGTTGCCAACCAGCAAATTCTTGAACCAAAAACAACCCCCGGCTCCGGCCGGGGCAAAAACCAATTAATATGAAATATTGGCGACAGATCAAAACTGAGTGGGGCTTACGGGAATCGGTAGCGGAGATCGGAGAACATGAAACCCAGTGAATCAGCCATAAGGGCTTTAGATGACGACGAAAAAAATACCCTAAGAATTTCTTAGGGTATTCGGAGGGGAAATCCAAACGTTAATATCATCAACGAACCCGGGCTCATCGTTGTCGGGGTGTAGCCATTCACGACCCCCTTTATCGGTGTTTTTCTCTTTTTTCTACCGCAAATGAGGGAGAAAAACAGGAAAAAGCACCCTAATAATTTCTGAGGATGCTAACCAGGGTGGTCCATGAACGTGGACAACCCTTTAAAAAATACCGTCGGAATTACCGACGATATTCGGAGAGGCAACCCAAACGTCAACATCCTCAAAGGGGATGCCGAAAAAAATACTATCAGAATTTCTGATAGTATTCCAAAAAAGCACTATAGATATTTCTGATAGTGGTCCGGGGATGAAAGGATGTCATGGAACAGGACGCCCATGAAAAAGGCACCGTAAGAATTACTGACGGTATCCAGAGGGCAAAACAAACCAGGAGGCTATCAATGCCGAAACCCCTTAACGAAACCACAAAAGAAATCCGCTTGCTCCGGCAGTCCGTTGTGGCTGCCTGGGAAGAATCCGACCGCCGGTTCCGGGCGATCCTTTCACATTTAAACAGGATTGACCCTGATCCGGGAAGGAAGCCCGCCAAGAGGATGAGCAAAGAAGAGGTCCGAGAGTTTGTGCAAAATTATTAAAGGTTGATTTATGTCTACCGCTGCGGAACACCGGTTATCCTGCCCAACTACCGGGAAACCGTGCAGAAAAGGCCGTTTTATAAACTATTGAAATTGTTGATAAAAAAAACTCCACCTTGACCCCTATATTCGTGATATTCTAGGGGCATAGCTCCACCGGTTAAAAATACGAATGACCGAAAAACAGTGCGGAAAAATTTATAACCTCCTGAAAATACATCAAATATCTCCGAAAAATAATAAAAGTTTACATAATACATGTTATCAGACACAAATCGAGCCCTTGACATTCGGGCGTTTACAGCGAATTAATTTCAAACAACGGTGGAGGAAGAAAAAAAGACAGTTTATTGGCAAGATTGAAAATCTTCCTCCACTTTTATTAAAAACTATCCCCAGGGGGTGTTCACATGGAAGGGATCGCCAGCTGGCGTAAGTTACCAAAGAAAAAATCTGTTTACCAGAATGAAAAAACGAATCGGCTGATTCAAAAGATCCGGGAAAGTTTGGATGGTGGTGCCGAAATGGGGGCGCTTGTTCGTTTGTTGATGGTCTGGGTCAAAATTCAGATGCGGCACAAACGGAGCCTTAGCGAAATTGCAGACGGATTAAACGAGCTGGAAATTCCGACCACCTCCGGGATCGGTCAGTGGCGCGCCGAAACTATTGATTATCTGATTTCTATGCACGGCAGGGGCCGGATACCAGCTGATCAATTTCGAGGGAAGGGGGATTGACCACCGTCGGAAATTCCTACGGTGATCTCCATCGAGGGTTGTCTGTGCGCGGGTCCTTTCCGGTCATCGATCTAAGTGAAACATAGGTCGTCAATGGGGGTACTTGGATCAGCATCCCCATTGATCGTGATGGAAAAAAATACCGTCGGAATTTCCGACGGTAATAAGAGGGCAAAACAAACCAGGAGGCAATAAAATGACCCCTGAGCAGGTCGAAATAGCATGCCTGAGACAACAACTCCATGAGATGCGCCGCAGTTTTCTTGAACAGTTTGACGGCCTCATGGCGCGCATTGGCCGGTTGTCCGGACCGGATGAAAGTCCGGAACCAAAACTGCCCCAAACAACGGAGAGGTGGCGCGGGTTTCTGGACCCAGACAGGAAGATTTTCCCCAAGAAAAAGCGGAAACCGGTCAAAATGGATAAGGGGTGATATGTGTCTACCGCTGCGGAACACCTGAGATCCTGCCCAACTACCGGGAAGCTGATCCGGTTCCTGATGGTTGATTCCAAAAAGAAACAGTAATCAAAACCGCCCCGGTTACGATGTGGGCCGGGGCCATGGTTACAATGATGGAAAGGGAGGTAAGGCTAACAATGGATATCCTAAAAACAATCGGTGATATAGCGGCGATATTGGTTTTGGTTGGTGGAATCATTGCATTCATCTTCAAAGAAAGCATAAAGGCTTATTTTGCCAGAGATCTATTAGATAAAAAGAGTGGAATAGATAAAGACCTGGAAGATCATAAAAAATTGATTATTAAGAACCTGGAAGACTATAAATTGGGAATTGATGTTCGGAGGAATCTGGCAACTGAAGTGTCCAAGAAGAGGTTAGATGCTTATCAATCGACAATGACTACATTTTATCGATTTTATGGAGAGGTAGACGCATATAGCAAAGATCCAAGTATGCTAAATAAAGATAAGTCATTTAGTGGACCTCAAGGAAAAGAACGAATAGATGCCTTTACTGAACAAATGTTTTATTTCTCAAACCCGGCTCTAAAACAGTTTAATAAAGAATTTATGCCAATATTTACACAGGTCCTAGATAAAGTGGCGCATATTAAACCCATTAGCAAAGAGGAATTAGACGGGTACCTTAAAAAACTTAATTCAATGAGGGCGTTTTTATTATCCGAGGTTTTCCCTGATGATCCTACGGTGAAGGAAATTCAATGACCCATCGGGAATAGAAAGGTGGTTATATGTATAAGCGGGGCAACAACTGGGTAACAGATTTCTGGAATGAGGGCATAAGATATAAGAAATCCTGGGGGCCGATCAGCAAAACAGTGGCCAGGGAAAAAGAACAAAAATTCAAGACAGAGGTTCGGGAAGGGAAACACCAAAAAAAAACCAAACGGATTCTATTTGAAACCTTTTCGGAAAAATACCTTGCAGTGGCCTGGACCGATAAAAAACCATCATCGGCCAGGCGGAACGAGGTATCAATAAACATGCTGATGCCTCACTTTAAAGGAAAGCTGATTTCTGCGATTCATCCGTTTATGGTGGAGCAATACAAAAAGATCCGGCGGGAATCCGGGACGGAACCGGCAACCGTCAACCGTGATGTGGCTACGCTTCGGAACATGATGAGCCTGGCGGTTGGGTGGGGCTACCTTTTAAAAAACCCTTTGGACGGTGTTAAGAAATTCAAAGAGGATAACGAAAAAATGTGGGTGCTCACCCCGGATGAAGAGACGAAGCTGTTGACCGAATGTGAAAAGCGGAAACAGAAAAGGACATATCTTAAGGATCTGGTTCAACTGGCATTGAATACCGGCATGAGGCGGAAAGAATTGTTTAACCTGAAAAAGATCGATGTCAAATTAAAGAGCCGGTTTCTCATTGCCACGGATACGAAAAATCATGAATCCCGGAACGTCCCATTGAATGACACGGCATATAGTATCTTAAAAATCCGATTAAAAGGCGATACCGAGTATGTTTTTTCAAACGCTGGCAACGGGAAGCTGACGGTGTTGACCAATGCTTTTTGGAATACGATCAAAGATGTCGGACTTGTTCGTTACGAGACCGCCAAGGACGGTAAGGAAAAAAAGATCCGTTTTCGGTTTCATGATCTCCGCCATACGTTCGGATCACGCTTGGGGATGGCCGGATATGATCTAAAGACGATCATGGAAATCATGGGACACAAGGATCCCAGAACGGCCATGCGTTATCAGCATCCAGCACCATCGCACAAGTTGAATGCGGTAAAAAGTCTGGATCAAATTACACCAAAAGTCACACCATCGAATATTGTTGATCTAAAAAGAAAAGCAAATCAGTAGGTTACAGGCGTAGGCAGCGGTCTGCAAAACCGTTATTCCCCAGTTCAAATCTGGGTGCCGCCTCCACTGAAGAACCGGCAATAAAGGGATTTCAATAACTTGGAATCCCTTTTTTTATACCCCCTTAAGCGGTATTTCCGAGCGCATCCCTGAAATCGGCAATAGGATTCTTTATTCCCCTTTTGTATCGGTTCTCTAGGAAATTTTGTCCTGTCTGTTACACTTTTTCAAACGGTATGTCCGAAAATTCTGACATCGATGCTCCGGGTGAAAGGAAAATTATGCCCAAGAAACCACCGAAGTGTTCTATAAAAATCATTTTTTAAAATAATTTGACGGTGACCCATAAAGCGGGCATAAAAATTGCTATAAAGAATCCGTAAATGGGAATTTTTAACAAAATGATACAGCTGGAGACGATGCGCGTGCGAAAAATCTTTATTTCTTTGATGCTTTTGGGGGTGCTGGTCCTCAATAACGGATGTGTGACGATCCTGGCAGCCGGCGCAATCACCGGTGCCGCCCAATATGTCAAATATACCGTGGACAGTACTGCAAAAAAGACTTTCATCGGAAACTTGAATCGTGTGACGCTGGCCTCCATCAAGGTATTGAAGAAGATGAGAATCACTATCAATACTGTCAAAAAACATGAAACCAGTGCCAAAATTCAAGCGGTTGCAAACGACTTGAAAATAAAAATATCTATTCACCCCATAACCGACATTACGACCAAGGTGAGTATCGATGCCTTAAAATATGCGGTTCTGAGGGACAGGGCAACGGCTGCTGAAATTATCGCCCAAATCGACGCCGCATTAGCGGACCAGCCTGTGCTGCTGGGAAAGCGGGATTCATGATATCTTCCACAAACGTTCAATCGAGACACCGCCGTGACATGACCGCAGAAACGGATACGACCGGCTGCCTGGAGTGCCGTTCCGGGTGTTTAAGGGAACCGTCAGATCATTTTCATAGCGTTGAATTTTCAATAAACGGAATAAAGCTGCTTTATCAGTCCAGAATATGGAACAATCCGACAGCTTCGATGTTCGCGCTGGTGAAAGAAAATTCGATTATTCTAGACAGGTTACATGTCGGAGAAGTTTTGAATATGAAATATTATACCAGCAATACCAAATGCTCCCCCCGGAGCTTTAACACCAAAATTGATTATATCCGAAAAGATCAGAATGGCCGGTTTAAAGGCCATTTTCTTGTGGGCTTGGAAATACTGTCAGAGAAGAACCGGCCGATCCAATTGGATCAGTTTCCCGTGTTGCACTCCAATTGACTTTGATTCAGTTTTTCTATTGAGCACTATGATAACATGGACGTCTGATATGCCGTCTCAACACAGCCGAGGCTGGAATGAATTATGAATGATATGAAAACGAGCTCTGACTTTTCCATTGATCAGCTCCGCGAGATATCGACGTGGGTCTCATCGGTGGAAGATGTCGACCAGGTCCTTGAGTTGATCATTGAGACCGCCACCAAAATGATGAATGCAAAGGCCAGTTCACTGCTTCTATTGGACCAAAAGACAAAGCATCTCTATTTTAAAGTGGCAACCGGCGATAAGAAAAATGACGTGAAGAAATATGAGCTGCCGTTGGGGCAGGGCATTGCCGGCCATGTCGCAGAAACCGGCGAACCGCTGTTGATTCCCGATGTCAGCAAGGATCCCCGGTGGTTTAAAGAAATCAGCGAATCTATCGGATTTCAGACATGCTCCATTGTGTGTGTGCCGATGAAGATCGGCAGTGAGATCATCGGGGTTATGGAGATTATCGATAAAACCGATGGCACCCCTATCAGGGAATCAGATATCAAACTGCTGACGGTGTTTGCCGATTTGGCTGCCATGGCCATCGGAAGTGCTCGAAATCTTGCCACGGTAAGGCGTGAAGTCCGTGATCTGAAAGAGGAACTCTGCTCGAAACACCAAATTATCGGAGACAGCGACGCATTGCGAAAAGTGATCTCCGATGGGTTTAAGGTCGCCAACTCCAAAACCAGTACGCTGATCATCGGCGAAAGCGGCACCGGCAAAGAGTTGCTGGCAAGGCTTGTTCATCGGGCCGGTACGCGCAAGGATGAACCGTTGATTGTATTGAACTGTGCGGCGCTGCCGGAAACCTTGCTTGAGGATGAACTCTTCGGCCATGAAAAAGGCGCCTTTACCGGAGCCCAGGAGCGTAAAATTGGAAAGTTTGAACTGGCGCATAAGGGAACGATTTTTTTAGATGAAATTGCCGAGATGCATACGGGGATGCAGGCAAAAATGCTCCGGGTGCTGCAGGAAGGGGTTTTTTACCGTCTGGGCGGTAATGTTCCGATCCATGTGGATGTTCGGGTGATTGCCGCAACCAATAAGGAAATCGCAAAAGAGGTTGCAGAGGGCCGATTCCGGGAAGATCTTTTTTACCGCCTAAATGTTGTCCAGATACAGATGCCGTCGCTTCGGGAGCGCAAGGCCGACATCGCCCTGTTGTCTGAATATTTTCTGGATCTTTTCCGAAAGGAGAGAGGCGCCACCAATCTGTGTATTTCAAAAAAAGCCATGGATAAAATGACCGATTATCACTGGCCGGGAAATGTCAGGGAGTTAAGAAACGCCATCGAGCGTGGGGTGGTCTTGGGGAATGGTTCGGAAATATTGCCCGATGACCTGCCGATGTTCGACAACGATGCAAAATACCCCGGGCTTCAGGTGGGGCTGACGCTTCAGGATGCCATCAACACCTTCAAGAAAGAGTTTATCAGGTTAAACCTCGAAAATACCGGCGGTAGCCGGAGCAAGGCTGCAAAAGTTCTCGGTATCCAGAGGACATACCTGTCTAGCCTCGTATCAAAATACGAACTCAATTAAGCACGCTTTTCAGGACGCGGCCTTATTGTCCGTAAAAGCGTATCCCTTAATGTTCAATATTCAATCGAAAATATTCAATCATAATATCCGCTTGAAAATCCTACCCTCCGACTGCATGTGGCGGTTCACCGAGAATTGATGTCGGTCGCAGCTCATTTCCCATTGACAAACAAATTTTTCCTAAGTAATTTAAGCGCGTTATTGTATCAGTGGAAAGTATTTCGATGGAAAAAGGGCCATATACGGCTTTACACCAATGATAAAGCGTGAGGAGAGAAGAATGTTGAACTGGGATTTTCCTTATCAATCACAGCGGATGCCGATGATGGCAAAAAATGTTGTTGCAACCTCTCAGCCACTTGCTGCCCAGGCCGGTATCAGAATGCTGTTAAAAGGGGGCAATGCCGTGGATGCCGCCCTTGCCACCGCCATCACCCTTACGGTTGTGGAGCCTACAAGCAACGGTATCGGCAGCGACGGTTTTGCCATTATCTGGGACGGCAAAGGGCTGCACGGAATCAACGGTTCCGGACGATCACCCCGGAGCTGGTCTCATGAACGATTTTTGGGCCAGGAGACGATGACAAAGTTCGGATGGGACAGTGTTACGGTACCGGGAGCCGTATCGGTTTGGGTTGAACTGTCCAAACGATACGGGCGGCTGCCGTTTGGCGATCTGTTTGAACCCGCCATCTCCTATGCGGGCGATGGATATCCGGTTTCTCCGATTACCGCGCGCCGATGGGCGGTTACCCCGGAATTGTACAAAGATTTTCCGGATTTTCATCAAACCTTTCTGCCGGACGGGCGGGCGCCGGTTGCAGGCGAATGGTTTCGTTGTAAGGATCAGGCCGATACCCTGGGGGCCATTGCCGCATCCAAAGGAGAGTCGTTTTACCGCGGCGCGCTGGCGGAGACGATGGCGGCGTCAGCTGAGCGGGACGGCGGCGCTATGACGGTTGATGATTTGGCAAACCACCGTGCCGACTGGGTGGAACTCGTGTCCCAGGATTACCGGGGATACACGCTGCACGAAATTCCCCCCAACGGTCAGGGGATCGCCTCGTTGATCGCCTTGGGTATCCTGGGGCATTTTGACCTGGCATCCTATCCGGTGGACTCGGTGGATTCCATGCATCTGCAGATCGAGGCCATGAAAATGGGGCTTGCCGATATCAAACAGCACCTTGCGGATCCCGACCAGATGAAAATTGATCCCCTGGATCTGTTGGATTCGGATTATCTGGCATCCCGTGCCCGAAATATCGACATGAAAAAAGCACAGTTTCCCGATACAGGTATCCCCACTGACAAGGGGACGGTCTATTTATCAACTGCGGATTCTGACGGTATGATGGTCTCTTTTATTCAATCCAATTTTATGGGGTTCGGCTCCGGTGTCGTTGTACCCGGAACCGGGATCAGTCTTCAGAATCGCGGCTTCGGATTTACCCTTGAGAAAGGGCATCCGAATCAGGTCGACGGAAACAAACGGCCCTATCAGACCATCATTCCCGGATTTGTCACAAAGGACGGGAATCCGGTCATGAGCTTTGGTGTGATGGGCGGTCATATGCAGGCCCAGGGGCATGTCCAGATGATGGTCCGTATGTTCGATTACAACCAGAATCCCCAAACCGCCTCCGATGCCCCGCGCTGGCACCTGATGCAGAATGATCAGCGTGTGGCTTTTGAACCCGGATATTCCGAAAAGCTGCTCCAGGGGCTTTCTGATCGGGGCCATACCATCACACTGGACGAACCGGACTCCCTGTTCGGAGGCGCCCAGTTGATATACCGGATGAACGACTATTATGTATCGGGTTCAGACCATCGAAAAGACGGATGCGCCATCGGGTTTTAACCAAATTCGGGTAAACTTCCCCGCAGCGTTCTGCGGGGAAGTCTATTCCATCGGAAAATTTCCGTTATGACCCGTAACCGCAAAACGCTTTTAATTGCCCTGCTGTTTATCGGTGCAATTCCGGCAGGGATGATCACCGGGACGTTTTTATCGCTGACCACCGACCTTCCTCAAATTCGATCACTGGAGAGCTTTAAACCTTCTGCCGTAACACGCGTCTATTCGGCGGACCAGGTGCTTCTGGCCGAACTGTTTGCCGAAAGGCGCGAGCTGGTCCCTTTGAAAGTGATCCCCCAAGATCTAAAAGCCGCCATCATCGCCACTGAGGATCGGAACTTCTATCGCCACAGCGGTGTCGATGTAAAGGGGATCTTTCGGGCCGTTCTCAAAGATCTATGGGCAAGGGAGTTCGTTGAGGGGGCCAGCACGATTACCCAGCAGCTTGCCAAGACCCTTTTCCTCAGCCCGAAAAAAGCCCTGGTACGCAAGCTCAAAGAGGCACTTCTGGCCTTTCAGCTGGAACGGCGCTATACCAAAGACGAGATACTGGAATATTACCTGAACCAGGTCTACTTCGGAAGCGGTGCATACGGTGTGGAATCGGCGGCAAAGATCTTTTTCGGAAAATCCGTCGAAGCCCTCACCCTGCCCGAATGTGCATTGATTGCCGGCATGCCCAAAGCCCCTTCCCGGTATTCGCCGTTGGTAAACATAGCACGTGCAAAAACGCGCAGAAACATCGTTTTGAAGCAGATGAAAATAACCGGTGTCATTTCCGGTAAGGCCTATAATGAGGCGATGGAAGCGCCGGTCCGTCTGGCCGGAGGGAAGGGGACTGCACTCAAAGCCCCGTATTTTGTGGCGTATATAAAACCGATTCTCGAGGCGGCTGTTGGGTCTTCCAGGCTGTATCGGGAAGGGCTGGTTGTCTCCACCACGCTTTCATACAGATTGCAGGAAGCCGCGGAAAAAGCGGTTGCCGCCGGGTTGGCGAACCTTGAAATCCGAATGAAGAAACGGGGAAGAAAGGACCCGAACCCCCAGAGCGCACTGGTGGCCCTGGATGTAAAAACCGGGGGGGTGCTGGCTATGGTGGGTGGCAGAGATTTTCAATCCAGTTCATTTAACCGTGCGGTCAGTGCACGTAGACAACCCGGATCGGCTTTTAAACCGATCGCTTTCGCATTGGCCGTCGAGCGGGGATTTCCCCAGAACAGAATGCTCTTGGATGCCCCGGTTTCATTCCGGGGAGCCGGGCCGAAAAAAGACTGGCGACCGGGAAACTTTTCCGGAAAGTATAAGGGGGAGATGACAATGCGGGAAGCGTTAGCACTGTCCCAGAATATTCCCGCTGTCCGGTTGATCGAAAAATTGGGACCCGATTCGGTTGCGGCCTTTGCGCATCAGCTTGGGATCGACTCCCCCCTGAATCCGAACCTGACACTGGTTCTCGGCTCTTCCGGGATTACCTTGACCGAACTGACATCGGCATATGCGTCGTTTTCGAACCGGGGGCGGTATGTCGAACCCTTCGGTGTTGTTGAGATAATGGACCGATCCGGACGTATTATGTGGCGGGCAAAGCCTAAGAAAAAGGTCGTCATGTCCCGCGCCGGGGCTGCGATAATAACCAACATGCTCGAGGCGGTCGTAACGGAAGGAACCGGACGAAAGGCACGCCGTCTGGACCGGCCTGTCGCCGGAAAAACCGGCACCACCAATGATTGTAGAGATGCGCTTTTTGTCGGTTTTTCACCCGGTATTTCAACCGGTGTCTGGGTGGGAATGGATAATTATCAGAGCCTGGGGAGAAAGGAGACCGGTGCCATGGCCGCTTTGCCCATATGGATCGATTTTATGCGAGAGGCCTTGTCGGATAGACCTCTTGAATACTTCGATATTCCGGATGATGTGGTTTCCGTTCGGATGGAACGTCATACCGGAGTGATTCTTCCCAGGGGTTCATCCCGGGGAGGGGTCGCGTTTTTTAAAAAAGATGTCGAACATAAACCTTAAGACAGGATGAGACGATCAATGATTCGAAAGGCCACCATAAAGGATGTAAAGTCTGTGCACGGGCTTCTGCAGGAATACGGAAACCGTGGTGAACTGCTGTCGAGACCCCTCAGCGAACTCTATGATCATGTGAGAGATTTTTCGTTATACATGGGCAAAGAGGAAAATCAGGTACTGGGCTGCTGTGCCCTGCAATTTTGCTGGGAAGATCTTGCCGAGATACGATCCCTTGCGGTTGTTCCGGAACATCGTGGGAAAAAAATCGGTTCCGAGCTCACCCAGACGATTCTTGATGAAGCGGAATTGTTTGATATAAAAAAAGTCTTTGCGCTGACCTACAAACCTGCATTTTTCGAAAAATTCGGTTTTATCCGGATCGACCGAGCCGAGCTTCCACTGAAAATCTGGAGTGATTGCGTCATCTGCGTAAAATTTCCAGATTGCGACGAAATCGCCATGATGAAAGAGATCGGGTGAGCACTGAATCGATCCGTTCCTTAGTAATTATTTTTGTGCATTTTGTGGCAAAATATTTTTCAATGCAATAATAACCTTCTCAACTAATTTTAAAGTGCCTAAAGTGTGAAGTGCCTAAAATTAAGGTACGCGGTTATCTATAAAGCTCCAATAAAGACCTAACGGCTTTGAAGATAACCCGCTTCGTGGACGTATGAAACTCGTATATAAGGGATCATAACATCAAACAGAGCCCCGAGATCAATAATAAATCGAGCGATATAAAATATTTAGGGTATATTGCAACACCGTCATGCTGTTTGATGCAACGCTCCCTAATATACTCAGACAGTCACACATCCACGAATCGAATCACCTTCAAATCCTATTACGGTATGCAACTGGAGCTTTGTAGATAAGCGTATTAAGGTATTCTATCAATGTATAATGACCGCGCTGTCGGCGCTCCTCAATTTTAGCTCACTTTAGCTCACTTCACATTTCAAACTTATTAGAGCAGCCCGAAGCTTTGCGACAAAGGAACCATAGCGTGTTCCTGTTTGGTTCAGGATAGCCCGGGCTATGTATAGATATGGTTTTGTGGAAGGGGCGGGTATTTGAGTATACCCGGTTTCGGCAGCAAGTGTTCACTGCCCACCGTCAGCCAGTTCAAATCCGGTTTGATTTCCCTCAGCTTCCCGTCGTCCGGTGGACGGGCATGGTTTGTGTAGGCATAGGTGGCCTGAAAAATACAGATAATGCTCTTTTTTTCCCTGACGACTCCGTAGTTTTTTAGAAACGTTTCGGGGGACATTCTGTTTTCAGCGGCAATTTTATCGACCTGTTCCATTGAAAACTTAACCAGTACAGCCTTTGAAACTCCCCTTTCCGAAATACGTATCAGGGCTCGGGACTCACTGCTCGATACATAGGCCGTCGTGATGCACGGAATCCGTTTCATATACTGTGAGGCGACCATGGCCGCGGTCCGGCGACCGCCTACGGTGACCGGGTTGCCGTAGTATTCAAAAAATTTTTTCTGCAGATCTTCTGCCGTCTTATCTCCCTTTTCATAGAGATCCTTTGATATGTAGCGGAGGGTTTGTGCCAGGTCCTCAGCGGCATCGGCAATGGGCCAGTCGATGCGCACATGATAGTGGGAGAGAAGGTAACGGTCTCTTGACCGGGTGGCCGGGTCTCTTTGAATCAGAAGGGCATAGTCGACCGGGAGGAGCTGTTTTAAAAAATCGTAGAAATGGATTGACTCGAGATATTTGTGGCTTCGATCGAATTGAACGGCAAGCGAAGGCGCATCCGTGGCGAGAAGATTGGTCTTGATCGCCTTGTTGACGTCTAAGAACCGGATGTATTTTTTGTGACCCTCCGGGATGGTGTCTTCAACAAAAAATACAAGGAATGTGTTTTGAAACTCATACTCCCGAATGGAGAGGCGTGCGCGCGGTTTTAATTCACGTTTTTGAACAAACGGGTAATGCTGGTTGTTGTCGAGAAAATTATGGTATGAATCTATTAAAGAGTACTGGAGCATGTGCTGGTCGAATTCATCTCTTAAAAGCTCGAAGAAGGATCTTCGTAGCCGGTGGGTCTGGCTGAGTTCTTCTCTAACACTCCAGTGAGCCAATAGTGCCTCCTTTCAGTTTGATGAGAGAGAAAAAATTTAAATATTTCTATAAATACCATTTGCTTAGCAGATCGTCAATTGCTTTTCGGTTTACTGTTCAACCTTTCGATCCATTTGTAAACGGGGTGACGAAACCGGTAGGCAAGAAAGACAATCAAAAGAGAGATCCCGGCGACTATCGCAAGAAGTTGGTACGAGCGTTCAAACAGAAACGCCCCCTGGAGGCTCAGCATGAGGGTTCCGGGCATCCTGCCGATGGCCGACAGTACAACAAACACTCTGATGGGAAGCGTACTGCCGAATCCTAAAAAAAGGCAAAGGTAATCTTTTGGGAAACCGGGGATCACAAAGAGAATAAATACGACCAGAATGCCTTTGTGTCTCAAGGCATTGTCAAAACGCTTGAGCTTATCCAAGGGCACCATTTTTTTTACATACCGCTCTCCCAGGAACCGGCCGATAAAGAAGTTGAGCCAGGAGCCGGCCGTTAGCCCGATGCTTGAATAGATAAACCCCTGTACCGCCCCGAACAGGTAACCCCCGATAAATCCGGTTGTCTCCCCGGGAATCGGCGCCAGCAAAACCTGGGAGATCTGGACCAGGATAAAAATAAATGGTGCGCCGATACCGAAATCGGCAATAAAGGCCTTGACCCGATCCCTGTCCGAAAGCAGGGTGTAGCACTCTAAGGCTGTTTCGGCAATCGGCTCTCGATAGTAGTAGCCGACGGCAAGCAGGGTGAGTGAGCCCAGTAATGTCAGAACCTTGTATTTCCCGGGAATGGTCATTTCCCGGGGCCTTTCGTATCTGTTTTGTCTTTTTTACATCGTTCGATGATTTTTTTCCGGGACCATCTTTCCCAGAAAGTGATCCGTCCCGATGAATATGCCCTGTCGACAAATTCCTGGCGGACTTTAAGCCCTTTCACATCGGCCATGGCGGATCTCAGGCATGGAGTTTTGTGTCTGCACTGGAAACAGGCGGCCGGGGTTTCCCGTAGTTCGTTTCTGCCCATGGGAAAAACGATTTCAATGTTTCCATAACAGCAGGGGTGTTTGTCTTTTTGTAAGCTCATGGGAAAACCGACGGCTTTCTTTAGAGAGAAACCGACCTGAATTCTCTCTGGAATTTTTTTATATATCCATCATCGGCCAGGCTGAAATATCGGTGGTTTCCGATGATCAGGTGTTCATGAACGGTCATGCCGACGACCATCGCTGCAAATACGAGGCGGCGGGTGATCGCGATATCCTCCGGTGAAGGTGCGGGATCTCCGGACGGATGATTGTGCGCAAAAATAAGTGCTGCGGCCCGAAACTCAAGGGCTGACCGGACGACCTCTCTGGGGTATACCGGCCCGGCCGTCAGGGTCCCTTCAAAAAGAATCTGGGTGGTGATCACTCTGTTTTTTGCATTCAGAAAGATCACCAGGAAACATTCTCGGTCGCGTTCGCCGATTCGATGATAGAGATAATCGAACAGTTCCCTGGAATTGTTTATGGGGTCTGCTTCGACAAATCTCTTTTCAAGGTATCGGTCGGCAGCGGCCTTGATGAGTTTGAGCCCGAACACGTTCTTCGGGCCGATCCCCGAAACCCTGCAGAGTTCCGCCGGGGAGGCTTCAAACACCCCCTGGAGAGATTTGAATTTGTTAAGTGCCGTCTTTGCGGCCTCCTTGCAGTCTTTTCGAGGGGTCGCAAGGGTCAGCAACAGTTCGATAACTTCATAGTCATGGAACCCCGACAGACCGGATTTAAGAAACTTTTCCCGCAACCGGCTCCGGTGACCTTCTCCTTTTTTGGAGGTATCTGTTTTCATGGGATACGGATACAACCGGCACGGTTGATGGCGTTACCCGTCTTCTCGTTCCTGTTTTAAGTCACGGGCCATCAGGCGCTGTAGTGCCGCTTTGGGTGAAAGATTTTCATAAAGAATATGATAGGTTTCCCGGCAAATAGGCATATCGACATCGAGTCTGCGGCAGAGATTGTAGACAGATTCCGCGGTCCGGACACCTTCTGCGACCATTTTCATGTCAGAAAGGATTTCATCCAAGGGTTTTCCGGCGCCGATCTGTTTTCCCACCGTATGGTTTCGGCTCAACGCACCGGTGCAGGTCAAGAGCAGATCTCCGATGCCGGCAAGCCCGGAAAAGGTGTGTGGATTCGCGCCGAGTTTAAGGCCCAGGCGTCCGACTTCGGCAAGCCCCCGGGTGATCAGGGCGGCGCGGGTGTTGAGCCCGAGCCCCAGCCCGTCAACGATTCCCGCGGCAATGGCAATGATGTTTTTGACCGCTCCGCCCAGCTCGACACCGATGATGTCATCGGATGTGTAGACCCTGAAATAAGGGGCTGCAAACACATGCTGAACAAAACGGCCCACTTCCGTATCCATTGATGCAACGGTAACGGCGGTGGGGGTATTATCGGCCACTTCTTTTGCGAAGCTGGGACCGGACAGGACCGTAATATTTTTTTCCGGGATGTCTGCAAACACCTCCTTGAGCACCCCTGACATGGTCAGATGGGTTCTGGTTTCGATCCCTTTTGAGGCCGATACGATAACCGTTTGTTGGGATATCCGGGTGGATATTCTCTGGGCGATATCCCGTAGAAAATGAGAAGGTACCGAGGTGACGAGTATATCTTTTTCCGTAACCACGCGCTCAAGATCGTTGGACGGGCGGATATTGTTTGAAAGCGTATACCCTTTCAGGTAGAGGCTGTTTTTTCTGTTTTCACGAATACTGTCGACAACCTCTTTCTCGTAAGCCCAAAGATCGACGCTGAGTCCTTTTTTACCGAGAAGATCGGCAATGGCCGTTCCCCAGTTACCCGCACCCACAACCCCCACCTTCAACCGGTCAGTATTCATCTCTTCTGGCATTCAGATATCCTCACCGTTGTCGATACGATTCTCTCCTTCTACGGGTCCGTCAGGCCCGATTTCAGGTTCGCCGGGTTCGTTGTCGATGGCATTCTCATCTTCGTCGAGTCTTGCAGCCCCGACCACCCGTTCGCCGGGTTCGATGTCGATAAGCTTCACACCCTGTGTGTTCCGGCTGATCACGGAAATCGTCTGGGTGGACATGCGGATAATTTTTCCGTTGTTTGTCATAAGCATCAGATCATCATGGGTGTCGACCAACAGGATGGCAACCACCTGCCCGTTTCTTTCGCTCGGCTTGATGGCGATGACACCCTTTCCGCCGCGTTTCTGAACCGGGTACTGATCAATGGAGGTTCTTTTACCGTACCCGTTTTCGGTGGCGGCAAGCAGGGTCTGCCCGTGGCTCAGTACCTCCATGCCGACGATCCTGTCGGCCCGGGTAATCGCCATGCCCTTCACGCCCCTGGCAACCCGTCCGATGGGCCGGACATCTGATTCGTGGAATCGGATCGACTTTCCCAGGGCGGAACAGAGAAAGACATTATAGGTGCCGTCGGTGATCCGGGCTGCGATCAGTTCGTCGTCGGGCATCAGTGCCAAAGCGATGATACCGCCGGTTCTGGGTCGGCTGTAGGCCATCAGGTCGGTCTTTTTTATCAACCCTTTTTTTGTGGCCATGAGAATAAAGTTTCCGGGTTCAAACTCGGGGACTGCCAGTACGGTGGTGAGCTGCTCGTCTTTTTCGAAATTGAGCAGGTTCACAATGGCCTTTCCACGGCTCTGCCGTCCGGCCTGGGGGATGTCATAAACTTTGCACCAGTACACCTTGCCCTTGTTGGTAAAGAAAAGAAAGTTGTGATGGGTGGAGGCAACAAACAGGCGGGCCACAAAATCCTCATCCTTTGTCCCCATGGCTGTTTTTCCCTTTCCACCGCGGCGCTGGCTCTGGTATAGGGTGATGGGGTTTCGCTTGATGTAACCGGCGTTTGAGATGGTGACCACCATATCCTCTTCAGCGATCATATCCGCTAAGGTGATCTCTTTTGTCTCCCGGACGATTTCGGTCCGCCGGACATTTCCGAATTCTTCCTTCAATTCGGTCAGCTCAGCTTTGATGATGTTAAGCACCACCTGTTCACTGGAAAGAATCTCCCTAAAGCGTGCAATGGCTTTTTTGACCGCTTTGTATTCTTCGATGATCTTTTCCCGTTCAAGACCGGTCAGCCGCTGCAGCCGCATGTCCAGAATGGCCTGGGCCTGTATCAGGGTAAGATCGAAACGCTCCACAAGCCCCTCTTTGGCCATGGCCGGTGTCTTCGCTTTCCGGATCAGAGCGACCACTTCATCCAGGTTGTCCAGGGCGATTTTTAGCCCCTCCAGCAGATGAGCCCGTGCCTCGGCTTTGTTCAGGTCATAACGGGTACGCCGGATGACGATCTCTTTTCGATGGATTACAAACAGCTCCAGAAGCTCCTTTAGGCTGCAGAGCTGGGGTCGGTTGTTGACCACCGAAAGGAAGTTGATGCCGAAACTGACGGACATCTGGGTCAGCTTGTAGAGTTGATTGATCAGCACCTCGGATATGGCGTCCCGTTTCAGCCCGAGCGCGATTCGCATTCCCTCCCGGTCCGACTCATCACGGACGAACCGAAGCCCTTCGATCTGCCTGTTTTTTACGAGAATGGCGATTTTTTCGATCAGCCGTGCCTTGTTGACCTGATAGGGAAGTTCGGAGATAACGATGGTTTCCTGATCGGTGGGCTTGTCTCTTTCCACAAAGACCCGTGCACGGATCCGGATAATGCCCCTGCCCGTTAGATATGCGCTGCGGATACCCTCGGTGCCGTATATGATTCCGCCGGTGGGAAAATCAGGGCCGGGGACCAGTTGAATCAGACTGTCATCGTCGATATCGGGGGTGTCGATGACCGCCTTGACTGCATCGATGACCTCTCCTAAGTTGTGGGGAGGGATATTGGTGGCCATCCCCACGGCAATACCTGAGGAGCCGTTTACCAGCAACGAGGGGAATTTTGCCGGGAGTACCGTCGGTTCGGTTAAAGATTCATCGTAGTTGGCTGTAAATTCGACCGTCTCCTTATCGAGATCTTCCAGCAGTTCATGAGCCAGTCGCGTCATCCGGATTTCGGTATACCGCATGGCGGCAGCCGGGTCGCCGTCGACGGATCCGAAATTTCCCTGGCCATCAACGAGGGGGTAGCGCAGGGAGAAATCCTGTGCCATGCGCACGATGGTATCGTAGACTGCGGAGTCGCCATGGGGGTGGTATTTACCGATGACATCTCCGACGATACGTGCCGACTTTTTGTAGGGTTTGTTCCAGTCATTCTTCAATTCGCGCATGGCATACAGGATTCTGCGATGCACCGGTTTCAAGCCGTCCCGGACATCCGGGAGCGCCCTGCCGATAATGACACTCATGGCATAATCGAGATAAGATTTTTTCATCTCGCTCTCGATGCTGATTTCTGGAAGTTTTTCCACCTGGGCCATAAAAGCTCCTTCAATAATTATTCTAAAAAAAGCTATCCGGTTTCGTTATCCGTATCGTCAATATGCTGTTGATAGCTTTCTCGATAGATTTCGTTTAAGGTTAAAAAAGCGGTAACCACCAAAGGACCGTAGATGATTCCGAGCATTCCGAAAAGTTTCAGCCCGCCGATAATCGAAAGAAAGACCAGCAGCGTGTGCATCTTTGCGCGTTGGCCGACGATCTTCGGTTTTAAAAAATATTCGATGCCGAGGGAGAGTACAAGATAAAAGACGAAGAAAAAAATTCCAGCGGCCATCTGTCCCTTGATTGCAAGATAAAATGCAGCCGGAATAAATACCATACCGATGCCGAGAATGGGTAAAAATGCAAGCAACCCCATGATCACGCCCCAGAGAATGGGTGAATTCAAGCCGAATATAAGCCAGAGCGTGCCGCCTATGGTCCCCTGTATCAGGCCGCCGAGTCCGTTTACGATCAGAACCGCATGGGCGATCTCTTTGAATTTAAAGATAAGTTTTTCATCCTGTTCCCTTGGAAGCGGCGACAGATCGGTGATAAAAGAGACAAGCTTCGAGCCGTCGATCAAAAGAAAATAGATGATAATGAGCATAAAAAAGAAATTGACTAAAAATGCAAGGATATTTGAAGCGATGGAGTTTGTCTGTTTGAAGAGAAAAAGGCCGACAAATTTTCCCAGCTCGGAAATGGCTTTATTCAGTTCCTCACCGGTCAGCTTGATCTGAAACGTCGATAGAAAGACGTTTAAGCGGTCCAGAATCTGCGAGTTTTCGAAAAATGTTTTGACCTGATCGCTTGAGACCGCAGTTTTACCCATCAAGTAGAGACCATAGGCCTCTTTGGAAAGGATCCCGGCAAAAAGGACAATGGGAATAAAGAGTACAAAAAAGATAATAACACAGGTCGTTATCGATGCCACAGCATCGCTGACCCTGTTTCTGAGACGTCTGTATATGGGGTTGAAAAGGCCGGTAACCACCAACGCCAGAACAATGATCGGTAGAAACGGTTGAATCAGCCACCCGAGGAGAATGGTCGAGGCCAGAAAAAGGACCAGGAAAAACCAAAGGATGATTCCCCTGGAAGAATCTTCTTTCATCTATCCTCCTGCCCGTGGACGGCTGTTGGAACCTATTTTCGACCGTACGTCATACAAACCGATTTTACCGTCAAAGGGATTAGAGGTTGGCTAAAGAATCCGGGATATATCCGTTCCGGTTAGAAATGGATAACACCATGGCGAAAACGAACGCGCCCGATTGGAAAGCGTGGCGTTACTTGCTGAAAAATCCACCGACTATCAATAAGAGAAAGGCCTCGTATATAAATACGGGGGTATAATTGCCGTAAGCGGCGAATAAGATGCCACCCCCAACAATGGCCGGTACGCCGAATAGAACCAGAATGCCCAATTTTCTGCTGATATCCATATGTTTTAAACTCCCGTTTTGTTGCTGATCTGTTTCTGTTGTTTTTATGTCATAAAAATTACTCTAACTTGTAGCAATAACAGTAAATTATGTAAAGAAAAAAACGATAAAATTTCAATTTTCCCCGCCGATTACCGCTCCAGGATCATGGCCATCCCCATGCCGCCGCCGATGCACATGGTTACCAACCCGGTCTGGTACCCTTTTCGCTGCATCTGGTACATTCCGGTTACAACCTGTCGGGCGCCGGTACAACCGATGGGGTGGCCCAAAGAGATGCCGCTGCCCAGTTCGTTGGTATGCTCGGTATCGATATTGAGTTCCCGCATGCAGGCAATGGCCTGGGCAGCGAACGCCTCATTGAGTTCGACCGTATCGATATCGGTTACGGCCATGCCTGCTGTTTTCAGTGCTTTCCGTACCGCCGGAATCGGGCCGAGTCCCATATAGGCAGGGTCGAGACCGGCAGCGGCAAATGTTTTTACTTTTGCGATGGGAGAAAGACCGAGATCTTTTGCCTTATCCGCACTCATGAGCAGTACCGCTGCCGCTGCATCGTTAATACCGGATGCATTCCCCGCGGTCACGCTGCCGTCCGGTTTGAATGCCGGGCGTAGTTTGGACATTTTTTCTAAGGTGGTATCCATGGGCCGTTCATCGGTGTCAAAGACCCGATCCCCTTTCCGTTCCCTGACGACAATCGGGACAATTTCTTCTGAAAACCAGCCCTTTGCCACGGCCGCTTTGGCCCGGGCATGACTCAGCACACTCAGTTCGTCCTGTTCTTTGCGGCTGATGCCGTATTCGGAGACGATATTTTCAGCCGTAATTCCCATGTGATATCCGTAAAATGTTTCAAAGAGGCCGTCAAAAACCATCAGATCGTAGATGTCGCCGGTACCGGTCAACTCCATCCGATGCCCCCAGCGGGCCTTCAGCAGGGCCATGGGTACCAGGCTCATGTTCTCCTGACCGCCGGCAACCACCACCTCGGCATTGCCGGTCATTATCGATGCGGCACCCAATGCGATGGCCTTTAAGCCCGAGGCACAGACCATGTTTACCGTAAATGCAGGTGTCTCTTTGGGGATCCCCGCATAGATCATGGCCTGACGGGCAGGATTTTGGCCCTGTCCGGACTGAAGCACATTACCCATAATCACTTCATCAACGGTCAGTGGCGTGAGGGTGTCTTCCCAGGTGCTGTATTTTTTTTCAATCTCGGTCACCCCCTGGTCTTTTAGCCGATCCGGTGCATTTTCAACCGATGCATCGCCCTTAACCGGTCTGACGCCGGCTTTTTTGAACAGATCGGCAATAACCTCCGCACCGAGTTTTACCACCGGCACGTGCTTTATCCCGCCGCCGAAGTTGCCGATTGCCGTTCGTGATCCGCTGACCAGTACAACTTCTCTCATGAATGCAGCCTCCTCTTTGGGTGGTTGACCTCAATCCTCAAAAATGGTTAAGTGATATTTCAAATTACCACATTCGTTACCATCGGGTCAAATGTGCCTTATCCTTTTTTCTTATTGCCAGCATCCGGATTATCGACTGATTCTGGCGGCCAATCGGGACGAGTTTTACAATCGACCCACCCGTGCGCTATCCTATTGGGATAACGCACCGTCCATTCTGGCCGGCCGGGATGTAAAAGGGGGAGGGACCTGGCTCGGAATCAGCCGGACCGGCCGATTTTCAGCCATTACCAATTTCCGGGAACCGGGAGCCAAAAGCCCAGACGCCCCCTCAAGAGGCCTGCTGGTCAGCCGATATCTTTCCGGTCAAAAATCCCCGGCCAGTTATCTTCAGGATATTGATAGGATAAAGGATCGCTACAGCGGGTTTAATCTGCTTGTCGGTGACAGATCGTCGCTCTTTTACTATTCGAATCGAAACCCCGGAATCCACCGATTGACTTCCGGTATTAACGGACTCAGCAATCACTTGCTGGACACCGACTGGCCAAAGATCCGGAAGGGTAAGAAACGCTTCCGGTCGATGGTTGAACAGAATGGGGAAATATCGATCTCTTCCCTTTTTGAAATGATGCAGGACAGGGTGTGTCCGCCGGATGATCAGCTGCCGGATACGGGTGTCGATATCTACTGGGAACGGCTGCTGTCGCCGTTGTTTGTTTCCGGGAAAAGATACGGAACCCGCTCGACTTCCATTATCATGGTCACCCGTTCCGGTGAGGTACGGTTTGTGGAATCTACGTTCAACCCAAAGACTCCCGGGGGTTTTGACACGACATCAGAGGACTTTCGGTTTCTGATACCCCCCGATGTCGACGGCTGATTTTTGTTCCAGAATAGGATGCCAGGTCTCTATGGTCATGTGATAAATAAATGGCTCTGCCTATGAATCGTTGCAAGAGTTTGAAGTGAACTAAAGTTTAAAGTGAGCTAAAGTTAAGGAAATTTGTCAATTATATAAAATCAGCGGAGCAAAGCGACTCCATAACTTTAGGCACTTTAGCTCACTTTAGGCACTTCTAACTTGTCGGGCTTTCAGGAAGAAGACCCTTTCAGGGGATAACCAAACCCCGTCTTTGGCGGGGTCTCCGGACCCGGATTCTATTTTTTTTTGGCGAAACTATACCAGTTGCAGCGTTTCGAAACTGTTATCCAACAGGTCGACAACTATGAGTTGATTCCGGGAAAGGGTCCCTTTTTTTAAGATGATTTTTACCACTTCGGAGCATTCAATGGATGACAGCAGCGTTACGGCCTGGGGAAGGCAGCCGAGGGAGGCTTCCGCACCTTTCATGGAGGGGTCGACCTTGTCGCCGTATATCATCTTCAGACCCGGGTCGTCCGGAAATATCACGGTAACGTGGCCCGACCCGCCGGCCACCGCTGCAGATACCATGGGTGTTTTTATTTTTTTTGCAAATTTTTCCAGAACCAATCGCGTATACAGGCTGTCGAGACAGTCTACCAGGACATCGGGGCGCCCCAGGAGTCTGTCGCCGGTCTTTTCCGTTAAAAATTCACGGTGGTGATGCACGGTAATCGACGGATTGATCTCTCCGACCCGTTCCATGGCAGCTTGGGCCTTGGATACGGACAATCGGTTCATTCCGCTCAGAAATTGACGGTTCAGATTGCTGTCTTCAAAATGATCACCGTCGATGAGGTGAAGCGTTCCGATGCCGATGCGGGCCAGGATCTCAGTCACCCCGCCGCCGAGCCCCCCGAGACCGACGATGCTCACACTTGCCCGCAAAAGCGCGGTCTGGTCCTCAAGGGAGTACATTTTCATGTTTCTGGCGTATCTTTCCGGAACGATATCCGATTCAAGGGCTGCAATCTCGATTTCCCGTCCAAAAACACCATGACCTGAGCTAAGATCTGACACATCTTTCGTGGAGATGCTCCGGTAGGTATCTCCGTCAGGGTAGGCGGCTTTAACCGAAAGGCGCTTTATTCCGTTGATAAGTTCCGGTCTCATATTTATCCTCCGCCCACAGGGGGGAAGATACCCACCCTGTCGCCGTGGTTGAGCACTTCGGCCGGGGACGCCTTCTTGCCGTTTACGAAAACAAGCTTTGCTTCGGCCACGGGGATGCCCAGATTTTCCAGAAGCCCCCTGACGGTGGAACCCCCATCGAGTTCGAACCGATCCAGGTCGTCATCGGTCACAAACTTCCGCAAAGTGGCATAGAGTTTGAGTTGTATATGGATTTTCATGGTTTTTCCCCGGTATCAAGACCGCAGGATTCTATTGAAGATATCTATAAACGTACCGGCAATCCGCCTCATTTCCGTTCATTGGCGATTTTGCCTTTAAACATCATGCAGGGCATACCGGAGTTTTTCTCAACGGCAGCAGCCGGCTGTTGCCTGGATTTGAATTTCATGGCACGGCAACCGTGCGGGAACTTTTTTTCCCAGGTTACATAATAATGAGAACATTTATGGCAATTGATGCGTTTATTGATATCGGTTCTTTCTGTTTTTTCCATTTTCGGATCGTGTCAGGTGCCGGGAATATGAATCCTCGATAATTGTTATTTCTTTTACATCATAATAAATATAAATTGTCTTGGGAGATTTTCAATAAAAATCCACAGCCGATAACAAAAAATATTAAAAAAAACCCTATTTGCGGACAAAAATGCCTTTGGCTATTTCTTGACATTTTTTTAGTATCCGCATACCCTTCGCCGGAAGTCGATCTGCCCGGGTGCAACCCCCGAGAGCCAAATCGGGAGGAATCCAAATCCGGGCGGCAGAAGGGCGCCTGATGAAAATTTCTTTCAGCCATGCACTGGTTACCGGCGGTGCCGGATTTATCGGATCCCACATTGTGGATGCGCTCGTGGAGTCGGGCTGCACGGTGAGTGTAGTCGACAACCTTTCCACCGGTCATCTCTCAAACCTATCACACCTGAAGGATCGGATACGATTTTTTGAAGGGGATATCCGGGATGGGGAACTGCTGTCAAAAATCATCCCGGGTTGCGATATCGTCTTTCACGAAGCAGCGGTGGTCTCGGTGCCCCAAACCGTGGAGGCGCCGGTTGAATCTGCGATGATAAATGAACTGGGAACGCTCAATATCTTGGAGGCTGCCCGTAAAAATCGTGTCCGGCGGGTGGTGATGGCCAGTTCCTGCGCTGTCTACGGCAACGATCCCCGGCTGCCGAAACATGAGGGCCTTTCACCGGCGCCGGAAAGCCCCTATGCGGTTCAGAAGCTTACCGGTGAACTCTATGCCGGCATATACCCCGGTCTCTACGGACTGGAAACGGTCTGCCTTCGATACTTCAACGTATACGGACCCCGGCAGGACCCTGATTCTCCATACTCCGGGGTGATCTCAATTTTTATGACCAAAGCGGCCTCAAAACAACAGCCGACTATCTTCGGCGACGGCAGACAGAACCGGGATTTTATCTTTGTCAAGGATGTCGTAAAGGCAAACCTGCTTGCCGGAAGTGTGGATGGCGTCGTCGGCGGTGTGTTTAATGTGGGTACCGGGAAATCGATTTCCTTAAATGACCTCTGGGAAAACGTCTGCCGTGTTTCGGGCTGTTCGCTGGAACCTGCCTATGCGCCCCGGCGTGCGGGAGATATCCGGGAATCGGTGGCCGATATCGGAAAAGCAGAATCGGCACTCGGGTTTGCACCGGACTATCCCTTTGAAAGGGGGCTTGAACCGACCTATCGGTGGTACAGGGAAACACTTTCTCGGAAAATTCGTTAATGCCCATAAGGGCATCTGCTGAAGGATAAAATATGACCTTTGAATACAACAACGTACTGGTGACCGGGGCTGCCGGTTTTATCGGATTTCACCTGACCCGAAAACTCCTGGAGAAGGGATGCAAGGTGGTCGGCCTGGACAATCTGAATGCATACTATGAGGTCAGGCTCAAAGAAGCTCGGCTGGAGCAGCTGACATCTTTTGATAAATTTTCCTTTATAAAGGCGGATCTTTCAGATCGTACGCGGGTGGAGTCTGTTTTTCAGGAGAACCGATTCGACGTGGTCGTCAACCTCGCGGCCCAGGCCGGTGTCCGGTACTCGATAACAAACCCCCACGCCTATATCGACGCAAATCTGGTCGGTTTCGGAAATATCCTGGAAGGGTGTCGGCACCACGGTGTCAGACATCTGGTGTTCGCCTCTTCAAGCTCGGTATACGGTGCCAACACCCGGATGCCTTTTTCGGTACACCACAACGTGGATCATCCGGTATCACTTTACGCGGCCACCAAAAAGGCAAATGAACTCATGGCCCACACTTACAGCCACCTTTACGGGCTCTGCTGTACGGGGCTCCGGTTTTTTACGGTCTACGGCCCATGGGGGCGGCCGGACATGGCACTTTTTCTTTTTACCCGGGCCATTCTCGACGGAAAACCGATCAAGGTCTTTAACCACGGGAAGATGCAGCGGGATTTTACCTATATCGATGATATTGTGGAAGGGGTTTACCGGGTTATGGCAAACCTTCCGTCACCGGATGGATCATGGCGCGGAGATGATCCGGATCCCGGGGCGTCCTATGCAAGCTATCGCGTCTTTAATATCGGTAACAATCAACCGGTATATCTTATGGATTTTATCGAAACCCTTGAAAACGTGCTGGGGAAAAAAGCGGAAAAGGAATTCCTGGACCTTCAGCCCGGGGATGTGGTGGCAACCTATGCCGACATCGATGATCTAAAGCAGCAGACCGGGTTTGCCCCGGCAACCCCTATCGAAGAAGGGATCCGAAGATTCGTCGATTGGTACCGGCAGTATTATAAGGTAGCATAGGGCAGAGAGCATGGAGCAGAGAGAAGAGGGCAGAGAGAAGAGAGCATGGAGCAGAGAGCAGAGGGCAGAGAGCTGCTAATACGGCAATAAATAGGTAGACATGTTTAACCGCAAAGCTCGCAAAGAACCGGCGCAAAGAAAAATCCTTCGTGCACTTAGCGCCTTGGCGGTTTATGTCTATAGAATAATGGACTTATTAGTAAAAGCAGAGGGGATGGCATTTCAAGAATCGGCAACCCCGATGATTAAACTCCATGCTCTCTGCCCTATGCTCTCTGCCTAAATTTCATGCCCTTTGCCCTATGCCGTTTAAGAGGAGGATATTTAGATGAGACTGACCGTCGCAGGAACCGGCTATGTCGGCATCGTAACCGGAACCGGGTTTGCCAACCTGGGAAACGATGTCATCTGTTATGATGTGGATGCTGAAAAGATCAACAAGCTCTCCGCAGGCCGGCTGACCATATACGAGCCGGGTCTCAACGAACTCTTTAATCGGAATATCGAGGCGGGAAGGCTGCGGTTCAGCACCGATCCCGTATCATCAATTCAGGAATCGGAGATCATCTTTATCTGCGTGGGCACCCCTCCGAATTCGGCCCAGGCTGCAGACCTTACCGCCGTTAGAGAGGTGTCCCGGGATGTGGGCCGCCACATGAACGATTACAAGGTAATTGTAAACAAGAGCACCGTACCGGTGGGAACCGCCGATCTTGTTAAAAAAATTGTAAAGGAAAACCAGCCTTCGGAAATCGCTTTTGATGTGGTTTCGAACCCCGAATTTTTACGGGAAGGGGCTGCAGTCAAGGATTTTGAGAATCCGGACCGGATCATTATCGGTACGGACAGCACAAAAGCAGAGGAGATCATGTCGTCCCTCTACCGTTCCAAGGCCCGGACCGGCCGCCCCATTCTGACCACAAATGTAAGGAGTGCAGAGATCATCAAATACGCCAGCAACGCCATGTTGGCCACCCGGATCAGTTTTATGAACCAACTGGCGCATCTATGCGAAAAAACCGGTGCGGACATAAAGGACGTTTCAAGAGGGCTGGGCCTGGATGGGCGGATCGGATCCCGTTTTTTGTATGCGGGGTTGGGCTACGGGGGCAGCTGTTTCCCAAAAGATGTCAAAGCACTCATTGCCACCCTAAAAGAGCATGGCTGTGATTCGGATCTTTTTGAGGCGGTGGATCGCATCAACGAGAAACAGCGGAGTGTTGCCGTTGAAAAGCTAAGATCCGTACTCGACCTGGAAGCGGCAACGGTGGCGGTCTGGGGTCTTTCCTTTAAACCGAAAACAGACGACATCCGGGATGCACCCGCCATCACCGTTATAAAAGAGCTCCAGGAAGCCGGGGCTATGGTTAACGCCTTTGACCCCATCGCAATGGACAATGCCAGGGCCGTGCTTTCCGGGGTGACTTTTTTCGACAACCCCTATGAAACGATCCGGGACTCTGATGCACTGATCGTGGTTACCGAATGGGACGAGTTCCGAAACCTCGACATGCGGGCGGTAAAGGTGCTGCTCAAAAAACCGATCGTTATCGACGGCCGGAATATCTACGATCCCGGGGAGATGCAGGATCTCGGTTTTACCTATCTTTGTGTCGGACGATAAAGCGTCCTTATATCCCGCAGGTGCGACGGACCGCTTCGTTTCCGGTCAGTTCCCGGATGGACCCCTGGTACCGTATGCGGCCGTTTTCCATCACATAGCCGTAATTGCTCAGGTCCAGGGCAAAATCCATATTCTGTTCTGCCAGCAGCACGGTAAACCCTTCTGTTTTGAGGCGATGAATCCGCTCTTTAAGGGCCTGCACCATCACCGGTGCCAGGCCTTCCGTGGGCTCATCCAGGAGCAGAAATTCCGGGTCGGTCATAAGCGCCCGGCCGATGGCCAGCATCTTCTGCTCGCCGCCGGACAGAAGACCGCCTTTTCGTGAGGCGATTTTTTTTAATTTTGGAAAAATGTCATAGACCCGGTTCTTGTCAAACCGGTTCTCATGGTTTCGTCTGCCTTTGGCGATCTCAAGGTTTTCCGCCACCGTAAGATCCGAAAAAATCCTTCGATCATCCGGCACATAACCGATTCCTTTGCGGGATACCCGATAGGGTGCCTCTCCGGTGATCTCATGCCCCTTGTACCGGATACGGCCGATTCTGGGGGGGGTGAGTCCCATGATGCTTTTTAAGGTGGTGGTTTTACCGGCGCCGTTTCGGCCAAGGATGCAGACCACCTGGCCGCTATCGACCCTTAGGGTTACATCATAGAGGATGTGGCTGAGTCCGTAATAGGTGTGGATACCTTCTACCTCAAGCATGACGGGCACCCCTCAGATAGGCCTTTTGAACCTGAGTGTTTCCTCTGACCGCAACCGGTGTACCCTGAATCAGGGTGTTTCCATTGTGCATGACCATAATGGTTTGTGCCGTATTAAAGACGATTTGCATATCGTGTTCGCAGAAAAGGATGGTCAACCCCTGGTCGGCGGCCAGCCTGCCGATGAGAGCCATGGTGGCAGCGGTCTCTTCAGGGGACATGCCGGCAGTGGGTTCATCGAGTATGATCAATTCCGGCCTGTTCCCCAGGGCCACGGCCAACTCCAGTATTTTCCGGTCGCCGTGTGAAAGGGATCCGGCAAGATCACGGGCGCGGCCTGACAATCCGACTGTCTTGAGGATGACACGGGTCTCATCAACGGCCATGGACGATGCCGGGTGAAAAAGAACGGTGCTCTTGCGCTGTTGGGAAAGCACCGACACCTGGACGTTTCGAAAGACCGTCAACCGGGGAAAGATGTTTGCCGTCTGAAAGGAGCGGGCGATCCCCTTTCGGCAGATCCGGTGCGGCGCCAGCCGGGTGATGTCTTCTCCCTTAAATCGAACCGTTCCGGAATCCGGAGTCAACTGGCCGGTAATCAGGTTGAAAAGGGTGGTCTTTCCGGCGCCGTTGGGCCCGATGACCGCCACCATTTCGCCGGCGTTTACCCGAAGGTTCGCCTCTTTTACGGCCCTGAAATCACCAAAGGCTTTACAGATATCATCTACTTGAAGCATGGTCACTTTTTTATCGGGACCTTGGGGGTAAACTTTGCAAGGAGAAACCCCATGATCCCTTCTGGAAGAAAGAAAATTAGTAGAATGAGGATAATCCCCAGAATCGATGTCCAGTACTCGGTGTAGCTGCCCACAAAGGTTCTGAGGGAGACAATCAGGGCTGCTCCCAGCATGGGGCCGGCAAAGGTATACCAGCCCCCCAGCAGACACATGATAAAGATCTCCAACGAGAGCATCCAGAACATCAGATCCGGAAAGACCGATCCTTCCACCACCACAAACAGCACGCCTGCGGCCCCGGCAAAAAAGGTGGCGATTACAATGGCGAAGATCTGATGCAGACGGACATTAATGCCCACCGCTGCGCAGCGTTCCGGATTATCCCGGATGGCTCGCAGTGTCAGGCCGAAAGGTGATTTTAGGAAAAGATAGAGCGCCAGCAGGCAGAGCCCCAGTACAGTCAGGATAAAATAATAGGCGGTTTTGGGGGCATAAAGAAATTCCGGAACCGGAACACCGTGAATGCCGTCATCACCGCCGGTCAGATCATACCAGCGGAAAGCAAGCGCCCAGATAAGAGAGCCCAAAGAGATTTGAAGCATGCCGAAATAGAGTTTGGTCAGGCGCACACAGAAAAGTCCGATCAACAATCCTGCCAGGGCAGATACCACGGGGCCTGCAGCAAACCCGATCCATTTAGGAAGTGCGGTCTTTGTCAGCATCAGGGCCACGGTATATGCGCCGATGCCGTAAAACACGCCGTGATGAAACTGATACATCCCGCCGTGGCCGACCACCACGTTCAGGCTCATGGCCAGTAGGGCAGTGACAAAGATGAGTGAAAAAACATAGAGGTAGAAATTCGGAAGAAAAAGCGGCAGCGCCAGCAGCACCAGGCCGGACAGGGCCGATGCGGTAAGCGGCTTGATATGGGTCAACTTCTTTAACAAAAACAGTCTCCTGGGTAGTGCCTATTCAGAAATGGTAGATTTTGGTCTCTGGCAAGGCCCGAACGAATTTTCAACCACAGGCATAGCGGGCTATTCTGCGGATTGAAAATGAGTAAGAACGCCGCCAGAGGCCCAAAGATGCCGTTTCCAGACGGGCACTTGCTACCAGACCGATTTCAAAAGCCCCTTGGGTCGCACTGTCAGCACGATGACCACGGCCGCATAGGGAAAGACAATGGCAAACTGCGGCAAGAACAGAACGCCGAAGGATTGGGTGATGCCGAATATCAGGGCCCCGACCATGGCCCCCCACAGATTTCCCAGTCCGCCGATGGTGACGATGAGAAACGCCTCCATAATGATGTCGTGATCCATTCCCAGGGTGATGCTGATGGTGGGGGCGACCAGTGCGCCTCCCAGTCCGGCCAGGAGGCATCCCAGCACAAAGGCAAACGCAAACACCCAGCTCACGTTGATACCGATGGCGCCCACCATTTCGCGATCCACGGCAGCGGCCCGGGCGATCTTTCCCATTCGGGTTCTGGTGGTAAACAACCAGAGACCGATTGCTACCACCGGCCCTGCGATTAGGAGAAAAAGATTGTAACGGGGGATAGGCGCATTGAACACCCGCACCGCACCTTTTAAGAAATCGGGGGGCATAACGGATCGATAGTCCGCCCCCCACAGCATCTTTACCAGATCGCCAAGGATCAGCATCAAGGCAAAGGTAAAAAGCAGGAGCATCAGGTGCTCTCTCTCATAGAGATGGCAAAAAAGCACCCGTTCGGCCACCAGACTGACAAGGGCCACCACCAGAGGCGCGAATATCAGGGACAGGATAAATCCCAGGGTGCCGCCGCCGCTAAAAACGGCGATGCTGTGGGCGGCAAAGGCGCCGATCATATAGAGGGAGCCGTGGGCCACGTTTGGCACCCTAAGCACTCCGAGAACAAAACTGAGCCCGGCAGATACGATAAACAGGATCATTGCCCGGCTCAACCCCACCAGAAGATGGCTGCCCGCGGCTGAAAGGCTGATGGTGTGACCGATATCCACGATTCCCAAATGCCCCTGATTATTTTCGTGACGCTGCGATTTCGTCGCATGACGGCATGATTTCTTCGCCGCTCAACGTGACAATGTCGCTTGAGATGACGAAATCGTCTGTGGGCGATTTTTTTGTTACCCCTTGAAATATCGGCAGTACGGCCTGGTGATCGCAGGCGCGCATCTCAATGGGGCCCACCGGGCTTTCGATGGTCAAGCCCTCTAAGGCGTCGATAAAATTTTCCTTGTCCGTTGCACCGGCTTTTCTAAAGGCGTCGGCAATAAAATGGGCCGTGATGAAACCGTGAAACGCCGGAAACCCGGGCGGGTTTCCGTATGCGGTCCGAAAGTCCTCGACAAATTTCTTGTTGGCAGGGGTGTCGGGATAATAGAAGTGATAGTCCATCGTCCCCATGACCCCCTCAGGCGCCTCCGGACCCAGGGGCTTTAAGACGGCATGATCCGTTGCCGTGTGTATCCAGATGGGAATCTGCTGAGCCATGCCGTTTGTTTTGATGGCCTTCATGACATTGGTCATGCTTCGGCCTCCGGTGCAGAAAATCACGGCATCCGGTTTGGCCGTTATAATGGCGGTCAGATAGGGTACAAGATCCGGTTCTCCGGGTTTCCACCAGGATCTGCCGATGGCGGTGACATCCGGTTTGAGCTTCTTCAAGTTTCGCCAGGCAGCATCGGCAATGGCATGACCGTATTCATAGTCGTCACCGGCGATCCAGTATCGGGTGTACGGCTTGCGGGCCAGGGCAACACCGCCGGCCTTGCCGGCCATGGCACTGTTTTCACCGGAAGAAAAGACGTAGCGATGCCCTTTTTCACCGGTAATCCGCTCGCTTTTCGCAATCCAGACAATAAAGGGAACCTTCTGCCTTTTGGCGACGGTCTCGGATACGGCAAGTGAAGCCCCGCTGTTGATGGTACCCACCAGCACATCGACCTCCTCCCGCATGACAAGCTCCTTTGCCATACTCAAGGCAAGGTCGACCTTAAACCTGGTATCCCGGGTGGTGAACTCGACTTTCTTTCCCAGCACCCCGGCCTTGTTGATCGATTTCAGGGCAAGCTTAAAACCGTTTAAGGCATCCTTGGCATAAACGGCGGGTGGACCGCTATAGCAGTCGATGATGCCGATCTTTATGTTTCGAGCCTCGGCACCGGTCGGGGAAAATAGAGCGATCACCGCTGCTATGAGGGCAAACGTCACAACCGGTCTAAGAAAACCGCTCTTTCCTTTAAGATCGAAAATACGGTAAGGGCTCATGGGGTATCTCCTTTATTCTTATTTTTTCGGTGACAAAAGGATCGGGGGCGATCCCCGCAGATTTGCGTCTGGCGGTGCGCCATTCTTTACCAGAAGAACAGTTCAACAGAAACAATCCCAAGCCGTGAGTGGATCATATATACCGGGAAAAATTAGATTGTCAATATTACCTTTTTATCACTTCAGATGGCCGGACCAACTCGTAGGCAAGAATCTGCATTGCCGATGCGGCGATCCTGTTTGCCTGCCACCTGTGCTGGAATTCCCCTGTCGTTGACATCGTAACGAGAAGGGCCGCAACGGTTGCCATAATCGCTGCGAGATCGTTTCTCAATTTTGGTCGGCCTCCGAGCAGTTCGAGTTTGAGGAGCAGCGCAGCCATGGCGCTGATAAATGCAGAGCCGAAGAGGCAGGTAAAATACGCGGCACTCCATCTGAACGTATTGCCGCGAAATTCGCGATAGGTCTTGATAATGAACTACCCCGAAGCCCCGGCGACGGGATTTCCGCTTCGATGCAACACGCTACTGGGTATCTATATCAAAAAAGAGAGTGGATGGTTCATGGCGAAAATTTGGTCCGCCATCCCGAGAAGGTGATGGTAGATTTGAAGTGACCGAGAGTGGATCGGCTGATCACATCACCAGAAGGAGCTTGACAGGTGATGTGATTCCATTTTTGTAAGGATTAAACATGTCCGTCCGGATTTATCGCCCCAAAATTTCATCCACCTCCTCTTGGGTGAGATATTGCGCCTGATAGGGTGCTTGATCCGGGAAATTACTTTCAATTTGGCGAACAAAGGCACGAAGGTGATTTTTTGACCCCTCCAACAGATTATCAAATCTGTTCAAGAGGAGTTTTTCGTCGGTATAGTTCATACCGCACTCATAGATCCCATTGTCAGTTTCGACAATGACATCAGGACACTTAACGATATCGTGCATATCAATCTCTTCGATCTTTGCACCGTTTTTTAATGCTTCCAACAGCCGGTCTACCGGTTCCTCAGATTCCAGAATAGAAAGCTCACCATATTTCTCCGTAAAATAATCTCCGAAATTTTCATCTGCGAATTCACCGATTTCATCGTGTTCATTTGGGTCGTCCAGACCATATTCTTCCAGTGCATCAATCATTGCATTTGTATGATTTGTTTCAGAATTTTCTATATTTGTGAACGCAAAATCAGGAAACTCATCTCCCAATTTTACATAAACATCATGGGCCAGTTTTTCTTCGGCACGCATAAATAAAAGATGGGTCTTCTCGTTTTCGTCAAGTACGGTGTTCCCTCCTCCGCCATTGGGTCCGTTTCCACCGCCACCAGGACCTCTTGCCAGGCTGATGCAGGGTAAGTATACGAATACTGCAAAAATTATGATTATTCCTGAAAGTTTTCTAAAATGATTCACGGCTCCTCCTATCATGTTGTGGTTTAAATTTTGAAATGACCAGTCGTTTTTATTGCACGTTGTTATTGTTAAACGTTTTAAGATCAGAAAAGTTACAGGGATTATGCGGGAAAGTGAGAAAATTGAAGATTTGAAAAACTTGATCTCTGAAAAAGTGCAAATTTTGTAATGATGTGACAGCGCTCAATCATTTCTTACCCAAACAAACGATGAAAAATGACAACCCATAAAAATAATCCCAGTCCAAAATTTGTATGATTAACAAGATTGGTTCTGAGAATAAGTGATCTATTCGGTGATTTCGAAGCCATAAAACCAAGACCGATGCCTGGGAGCAGCCAAAACCAAGGCAGGAAAACAGTTGTTATTCCAAATATCAGAGGCAGCCAGATTTGATTGCGAATTGCCGGCGCTTTTAATTCCAGAAAAAGATAAATTCCCGCTAAAACGATACCAATCAAATAGTGAGATATAAAACACCAAAATTTTTCATTCTTTAATGCCGGTGTTTTGTGAATATCTTTATGTATGAATTTCCCCCTGAACATAGAAAGAAACCATCTTCCAACTGCTTCAGGTTCAATGAATGAGTGGATAAGTTTTCTTTTCACAAGAAAGCCAGCAAAAAAATCCATAAAAAAAGTCGCGAAAATACCCATCAAAATCATTTCTATAATAATCACTTTTCTCTCCTTATATCAGGCCAGCTTACAAACAACCCAGCCACGATGCTTTCCTCTGCATTGTTGAAATGCAAGGTACCGTGCCCCAAAAAATCGGGTGCAATGAAAAAGTGATGTACGTCCTGCAAACAGTCCAGTAACCCTTCTTTAAGTAATAGTCAAATGTAGACTTGACCCCTTTTCGTTATGGTCTGTTTTTACTTTCTTGATACCAGGTCAGGTCACCATACAACTCAACTTCACAATCTCCACAAAGTCCATGACTAAACTGTGCGTTTGAATGATCTTCTATATATTTTTCAACCTGTGTCCAAAAACCTTCATCATCTCTGATTTTTTTACATTTTGCGCAAATGGGGATAATTCCACGAAGTATCTTAATTTCTGAAAGATAGTCAGAAAGCTCTTTGTTTTTCTCACCCAAAATGTTGTTCATATATATAAGTCCTAATTGGGACTGTACCACTTCACGGAAATTTTTAATGAGGTTTTGAAAAGTGTCTGAATAGACATTTTTCTTAGCATCAAGCACACAAATAGTCCCAAAAGGTTTTCCATTGGGAAGAAGAATTGGATATCCTAAATAAGATATCATGTTCAATTTGATATCTGGATTATTTTTCCATTTTTCGTCCTCAAGTGCATTGGGGACTAAAAGTTTGTCATTTTTATTAATCACAGTTTCACAATACAATCCAGATTCAAGAAAATGCTCATGATCTCCAGGAATGTATGGATTTCCTTCACTTTTGCTTGAAACAAATACCTCGATATCAGATTCAACGAGTCTCATTATTAACGCGGCAGGAATGCCGATCAGTTCAGCCATGATGTCAACAATACTTTGCCACTCCTTCAATGTCTCTTCAGATATTTCAATTTGGTGTAATTGTTCGTTTTCGGTCATTGTTTTTTCTCCATAACGTTGCTTTTAGTGGGTGCGGATTTTTGCGCTCCGTTGCAAAAGTTTTGTTATAAGATTAATCTGGTTTAATACCCACCAGGCAAACTGTTTTCAATTTATCACCTATTAGTTTTGACTCCTTTACTGAAAACCCAGCATCTACTGAAATTTTCGAAAGATTTGCTGGGCTTAAAGTTTTGGCAGATGATGGCGGCAATCCAAAGGTTTTAATATAGTGAAGTATTGCGATAACTTTTTGAATAAGAGACAACCCGTAAAATGTATAACTGACGATAATGAGCCGTCCATCTTTTTTTAGCACACGTCGGCTTTCTTTCAATACAGAAGATGGATCTTTGACAATGTGGATTAGGTTTGCGAGAAGTATAGAATCAAATGTATTACCTGAATTTTGCACTTAAAATTTAAAAGAGGGTAGATACCACCTGGGAACCCTTGCTATAGTGGTAATTGACACGATTACCCCATAATAGCAGGAGGTACCCAGATGGTAAAATTCAAGAAA